>Ga0065711_1000454_pt1 | contig 66170 bp, 27 predicted proteins | sample Hoacrofraction12_FD_59098 | JGI IMG/M metagenome (GOLD analysis project Ga0065711, IMG submission 59098) | Hoatzin crop microbial communities from Cojedes, Venezuela - Epithelial fraction 12 v2 (version 2) | ecosystem: Host-associated > Birds > Digestive system > Esophagus > Crop | place... | reverse complement strand
GATTTTTTTTTTTAGATTTTTTTTTTTTTTTGGATCCTCGTTTTGTTTCTGGAGGCTGAAATTCCCAGCGTCCCCCAGCCGCGTGTGCCGGCTGCGGCTTGTGCTGAGAGATGGCTCTTGGAGAGCTGTGCCGGGGCAGGCGGCGATGGGGGGAAGCCAAGCGTTGTCCTGCCCTGGATGAGGCTCGGTGTTGACAGTCCCTGCTAGAAGATGGGTGAGCCCGAGGGTGGTGGTGACAGCATCAGGCCCGTCCTGCAGCAGTGGTTTAATCTCAGCAGACACAAGTGCCTCGCAGCGGGGAGCCCGCAGGCACGGGGCTGTGCACGGACGAGAGCTGGGGCGGGCAGGAGTGGCTGAGCATCTGAAAGGGACAGTCGAAGGAAACTCCCCTGAAAGCTCGCGTGTTGAGTCAGGGCTTTTTTTAAACCAGTTGTGCAACTTCACAGAATCACAGAATAGTAGGGGTTGGAAGGGACCTCTGTGGGTCATCTAGTCCAACCCTCCTGCCGAAGCAGGGTCACCTACAGCAGGCTGCACAGGACCTTGTCCAGGCAACTTCTGCATCTGTAGGAGAGGCTGAGTCTGTGAAGACTTCATGAGGAAGAACTTCTTCCCTCTGAGGGTGATGGAGCACTGGAACAGGCTGCCCAGGGAGGTTGTGGAGTCTCCTTCTCTGGAGATATTCGAGACCCGCCTGGACAAGGTCCTGTGCAGCCTGCTGTAGGTGACCCTGCTTTGGCAGGAGGGTTGGACTAGATGAACCACAGAGGTCCCTTCCAACCCCTACCATTCTGTGATTCTGTGATTCTGTACTTCCTTATTCCTTTATCCTTCCTTGCCAGCTTTGCTGTATATCAACAATCATAAATTTTCATCAAAGGCTGAAAGGAAAGGTGATTTTGCTTAGTTGCAGAGCCAGATGAACACATTTTTAGCTGTTTGAGCCGAGTTTTATCTTCACAACTTAGGGTCAGCTCTCTCTGCTAGATGCAGATGGATATACTTCTGAGCAGGAAGAGCACTGGTTCATGGCCTGCCCCTAAATTTGCTCAGCTGTTAATGAAGCCATTAGGCTACCATAATCTGTTATTATGAACTAACGAGTTTTCATCACTGTACTGGGTGGAGTCTGAGGGAAAGCCTGGGAATTCCTAGAAGCAAGGTACCCCATTAAACATCCTTGTGGCCTCTATGTCCTCATAGATGATAGGTCAGCAGAAAATTCATAATGGGTAGAAGGTGATCCTCCTTAGGTCCCTTATTTTCATAATAATTGATCTTTCCATACTAAATTCAAATAGATTTCATTTTATAGAATCATAGAATGGTAAGGGTTGGGAGGGACCTTAAAGATCATCTGGTTCCAACCCCCCTGCCATGAGCAGGGACATCTTCCTCTAGACCGGGTTGCTCAGAGCTCCATCCAACCTGACCTTGAACACTTCCAGGGAGGGGGCATCCACAGCTTCTCTGGGCAACCTGTGCCAGTGCCTCACCACCCTCATAGTGAAGAATTTCTTCCTAATATCTGATCTAAATCTGCCCTCTTTTAGTTTACAGCCATTCCCCCTTGTCCTATCACTACACACCCTTGTGAAAAACCCCTCTCTATCCTTTCTGTAGACCCCTTCAGGTACTGGAAGGCTGCTATAAGGTCAAGAGCGGAGTAAACGGGCAGAATCACCTCCCTCGGCCTGCTGGCCACACTTCTCTTGATGCAGCCCAGGATATGATTGGCTTTCTGGGCTGCAACCTTACTTGATCACTGTAGGAAATTTATTTTTCCTAAGATCTGTTCCCCGTTTCTCCTAGCAATCAGTTCCAGAAATAAAATATATCTATTTATATTTTTTTCCACAGTTGTGTTTTTGCATTCATGCATAAGTACTTAAAATACAAAGCTCTGATGCGATGCTGAGATACTTCTATTTTTGTATTATTCATGAGATGTGTGGCGTAAAACCAATTGACTGTAGTCCCACTGAGCTCCCTCATGACAGTTCATGAAGAAGCCTCTCAGTAGCAGAGTCTTTTATTTATTTGAGTACCACATCTCTCCTTAGAATTAAGAGGTTTTCAAGGGAAAAAGGGATATAGTACTTAGATTCCTGGCAAATAAAATTCCTGTCCTGTGATTCACAGGTGATTTCAATAGCCTTTCCTCTCTAGCTCCCAATGCCTGTTGTTTCTGAATAGAAGTGTGCAAACTTAGCTGTCCCACTGATTCCTTGTTTGTAAAATTAAGATCTGTAAAATATTCTCCACATCATAACAATTCTAAAAATCTTTGTCAATGAGTTATATATAACTTGGACATGTAATTTAATCAGACCTTATGTGAAATAATGACTTGTGATCTGCAGTGAATAAAGAAACAAGTCTTCTAATTATTTTCTGCAAATTTGAGTTTTCTGTAAATTCTTTCATTCAAGAAGACAGACAACTGTGACTCCAATTCTGTAAAGTGAACTCAGATAAAACCTACAAATTATTTCAATACAAGTAATAATTTCATAAATACATTCAGTGAAAGTCAAAGACATTCGGTAAGTCTGAGACTGTCCTGTTTACATAGGTGTTCTTCACTACTCTAAGGACAGGATTGTAATTAGCATCATAGGAGTACTCTAATGAGAGCATTCAGAGCTTTATATTTACTTGTACCATGCAGTATGGTCTGTTAAAGATTGTACATGAGACATTTGCACAAGACAGCACATTTATATAGTAATTCATTGTGCAGCTTCATATACGTTCGATGCAGCTGTTCTGTTCATCACAATACGGTAAACAAGTTAATTCCTGCAAGGTTTGGTTCACAGGATTACAGATTTAGTTTTTCTGAGGGCCTGCTGGGGGCACCAACACACACCCATAAAAGAAACAAGTCGTGAAATTAGGCAAATGAAACAAGGAAGACAAATCCAATCATTTATTTAGGTGGTAATGACACACTACACCTCAGATTATATATATGTTTATAGACTTCTTTTCACAGCTTTGAAAATACACCTTACAATAAATTTGCTTGCAAGCTTATACATGCAAATAATTCAGACCAAATGGCTAAAGAGTGAGCTGAGCACAGCATAGGCAGCACTAACAATGTGTTCTGACTGAGAAAAAAAGGTGAGCCAATTGGTAAGTGAGGAAAGAAACTGCCATAGCTGTGGGCTGCATCCTGGCTGGTACAGACAGATGGCATTTCTTGGTTAAAAACCAGACTGTTGAGTTGTGTAAACAGGAAACCCAGCTATAGCTGCCCTGTAGTCAAAAAGCAATCGTGAGGTGCTACCTCATGTGTGTAACAACAGGAGGAGACCTGGATGGATTTAAAATACGTTAATGACACGACAGTAGCATCAAAACAATAAATACCTAGTTTGAAGCACGAGTTTTTCACATGTAAGTCATATTGGTTCTAGAGAAAAATTACACAAATCCGAAAGCTTTAGGTGGAGACTGTACAACGCACAGCAAATGTTTACAGAGCTGCTCTGTTGTCTTCAGTATTCTTTGGTTTTCCTAATGGAAGAAAGACTCATTTCACATTCTCCCTTGTCCCCTGAAATTGGCAACATTCATGCCTGACAGCAGCTTTTAAGTTATCTTGAAGTGCCGATCTTTCTAATGCTTCTTTCACAGTGGAAAAATGGGAAAGGTAGATAAATGAAAGCTAAGAAAAAAAGCAAATGAGAGTCTGGCACAAAAAGAGGGTAAGAGGTGAGCATCAGACTGGAAAGAAAAGAGATTGCTGGGTCAGAAGTTCATCGACTCCAAATTTGTAGAGGATCTGAATTTCTCAAGGACCACAGAGAAGAATCTCATTTATAAAATTGTACACGGATAAAGAAAAAATGATGTTACCACTGGGGAAGTAGCAGGAGACAAAGATCTCTTAGACACTAAGCAGAAGAAGTTGTGCTTCTAGGAGCAGCCAAGAAATGCAGTGAGGAAGCACCTTCTCATTGACCTAGTGGCTCATCAGCTATCTGGTATTTGGAAGCATTCCTGAAAACGGAAAGAGAAGTGACAAAATATTGCACAATAGCTGGCAGCTTGTATTATCCGCCCATAGCCACAACTTGCTCCTGACAAGACCGGGATTCATTCCATATTAACATTTTCTGACATTTTGGTTTTTGTGTTCTTGTTCTATTTCTATTCAATCTAACCTGTTCAATTGTTCAATCAGTTTTACAGTAATTATTTTTTTTTTAATATTCAAGTGACATTTCCTACAGTTCAGTTTGTGCATGTTGTCTCTTGTTCTGTCTCTGGCATCTCTGAGAGGTGTCTGGCTTCGTCTTCCTTATTCCACCCCCAATCAGGTATTTATAAATACTGATAAGATCCCCTCTGAGTCTTCTCTTCCCCACCCTAACCAGTCCCAGCTCTCTCAGCCTCTCCCCATATGTCCGATGCTTTTGTCCCTTAATGGCCTTCATTACCCTTTCCTGGACTCTCCCCTATAAATCCATGTTTTGTATTGGGGAGCCCAGAACTGGACACAGCACGCCAGATGTGGTCTCATCAGTGCTGGGTAGAGGAAAATAATTGTGTCTCTTGACGTGATGACCATACCCTCCCTAATGCAGCCCAGAATGCTGTTGGCTTTCTGTGCTGCAAGGGCACTTTGCTGGCTCGTGTTCAAATAAAATGAGATAAAACAGATATGGGAAACAGATCTTTCATTATTCCAAGCCTGGATCTTCAAATGCATTGTAGCTCACAAGTCAAGGCCTGCACAGTCAGCTCTCCGTGTAAAGGCAAAATTCCATGAGTTTGTTTTAAATGACTGTTCCTGGAAAGCTAAACTTCATTGTACAATTGTTGGAGTATTCCAGCCACAGGAGGTCGAAAAGGAAGCGGGACTGGAGGACGCATTCTGAGACCTCACCTGCTAGACTTCCCGAGGCCAGTACTGCCAGAACTACTGTTGGTCATGCTGGTGACAAAACTATGGTTGCTTTACGTCTCTCGCACTTGGACCCTCTTTTCAGACACGTATGGGTTTGTCAAATTTTAAGATCTTTTAAACTGATTTTTTCTGTATTTGGGGTCTGTGTGTCACAAAGCATCAGCCAATGCCGTTCAGTTACCCAAACATCTTAGGACATATATGTTGTTCTGCTATTGTGAACATTCTGGTGACCTTTTCTTTAAGCGCCTTTATTGTGTTCCTGGTCTCAGACAGGGACTTGAAATCTGAAAGGATGTCCTCCCTGAAAATCTGTCCAGGTTTTTTTTTTTTCCAGTGGGATTATACACATGCAGGATATCTCTCTTAGAGGCTGGAGCTCAAGTCTCCGAGTCCATCCTACTGAACGATCTGAAAAGAGGGAATAACAGTGGTATCTCTGCATTTCCCAGCACTGTTGTAAATATTAATAATATTTGAAAATCACCGTGATTCTACAGTGATGAGCACAAAGAAAAGCTCATAAAGATACCATTAACCTTGTGGTCACAATAGGATCTGATCAGACTGTGTTAAATTAAACACAATACACAAGCAACACAGAAAACAAAGTTCACCAGGGAAGCAGAGTCCTTTTGTTCACTGCATTGAAGAAGCATCCTCATGAAAAAAAAGGGAAATCTGATCATAATTAGTTTCAATATACATATGCAAGTTGACCATTGTAATTTCCTAGATTTTGAGTGCTTGATTTTGCAATTTTGATATTATTCAGATACACATCATTTGTGATGACCAGTAGGGGCCAGCTTTCCTTACTGCATGAGAATATTTCCTCTAGTTAAGAGCCATAAAAATGAACCTACTGAGTAGGTACCTCAGAGGACTAGGATGGAAGAGAATCTCTGGGGACAATTCACTCCAGGATTCCCTGTGATCCTTTTCCTTCACAGTGGGATGGATATGGGCTAGATCTCAGTACAGCCCAGCAATATTTCCGTCAGATGACCTTCTTGGCATGTTTTTAGCCCTCACTGGATATTAGGAATATCCAACAGCCCTCATGTTGTCATAGTCTCCCGAAATGGTCTTGTGGCACAGCCCCAGCATGAGGGCTAAAACAGGTTGATTTATGGGCTGTGTGCTGATCAAAGAACGTTAAGCCACCCCTAGACATTTTTTGGAAGCACATGTGCTCATCCTTTTCCTTTAGCTCCTTAGAAGAGCTCTTAGAAGTTCATAGCAGTACCTACGTTTGCTCTCCTTGGTAATTTAGGCCCTCAAAATAGCAGTTGTTTGTGAGCCCACCTTTGCCAAAACAGTTTCTAAACAATGTAATTAAAAGGTTTGGAGAGTTTTGTTATGTTTATGCCTTTTACACAAGCTAATACCTTTTCTAGGGTGAAATCAGCGTAGATTAGGGACACAGATACTACACATTTCTTTCTGTTGCAGCATAATCCCAGGAAAACTTTAAAAGGCAAAGTGCTATTGTTGATCTTTTTCTGGCTTACATACATAGATGATTTTAGATTTGCAGCGAAGGTTTTTGAGTTTTGAGGGACATACACTGTATAAAGACACATTGCCTCTGACTAACCCATCTCATTTCACTTTGACAGAGGGACTGATTTATTCTAGGCTTTTTACTCTGGAAGAGATGAGATTACAGTAACCTTCTATTGAGAAACTATTACACAAATGCACCAAAAATACTTCAGTTAATATTTGCTAGCAGACAAACCAGGGTAATATGCAACTCTCCTTTTTTAAGGCATTTTTGGTTTTGCCCTCAATAAACCAAGAAATATTATGTCATCTTATTATAGTCTAGTAAAACACTTAAATATTTGAAGCTAACATAGGGCTTCTTTCCATCTGGGAAAGAAGACCATGAGGATAACATGCCACTGTCCAATTACAGCAGTGCATTTATTGAAGTAAAAATATTTAAACAGATGTTATAAAAGACTTCATTTCCATTTTACAGCCAAAGCACATCTGCCATACTTCAATACTTCTTATCCCTGCCAAAGGCATACTATGAAGAGAAAATGCATTTTTATGTGCTTTTCCTTTGAGTTTACCCTATGTGAATACGGAAAGAGTCTTCAGTAGGAAAAAAGGCGCTGATTGTGATAATGACATTTTGTGTTTGCCCTAGAGCTGCCATTTGTGAGTAGTATGGAAATCAAGTTCTGGCTTTTGATTTCTGGACTGAGCTTTTAAAAACCTTGAATAATACTAAAATAGTATTGGGCAGGAAGGAAAAGAGGGATAGCATGGTGCAAGATCAAACTAACATAAAAATGCTGTAGTGCTACACTCACTTTCTACCAAAAATTTTCAGGCATCAGGTTATTGGTATTGTTCTTTACAAAGAAAATATTTGATGTCAATATTATCGCCGGTGATGAAATGCACCTACACTGGTGTTATGATACAGCCTTGTTTCGGGGACATGCTTGGGTTTTAGTATTAATGCTTCAAGCACATATGAGTTCCAGACTTAGGCAGCAGTGGAGTGGTGGCTTTAGAGTAGCATCCTTAATTCCTTATAAGGTAAGGCTCTTATGTTTGCTCACTGGTGAGTCTAGAAGACTTAATACAGTTATATTTGGCAGAGATGTTTAGTGAGAAGCATCCACCTCTGTTGACTATGTACTTTCCTCATTCAATAGCCTCGGTATTAAAAAGCACTCCAGCAGGCAGTCAGCCTTCCTTCCCAGAGCTACTTATGTTCACAAACCTGTTACACGTTCCTAGCTGACACAGGTCTCTTATTTTGACCATAAAAGTTTATCCATAAGATACTATTTAAAGCTAACAGCTGGAAAAAAAAACAGAAGAAAACCTTGAAAGCTTTTGTTTTATACAGATTCTTCTGTGAAGCAAGTGTGAAGCAGCAGTCTGACAGGGGATCCACACCAAGCTAGTGGCTCTGCTTCCATGTGGTGCCAAGAGCCCAAGAAAAAACTCTCAGGGACACAGAAGTTTTGCCATTATCCTGAGTGAGATTGGAGTAGAAGTGGAATATAGATGTTACACACATGGAAGTGATGCAGAAGTGGCCCTGTAGATCCTGTAGACCGTAAACATAGGACACAGAGACAACATTGCTTGTTAATATCTTGCATGGGGTTTTGGGGAAAGTGGAATGGGACCTGTAATACCTGACCCTAAGACTGCTGGGTAGAAGAACTACAAACACATTCACTTTGCAGGTGTGAAAATTGCCAGCAAGTTGGTACTATTCACAAGCACTCCGTGAAGATTAATGTGCTTGATACAAATCATACTGTTGCATGATGCTTTTGCACTTGCAACTGCTACAACATGAAATCAGATTAACTAATAATATGCTCTAATGTACCCTAATGTACTCTACATTTTCAATTATTTCAAAAGCACAGTTTATGAAAATCATGCTCAGTTTCTGGCAGAAGAATATTTTATGCCATAGCAGACATCTCAATTATAAGACACTGTACAAGAGCGATTTGAAAGTAATGGTTTTGTACTTCACTTGCCTTCATTTGCAGTGCAAGAAGCTTATGATATTTGTATCTCTTCTGATAATACTTTCCTTCTGCTTTCTTTAAATTTTTACTGTGCCTTTGTTTAAAATTTCAACTACTGCCTTTCGGTTTTGGCATTTTTATTTTTCTAATTTTAGTTGTAACCAAAGCCACTTATCTCCTCATGGTGCACAAAGTAGGATTTGTATGCAATCTTAACAGCAGCTTTTTATATTTCTCATAAATTAAACAAAAAGGAACTGAGTGTGGATTAGTTCGGAAGTGTAGCCAAGTGACCTTACCAGTCAAGTAGCCCTAATGGTGCTTCGTAGAAAGATCATTATTAATATTCTCAATGTTTTAGGCTGTTAAATATTCCACTGCAAGAAATAGACTTGTTCTGCCTGTTCCTACCACTACAAGGTGAATACCTGCTGCCTTCTCCAACATTACCATAAAAACTATTTGCAAAGTGAATTGCATTCACCAGTGTATATGGTTCATGCTTTTCTTCTTCATTCTATGGATGTAATTAAATTTAGTTCTCCAGACAGTAGACAAAGGAATACTTTTAAGTGAACTGCACAGCTATGTATCAAACCAGAAATGAAAAGACCATCTGACTGAGAAATGTGTTGAAAAGCTTATGCTGAGAACTCCAGAAATCCTCTTCAAAACAAAGTATCTGAAAATAGTTTTGTTCATTTATGAAAGTGGACTAGTTCAATTTCTTATAAAACCAGCATATCTTCTTAGACTGAAGAAGTTAGATAAAACTAGATCAGACTTTGAAGACAGTTACAACTATCAGCTCACAAGCCGCTGGACAATAGCTTGCTGGAGGTAAGGGAGTCTTTGGCTGTCATCAGAAATGTTCTGACTTCATAATCGTCAGAAAAAAAGCCAACCTTCTCTCCCATCTCCAAAAGCAGAATTAGAAATCCCTTCAGTACAAGACGACACTTTTGTAAATAACATGGATACAGTGAAAAAGAATCTGAAAAAATATAGATCTGGGAAATAATTGTCTGGTTTAAATATATGGGGCAATGGAAGTATATTCCTAGATTATTCTAAGCCAAACCCTTGTTACTGTACTTATCATTCTAGCTGTTGTCAAAGAGGACCTACAAATCATTTTACAAAGCAGACAGAAACAAATTAACATTTTATGTTATTTTCTGAAAATTTTTACGTATTTGTCACATTACAGCATTTGAAAACTCCCTGTATTCCAGTGGAACAGGGAGAGTCAAGTATGCACATGCTGAAGTCTTTGTGTGATCAGGGATGTTATTCCTATTCTTTTTGTAATTTCTTTTAAAGTTTTTATTGTGGTATCAGTATAAAGGTGATGGTTTAAAAAGTAACAACAAGCAGCCTCTGACAGTTACCGAGTTTATTAGGGCGAAACTTGAAAGGAACTACAGAGAGTAAACCTAGTTTTTGTCAGTGATTGGAAGCATTGTAGAAATTGAGGTTGTTTAATTTCATAAATAAATTATTTCTCACTGAAAAAACAGTGATCTGTAACAAAAGCCAAAAGCACCCGTCCTATAAAGACGGTACACAATGATCAGGGTTTGCCCGGTTGGTAGTTACTAGTGCTTCCTATGCAGCATACTGATCCTTTAATATTTTTCTTTTTAAAACTACCAAAGTATTCAGGATAGTGAAAGAAGCATTATATTGATATTTCAGGGAAAAAACATAAGTGAGATTTCAGGCATCTTCTAGCATGGGTATAAACACGGCTTCAGGGTACCGACACTGACTTGGGATGACTCAGTTTGTGTAAGGAGTCTCTGGTGGTATTTTTCATTGGTGTTTTGAATATATTGGTCATAATGATTCCCCACGCCAAATACCAGGTGAAGGGTCATACTAAATTTTGCTGTAAAAGACTCTATCAGACACTGATTAATATGTTGTAAGTTATAGCACCTGTTCATTCTTCTTCTCTAGTTTTATGAGATTCTGTAGTTACAGTTTCTCAGGTTTCCCTGCTGGATAAAGTAATGTGCCAAAAAAAAAACCACGCATAAGTATTGCATTTATAGTGACTTGTAAGATCACAGTTTTGCCATATAGAGCTATGTGGAAGATGATTCATACTCGAAGAAAGTTACAGAATGTTGTTCTAATTGTTTGCCTCCACCACAAGTTCACCAACTGTATATATTTAAGCAGTTCTCACTGTTTCCATTTGCAGATAAAAATATGATCATATGATGCTTTCAAGATAAGCTACCACTAATTTTAAACACTATGATTAGTCCCTCTTTATTTTTCTAAATAGGATCTCACGGAATGTCACTGTGTTGAATGCAGCTCCTTGAGTTGTGAAATGCTCCCTGAGAACTTTTAAAATTCCAAAGATATTTTAGTCCTGACAACATGTGTGTGTAGTATGTCGTACAACATTTTTGCCTGTATGTTGTCAATGGATCCATTTGCTCCATTTACATTTTCTGTTCCTGCAGCTACTCTGAAGTTACTTCAGCTGGCAATACAACCAAGTCTTTTGTCTGCCGGTTGCTTTAAGACTCTTAACTGCGTTTAAATCCAACATGTCACTTGGGCTTCAAATCTGAGGGTTGTCTTGGTCTCTTAAGATTAATTCTTCCCAGAAAAGTTAAGAACAGATATTTTTTCAATTATTTTCATGAAAATTTTGCAGATTAAAAGGAATGAGTCTGATATCATCACGTTCCTTACCCTACCTCCAAACATGTCCGCAGTAAGAAATAGAAGCGTTCTTATAATTTGAAGCTCCAGAGCAGATGGAGTTTGGCTATTCTGAGTCAGGGTCACAAGGTTTCATGTTTCCCTCCATACAAGCCTTCTAACACTTGGTAAACATTAATCATATACCAAGCTTCTGCATGTTGCCCTTATCAGTGTGGCTGGAAGGAAAATATCTTTTTTGGTAAACTGGAGAGGCTGAGCAGAGATTTGAAACTGGCATAAAGTCAGCATCAGTCTCCTGAGGCCATTCGTACTGCCTGGCTTCTGCCAACCAGACTAGCAAATTGTTCCTGTTTGCTCTTGAAGTTTGTTCTGGATATGAAAGGGCAGAGTATAAACAGCTGAAGAAATGGACCAACCAGTGAAAACTTTTTGTAATTAGCTGAGTAAGACTGTGCTGTTCAGTGTTGACTCTGCAACTTGGCAGTGCTATGCATTGCTCACATTTAAGGAGGTATATTAGGCATGCATTTAACAGTATTTGAGTTTGTAAGATGACATGTGAACACATGTTTGTAGCTGTCAGGAGCAGAAGCTAAAATATTTTCAGTGAAATCCGTTGCCAACTATACAAAAACTGTAACTAAGCAACACAGAAACACCGTTTCAGCTATTCATAACTCAGAAATACGATTTAAAAAATGTCTGCCTCTCCCCCACCCCTGAACTAGAATGCCTAGGTTTACTTGGCTGTTCTATTTCACTAACCTGCCATATGTTATATATCAAAATTTAAAAAGCCAATATGAAACTGAATCATCCTCACCACAAAAATTAGTAGAGCAGTTTGATATTGCTGAGTCCAGGAACAATATTTTCAAAAACTTGAAATGGTTTCACATGATTGTATGAAGAACAAGATAAGGAATACATTTTAAAAAAGCTTTTCAATTACATCTATTTTTTATAAAACTGAAAGTGGCTTTTTACTTAGAGATTTAGAAGGACACCTTCATAGGCAATGGCAGTGCTACTATCCTAGTAATACAGGCTTACATCTGTGCCTAACCCAGTAACCCATCACTTGAATCAGGTCAAAAATACTCCCCAACAATATAGTAGTATTGACAACGCAAACTTCTACTGTGACTTTAAGGCAGTATGTTATGCAAGATGTTTGTCCTGGTGTTTCTCCATCCCTACTAATCCTGTTCCTTCTCCCCTTTCTCTGGGTATCCGTGGATGAAGGAAGGTAGCAGAGCTACTGTTCCACTCAGTCCTGAGCTGGGAATTTTTATGCAGCATTTAGTATTATATAGTAAGCAACTTTTCTCAAAGGCAGGATGATATATGTACTGGTTTATACAACTGAGGTAGATGTGTAGGCATTTATTGAGAAGTCAACATTTTTCTACACCTCTCAAGTATGAAGAGATCTGAACAGTCAATAATTCATGGTCCGTGAGAATGCCTTGCTAATTATCCCATGAGTCATTCCACATGAAATTATATGTTTCTACAATCTGCACTGTATTTCAGCTTCTGTCTCTAGACAAGTAAGTAATGTACAATGAAACATACTTTTCAAGGTACTAGTCACCAGTCAGTTCATAAGGAGTATCACAAGTTCACAACTCCACTGGAAAAAATGGGGGTTGCACCAGAAATTTACTTCTGAGTCCAGAATTTTAAGCAGAAATGAAGTTACCAACTTTGTGAGTTCCTGCCTTGGAAGATGTGCAAAGTCCAAGTTAGAAAACTTCATCATGCCAATATTATGGCAATTCTGCAGGGTTGTACCTGTGAGGTGTTTTATGTAATAGCACCTTAAATCTAAAAAGAGCAAAAGGTCATTAAAGCCACAAAAGAAGTCTGTTTTGCTTTTCACTGACGTCACATAAAGTTATCTCTAGCGTGGAAAAATACATATATACACATATGAAAATGTGCAATGTACATACTGCTTAATTGATGAGGGGCTCCCGTAGAAATTTTTCAGCTTTTTAAAATGGAAACAGATAAGATTTTCAACTGAAAAAATATGCCTGCACATATGGCTGTATTTCACCATCTTATTAAAATATGCTGAGCACTTTGAAAGCAAAGACAATGTCTCTGCCTTCATCTCTTTAATATGTATGCAGAATACTGTATCTCTTTTCCCAAACTGTCAAGACACAGAATGAGCTTTCAAAAAATGTTGAAGTAAATCCTTCATTTGCTATTATAATTACTTCTCGGACAAGTTATGGAGTATGAATTTTTATACCAATTTTTATCACAGTTTCAGGTTTCAAAAAATAACTAGACTTTTAAACCATAAATTAAAAGTGTCTATTTTGGCCACCTAAAGAACTTAGTTTATGTTTTCGTATTCTGACACAGATATTAAAAAGGTACCATTCTGAGTTTCATTGAAGGGGAATACATTTTTTTTTTAATCCCTTTTTAACCAATGCTAATAACTATATTAAATATTTCTTTAAGAGACTGGACAACAGAATGAGACACCTGAGCTACCTGGGGTCCTGGGAGTAATCTCATAGCATTAGTGCTGACCTACATGTGTTTTGATTAGCTCGCTGAGAGCCCCAGTGGTATCCAGCTATTCCACTCTCTTTTGGATAATGCATGTTCCTCAAACCTTACACAGGCCCTTCCCTTGTTATGTATTAATCACATTTGTATGGGCAACACACACCATAGCACTAGAAGATTTCCCACTTACAGGGGGTTTTATATCTGGGAGAGGACAACTCCTTCTGTGCTCTTGCTATCCTTGTTATTGTACCTCTACAAGACAGGTACACAGCATGACGGTTTCTAAAGAGTTCAGATCTACCTTTACAAGCTAACATCCCCCTAAGTGTTATTATAGGCAAAAACAGCTTCATCAAAGGTAAACTAAATAGACTGCTTCTTGGCTGAGCTTGGAAAGAGGCCTGCCAACAAGACAAGGAGCTTTCAGAATTGTAAACGGTGCAAATGAGCAATAAAAGAATTATAAGCCTAGTGTTCTCCTCAGGCTGTCATCCTCTCCCTTGGTTGCAGTCCAGCAGCTTTTCAGAGCCTTGTTTTCAGGCCAATAAAAGTCCTCTTCCTCCTACCTCAACCAAGAGTGACATTTAGGTTAGAAATAATCCCATCAGCCGGAAAGTTCTTTGCCTCCCTGCAACCCGCACCTGTGTCATTCACCAGGCTGGAGAAAAGTAGGTATCACTCCTACTAGGCTTGAAAGCAGAAGAAACAAGTGAGATCTGGCAGATTTCCCGATACAGCCCAGAACCTGGATACTCCATATCCTGAGCCTGTTCTGAAAGAGAGCAAAGGAGATGTAGCAAAACATTTTTCAGCTTTTCTTGCCTATCAGACCAATGAATAAAGAGTTTCAGAAGGGCCTACTTCTTTTCAAAAATCTAACTTTTAAAGCTAAATGTCTTCTAGGTGTTAAACCCTGAACGGATTTTTTTTTTGTTCTGGAGCTCTTGCCATGTGGGATCTGAAAACACATTTACAGCTTGTATATACCTGGCAGGTATAGACAGCAACATTTCACATGGTATGAGTTCTCATCGTCCGGATTTGAGAGCTGTTTGGACCACTTAATGCTACTTTTTGGCCCACATGTGAAGGGCTTTCCGTTCATGGAAGTTATAGCTCTTGGAAGAAACACTGCTCAGGGCTCACCCCCGGGTTGAATGAGGATGCAGCTACAATGCACACCTTGAGATCGCATCCCGTACCCCAGTAATGACAGCTGTTTATTACCATGCAAATCTGGAAGAGTCCAAATCTGAATAGGACTTCTGCTATATTCTTGAAGGATATTTTAAAATAAACAGCAAATAAAGTATGATTTTATTCTTAGAGGAAATGACAAAATAAAAATGCCTTAATAGAACCACATGCATATTTAAATACATTTTTACTTCCATGCAAGTATGACAGGTGGGAGTCCTCCCTGACTTACAGCAACAGAGCAAAGCCCACTACATTTGTAAAAGCCCCCCGAAAGCTGCAGACAACGTGCTAGATCCCAGTCTAGCCATAAAGAATATATTTCTCATGTGGAGTTTCCTTCATTCAGAGTATTTCCCATGCCCCTGGCTCCATAGCCTGATCCCTTATTATCCTGTATTTCACATACTTTTGTTGTGGACTTCCAGACTGAAACGGTCGTTTTGCCCATTTTCTCTCTTTCAGGCTGTTGGGGCACCTATGTTCCTGCGAGCGTGGATGAAATGTTACATCCTCTAGGACTTTGTGACCTTGCAACAGTGGGTGAGTGTCCTGAAACTGTCCCTGCCTATCCATTTATCTGCCAGCACAATCTTAAAATCCTGTACATTAGAATGTTTTGCTTGTCAGAACAATATTCAGCCCTGAGTGCACTTCTAGTCAATGGTGTGAAAGATGCTGTTAAACAGTTTTTGTGATTTTCTCATGCGTTACTGTTCTTTGAAATACCCTCAGAGAAGGAGGACAGTGGTCGTGTGCATCGTGAGGCTTTGGAAACCTTTTGTTTTTCATCTCAGTCCACTGACCAAAAAGACATGAGTCACTTTATTATAAGTACCCTGTCCCTTCTTGCTTTGTTTATGTTTGCGCCTACCTCTTCCTGAACAGAAGAAAAGATTAATCACACAAATGTGTTGGTACACACATGATACAACGAGGAATTAAAACACTGCTCTCAGTTTGCCATGTTTTACTACCGAAAGAGCTGTGTGCTAGGATTAGTTCCTGGAAAGACTCTCCCTTGCTCATAAAGTGGTCAGCCCAGGCAGGGAGAGGAGGGTTCTGAGCAGCACAGGGCTTCCTAAATTGTGCTGCTATCATATAACAGGTTAGTTTGAACTTTCTAGGGAGTAAACTCAGTTTGGGAAAGCACAAAGGAAATGTAGTGATTGACATCAGATAAAGATGATCAGGGACAGTATCCATAGAAAAACTCTCTTAAGTTTTGTGTCCTTTCCTTATTCAGTCATTTAGAGTAAGAAAATAAAATGATCTGAAGTGTGTTTCTGTATTATTTTCCAGAAGAAAATTAGAACTGCAACAAGGCCTCTTCATTTCTTTTGGGCAGGGGATCAAGTTGAAAAGCAAAAGGTTCCAGGAGCTTAGTGCCAACACTATGCTTCCGTAAGAATAAATCAAAAATGTGACAGCTACTCTGTAATAAGCACCTTCTCATGCTTATGTTCTTTGAGTAAATGTATGAACCAGACACTGCTGAGAAAAGGCAATGTTTGATGCACAGCTGATCATCATCATAAGTAGTATAGTACATGATGGAATTTAATTGATTGTGGGTTTGAAATTAACCTGAAAAACTAAAAAGTGCATGATTTTTTATCCTATTACTCTGATTAACAGAACAGTGAAGCAGTTAGAAGGCTGTGGTCAGCAGAATGACAGTCAGTAACTCATTACATAGATGGATGTTTTGTGTATAAAATTGCTACTTCTTATATCACTTTTAAAATCTATGCTGAAGCTTCTAATCAGTGCCATTCAGGCTCTGAAGCAGCTCCCACACTCTCTCAGGATTGCCTTGCCACTACTGTCTTAAAGTGCTCTCTTCCTACAGAGGATCTGGTCAGCAATAGCAGCAGCTGCAGGAATAGTGCGTTCAGCATGCCAGACTGAAATTCATGTTTCAGGAATGTCTGCTAGGGGGGTTGAGCAATTCAGTCAGATTCGTGGTTAAAAGCCTTTCACTGTAACACAATTACCCTGCAGTAGAGACAAGGAATGGTTGGCATTTGTTTGCTATGAATGTGCTTTGCAAAAACCACGATTATGAAATCCTTCCCCAGGTGAAAATTCCACTGACAATGGGATTTGCCTTTGCTAGAATTGCAGGCTGTTGGATTGGAAATATAAGGAAAAAAACCCAAAGTAATCAACAACATTTTGTATGGGTTTCAACATCCATTTACTCAAAAATATTACTTTTTTTTTTTCTATCTGATAAGTAGTAACCACCACTGTCTGCCAGGACCCCAGCATCCCAGGAAATTGCAGTTTAGGGGCTGTTTATAAAAGCACATATTTTATTTTTTTCTAGTTCTGATTGATTCTCATTATCATACAAAACACAGAAGGTCCTTGCAAAGAATATATATCATCTGCTTCAGGCAAGTGGGGTACTCTCACTGACCAAGTTACAGATTTAACTCTCCTGTAGCCATCCAATTTGCAATTTCCATCACACATTCTGCAATTTTGGCTTAGTCTGAGTTGTGGTATGAAACAAGAGGGGAAACCACCACTGCCTGGCCAAACTGTCTCATCTTGCAATATGGGTACTGTGTATTCCTCTGCCTCATGATTTCCACAATCAAGTCCTAGCCTCCCAGCCCACCAGGGAACAAAAGCAAGGGTATCCTGTCTTGGCCCTCTTTAGACCACCTTTCTGCCTCCTGGTGGGTGAAATGAAGGCTCCCACACAGCCAGTGGGGCAGAGGAGTGAAGCACACATGTGCTAATGAGAGTTGTGTGATACAGAGTAAGAAGAAAAGAGTAAGGGGTGACTTGGATGCTTTGTAGATTATGATAAAGCCACAGATTGTGACAGTAATTAAAGCTTAGGAGGGTCTTGGGTCTTCCCACTCAACTGAGATCTAAGCAGGGGAAAGACAGAGCAAAAAGGAAAAGAGAAGTGCATGCTGATGCAACCAAAAAACTGTAGGAAAGAAACTGCAAGGGTTAGTGCAGGGAATGGGAGAAAACTGTCTGGAAATTGGCTCTCAAGACTTTTAGGTGTTCACTCAAAAGGCTCAGGGTACAGAAAGTGGCTTCTTATCTCAAGATACTACACAAAACTAACATGTTAACACTTTGTCTGTGTATCCATCAGCCAGCAGTGTGACAGGGAAACACCTAGGCCAATGCACAGGTTGATTCTGCCAGAAGAGACATAAAGGAGAGAGCTTGACCAGTCAGATCTGTGCAACTGCTTTGGCTTTGCAGGGTTTGGTATCTAATTTTTGGCCTGACAGGAACTCCCCCAGTGATATAATTTGGGTGGTGTGAAACACAAAGATCTGTAACTCAGCTGAAGGATTGTATACTCCATATTGTCTGAAGAAGCAGTCTCATGGCAGCACAATTTTCTTCCTTTCCGCACTTACTTTCTTTTGGAGCCCAGAACTGATAAGCTTTCAAAAGTACATTTTGTAAGGGATTATACAGACAAGGTGGTCAGTGCACAGAAAAGAGTCAATTCATGGACTTGTTGGACAAATCTGTAACATGGACATAGCACAAAAAGAGAATCTGATACGGTAGCAAGGTTGCTGGTCTGGACAGAGGAAGAAGGCAGAACTGGACAGAGGGAGAAGGCAGAACATCTGAAACAGAAGGAGAAGAGACTGAATTTTTGTAATGTTAAAATTGAGCTGGTGAAGAATAATAATTGTATTGGGTTAAGTTCAGCTGTGCTACTGAGACAAATGTCTGGTAGATAAATTAAACAAGAGGGGCTTCAAATCACAGTGCCAGCGTGTGTAATCATTCCACAGGTACATTTGAGACGGCAGTGATTTTAAATGCACTGGGAAGAGGTGATTTCTGGAAATATCTATCTACCTTTGTATAAGGGAGAAAGAAGAGAAACACAAGAAATAGGAAAAAAATCCTTAGAATGCATGAAATACAGCCTGAAATAGCACTAGGAGAATAGTTGTTAGAAAAGCTTGCGTATATTTTGTGCTGAAACCTGGTGATGCCACGGGCAATAGAATTTGCTTCTTCTTGTTCAGATCCTCATATAAGTACAAAATTAGATCTTCATACATTCTTCAGTGCAGCTCTCTACAGAGGTTGCCTGCTCGTATCATGAGCTTCTTTCCCAATGGAAACAGTCTGCAGGATCTGAAACTCTGGATAACCACTTAGGCCAAGAAGAAATAGCAATAATAAATACCTTTTGTCTTTTGTGTCCTTCAAAATGAGTCATGTTGTTCAAAAGGTAAGAGGAATTTACTTATAATGGACAGGCAATGATGATTCAACAATTGCATTTTCAACAGACTGTCAAACAAACTTCATTGAATAATAAGAATGTATCTGTACTAATCTCATGGAAATGTGCAAAGTGAGCTGGTTTTACATGGCTAGGACCAAGCAAATTACTCAGAACTAGAAGTACAAAAGAGAGACTGGTGAGCAGCCAAGTCTCCTAGCAGACAACCCAAAGAGATTTTTAAGCCCTCTTGAAGCTGTCTTTGCGTTCCTTCCTGGAAAAACATTTTCAGAAGCAGTTACCTGGATTTCTTTTAAAGGAATGCACTACCATCATACAGCTCCAGGTCACTGCTGCAAAATGCCAGAAACACTGATACTCCATCCTGTGCTTCCAGAAATACTTGAAAATGCATCAAATGTTAAAAATGTTTGATACTGCAAAGTACCACATGATTAATTCATCATAAGTGAGTTCTGTTCTATCAGAAAGTTTGCATGTAAGGATTTTTAGGAAATCCTTGAAGGGAAACAACATCTACCGTTGTAACACCTAGTGAAGGCTAGCCTTTAGATATAAAATATAACGATCTATTCCAAACAGGTATGGTCTCTCTTTCTAGAGTGCAGCTGATTTCAAAAGACCCACATAGCTATTAACGTCTATGTATGTAGGACAGAAATTTAGAAGTATCTGTGTGGATACAGAGAACTTTTTCCGTCAACTCTAAGAAGAGCTGGGTAGGTCTTAATTGCCTATGATGCAGTTCTCTTTAAGACTGAACCAACCTTTGAGCCACCTCCCCCCACTTTGTACTCAGATGAAAACGATACATTTAAATCTATTGACAAGGCTTACAGAACTTAACAATTCTGTGTAACCACCACTTTATAAATTGAAAATCAGTAACAGTTTATGACTTTTTTTAAAGGAAGAAATACTTTTTTCTTCTGAGACACAGGTCAAGGAAAACCTTAAAGGGAATGTGATGTAAAAACACTCTAAAAAACAGTTCCAGCGTGAGTGGAACCATGTACAAATGGCACTTAGTCAAGAATTTCTTAGAACCATCCAACTGAGAGGTTAGAGTTCAAAGATGCTAAATTTCAGATCTATTTCTGGCTGAACAAAATATGTAGTGTTGACTTCCTTCTGCTTAAAGTAACAGGCACTGAGCAGATTCCACCAAAACAAATATAAAATGGAGCCTATGCGAGGTAGCATAAGAGAGACCAGCCAACATCCAGCACTTTTGCATTTACTCTGCTTTTCTTATCCCATAGGATGGCACACAACAAAATGTGTTTTTGTGTCTGTACCCACACAGAAGGCTATGTGAAAGTATATAAATATATCCCTGCACACAGTTATTCTTTACGATAAATAAATATAATACACTTCGTTCTACATATTAGCATTCAGGTCCTGACTGCCAGATCACATTTTGTGTGTATGCATTGCTTGGAAAGTAACAAAAACAAAGCAGCTGGAATCTTTGGCAAGTGATGTAGTGCTGCTCACAATCAGCATGTAGAAGGTTAAAATTAGAGTCAGAATTTGGTTTTGACTTATTTTAAAAATAACTGACATTTGTCCTGGGAATGTACAACATCTTGCATGCATTAGAAAAAAAAATTTTTCTACATCCGAGCACACTGTAGCAAAACAAAAAAGGAAAGCTTTCAACAAGCAAAAAAAGCAAAACAGCAACCTGGTCCTGAGATGCATAAACAGGAGAATAACCTGCAGGGCACAAGAAATAATCCTTCTGCCCTGCCCTACGTTGCTTAGGCCATAGCTAAAGCACCGTGTCTGATTTTGGACACTGTATTTCAGGTACTGAAAGGCTGCAATAAGGTCTCCCTGCAGCCTTCTCTTCTCCGGGCTGAACAGCCGCAACTCTCTCAGCCTTTCCTCAGAGGAGAGGTGCTCCAGCCCTCTAATCATCTTTATGGCCCTCTGGACCCACTCCAACAGCTCCATGTCCTTCTTGTGCTGAGGGCTCCAGAGTTGGACACAGTACTCCAGGTGGCGTCTCACCAGAGCAGAGTAGAGGGGCAGAATCACCTCCCTTGCCCTGCTGGCCACACTTCTCTTGATGCAGCCCAGGGTACGATTGGCCTTCTGGGCTGTGAGCGCACATTGGTGGCTCATGTCCAGCTTTCCATCCACCAGTACCCCTGAGTCCTTCTTGACAGGGCTGCTCTCAAACTCTTCATCCGCCAGCCTGTATTGATAGCAGAGTTGCCCTGACCCAGATGCAGAACCTTGCACTTGGCCTTGTTGAACCTCATGAGGTTCACACAGGCCTACTTCTCAAGCTTGTCCAGGTCCCCCTGGAGGCTTCTACCAGATCTACAGGTCCATGATTTGTTGAGAGGAGTGATAGCATGCTAAGACATGAACCTCCCTCATAAGTTGTGAAATTTCTTGAGTGTACGGTGTCTGAATGGACAGACTCTGATTCTGTTCACATTCAGTTTATATTAGTCTCCTTTCAGCCCAAGTTTTTACACAGTTTAGGCATCAGTCTCTGATAATCTCTTTTTGTTTAATCACTAAAATATAAAGTTTTCAAATGAATCTTTTGGATATGCCTTGGAGAGGTCACACTACTGAAATTTGCATCTCTCATTACATTGCTATAATGTAGTCGTATATGTATTATAATAAGCAAGTAAAAGCCATTTTATTGTGAAATTAATAACTCAGTGCTTGAAAATTGGATCAGCTATTACATTTATGGTTTAATGTCTTAGTTACTGTTTCCTTAGATGATTTTTTTTCCTTCTGATTGTGCTGTTACTTCGCTTGTTTACAATATGTGTCCAAATTGAGGGCCACTAGGTGTTTCCTGCTATCAGCATGGCCCAGAGCTGTTTCCCTTTTCTTTCCCTATTCTTTTTTTTTATCCATTCATTAGGCTTTTCCCTCACCTTCAGTCTGAATAAGCTTGATCAATAAAGTAAACAATGAGAAAAATTCAAGAACAGTACTCCCCATCTGCACTAATACAGTTTTGAAGCAAACAATGATAATATAGAACTGTTGGAACCAGAACATAACAACAATAAAACTGACTTTTTCTTGATCTCAAATTTGCTTTTAAAGTTATGGAATATTCCAGTTGTGTGGGTGTATAAAAGAAAGCAGGAACTCTAAATACTAATGACACTGCCTTTAACTTCTCTTCCCACTCACAAAACACCATGTACGCAGAAGTGGATAGGATATCAAGACACTAGTACTGTTCAGATCTTCATCACACGTGTACTAATGCTGAGGCTGAGAAAATGACTAACAAAGTATGTGCCTAAAATGCTTTAGAAGTCGAATTCCAATGCATGAAGTATTTTTCTGTACACATAATATTATCATGAATAGCTCTCCTGAAGATCAGTGACCTCCAAAGACAGCACGAAGAACCTTCATCCAAATACACCGTGAGAAATGCCTGCCTTTAACATGTCCTTTTATTATATTCCTGCTAAACAAGGCTATTTTTCGAAAGGAAAGGTGACTTCTGTAATTTCTAATCACATTTTAAAATGTGTTACATATTTTTGGTAATCCAGCTCAGATGACACATACAAGCTACAGGAAAGAGGAAACAAAGAAAGAAGGTGAAACGATTCCTGTCTGAGCATGACAGCAATACAATACCCCACACAAGTAATACACTGAACTGATTTGAAAGCCAGGTGTTTTCTGTTGTTCTTTACAAGAAGCAGCAGGAAAAAAAAATATTTCTATGCTAACAGAAAATATTATTTCCCAATTTCCTCATTAGAACCAGGAACTCACATTAAGAGTCAAATTACCAGTAAATAGAAATGGTGCTACCACTTTTCAGCTGTATACATATCTATTTTGGTTCACATATGTGATGCAGTACATTTAGCTCAATCATCAGCAATGAGAACAGGATTTCTGGCCCTCCAGAACTGCGGGGATCTAACAAGCTGAGCGTACACAGTGACGTTAATTTTTGGTCCAGCCATTAGAATGGGAAAGAACACTGCACAAGCATCATAGCTAAAAAAAAAAAAAAAAGGTGCCATTTTATGTATAATGTAATACCATCTGCAGTAGACTTCATATCAGAAAAGCAATAAATCTAGTGTATTAATCCAGGCTTTGCAGTTACCCTGTGTGGACTAGAATTACTTGACTCTTTGAATAGGTTTAAGAAAAGGAAGAACAATAAGAGATCATAGTAATTTTTTCTGTTTTTTTAATCTTTTGCTGTTGTTCAACATTACACAAAGTTTCTACAGACTCTCCATAAAAATATGCCAGTAGTTTATTTATTGTGTGTAAGCAAGTAGCTATAAATGAATTTATTACAAGTGTCTGAGGGAATCTTTGTGAAATATATGTTCATAAAATAGTATTACCTTCAGCTAAAAAGGAACATCCAAATTAGTTGCAAAATCCTATCATTATAGTGATTAAATCCAAGCCTTACCTAAGCCTACATTTCAAATGAAATATTTCAGAATTCGTTTAAAAGACTGTGACCAGACTACTTAACAGCAAGAGCTTAGCACAAAAAAATGCTGTTGGAACCAGAACATACTGACATAACAGCCTGTCACCCTTCAGCCAGCAGCTTTATCTTTCGCTAGATTATAAAATGCGTTTTTCCCTTCATTGTAGATGTACAGTTTTCCCTTCTTTGTAGATGTACAGTTGCAGCAGCATATTTCACAGCAATGCTGCAGCTGCACTTTAAGCATAAATTCAAACTCCGATTTTCAGGAGCTGAGCCAAATTTAATGTTATTTCCATATTTGGATACTTACCACTGTAACTGAAATAAAGAAAATGAAACAAATCACCATCAGGAAAGTCTTGCTGTTTTTGTCTGCTACTATAAGCCATGAGGTACTGTGGATGAATCTGACAGTTCAACTGCTTGTGCCATTTAGTCTGATTCATCTCTTCCCCCTTCCATGCCCTCCATGTGGGCTGTGTTCCTCCAGAATTACCAGAAGGGCACGTAACATCCCAGTGTGTCACGAAGCCAAAGCTGGTCTGGGTAGTAACCATTTTCATCTGTAGTCAGTGGGATGACCCACGTGTGGCTGAAGAGCAATACACAGTGGCAGTGCATTTGCTTCTGAGTTCTTGAATACTGAACAGTGAGTAAACAGAGATTTGCCAGAAGCGATAACCTTAGTCAATAATCTCAGAGGAAAATGCTAAAACAGCACGCAGGAATTAGTCTGTTTAGCGATTCTTCCGGAACAGAAACATTACATTTGCCACTCTTCATCAAATCATTGCTTTGTCCAGGCCACCATCCAGCCTCTGACAGTGGCGAGTACTAGGTAGTTCAGAGAAAATGCAAGGAAACCCTACAGAGGACAGTAACAAAGTACATTATTCTAGATGTTTTCTCTTTCTGGCCCAGTCATTTATTTTTGTGTTGTCCAAAATATTTGTGGCTGTTCTTATTATGCTTTAGAAATTAATTGTTCTTTTGTTCAGTCCTGCTAATCTATTGGTTTTGCAGATACCTTATACTAGTGAATGATTCAATTTATTTATATGCTGCATCTACAATACATTTCCCTAGCTCTAAACTTAGGTTTTAAATGTGTGACACTTCTCTGTTTCATTTCTGCACAGATCTGGGATTGGGAGAAGTAGTAATTGAAAGTAACAAAGCTATTTTCCTATTTTTTGTATCCCTGTATTACTTGTTTGCTGATCTTCATAAAGCTACACAGTCCCAGACGTTTCAGCCCCTCTCATTTGGAAATCTACACATTTAGCTTTGCGTTTGATCTCTTACTTTACCCATCTTTTTGAGAACAGGTGTTCAAAACTTGGATGTAGTGTTTCAGAAGGAAGTATAATTTGAGGTTCTTGCATGCACACGAGCACCTTAGCGGAGCAGATTTGCTGTGCAAGCCCAATCAGCTGCCCAGCATACCAGCAGTGCTTGGGCTACGTTCACCGTCCGGTGAGAACATACTGTCACAGAGTCCCTTTCTCTTCATGGTCCAGAATCTGATCACCAGGAGCTGATGCCTTCAGGCAGCACTGGTGTGGTGCCGGAGGCTGGGTCATACTTGTCTGGAGGCTGGTGAATCATCTGCGCAGGTAAAGCGCGATGTATTGCTGACCTTCACTGGATTCTGTTCGGCCAAAATCTAAATTGCTGTTCCTGTAAAAGGGCCACTTGCTGTACTGTCACCATCTCTTAGGCTAGCTAGAAAGGACCAGTGTGGTCAGTTGTAGGCAAGAACTAGCGACCGTTTAAGCTAAGAACTAACTAAGTGCTTCAACCCATCCTGATGCTTTTATTGCATTAAAGACATGGGAAAGATTTACATTTTACTGTCTATACAAGTTAAAAGACAGAAAGTCTGCACGCACTGTGTTTCATTACAGAGATGAGTTTTCTTCTGGGGAGTAACTGGATGTGCATGAGCTTGCAAAGATAGACACTACAGAAAATGTATGATGATTAAAGCAATTTTGTAAAAGATTGCGTCCTGTTTTATCTCTACTGTTGCTAGCAGGGGGATCCCAGTATTACCATGGGTGTGGCTAGGCAAAACGTTTTGTAGTGTGTGGCCTGCACATTCCCAGAAGCATGAGCATTTCTCTGAGCAAAAGGAATGTGCCCATACGCTTTCTTTTCAGGCAGATTACCTTTTGAATATTTGGTGTACCCATCGCAGGTCTTGTTTAGACTAGTACAAAATATGTGGGGACTTTCTGATTGGGTCAGCAAGGCTTAGTATAAGGCACAAAAGACAGATTGATGTGAAGCTGGCTGCATGCTGCGGAAACCCATATGCCTTAACCATGTTGACCCAATGAGCTGCGTAGGCCTGAACAGCTCTTAAGAACTGACAGAGTTAATGCTTTTAAATGTGAGTAGATTTAAGACACAATGTATTGGCTTTTGTTGCAAGTCAACATAGTACAGGCCCAATTCACCAGACCAACAGCGTAAAACAAGACTGTTTTCATATACTTCATGGTATATCAGTTTTGCGATGGTTGCAACACTTCTTGCTCAGCTCCAAGTTTCAAATTCATTTTTGTATAGAGGAATTCATACCACTTGACACAGAATAGATGTAATAAATATGGTAAGACTGAGAAATTTTTCATATAATTGAACTCTCGGAAAAGATACTCCAAATGCGGAGAGGTGAGGCAAATTGGCTTTATGCCTTTCTCCTACCAAATGAAATACTAGGAAAAAGATTTATAACTTCCTGGCATGGGCTCCAGCCAATGAATGGAAACTCTTTGAGGACAACAGGGATTCTGTGCAGAATGTTTAAAAGATTTTACTCTACCTTCCAGACAACTCTTCATCAACACACCTGCATCTCAGTGACAGACTAATTATCTGGAACTCAGAAAAAAAAAAAAATCTAAATGTGTATATTCCTTTTTAAATGAGAGGATATGATCATATCAGTATAATAAAATGGTCTCAAGAGTTTTGACAGTCACCTGAAAAACCTTATGTCAGGCAAGTACTTGTACCAAAAAGTGAACCCTTCAACACAGCATTATACTTACTATGCTTAAGAAAGAAGAATACAGTGGGAACTGGCAGCCAAGGAAGGATGATTTTACAGATCTTGTAGGCAGTTCAAAGTAACCACGTCAGGACTTGTCGCACTATTGTGAGCGTATATGCTAGTTTTGCAAGTTGCATCTTGTTATTTCTCGACCATCATTAGGTATAGAACAGTTTTACGTCTCTGAGCAGTCAGATATAGCTGAAGACACCAAAGGAAAAAGAAAATACCTCGTTACGTATCCTGAGCTCAAACGTAAAAAAAAAAAAATAATCAACAGTTACCTAAAAATTCAACACTTGGTATATTTCCAAGAAAATTTATTTTCCAGTAAAAAAATTTCAAATTTCCAGGAAAAATGCTGTTTTAACTACACATGGTGCTTATATCTAAAGAGAATTTTAAACAATGAGGATCACCTAAGAAATTCATAAGACTTGGCAAAAATGTCTGCTTAATAAGTATTTTCTTTTGGAGATGTATTTTTCATGCTGAAAACAAATCGCTGTTACAAAGAGCAGATTATGGTAGCCACTCACTGCTAGCCAATCATTTTAAATAACAACCACCTCTGAAATAATCTTCTGGTGAAAAGCTGGTAACAGACTTACTGCCAGTGAGGACAGGAGATTTCCATATGCATATAAAGAAATTCTTACATATATGTGTAAATCACTTTGTATTGGTTGATTTGATAAGCGTGCAATTAATGTCAGTTTTGGGGGTATAACTCCCTGGGCTGGTAATGCTATTGCTGAAATATGTACATACACACACACACACACACACTCTTAAGTTGTTTGTTCTGGGTAAATTCCTGTAAATGATCAAATATAAAGACTACATGATCATTAATTTAGTTTAGATGCAGAACAAAATTATGGTTCACAGAATCACAGAATCATTGGGGTTGGAAGGACCTTTGGAGATCATCTAGTCCAGCTTCTTCCTCAAAGCACAGTCTAGATGACTCATATCAAAATATACCTTACTGATTCACACGTCTATGAATTTTCACTTTTTTCACCTGTAAGAACAAAGGCCTTAAATCACTCTTTCATGCTATTTCTATACAGTGTTGATAGGTGCCTTGGAAATCTGTTTCAAAGCAGGTAGTTTGTTTCTTTGGAACACATCATCTGTTGAACCAAGATAACCGTATTTATTATTCTGAGATACTCATGCCATAAGATCTAATTGGAATCAACTTTGCTGTGACATTATTTATGTGCTTCAGCCTCTTCAGTCTACACAATTCATCGTTTCTCATTTATACTTTAATTTTGCTCCATAGTCTTTGTATAAAAGCCATATTCTTTCAAGACCAAGATCTTTTAATAGCTTAGTGCACTGAAGATACACATGCTAAATAGCAACACTCCTGGACTGTATATTCCACTATGAGTAATGCAATAATAGTGGTCCTTTGCAGAGGACTGTAGTATAACTACCAGTGGTGTATATCTGTGATATTCTTTTAGTAATAAAATAAGTAAATACCAGACAACAAACTAAGGTTTTAATTTTCCAGCCTCAGATAATAAATAATGCTTCCTGTTTCTTGATTGTTATTTTTGAGGTTCCTTCCTCAGTGCTCAACGCAGTGATGATGGGATACTTCCCCCGCACCAGAATGGCAGTAGGGAAGGTAGTTTTCATTTGTTCTACCACCTGGACTGAATTTTTTTGCAATCGTGTGGCCATTTCCTTTCATTGTATTGGAATTCCTTAACTGAGCAAGATTAAAAGTGAACTGTCTATATAACAAAGAATACGAAGCAGAAGAAGTGGGAGGAACACCAGAAAAATAGGGAGCATGGAGGAGGAGCAGAGAAATATCAAAAAAGGTTGTGGGACACATTGTAGAGGAGGGCGAGAGATCATCAAATAGTCCTCTACAAATCTACTACATTAACCAATTTCTAGGGCACAGGGTTAAGTGGCATTTCTAGTCCTATTTTGTTACTCAAAGAAACTTCCTATATCATTAGCCTCCTTTAACTACAGTATAAAAACAGCATAGCAAGGAGTTTGTTGTTTGTGGTTTTAGAGGAATTAAAGAATGACTATGAGACATACATGTGACTAGTTCCTAAGCACCTAAGCAATGCAAACAGCAATACTTCTCTAAATATATGAAAAACTTTTATGGAAGCATCTAAACCACTAGACTTTGTATCTAGCCTTCTGTGGAAAGAAGGATGAACTGGTTTGGCTTTGCCAGTCTGTCAGATATATTTAAAAGAAAGTCAGGAAAAGGAAAGAGTCCGAATAGACGTCATGAAAACTAAGAAGATAAGAAAAGTTGAAGTTCTGAAAAGAACCCTTTCACCGAGCCTGCTAATAAAGACGGTCCATCTCTTCATTACCATGCTACTCATCCACCTCTGTTACACTGCACAAAAGGGAAAAAAGCGGTCTTTATAGTTGTACATGATTATATTTTCCTTTTGTATTGAGTTCAAAGTCTTTTTTAAAAAAGCAAGAGTAGATTGCTCACAATGTAATGGGCCATTCCCAGGAAACGAAAAAATGGCCTTAACGTTTTATATTAATACAATAGGTTATGTATAAAACAGGTTTTTTAAAAAGTTAATGCATATTAGCTTAGAACAGCCATATTTCAACACTGTGCGACTGAAAGTTCCAGTAGAGCAGATGAATGGAACTACAGAAGAAAAAAACCTGCTATGACAAAGGGATAAAGGTTTAACTAAAAGGACTCAAATCTATATTTCAGGTGCCTCTTTACCTTCCATCAGGAAACGAGTTATTAGGAGTAATGAAATCAGAGATAGAAAATACAAAAACTTTTTTAGATCCTTCTGTGCAAGGCGGCGACACTGGCCTTTACTTCTTCACTTTACAATGATTCCTTTGAGTTGTGGTTCTGAAAAAGCTGTGAAACATCTTCCTGTTATTTCTTTTTCATCTTTCCAAACACTGGCCAGGAATAACCCCATCCTATTCTTCTCTTGGGGTTTTGAAACACATATTGACTGTAATGACTATAAATTATCTGGTTAATGTGCTGGATTTATAAAAGTGTTAGAGCTCCTCTATGCTGCTACCAGGTGCCTCTGAGAAGGTGCAAGGCACGAGACAGAATCTTATTTTTTCCATGCCTGTGTCTACTTCAGACCACTGCAAATATTTAACTTTTGAAAATTGTGGAAGTTAACTGGATGTTAGGACAGTCTCACCACATCACTCTCTGCCTGATGGGCTGGTAGCTCTTTCTTCACCAGAAGTAGCACTAGATTGCTAGCCAACATCACCTCTGCCAAGTGCCTCCCTGTAGTCACTGTCTTGGTGGTCAACTTCTGGGTGATAATGTTTCTTAAATTTCCTTTGAAGTTTCAGATACAGGCTTTTACTGAACTCCATTATAATCCACATATGTAAAAGACGCAACTGTAACATAGCTATGGTCACTCTTACTCTAATGTACTGACTACTCTAAAACCACGACAAGTAGTGAACCAGTAGAACTTTTCAGGACGTGTTATTACAGACAGACACACTGCAAAATACAGGGAGCCACTTAATAAACCTTGTAGTATCTGCATCTTCAGTGCTTGTCTTTGGCTGCTGACCTAGGAATGTAGTTCAATGCCTTAAGTGCTGCATGACAGAAATAAACTGGTACTACAGAATTACTTATACCCTCCATAACCTATTCAGCCTCCTAAATCAACACTGGAACAAAATCAAGGTCTTGGGATGAAATGTCTTCAGAAACACCAAACCACCTCTTCTTACCTCAAAGTCTTCTTCAGATCGTTTTGATCTGAGCAGAGCCATGACAACCAGAATCAAAAAGGAAATATTTCAGTGTCCAGAGAGGAGCTTCTATAGTGGACAATTCCAGGCTCTGGGATTTCTCATGACAGAGATTAGCAGCAGTTGTATTAGAATTTTTTGGAAGACTTTACTGGACAGCTCAACATCTACTACATAAAGAAAACTTCCAAAATTTAAACATGCACTCTTCTCCAACAGTTCCTCCCATCCCACCTAAAATCCAACTCAAAAAATACAAACCATCTTAAAAAGAGTTGCCGGTAGTCTGTTATCAAGCATTGGCTGACCTCATCTCTTACAATGCCTGTTTCTTTCCTGATGGTACCAACTAAATTATTTAGATACATAATACTATTTGGGTTTCCTACCACGCTTTGCATTTGACTGGTAATTACTAATACAAAAGTGACCTGTATACAGAATGGTGAGTCACGTAAGGAAGCAGGACCACATATACTACTGATGATCTCGAGTAAAGGTATTACAAAACTACAGCTTGAAGTACAAATTTGTCTACTATAGATCTAAAAAATACATATTTCCTGGTAGAATGCTTTCAGAGTTTCTGTGCTGCATCAACTATTCTCAGGAGAAATTATAGTTCACCTTCTTCATGTCTATAATTACTGTTTCAGTTATGCTACGGTACTTCCCCGTGGTCCCAGTTTGGATTGAGACCACTTTAGATCTACACCATCTGGCACACCAGGGAAAGACAACCCCTACCATGTGCAGTAAGAAGTTCAAAAATCGACAGTACTTGAAGACAGAATTTTCATTATCTTTTCAGAGGTATATTATACTACCAAAGTGAAAATGGCAGGAGACCTGACCTCTGTCCGACTTTTCTGAGTAGTTTCATGAATCCAGTTTTTGTTTGCACAAATGGTGCACGCAGAGAGAATCCTTTTATTCCTATGAATGAAAGTATTTGTGTGCAAATGAGCACATTCACATGCAAATGGACATATTTGCACAAGAAGCATTTGCCCACCTGCCACACAAGCCTTGGCTTTTCTACTTTCAGCGTCTGGGTGCTCAGAAGCAGAGAGTGAATAGGAGAATAAGAATGCCAGCAATATTTCAAAAGTTGAAGGTCAGTCACTATGAACAGTGGGCAGGAAGGACAAAAGAAAACAAAGGGGGAAAAGTGAAGAAAAATTGAAATGTACAGAGAAGATTCTTACAACTGTTTGGATAAGGCAAGTAGAAAGACCACCATCTCCCAGAGCTGAAATACTGGCAAACTGGAAGCAAGAAAAGAAGAGGAAGTACTATAAATGAAATCAAGGCTTTTGACAAATGGTTCGCTTTTGTGTTTAACAGCTAAATAAATTGCATGTAAGGATAAAATCTTCTCTGAAATAATGGAGTCTTACCGCACTGAGATCCTGTAGATAAGACCTGGAGCAACTCTTCAAATACAGGAAGATGAGTTTTTGCCATTCACATATTTCCATTCTTTTTCCTTATACAAATAATCAGCTTGTAAGAAATAGAAGGGCTGTTGCTTTCTAGACTTCCCTGTGCTGCTCAGGATCACTGCTATTTCGACAGCATAGGGCGCGTATCTGTTTCACCAGGCCAATTTGACATTCAAGTAACAAAAACTTAACAGTCAGTATTGAAAAAAATCTGAGTACTGCACCAAGAAGTTGAGGACCTGCATCCTTAAATCCCGTATTATCAGAAGCACCAAGACTTCCAGCTAATTTCTTATCCGTTTCTCATTGCACCTCCTATGCAGCCAAGAAATTGCAGCATATATTCCAAAAGTCTATCCCAAAGACAAAAAAACAGCACCAAAACCCCATTGCACCTGCAATAGGCTCTTCAGGAGCTGGCTGCTGACATATGCATTCAGCAGGTGGACATTCAGTGAAGCGTATTAATCCTCTGCAGAAGTCTAAGTGAGTAGGCTTGCTGGCTACAGAGCAGCCTGCCAAAGGATGGCTGCTAGGTGGCTGGTGCATTGTATCTCACAGGAGCCTTCCTGCACCTAGCAGAAGATTTTGGGGCCATGCAGTCCCCAGAGATTATTATTTTCTTTTTAATATAAAATGTGTTATTACCCCTTACTTTCTGCCACCTGTTCTGCTTATAAACTTCTGCAGTGCCCCTCTATCTGCTCTAATTTCCAACAAGCTGTCATGTTACCCTAACCCATGGAGCTACCTCCTCCCCTAGGCATTAAGATGACTCATGTGCGTTCATGTGTGTGGAGTGGCAGCTGGCCCTAAGGCCAACCAGGGATGTGACCCATATATCAGATGCTTAATTTTCTTGAAACTCTGCACCCTGCTAAAATAAAGTAGGCAACTCATGTGGAGCTTCAATTCTAGCATAATTTCTGAAGTTTCCATGCCTGTTATAATGGTTTCCAGAAAGCTACGGTTCACAAAAAATGTATGGAAAAACTTGGAACTCCATTAAAATTTTCAGCATTTCAGACTCAAGACATCCTTATTTCTACAGCAACCCCAGGTGTAAATCCAGGGACCCCCCTTAGATGAAATTAAATATATTCTTTCTGAAATCATAGTCAGCTACAGAGTAGCCATCCTTTCCCACACACTCCTCTTCTTTCTTCACTTTCCACCAGCTCACCAGACAACAAAGCCTATATGATGTATATCACTGAAGTTTGTGCTACCAAACCGTCACCAACATAATTTCAGCTGCCAAACATAGTCTCTGTAAACATTGTTTCAGGGTGTTTGTGTAAATCATTGCAAAACTCCACAAGGTACTACTATCCAGTAATGCTGTGAAAAAGGAAACAATATGAAAACATTTTAAATAAAAAGCAGTTATTGATGCCAAAAAGACATTATAACATGAATCTTCTTTGAACAGAAGTTGCCCATGTGTCTTATTTTTTTGTGGAGTTTAAATGTGAGATTTATACTGTAAGAACAAAGAATACCCCAGAAAACAGATGTGATCATCACTTCGTAATGTTTCCTCTATGCCCCTGGATGAGGTCAGTGAAGGAGGATGTCCTGATATCTGTAAAAAATTTGAACACTTCTGCTGTTTGAAGAATGGGATGTAAAATTAGATTAAGAAATACAGAAGTCTCAACCTTTGATCTCCAACTGTTTGCAGATCCAAAATTAAAAGCCAGCCAGAACCAGAAATGTTAATTTAATGCTGGATAAGCTTATTTCGTTTCTTCGTAGTATTTTTGACTACCCATGTAGATACATCCCAACATGAAGCAAAAGAAAGACTTGGCAGCTGAGGCTGTGGTCCTAGTTGTGTCACACTGAAAATACATAGAGAGATCTGGACAACTGGTTAGCTGGCTTATTGAAATACAAATATGGAAACACATGACATTTCCCTGTCACTAAGGTTTCAAAAATAAGTCAGGCAATTATAAATGTATACCTTAAAGATTTATTCATATCATTGTAGAGAGTTTCAAAGCTATAATATAGCGAAAGGTTATCCTTATTCTGAATGACCAGGAGTTCCACACTGGCCACATGCAGTCTCTAAACTTCTTTGCAGTACCAATTTAAACAATTCTTAAGTACTAGGTAACAAGATAGAAAAGTTCAACATAAAGTATGTTCTGTAACAGGGATTCATCTGTATTTTTCTTAAAGAAAAAGGTTCTCAGAGTGTACCATCTTTGTTGTCATTTTATGTGTCCATTGCAGGGGTCAGCAACAGCTGTGCTACCAATTGTAGATGTAAGCAGAGAGGCTTCCCAAAAGATGTAAGGAGTTGATCCAGATGCTAAAAACTTGTAATCAAAATAGTCTCTTCACTGCAAGCTTGATCGCTGCCCAAGAATAGATTTTTCTAATAATCTCAGTAAAGAATCCATACATGGTTATACTCATATACAGACAACAGCAATTTTAATGTAAAGAAGACCAGTAAGGCGTGATTACAGTAATGGGAGCCAGGGCAGGATAAAAATTGACCATTAACATTATGTAAGGACTGCACACACAAAAAAAAAAAAAAGAAAAAAGAGATTATGCACATGAAAAAGACATTCTTGGCCAAAGTGAACAGAATTACATGGGATTATTGATTATATGTTAATGTTCTTGATATTTATAGGAGGGTCACAGAAAACAACCTGCACCATCACTGTCCCAGATCATCTCTAAAAATGATATGCAGTAGTACAGAGGTTACCAGAAATGGGTTATTTAATGAATATTGTTTTTAAAAAAGAGTTCTAGTGTCTTGTATTCTAATAATGGCTATTTTCTAGCCATGCTTTACATGCATGTTGTTATGCAGAATTATTAAAGGGGGATAGATCAAAGGGCACAAGAACCCTTCATCTTTCTGTCATTTGTTGAAATTCAGCCCAAGAGAGTAGCAACCAGTAGATATACAGGTGATATTCTTATGGAGTCCTGTATACATACAATGACTTTAGTCCTTTTGCTATATTTTCCTCAGACAGAACCAACTCCAATGATTTGATTATAGTGTGCAAGCAAGCCTTTCAGGGTGGCATGGAAGGGAGGCTTGCTGGTGTTACTCTGAATCTCAATAGCTTGTTTTTAATAATAAACATGCACAAAAACTTGAGGGATATGCTTGCAGGACACTATTGGCTTCCTGTTATAGTCACAAGATATTTCCAACATTTAAGAAGAAACATCTCCAAGCAACATTTGGAATTAATTCAGGGGCATTTGGTCACTGAGCAGCTTTTGGTACATTCTTGGATGTTCCAGTTTGAGTAGGGACTGCCTGGGTAACTGAGAAGCGGGCTGTAATGCAGGAAGGAGCTTCAGATGACAAAAGCAGTCCCATTGTATTGTACGAACACATTTCTGCCTGAAGACATCACAGTTTGAATGATTTCTTTGTGATCGAAACAAATCAAAGCTTTTGGAGCTTTCTCAGTCCTTATGTACCACAACATGAGCAACAGGGGGAATCCACGAGATGCGTTTCTCTCCTCCATTTCTAGCTCTGAACGGGAATTAAAGGGAAAGAAAGTTTGGAAGATTTACTGGATGCTTTAGGGTTTCTATTCCCCTGAAGTGTTCATTACAGGATTTCACTCACTGCCTCTAGAAGTATTTTCAAACAGGTTTTCCTCTTTCACGGACATTGTGAATTTGAACAGTGCCTTGATTAAGCATTTGATTTCTCTTCACTCCCCCCAGGAACTGAAATAGGTCTCAGTGTCTACACAAAGTGCCCCACTACTGCATACAGTGCAGCCTGTAAAGAAACCCACAAGACTTTACCATGCCAGCTTTTATAAAAACCTGTGTTTAAACATTTGCAAGTTTTCAAACCTCAGCAGCTGTTAGAAGCTTTGCTAGTTTGCTGGCCTATTGCCTTCTGCTCTAAGCAGTGCCGAGAGCTGCACATCCCCGTGTCGTGGCCAGCGCTTATGCTGGCATGCTCTGAACAGCTCCTGCTCAAATCGCAGCTATGACATTTTATTAAACCATGCAGTTGTCACCTTAATCCCACTTTAGGGCCCCAGGAACCTAGCTCTGATAGTAGTGTGTGTTTTCAGTTCAAGGCCTGCAGGAGATTATTAAATCCCCCAGCTGTGAGAAAATTTTCCCATCCCAGAGTGAAACCAGTGAGAAAGCACACAGTTCCCCCAGCCCCCTCTTCAGGCTGGAGCCAAGTAATTTACTCCACATAAGGTAAAATTAATTCCCTTCAAACCCCTAAACAAACCACCATGAGGTTTTGCATCTCCTTCAACTGCTGGGTGAAAGATGCATGACTTGGGCCTTTTACACTCTGTAGGCACTAGCAGACGACTACAGGAAAGAAAAAACTAAGGCTTTTCATCTCATTTTAGAGTTCCCAAATTTCTTGTGCCTACCTGTCCACCCAGCTAATAATGCTTTGCCTGGACAAAGCATTATATAGCACTGCTCCCTAGAATTTGTCCCCTCTATTAAGCATTAATTCATAGATAAATTACACTTAGACACACAAGACAGCTAAAGGACCAGTCCCACAGACAGACAATGATGTTCTTGCACAGAAACAGCACCAAATACTATAACAACATGATAGTAATGAACAAGTTTGCCCATCTCACCCCACCAAAAAATGAGAGCACAGTTGCACCTATCAACAGGCTTGCACAAAATGGGAACCGAACTCACAAGTACATCTCCAAAAATACAGGCTCAGAGAAATGAAATAAACAGCAGCATCATGACAGGGAACTAGATACACTTCAGAAGGTCAAGTATCTCTTATCCTGTACACCACTATGCCACACTGTAAGCTAAGGGCTTGAAGAAAATGTCAATTCTCTCTGCAGGGGAATAAAGCCTCTATCTACAGCATATAAAAAATAAAATTCCAAGACTGTTGAGAATCGAGAGTAACAAAGCAACGCCTCTCTTATTTCTAATTCCACAAGGCAATGATGTTAATATTAATGAGCCAAGAAAACCCTTGCCACTCATTTTCAAATGTTCATTCGTGTTCTGCATTCTGCACCAGATCCTTCAGCGACTTGCAGGTTCAAAGAGTGCAAGGGAGACAGGGTTACTCAAGGCTACAGGCAAAGAAATAATGTAGTGCTTTAATCACAGACCATCCCTAAGTAGAAACCATAAATTAAGGATCTATACCTATATTACAGCCTTTACTGAGAAATGTTATGTGTTTCACAGAATTAAAATTTCAGGTTTAAGTAGACTTATAAATGTCTACGGATGCTTTAATTGTCTATTGGTATATACTTACTGGTAGTTTGATGGAGCAGGTTCTACAGCACTAATAAAAAATATTGATCTATAGCTCTAAAGTGTCTTAGCACTAAGTCATAAGTCCCATTTCAATAGGACTTATTAATGTGATTTTTTTTCTTTTTGTGATTTAATGCACTATGGCTATTTTATGCTAAATTTAGCTTTCCCACATGAGGCTCATAAACCAGAGAGCAGACAAAAGAATGATGATAAACCATGCCATCACAGATAAATGTAAAAGAATATAAATTAAACACACATCTCTGGCAAAGATGTAGATGCTCCTGTTGGAGATCTTTGACCATGGCAATAACTGTTCTCCAGAATCCCCTCATTAACTCTCTCCCTTCATTTGTTGATCTGCCTTAGAGACCTTACACTTAGTTTCAGCTTGGCTTCCAAATATTCACACAGACAAAGCTTTGTTATGGACGTAGTGCCTGACTTCAGTGAAATTCATTAAATAGTTTCAAATTTTGACACCAATTATTTTTAGACTTGGTTTCTGAATGCTTTAAGTGACAGATTCAGGGTGAGATGCAACAGCAGCGTGGAGGAAGCAAAAGAAACAAACTGCTTTCCCATCCCATGAACTGGCAACTCTGTCATACAGCATGATGGGGAGAGAGGCACCACAGTCCCTTGGGACTGCCACCAATCCTGTGCCAAAAATTTGCTGTCAAATCACTTTTGAAGATTCTAATGAGAAGGCTGATTCACTGCATATATTTTCTGATATTATGAAACTTTGCATCTTCCAGAAATGTTGCTGATTTTCAGGCTATTTTACACGGTAGGTATGAAACAAATTAGACATTATGCCTTGCTGAACTAAAAATCCAAGAAATACTGGACTTGAGCATCATGCAGATGAAGTTTGATAAAAATTTGTAGTAACTATTACCTGACAAAAATCATGGTGTAGTTTCTGATGACGAACACTGTGAATTTGGTTTTATTATTACATTATGTTACTGACTAACATCCTTTCAGCTATGTCTGGCCTGTGCCGAAAGTCCCATTACTTTGCTTTTATGATGTCAATGACGATAGCAATAATTTTAAAAAGGCAAATATCAGCTAACACAGAGCCATCTGAAGTTTGTTTTGTGGCTGTGCATGTAGAAATATTTGCTACAATTACTCACGTAGCTGGGGCAGCTGTATGCATCATTATTTGCTGGTTTGGGAATTGTGTGCTATTTTGGACAAGCCAGACAGGCCTTTTGAATAAGTGGCTTTAGTGTCTTTCTTGGTAGATGGCAATAGTGGCTAAATGATTAAATGCAGGAGATGGCAAAAATAACAAGTCAGTACTAATTATCCAATTTTTAGGGTGTCAGAGAATAATGATGGCACACAGCTTTTGCAAGAGGAAATTATCCAGCTTTGCTAGCCAATTCAGATGCCAAGCTCCAAATTTGCTTTTTTGATTGGGCTGTGTTCTTTCCTCAGAAATAGAAAAAGCTCCCATAAGCTTTCATTGGCCTAAATTAGAAACATCTGTTAAAGGCATGAATCACTCATTGGTTGAGATCAACAGTCAGAAACCTGCACAAGGGCAGATTTTTTCTCCCCAGATAGGTGACAATTCAGTCATATGCCATCGTTACTCTGCATGTCAACCTATGCATATATTTCATTGAATTGCTAAGTCAGCCCAAGCTTGCATCTTTCTTTGAGCTCTCTTAATGACATTCTAAAATTAAAATTAAACATCCTACACATTTTTGTCTTCCTTCAAACTGATACTTTGTTACTTTTCACAACAGCATACAAATGCATTAGAAGTCTCACAATCCTTCAGAAATAATACAGTGGAAACATGAACTTAAGCATTGATTTTTTTCCATCTCATGCTCTTCTGGTTTAGATACAGACATTTGATTTAGAGCATTCTGTGAAACCACTTATAGCCAATGCATGCTACAGACTTACTAGCATCCCCATCATTGCTGGTTTTGAGGAAAAAACAAGGCCCCATCTACAGCTTTTAGTTTACCCCACTGAAAATAAGCACAAATATAAGAGAACTACTCAGCACATAACTGTGAAGTGTGCGTGTTAGGGTATGTTTGGCTGGCTATGCTAATTGTGTCCAAACCCCCACGCCCACACTCCTGCTGGCACTGCTCCATCTCCCCATTTACTATAGCTCTGCCTCTTTCCCTCTAATAGATTCTGGCATATTCTCCAATCCCACTATTTCTAATCCTGACATCCCTGTGCCAAATTGTGGAGGCAGCTTGAGGAAAAGGAAAGACAAAACAAAGCAACCATCATCTTCAGCTGAAACTCACCCGCCTGCATGGCTGCCATCCAACACGTCCGCCAATGCCTAGTTGCTCCAGGAGCTACTGCAGGAGTGGGAAACTTGAGGGGAAGGAGCAAAAATACACAACAGGCACAGAAATTAATGTTAGTGGCTTCAAAAGGAACAGCCATCTGTTTTCCTTACTCCCTGGCAGCAGCAGGAGCTCCCTGCAGTGAGGATGGAGATTTGGCAGGTTTCCGTAACCCTGGTGAGCTTTTATGATCCCTACCAGCATCCCCTGCTGCTGCTCCCCACACTCTCAGACCAATCATGCTTTGACTTCTTTCTGCAGCAGCAGTGCCTACACAGCTTTATACTCATGGGCACTTTTATCACCAACACCTAGTCAAAAACAGCAAAGTTCAACTACCACTTAAGCATGGCATTCCTAAATTTGGAAATAATGTGATTTTACAGCCATGCTGCATCCAAATCATAGGAAAACTGGTTTTAAAATGTAGCTGAGTAAGAGTTTGCACCTGAGAAAAATAACTTATTTTAGTTCTGTGATAGCATGGTCTGACCTATATAACCCAAGATGTCAAGAAAATGTGTGTTATATTTTCCCACTGTGGCTACCATTTTAATTTTTATTTGCATAATGTTACTTTCTCATGCAGAAGGTTGCCAAGAAAAGAGAGCATGAAACCTGTCACAGAAATGGAGCAAAGAGGATTCGGGGGCTTTATTTTCAAGCAGATTTGAACTGAGCGCAGTGTATTTCATTGCCATAAAAATAGAAATTTGCTCAGTGTTTATTATTAATATTTCTAATCATGGTGTGCTACAGATCAGATTTTAAGGAAAGCAGCAAGTACTAGAAAAAAATGTAGTGAAAGAATGTAAGAACATACATTAGAAACAGTGAAAAAAACAGCTACCCACAACCACAGTCTTCCCTTGGAGTCGCAGCTTTTTAGTACAGTTCTTCATGGCTGTTTCTGTTCTCAGTTATCACAGTTTCAACAGAACTTACAATCACTTCCTAGAGACTTGGTTATCCGGATTTCACAAAGCGTTATCTTCTTTAGGGAAAACCAGAGTGCTGCATACAGTAATCTGTTGTGCAAGAGCAAGAGCAGCTGGTGTAGCTTACATAAAGTGGCAAACAGCCCAATGCAATAAAATATAAGCATGTTCATAGCAAGAGCAATTATTGGCATAGAACAGATGCCAATATGTTGCTATTTGGATCACAAATAAAATGATCTGTTTATCTTCTATCATAATGAAAACGAAACAACAGGATGCCATTTCCATAAATTTTGGGGTGACAGATTGTCTTTGAAATTTAGATTTTGTAATTTTTATTTTACACATAGTTAGTGCTCCCAGTTACAAAGTCTGGGTTATCACATAGATCTGAGAAAGTTGAAAACCAATTAGTGAATTTATCTATCACCTTATCACCTTAATTGTGGGTTGGGGGTGTGTTTGTTTGGTTTGGGGTTGGTTTTTATTTCGTCTTGGTTTTTTACAGAAAAGCAGAACTAGCTAAATGGAACATAGAATCACTGAGTATTTCTATCTTTTGTTTTTTTTAAGGAAGGAGATTGTCCATTCAAACATATAGTCCCTGCCTCAGTCAGTTTATTCTTTTCTTACTGATTGTGCTGCAATAACTTTAACCACCAGGTGTACTTGGATCACACATTACTAAATGTTCTGCTCTTGTGTTACTAGAAGCACTTTGGAAGTAAGCTTGAACTAGGCTACATCCCAGCTGCAATACGCGTTGTACAAACATACAGTAGTAGGCAATGCAACACAGATTGCTGGGATAGGGATGAGGGGAAAGATGTGACCTCCTTTAAGACTTCCAAAGCTATTGAAACACAGACTAAAAATAGTAGCACTTATCCCATCACATCAGGATCCATTCTGTCCATGGACTTAGTGGCAATTGTATCACTGACTGTAGAGAGTGCAGTTTCAGACCATATATTTTCCATATACCTCCAAAAGAAAGATGATCTTATGAAAACTCTACATGCTGTCAGAAGAGTTCAGTAGGCCCTCCTGTTGGGAAGGCATTTACAAGTCCCCTTTAAGACTGTATTTTCTCTTGTTTTTATTTTTAAAAGAACATTCACCCAGTTTTGTTCTGGAAGTTGATCAGGTCACCATTTTCTGCTGAAAGGGCCTTGCCAGAAATGATTAATGTTTCAAAGAGTTAGTCCCTTAGAAGTCTTTGCTTCCTTATCATTGAAAGCAACACAAACTATGGGCCCACAAATACACGTAGCCAGAGTTTTCAACCAACTCTGCCTGTAAGCCACTGGCCAAGTTATTTGCTGAGGAGTGAAATCCCTCCATGGGTCAATGTTAACAGGTAGGAGATAACAGGAGAAGGTAGGGAAAGCAAAATGGCTGCTTTGATTCATTTTCTCTGTCTTTTTGTGGGCAAAATTGTAATGATACTAAAACTTAACCTTTTGCTTTTTGCATAGCGCTAACAGCAGAAGCATGGCTTAACTATACGTGACAGCCACAGTGACTCTTTATGCAATACATTTGATGATCTGTGTTTAATGGGAGCTGAGACACTTCCTGGACACTGTCCGTAACAGTCCTTCTCTGAAGCTGTACTCACACATTTAATGCGAGAAGAAACTCTTGAGGAAATATTTCCTTTCTCTCTGCCATGACTGCAGAGTCATCCAAAGTGAAATGCATGTTGGGATGAGCCTGTGAAAAATAGGAAATAAAAGCTCAGCAGAGGGAGCCACCCCATTCTTCTGAGCGGATTAACCCAGCTTCCTAGCAATGATAATTTTAACATTGCTATTAATAAAGCCTTTCATATTTCTTGTAAGATCATATACCTTCCATGAGTAAGTTCTCATTTCAGTGTCACAGGTGGGTAGGATTTGGGATTATAATGCTTACCTTCTCCCATGTCCCCTCCTGATAACTTCCTAGTCAAGAAAGTGCTAGTCCTGAGGAAGCTGCAAGAACCTATGGGTGGATTGAAACTCACCACAAAAAGCAGCAAACCAGAGTGCCACCAAGCCACTGGGAAGCGAAGGGTACTTAGAGGAAGAAACGCACTTTGCAGAGAAACGAACAAACAAGAAACATATTTTTTTTAATAATTCCACAGTTGTGACTTCCAGTGCATTTGTTCCTCCCCCATTTGTGCATAGGAATAGCAAAGCACATCAGAGTCCATCACAGCCGAAGGACAGAAAGTGATGTTTTGCACATGGATCTCTGTGAACAGAAAAAATGAGGGAAACACCCAGTGTCCCATGAACATTATGGTCTGGATTGTGCCTTAGAGGCTTAGCGCTTTCTCAGTTGGCAGGAGGAACGAGTTGTTCTGTTGGTATTTTGGCATTTTAGCACAAATGCCTCCTGGGGCATAGAAAGCATTTCCCAGAGCCGCAACTACCCGCTGAGTTCAATGGGTGCAGCTTGGACTCGGCGCTCACTACCAGATCTAGCACATTGTGCTGTGAAGGAACGGGGCTTGGGGCCTTACACGTATCACCCTCAGCAGGCTCAGAGCTTTTTATGCTGCATTTTTATTCCTCTTATGTCATGTATCCTGTGTAAATTTGACCCTGTTTGGGAAGATCATCACTCCCAGCAGAGACTGCTCCGCAGGAGCAGAGAAACTGAAGGAATTATTTCTTGACCTCTCTCTATCCTGATACATTAGGATTACTAATAGAGCTCTCAGCTGCTGTGATAGTTTGCATAATATAAACACCTGCCTGCTGCAATGACACAAACAAAGTAATAGCACTATACAGCTAGAAATTACTTTTCAATGCTACAGAACCAGGCCGGTTACAAATAGGTAAGCTATAGCTTAATAGGATAGGATAATCCTGTTCTGGTCTGACAGCCATCCAATCCTCTGGATGCATATATGTTTTTTAAATGGTCACTTTAGCTCTGCATTAAAGTTTTGTTTGAAGCCAAGAGCTCATTGCCCTAAGAAAACTGCATTCCTTTGGGTTAATAATTCACTTGACAGGAATCCTTTCTGGCTGGAGATCGACTATGCAAACAGGTTTGTATCTCATTGTTTCCAGGAACAAGAGTTTTTCAAACCCTTCTCAAACACAGCTGAATAAAAATATATACTCTCCAATTCTCTTCCTTCTGTTTATATCCATAACTCCAGGTGTACTCTTTTCTCTAAGAATAGCATGTTTCTTTACATTAGTTACATATTAAGTACAGTATAAGAATTTGGGTACCATAAAAGCATATGGTTTCAGATCTCACACATAAAAAGCCATTAGAACTATTTAGTCTCAACAGGACATTCAGGATAACAAATCCCTTCCTTTTCTATTTGGGACTATCCGGCCTCACTGGGTCTAATCTCATGTCAGGAAATGTGTCTTCCTGCTACATCTATTATTATTATCTCCTCTGAGTAACATACAAGACAAACATAACGTACAACAAAAATATCACATACTACTACATTACCTAATGTTCTATTCCTGTCCCACAACACATGGGTCACTGACAAAGAGCTCTAACTTTCTTCTAAAATATTGTATATAGATAGCCTCTGCTTACATCTTCCATTACATATGGTGGGCAACGGAACAGTCTGGATTTTGCAGTGCACCAGAAATTTGGGAATTAAGCTGGAACCAGGAAGACTGGAAAAAAAACCCACAACTGAGTCAGAAAAGCTAGTAAGTGATTCAAGTGAGTAAGATGAATAAGGACAATGAATCACAGAGAAATTACAAACTAGATAGTGACAATACAGTTTACTTTTAAGCATTTTGTAAAATGCTTACTTCTTTTTGAGTGCTTTGAGTCTCCCAATAGCAAATCTGTACTGAAAAATGTATGTGGTGAAAATAAACAAGACTGCTTCAACATATTTCTGGGCCAAGTATACTTCACTTACAAAACCTCAGTCCAGCTCTTTATGAGGTACTATTGCTCTTTGGCTTCCAAAAAGTCCATCAGCCATTACCCAGCAACAACTTTTTTAAAAATCCAGAACAAAAAGCCAGAACAGAGTATCATTCTGTAGCACTTACAAACACACTGATTGTAAATACTTCTGGTATACAATAATATATCAGAAAAGTTTTCAGACATTAACTATTTATAGGACTGACCTCCAATTGCCTCTTCAAATTGCATCTAATTATCTCTCTTCTGCAATAAATCAGTGATGGTATTAAGAAGGGAGTCCTGAATCCTTACTCTCATAAATACAGGCAGGAGTTCCCAGTCTACACAGTACTGGTGAAATCAATGCAGCTTGCACCTTGTGCCCTTCTTGGCCATCTCAAACACAGGCAGGTGATGACTCAGAGCATGTTGCTTATTTCCTCCTCTAGCCCAGTTTCCTGAGGAAGCCACAGCCCTCCATAGTATGATACCCATCCATCACATGATGGATATATAATGTCGTTCGGCCCAGTAACAGAGACATGTCTGTTATGTTAGGGGAATTTTTAAGTATTTTGGGTTGTTCAACAAGACTACTTGTATGTCCTGTCCTGTTACTGGGCTTGTACCCACCACATGACAGACAATGTCTGAATTTTCATTAAATTCCAGATATGTCTCATCCCACGGTGAGAAGCCATGTCCCATGATCCTTAAATGCCTCTGTAGGAAGCTCTGTGGCTTCTACCTGAAATGTTGGGCATCATTAAGGCTGTAGGGACAAATGTGCTCATCTAGTCTCAATGTCAGTAAACAGAAGACTGAAATGGTTTAATTCCGGCTTCAGTTTCAATAGCTGTGCTTGCATGAGAGTTCACCTTTCCTAAAATATCCATTCTTGATTCAGTAATTTCGAGTAGTGAATGATCACTGGAGCCACTGGTAGCCACAGTCTTTGGTTACCAGTTCATTAACCACTGTAGCCATTAAAAACATATCTTTCATTTCTGGTCTAGCTACAATTTCCTATTTTGTATTTGAGCAGTAGGCTGAAGATCCTTATTCTAAAATTTGTGTGCCTTCCATAATTTTTTTAATAGATTTTGATCAAGCTGGCTATTTACGTCATCCTTTAAGAGCTAAATAGAGTGAACTTTATTGAAGAAGGAAAGCCATTCTATTCCTTAATCTTCCTTCCCTTTCCAGTACCTCTGTGGTTTGCTCACAACGACATGCTAAAAATTACCATTGGGACTGTTGTAGTCCATATGATGTTTGTCCTGTTGACTTTACTTTTGTTACTGTATTTTGTTAATCAAGATGCCTCGAGTCAAAAAGTCAAAATCTGTGCTTATTATATTGATATTATGACAGAAGTTTGTAGCCTTGTCCAAAAACATTAAGGTAATTTCATAAAACCTGATGAGGTAAGGGTTGTGGTTTGGGTTTTTTTTAAATAAATATCTGTTTTCTGTAATGAAGCTCACATTGTTTGGCTCTGTTAATTGCCTCTCTGTGCCCAGGTCTCTTCACACCAAGTCTGTTCTACCTTTCCATTTGAATTCACTAATTTAAAGAGTATGCATGGATGTAAATAAGGTGTCAATGCTATCAATCCTTATTCTGCAATACCAGGTCTCCATTTACGAGCTTAGCTTTTAGAAGCTGTTATTTACCCCATCACAAGATTCTTGCAGATGACAGTAATTCTTCATATTATGACTTGCTTTTTCTGTCAATAAACATTGGCTCAACAGTGTATTTAGCTGCTTAGAACATCAACAAAAGGAAAAAATTGTCCAAAACCGGACAACAATTCTGTAGTTGCCAACTTACACATTATCACACAGGACCAAAGAGTAAGGAAGCTAAGAGGAATCTCCAGATCAACACCTGCACTGTTCCAGCCGAGCCCTCTAGGTTAAGGTCTTCTCTTACCAGAGATGGAGCAATCCTGGATGAGTGTTTCTATGGATAGCAGAGTTTCAGGGTGAAGGAAACCCACAGCAGGTCCCACTTGCCAAATTGTAGGTACTTTGGTATTTGTGTGATCTTTCTGTAGTATCAGGTGTTAGCATTTGAGTTAGACAGAAAAGTTATGATAGTTTTTATTTTTCACTCTGAAGATATATGTTAGCTAGAACTGGAATATTCAGTTAATTTTGAGGAACTCTGCTTAAGGAACTCTGTTTAACATAACGTGCAATAACATATTTTTAATTCTGTCAGAACTTTCTTAATCACCCAGACCTGTATAACACACAGAAACAAGAAATAAAAACTGGTTAAATATTTCAGGAGAAACAAATAAGCAAAAGTAGAATACTTCAGCCACACAAACAGATTTTATGTATAGAATTTTTATATATAAAACACTGAAATTAAAAACTGCATTGACTGCAATTCCTATAGTATGTAGCTTCCAGGATAATGGATGGAACATTTTCCTACCTTGTTTATTTAATGAGAATACTTCTCTTTTTTTTTTTTCCCCAAGTGAAGCAGGTGTTGGGTTAATCTTTCAACTCCTGCAGGTGATGTGAGAGCAGGAAAGTAATGGAATTGCTGTGAGGTAGTTAGGTATCATTCACCATTACTATATCTCATTCTTTAATTATTGCAACGTAGTGATAGAACACCCATCCACGTTAGAGATATAGTTGCAGACAAAGGTCAAAATGAGATCATTTACAATCCAGCACTTTCTTTGTTCTTTGTAGTTATCAGGGAAAAAAATCCTCATGGTTACCCTACTTTCTTCAGCAACGCCATGGAACAAGTACCAACAGACCTCAGCATATATGAGGAACTTACGACTGTCTCATTCTCCAAGTCCTGCCAGATTTGTGTATGTGTGTAAATTAAAGCTTTATGATTTGATCCAAAGGCAGCTGAAACTACTTATTTCTGTTGATTTCAATCAATTTGGAATCAAGACTTTACCTCTAAAGAGTTCTAAATCATTAGGATAACATTAGCTACTACATCTTTTTATTGCATCAGTATTGTGTTGTGAAAAGTGCTCAGTCTGTTAAACAATAACATCACATTTATTCAAAACAAGGCTATAAGAGGGATAGGCCTTGTACTAGGGAGGAAAGCCTAGGGAAAGGTGCATCTTATGTTCAGTGTAAAATATATTCCAGTAGCAATTACTGCCCAAAGTGAGTGTAGTCTTAACAATATTTAAGATGGAAGTCCATCAAGACAGAAAATATAAGTGGATAATTACCAGACTGAGTAAAGATTTTTGGTTACGTAGAACACACTATACAAGTGCAGAAGCTAGAACACATACATTTTACAATCATGGTCATCATCTTTAAATACATGTACATAAACACAAACCACTCTAGGGTATGGCTATATGGATGCATGCTCAAGGGCACTCCTCTGAGCAAGCTGCAGTGAGCCCTTGGCATGGCGGCTGGAGTGCATAAACCAGCCTTGCTCAGCGCAGAATGGGTTGAAGAGCTGGTGTTCCACCTCAGGACCACGTCTGAAGTTCTTGCATTTGGTTTCATTTGGAGTGCAGCAAACTCAAAACCTTTCACACGTTCTCATTATAGGCCATCATTTCCACACATATATTCAAACCAAAGCCAGCCATTTCTGATTCAGAAAGGGGCGGCAGGAGTGGAGGAATGATTCTGTAATTCCGTAACTATTTTAGCATTTTACTAGTCTGAACTTCTGCAAAGAAATTGGGCCACAGGAATGATTCTAGGAAACAGAAGTGTATTATACACTAAATGCCTTCTCAGATGTTTGGATATAGAGAGGTATTTGAATAATTGTGTTTAGGTTTTATTAACTCCAGTGTTTTCAGCCACGTCTGCACAGAGTGATCTAGTGGAAAGCAAATGCAATTAAGCAGAGTTAAAGCATGTCTAGTGTGAGCAATAGGGTGTTTATGCTATCCTCACACATACCAAACAAGCAAGTCTACCCACTTTTTTATTTGCTGTTTACCTTTATGCAGTATGTACTTTAGAACTGTCTTAACATGTATCAGCACGTCTGACCCCTATGTGAAAGAAGAAGAGGATTCTGTGCTTCACTGCATGTGTACCAGGCGTTAGACCCATGCAAAGCAAAGCAATTAAGTATTCTTCTGATTTGGTTATGCTGCCTGCTGACTTGATCGTGCTTCTGCTGCTTTTCTACTTGTTTTACAAAGGAAGAAAAACTAACCAGAGAAAGCAACAACGAACAGGGATCTGTATGTACATACCTCTCCAATTTTGTTTAGTTTGAAACACAAGATTTTTTTTTTCTTTAAGAATTAAGATATGAAGTACAGAACAAAGGACTATGCAAATAAGATAGGAAGTACAGTACCCAGTTTTCACCTGGCCTGACTCTCCAGAGCAGATAGTACCTTTCCTTTGCAAATTCCTGGTGATGTTAAAGTGGAAGTTTCAGTTACAGTTTTTTTGTTTCATAGTTGCCAGTCACCTGCCACCCAGTTGACACAAACATTCACAACAGTAATAAAATTAAATTTGTTCAAGGTGATATAGTGCTACAAAGGGCTTCGTCACTTGAAGGAACAGGAGTCAGATCACAAAGTCTTCATTTAGTCACTCAAAAGTAGCACTTAAATAATTCAGCTTTGCAACCCAAATATACTTCTATAGTGGGGGCTTCTAAAATATTTTCCCTTTGAACTGGCTTGTTTGACCTTTCTACAAGGATTGCTGACTTGGAGCAGTGGGGAACGTCAAGTGAGTACGCCTGCACAGCCAATTAACCACACATGTCGGAGCCAGGCTGGGCGCATGGTGGTGCACCTGGTGGTGCACCTGGGATGGAACGGCCAATTAGAAGAACCCAGGAGCTACTGAAAGGACATGAAAACAGAGGTGAAGCTGAAACAAGCTTTTAAAAAATTGTTTAAGTGGATGAAAGGGCAGCCATTAAAAAAGCAAGGTTTCACGGATTTTTGGGGTGGAGAAAGCCACATGAAAGGGTTAAAACCTGAAATTATAGTCACTACTTTTACAAATAAAAGTTTATTAATCCCATTAAGTTGCGAAGCAGCTATTTTTAATAAGTAACATACATATATATGTAAAAAAAGTAAGTGGAAAATGTTTACCATTGGACTCAGTCAAATTTTCCTATTGGACAGAGAGGTACAAACTCTTATTAACTTCATAAAAGATGATGTTCGTTTATGAAACAAAGTTCATTGTTGTTCATTTACTAAAGATTTTATACAAACGAATACAAATACACTGTCCTGGTTTGCTAACATAATTTGGAGTACTAGGTAAAACTTTTAATTAAAGTTTTAAGGGCTGAAAAGGCAAAACAAAACTTTAAATATAAATTAACTCAGGTTAGAGGAAGGTGATGTTTCAATACCAGGCATTCAGCATGAGGAAGAAAACTATTGTTCATACACCACTGGAAAAGAATTCTAGCTGCAGAAACTATGCTGCTTCTTTCCTTCTCTGAAAAGGAGACAGAAACCTCCTCAGGAACAAAAAACTCAGACCGTAGTTTGTGTTGTGTGCAGTCTCAAAAAAGCCAGGACAGCTCACCGCGGCTGGGGTGGGCAGCGCTCAGCACTGCTGCCACGGTCACAGAAGGTCTGTGTGGGAGAGTCGGTGCAGACAGACACGTTCCGTGCAGCTTCTGGTCCAGGCTGGTGAGGTGCAAATCATCTGCTCTTCAGAAGTGTGCACCAGTGCTCTGCCTCAGCTGCTGTGCATCAGCTAGAATATTAGGGGTGCTAATTGTTTTCGTGGAAGTGTTGTATTATCCACAGAAGTGGTACCAACTCACCAAATCTCTGTCATTCACAGAGGTTATGATTTTAGGGAGGGTATGGCACGACCCAGCTTTGTCCAGCCACATGACTGTTCCTTCATTGCCGGTGGGCTACAGCCATCTCAGTCTCCCGATAAAGGCACCTGCAATCCACGTGCATTTCTGGTGAAAGCCGTATGAGTAAACAAAATCACCTTTCCACCACCTCTCTTGGTGGTGGAGAGGACTAAGAGACAGTGGGACACTCAAGTCTTTCGGCACGACTGTGTGGGCAATGAGAAGGGTCAAGCACTGATGCTGGTGATTTAGGAGGCCGTGGTGGGACAGAAGGGTACTATTTCTGTTACAGAATTTAATTTCAACCAATATTAGATCATGCTACTGGTATCTGGAAAGGAATACCTGGTACAGTAATATGAGAAAGTAGGAGGAGTACAACAAGAACTTTAAAAACAAAATCTTTCACACTGGCAGGAAATGCTATTTCAGCCATAACAGATCCCAGTGGATGGCATAGCAAGAGGTTGGACTGGTAGTTCCTTATCCCAGAGTAACTTGTCATAATATGAAATTTTGTATGTATCTAAGACTAGATTCTGACCCTTAAGGAAAGGGACAGCGTCCCCCTAAAACTAAATTCATAATTTTAGATATTTTTATTAGTTCTAATCCAGGCTTTTTTTGCACAGCTTATTCACGGCTTTAGTACATATATGGTTGATGATGGTGTTCACAAATAATCTTTATTTGTGCCTTGATTCATCCCAAGTAAAATAAATTAAGGGAAAAATATACGATCCTGCAATTATAAATTAAATTATGATGAAGGCAATATTAAAATAGAAGACATTAATGCTGCATAGACAACTCTAATTCTGAATGCCTCAAATTTTTAAGTGCTTGACTTTGCAATCAATTTTATTTCATTTTAACAAGCACAGAAAGTATAGTATTTGCATGAAACTTCCTGCATTTACAAAAAGAAAATCTGCTGGATAAAACCAGATTTTCACCATATGGAAGTATGGTTATGGTTTACATGCTTGCGAAGTGTCATCAGGAATACCAGACATTTAGACCTATTTTTTTGAAGTCTTTGCTAGTTGAGTTCAAAGAGCAACAGAAAGATAGAGAAGGCTATTTTTTCCAGATTAGACCACCTACTTTGCCAGTGGGTTTCACAGCTGTTTGCAGAGTGTCTGTAAACCCCAGCATTCATCTGCTGGGTCCTACAGTGCAGTTTGGGGAGTAAGGCTGCTTTAATGGTGACATTCTGCTCCTGGTTCCTTTGTTCAGATCCTGTAAGATGCCCCTGTCTACAGCCTGTCCCACCAAGTCCCTCCACTCCTTCTGCTGCTGACTCTGCTGTTTCTCATTCCTTGGTGTTCTGGTCTAGTTGCCTTCTGATTCTCATGTAGGCTGCTTAGGTGTCCTGAGTTGGAAGACAAATTAGAGCCTCTGGCTCTGGCCTCAGCCCCATAGCCAGGGAACCCTCCGACAGCTTCACCACCAACCTCCAGCTGGGCACCCACAAATACGCAGATCTATAGAAGGACAGCAGTGGTTATTTCTCCGAGTTTGAGATGACAGAGAGGTCCTCATCCTCTTTACTGAACCTGCCTTCAAAATATGGAAGACAGCATTTCAACAACATGGCTATAAGAATTTGGAAATCGCTTTCCTCTTATTGAGCATCAGTTCTCTCTAGGACTTTCATGTCTACTGTGGACAGAAGGAACTCTTTTAGGAAAGGTATTTTCTTTTGTCTTTGAGGTGGACTGATGAGCTGGAGCCTCTTACATCAGATGTTTTTCACGAGCCCATAACATTCGTCATCAGAAATTTCCCTTCAAGAGAATTAAGGCCTGCTCTGGATTTGTTCGATTGTTTTTATTACTATTATAGGAAAGGCTCTAAAAACTGTGTATGACAAACTGCCCTGGTATGATCTTGTACCTTAGAGGCGGCCAGCTTTTTTCTGTTGGAAAGTTTTCTTTCCCACTTGCTATGAAGTCAGCCTTTTGGCATTCTTGTAGCCTTTTCTTTACTTGCTTCACCTAAACTTAAGTCAGAGGTCATTTTCTTTGCTTACAGAGCTTGTTAAATTTTGCAGTGAATATTTTTGTCTTTCATCCCACTAAAGTCCCAAGCAGGTGATACTAATAAGTTTTGTGACATGTATTTGACTATTTTCTTCAATGTTATGAACAAATCATTTAATTTAATGTCATAGAACCCATAACAATTATTTGCCGTTGGTATGGCCCCTTCCATTAACTCCTCATAACTGACTCTGAAGTAGTGGGCTTGAAATACAAGTGCAAGAATGGGACACTTGGGAATTCTCAGAACATATTAAATCATGTCCACCAGTGACAATATATTGATTCCCAAGGTAATATTAGTATTCAGCAGCTAGTGCAGCTACTCCTACATGTAAGCTGCACTCCACTGATACAAGGTATCCTTTTCTGCCTAACTTAGATGGAGTTGTACTAACTTTGGGCCAAGAACAATTAGGAACCTCGTGTAGTTTCATTGGCTCCTTTGTGTTCTTTGCCCTGCGTTACTGGAAATTTTACTCTTGAAAACATAATCTGACATGGCAGTATATATATCTTGCAGGAGTAGGTTTTGCAGAATTTATTTAAGATTTCTAACTGGCTACAAATATGGCTAACTCACACTCATTATTTTTAAGGAGGAGATCCATTCTACAGAAACTTAGCCTAGCCATAATGTTTGTCCATATCTATGAGCTCTCCACAGACACTCTGTCTTGGCTTCCTTTTTTACCTTGTATCTAAAATCCCTTTCTCAGGTTCTTTTAGTATTGGATTGGTTCATAGATTTGTCTTTCTTTCGAAAGTATCTGCGATTTTGCTTCCGAAATTGGTAGTTGGGTTTGAGTTGCATTTACTTCAGTCTACCCTTCATGAGTCTTTGTTTCTTTCAGCTTAACATTAAAGTTCTCTTTGACCTCTCCAGAAGCCACATTAGTTCAGATCAACAGTTTGCGTTAGCCTATTATCCTGTCACTAGCAGCAAATGCCTGGAGAAAGACAGAACAGCCCAAGACCTTAGTGATGCTTCTCCAGACTACCCTCTCATCAACCAAGATTATTTTGAACATTAAATAATTTCCAATTCACCTACAATTTACTTGTTTATTTTGACACATGCAACTGGAAATATATGTTCTACTAAAATTATTTTCAGAGGCAAAATTTAATTTAGTTTCCTTTCCTCTATTTTAGATGTCCTACTTGCATGAGGAAGATGCCACAAAGAGACATATCAAACCAAGATAGCATAAGGGTAAAAGCTGAGTGTTTAAGAACTAGTGCTTTTATCTTGTCACACTGTGCACTGAGATTAATCTTTAACATTTTATATTTTTATGATGCATGTTGGATTATGACATTTGAACTAGCCATACAGTGCAAACTTGAAGTCCACTGTAAAAGAGAAGTTAAATATAATCTAAGTAGAAACAACAAAAAAATTAGAGTGCCTAAGAGGTTCCCTTTTCATATTGTAATGTGTAGTAATGACTCAAGAAAAGTAATTAAGAGAATGACACGGCAAGAAGACCAGTGGGTATTTTGGTTAGTTCCTGGTACAACAAAGGAAACCACAAAACCACATCACTCCTTAGTCTGCTCAACCAGTCACAACAGAAAACCTTTCTGGTTTTGTTTCTAGAACTGCAAACCACAAGAATCAAGAAAGTTTAGCTTATTCTCAGGAATTAGCATACATTGCTTTCAGAACCTTATTGAGATTTAAAACTAACTTCTCAGTGCTTGGGTGTGACATGAAACAAGCCATACAAGCACGGGTATCATGTATGCCTCATGAACTGTAAAAACTTAATTCTGACTATTTTCTGCTTCTTTCAAATGGAATAAAATTACTTCTGATTCCTGCAAGAATCAACACATCTCCTAGCCATATTTTATGTCTTGCTACAAAGGGAAATGACAGTTATCAGTGTATTTAGATAATCAAGTTTTATTTTCATGTATCAACAGTTTCACAAAATAAACAATGAGTAATACAGATTGAGGAAAAAGATTGTTCTCTGTTCTTGGCAGTTCTTAAGTGATTTTGTGTAGCTTGGCCTGTCAACTACTATTTGTTGTCTACTAATGTTGTTTTCTTTGCTTGAAAGGTGTACCATGACTTTATGTCTATGCTTCCTACTCAGCAGTACCTGTATGCAGCAGACAGGCACAACCAAGCATGCATCTGTCCTGCTGGTTTGGAACAGTGCTGAGGTCAGTAGCCAGTATTTCAGCCAAGCACCCGAGGGATCTCATCCATGGTCCTGGATAACAGTGCCGACCCAGAGGAGGTCCTGAGAGCTTTCTTGATGGTTTCCACAAAACTTTCTCAAAGCAGCTATGCAAGATATTACAGGATCCTTTAGTATCCCTAGAGCGGGACAGATGTTCTCTCTATATCTCAGAATCATTGGAGGACTAGGGAGTAAAAGCAAGGCCAATGCATTTAGAAAGTTAGCCCTACACCAGTACTGGTCACACAGACAGTCCCTCCATGTTCAACTATGTTGGCTTCTGGGTATGCAACAGTGGAGTTGTGTAAACAGCTGCAGCACAGCCAGGAATCCAGGAACATAGCTAGAAATGTTTTCTGCTTCTAAAAAAGTCTGACCCTTGCAAGTATAATTAAATCTTTCTGTAAATGGAAAGCCAAAGAATGGTATTTTTCTTTGATGAAGATCATAGTCAAACAGCTCCTAGTTTTAAGTATAGCAGTACTTTAAATCAATCCCTGCAGCCTTTAAGCTGGAAGTAACCTAGAAGCACCTCTGTGTTTGACATCTGTAACAAAATGAATGACTGGTTAGCATTCTTCCTACTACAAATCCTGTCAGTTCTTCTTTTTCCATCTGCCCAGAAAAGTAAATGTTATCTAGAAATTAGATCATAGGTTATTGTATACAAACAGTAATCTGTTGACAAAATACCTGTCAGGAACTGGGATTTTTTTCTCCATTTATGACTCTTTTAATAACATAATAAGCAGAGCAAATGTATATTGATATTCCAGATATAACTATATATTACGACCAATATTTTTAAGTGTATTCATGATTCAGTAAAGAGAAACATGAGGAAAACCAACATTATTTAGGATAGCCAAACCTAGAAAGACACCAAAGAATATCAGAAAGATTTAACAACAGTAGGTGACTAATACTGAAATATCTAGGTCTTACAACTTTTCCTAAGGATCAGTAAGCATATGATACAGCACAATAATTCAGTTCTGAGATTTGTTTGTTTATTTAGCAAGGGATTGTCTGAAATGGCAGTCCACAGAATGTCTATGACCTGTTTAAAAATGTACTCAATGCTAGTCCTCAATTTGGGTGAGATTCCTGGGGAAACAGATAGATCTCATATGGCAGTCCAGCTACGCTATCACAATCACCTCTTAAACTGTTTCCTCTTGATGACTGCTTGGTGAGAAACATTTTTTAAGTCTTCTGTGAATCATCACTAGAGTACATAATAGTTTAGTGTAGTCACTGTTCAAGAAATTTATTTATTATTTATTCATTTAAATCTCAGAGCTTTGCAGGGTACAAATGTTCAAAAACTGTTATTCCTTCTTCTAATTCCTTACAGAAGTATTCAAATAGTCTTCTGTTGACAAAATAACATCTTCCAAAGAGCAAAGACAACTTTGCAAGACTAAAGAATAGCTTTCCTAGTCTAAGTGTCTACCTATAAATTGTAATTGAGTACTATATGATAAGTTAAAAAGGAAAAGAAAATCAGTCTTCTATTTTCTGAGCAATTTGCTGGGCAATTTTTAATAAAGAAAGAGCTCTTAGGGAGATCTCTTTATGTGACGTTCTAATTGAGTATCACAATCTACCCTACAGATCATAATCTGTGGAATTGTTTTTGCTAAGTACCCTTACACTACTAACATGAATGCTTGAGTCCTTAACTGCTAAACTTTCAATGTTGCTGTCAGTATGTTATTTAAAATTAAATCTAAAAATCACCAAGGAAAAACATTAATACTATTAAATGCCCCAAACGTACTCAAAAATATATTTCTTGAAATATTGACCTTCACAAAACTGAAATTAGGCTTACTTCCAAGGACTTTATTTTTGACTTCTGAAGAGCTTATGCAGTATTTTTATGAACTAAAAATAAACAAACCCATCTGATGTTATGAATGTAGTTTCTTAAGGGGTTTTTGATTTGCCTCTTTTTTAATCAAGCAGAATTGATGATTTAGGAAGCATATGAGCCTATTTCTGAGCTTCCTTGTTAGAAACAGTTCTGGAACTCTGTGGCGAGGGATGCTATTCAGAAACATGTGATAGGCATTTAGCTTTCTAAAATGTGCAGCATGTGAGAAGAACCAAGTCACAGTAATTGCAGTGCTTCCCAGGCCTTTTCATTTGAAGACTTCCAATGCCTGTTGTGGCAAATGTCAGCTTGGCAGTTTTCCACATCTACTGGAATAACTGCCTAATCTCTCTTCATTGGACATGCTGCCTTCCCTTTATTTCTACTGTAAGCCTGGCCCTGAAGCTCCCCAGGTTTACTTTCTTTACCCTGTTGCTTATGCTATTTATATTCACAGGTCCATGCTATTTATGTTCATAGGTCTCTGCTGTATATTTCTTAAAGGGCAAAAATACACCTTTGGAAACAAAGACTTTTACTCTAGCATGTCTTTACTTTAGACTGCATGATGCTAGACTTCTAGACGGCTTTTCTGTGACGGGAAGGCCCTCAACTGCAAATTTACTGGCGCATCTGTCCCCCGCCGTGGTGAAGCGCCTGCTGGCAGAGGCACCCTGGGCTTCTGCACCTGGGTCTCTGCATGGCAGAGCTCTGTGTGCTCCCCTTGGTCTCAGAGGACTCTAGTATCTTGTCACGCTTCCCGCCACTCTGTCCGCTACTTCTTCGTAGAAACGGAACTGCAGAGGATAGCTGACCCACAGCTGCAGGATGTACACCCTCTCCCTTCCTCAAGATATCAGCAAGCAGAGATTTCCCACATCTCTTTCTTTACAGGCTCATCTCTTATTTTCACTTCTCAGCGACGTGATAGCAGCAAAATCAGTGCAGATGCCAGAAACTTTAGCTGGTGCAGCAAGCCTGTAGACGTCAGTGAAATAACTGAAAAGATATCCTAAATTTCCACATTCCTGTTTTGTTGCCACCCTTGAGCATTTTTTTAGTTTAAATTAGTATTCCTCCTTCCTGAATGTGCCTTTTCCTCCTAATTAGGGTCTTTTTTGACATCTATGATTATTGCTGTTCTTCTGTCTTATATAAATTACTGATGCTCTACAATTTACTTAAAATGGTGAGTGACATTCCTTCCATAATCTCTAATTGTTTTTGAAAGCTGGCTTTCATCATCTTGATCAGGTGATCCTTTGTGTTCTTAGCTCACTTGGTAGAATCAGTTTCTCTGGCACAGCTTTTTACTTAGCATATCCATTTTAGTGCTCAGATAAATCTATTTAAATGTTAATAAGCCTCGCTCCTCCTACCACCCAACTCAGACATGCACAGTGTATTTTTCAGTGCCAATGAATGTCTCAAAAGACATTAACCCATTGACTTATGATAATAATGACTAACTTGGTTACTCTTCATGTTCCATAAAAAGAATGCAGAAATCTTTCTTTCATGCTTAGTATCCTTGCATCCCATCAGCATTATTCATCATCGTGGAGCTGTTTGGAAAAGAGATTGTGCCTGTTGCCTCCTACTCAGATGTAAAGATATTTAACTGAATTCAATCTCGCTCATCAAATGTCAGCTGTACTAAAGATTTATTTTCGTATGGCTATGCATTGCGTAATGCTTACCAAGCTTCTCGCACAGCTCAATGGAGTTATCACATGTTCATCATGAAGTGAGTTGGAATTATATTTCTCATCTCCTGGGCCAATTTATAGCACTACATGGGAGAGCTTCTAATCTCAGTTATACTCAAATCAGTTATAACACTCTGGATATTTGCCAGCACAAGATCAGATTCTGACTCATTCTTCTGTGTTTTGTGCTTTTTTTCCTCCTCATTTCCTTTTCATTATGAAACTTTGTGACATAGTCAGAAATTGATTATAAAATTATATATTTTTGCTAATGTGTTTTGTATTTGGAAACTTTTATTCAAAGCAAAGTTAACTCTTACGTAATTGGGCATGCACACTTTTATTCTGTGTGCTTTGAATAGCCACATTGTTAGCCACAAAAGCCTGACTGTATGTTAAATTGTAGACGTCTTAAATCCTGTTTTAATTATTAACACAAACAGTTGATTCTAAAATCTGCTACCCCATAAGCAGTATGCTATAACAAGTTGCTCTCGTTTGGAGAGGAATTTACCCCCCATTTACTACGTTACACATGACTTACCAGTGAAAAAAGAATGACAAATTATTGTTTTATGTAAACATTTGTTTTATGTAAGCACATCCATCATGCAACTTACTAGTTGTTTAGTAACATAAATTTTTCTTTCTCCCAAAAAGTAGGATAACTTCACTTGAGTGGCCAAGGGTGCAAGTTACTGTTAGAAACATTTTCAAAATTTTGGTCAACAAATCCATCTTCCAGGCATTCTGATGGTCTTTAAAACCTTTCGTTCCCAAGGCATTCACTGGGCCTTCCTACAAATGAAGTCCACTCCCGTCTTACTTTGCAAGCTTGTTTGTCATTTAATAAGTGAATAGACTTTTTAATAAGATTTCTGAACAGGGTTCATTTTCCCTTGTCAGTTAGCAACAAAAGTAGAATTAGAACGGAGTTAGCTCAGTTGTGAGATTTTCGCCTTGTTCTTTAACCTAGCCTTTTCATGGAGGAAGCTATTAATGGCAATCTGATTAATGGAATACATGGAATACTTCCCCTCCACCCCTCAGTTTCCAAGAATTGTTCGGTTTGTTTTCCAAAATAAAAAGTAGCTGCAGCAATTCACACTCTTTTTCGTTTCCACATGTAGAGAAACCTGAAAACAAGCTAAGCCCAGCCTTCCCAATTTGGACCAAATATCGCTTTTATTTACACCCTAAAAATCAACATGGATTAAGCAGGAAGCAGAAAATAAAATATCGACCGTAATCGTTCTAAGTGACTAATCTGTTTGCTTCAGTTACTATATCCACCCATTTTCCTTATTTTTCACTTGCTTCCACTTTGTATCAAGTTTATGACATGAACACATGCAAGTTTACCTACTACATCCAGGCTTCACAGCGTGGGCTAATCTTCCCAGTACAAGTTTCATGCAAGACATCACGAAACAGCTAGAGCCGACTGTTACATTCGGCCTCCAATTCGCTCTGAACCCATAATATGTCTGGCTAAATCAGTGAGAAGTTGTAAATTATATTTTTCCATAGGATGGGGTGCTTTGCAAAGACAGCAGAGGAGAGAGATGAGTGATCTCACTTCAAGAGATGAACATAGGTCTCCCAAACCTTCAAAGAATGATGTTATCCTAGAGGAAATCAACTCATGGTGGTCTATTTAGCAGAATATCTTTTTCTGAAGTCTCGTGGAATATCTTATTTTACTGAGACAATACTTGGGTTAGGGAGCAAAATCACATTTTTTCTTTCTCAGAAATGAAAAACTGAACGGCTGCCATTTCAGTGACATGCTGCAATCTTCAAGCTACTCAAAGAGCCCCAGGGGCTCGGTGCCTTGGGGGTGGTACAGCTGGGCTCCCAGGCACCGGAGGGAATCTGTGATTCTTGCCTATGCCAGCAGGCAAAGTAGAAAGAAGTAGCAATATGTGTTGAAAATGGAAATAGTTTCCCTTGAAAAGCAGGGTCCTGTTCAGGCTGGTCAAATATTTGCTGTCAAAACTGTTCTTAAGTGGCAGACTACTCTCATAAGTTCGGGTTGTTTTTTTCTAAAATGAACCTGTTATCTTTGGAAAACTGACTCTTCATTATTAAAAAAAAAATCTCTTATGCACATAGAAGGTTTGAAGTAAAAACTGAAAACCATCCAAAATTTTCTTTGCAAAAATAAAGGCCTTTTTTGTTCATGTATAGTCCTCGCCTCTTTTACCACTCCACAGCCAGTTCTTAACAAATAGAAACCTTTGTTAGAAATTAGTTCTGGTTGAAAGTATGTCACAAGAACCTGCCTGAAGGCAGAGACTATCTAATAAAAATTTTCATTCTCATTTTTTATTATTTTATTCTTCTATCAATTTGGAGTGAATTTCTCATTTATTGAGCAGGTATTTGAAACATTGAGCAAATATTGAAAAAATTGTTTTTATTACTTGAAAACAGATCTTGAGCTTTACATCTTTATCCACGTGAGCATCAGTTCCCCATAACAAAAAAAAAAAAAACCAAAAATATGCACTAGCTTCTATTATTATTCCACTCTGGTTTTGCTTATTATACATTCCATTACAGCACCCCAAAACCCCAACGTGACAAGTACACAGAGAATAAAGAGATAATCCCTGCCTCGGGGTTTGTGATCTTTGCAGGACTTTGCAGGCTGAAGCAAACAAGCTCCTCCACTCTCCGCACCTTGGAGAGCCGTGCCAGCTCCGGGCTGGGAGCAGCATCATTGGCTCGAGTCAGTAAGTCCTGCTGGAAGGCAGCACGTGCTCCCGCAGCAGCAGCCCTGAGCTAGGACATCTGCCTGCAGGCTCGCACGGCACCTCCCAGGTGTGCTCATAGCTCTCCATGAAAGGCAACGTAGGCATAGCCTGGGTATAAAATATGAGCCAGTAGACAAATAGATAAAGACAGTTGATAAACAAGGAAAGAAGGGAAAGTCAGTCAGCCTTGATAGCCAAGCTACTATCCGGTTTCTATAAGCACTACAGTTACAGGTGAGTTTGAAGGAGCCATTTCAGAAAACAAGACTTTTTTTTGTGGATACCTACAGGAAGGTCTCACACAGCGCGTTGAGAAGCTTAGCAGTGTATAAATGTGCTTCCTTGCAAATTAATCAACTATGTCTTCAATGAAAGGCTATAATTTGAGGGGAATCTGGGACGCTAGGCTTGAGAACAGATAGCATATGTCTGACATCCTGGAGAACCAGTGGATGAGGGCCATGGTCAAAGCAACAGGGTGGGAGAATGACCCTTGCAGCAGCTTTCTGTACGTACAGAGGGGGAAAACTGCATTTGTTGAAGCTGGAGAACAGGATTTGGCAGTGATTGGAAAGTGAGGTTATCAGACTTGATTGGTGAGTTTTAGCAAGCAGTTTAGAGTATCTTAGACTTGTTTGGAAAAAAAGTGTACGGCCACAGCACTGACTTTGGCTCACCTGCCTGGTTAAATTGGACATATGAACCTTTTGCATGACAGGAATGCTACAAAACAGCCAAAGCAGCCCTGCTATTGTTCTGCAACACACTTCAGCTTGGTTGTGTATATTACAGAAAGCAAATCTTTATGCAACATTTGAGTAAAGAACAGAGCAGGACTTTGAAGAGAGATAAAATACCTAGTTGTGGAGCAGAGGTTGTGTGTTTGGGTTGTTCCAGCATCATACAAATCAAAAATCTGAACAAGTTGTTTTGGGGGGTTTTGTTGTGGGTTTTTTTCATGCTATGGATGTCAGTGAGACTTTTTGAGTAAAAAGATTTCAAGATTTATCCCATGTTAGGTTGTAAAAATGATGCAAATGGTTCTGTCATGCTATCCATAGCAATGAAGTATGTTCCAAGTAGCATAATTTGCAAAGGAATGAATACAAAAGAGTTAGATATATATTTGTAAATGTGAAGCAAATTAAATTGGTATAGAAATATTTATCATATGTATTTGATTGATAGAAAGCAAGAGTATTTTGGATACTGCATCTATGTGGATGTTTTAAAAGCTAATAGCTCTCTAATAGCTGCTGCCCTTAAATATTGCCATTGGTACAGTTAACTTAAAATGAAAGATTTGTTTGTGTACAGGTATGCATATATGCATATATGTAATACATAAATTAGTTTTGAAACATTTCTTTCAAGGCTTTAAGTAAAATATTTTAAGGCACGATGACACAAATTAGGACTTATTTTCAGATCTAGAAGTTTCAATGTAGTGTCATTAAATGAATATCTGTCTCTGTCTCCCCATCTCCTCATTCCCCTCCAATTATGAAGCCATAACAGAAATTTTGAAATCTAGTTTTTAGTTTCCCTAGCTTGCCTGGCTGCAATGGGCGAAGAAGTGAAAGGCAGGACCTGATCTGCAATCTGCTGTGGGCAATATCAATTTGCATCTTTCGTGACACCAACACCATTAAAATGACCAGGTGCTGATACCACTGTCTTATTACTACTAAGACTTTTGGACAAGGGATCAGAAGACTTCAAGACAGAGGCAAGATTTTGTCTGCTATTCTGAAAAACTAGATTTGTCATTCTTTAGTGAAGAAAATGGGTTTGAGACATGGGGGGACAGCTAATGACACAGAAATAAAGCAGAGCACAAGACTTGCTCTGCAGATCTCATGCAACTCAGCAATTTTGGTATAAGGTACTTTTAGAGTGGTAGTAGTACTACAATGTCAATATAATGCCCTTTACTACTTGTAACGTAGCTGCAACTGTATGCCAAGTTTACAGTTAATAGTTTACAGTATGAATTTAGTGGGAAACTGTTGGGACTACTCAAAGGGTTTATAGAAATTAAGAATGTAGAGACCCAGAGAAGTCACGTATTACATCCCCTGTCCCAAACAGGATCAGTTCTGTCTAAAACACTCTTAAGAGAGGCTTGTATTACAAGTTCTTAAAAAACTTCCAACAGTGAAGATGCCACAATCTCCCTAGACAATCTATTCTGTATTCCGTGGTCTGTATCTATTGGAAAGCTTTCCACAGCATGTAATCTAAGGCTCCCTTGCTCTTTTAAGCACATTACCATATCTGCTAAGAAAAGGGCAGGAAAAAAAAAAAGTGTATTGCCTTCCTCAAACTAGCAAACTGTTGTATACTTGAAAATACTTATTAAGGCTTCATTCAGCCTATCCTCACCAGACTTCACAACCCATTTCAGTCTGCCTTTTTAACTCATGTTCTGTTAAAAAAATAAAAAAATTCTTTTCCTAGCAATCATTATACATTTTTAATGTGAGGTATCAAAATGTATTCCATCTTCGAAAACATTTATAAAGAGTAAGGAATATGACTAGCACAAAATAAAGTATCAGACTAAAATTATGTACTGTGTATGAAATAGGAAGCTATGCTAAAGCATACTAACATAAAATGAGTTTAGCCAAGCCTTCCTTTAAGCAGTTTGAAAATACTTATCACTATATGGAAATACATGTAATTTTCATATGCAAATTCTTTTATTATAAAGCCTCAATTCTCCATTCTCTAATTGGCTTTGGCCGCCAAGCAACATGCTACAATGAATTTCATCTCCTTTTATAGCACATCTGCTAGTAGTGGATGACAGTCAATTGGCAGAACTGATATCCCAAGCACTGGCACAAAATCAACTTTTTTTCCCCTTGATTTCATTCATTTCCTGCCAGTTGAAAATCACAGCCTCCCAAAAATGGTATCAGTTCGTACGGGCCCTCAGAACAGAGTGGCATTAGTGTAGTTTAAGAAGATGAAGGTATTTTTGAAGTGAACTAATAGGATTTGCTAGAAAAGGAATGAACTAGATTACTTGGCTAAAAATCTGGGAATTTTCTCCTCTTTAAATAAGGATAGATCTGCTGATGTGCAACTCTCTACACAATTCAAATGCAAAACTTGCATAAAGAAAAAGACGTTTCAGGGACAAGGTGGAGAGCTCAATGTATATTCCCACCCCTGAGAAAACATGTGAAAATAATCTGGTCCTACAGCATTCTGGCTGAAACGGCAGCTTTCTCTTTACGTGAGCTGGTCTAAAAGGTGTAGAAATAATTTCTGAGTTTGATGAGACAGAGGGCAGGGAAAATAACGACGATACTGAGGTGGCCAAAGAACAAGCCTGCTTACACCCTTACCCCTGTGGAGAAAGTTCAGCACGGAGCAACATGGCTTTTCTCACTAAGGAGACCCCGTGCAACGTGGAGCCACCCCCGTTCCCTCGCAGCTCCCAGCACTGTTATTCTCCGCTCCCTGGGGCACTGAAGCACAGGGTTTTCGTGCTGCCCTGACACAGGTGTTTCAGACAGACACAGACAACGTGCCACGTTGCCTGTACTGGCACTAGCACTTCATCCCTCCAAGACAAGGAATCCCCAGGTAGCTCCAGTATCATGAAAGGCCACATCACTGTGGTCATTCCTATCTCCCTCTCCAACTCCTAAGAGCGTACTGTGTTCTGCAACAAGCGTGAAACGGTTGCTTAATTGAGCCTGTCCTTTAGAAAGCTATATGTGAATTGTACCAAGTACATTTGAGACTATTTGAGATACTTTTTTCTTTAACATAAGTTTCCTAACAAGACAGAGTTCCACACATGTCAACATAATTATAATATTTAAGAAAATACAGAGTTAAAAAAACCTGAGGACCTAACTTGTATCTGTGCAAATGGCTTGCAATATTTCAGCTTTCTTTCTGAAATGCATTTTCCTTTCTGCAGATGAACTTGGAGGCTGTTTGTTCGACATTCAGGTAAAAACTTATGTAAATTTTTCTGGTTTTTTGTTTTTGTTTTTTTAATTTAGGAGCATATGGTTTATGTGAGAGATGTTGAACTAAATACATTGTTTAGCAAAAATATTGAAGTAAATAAAGCCTAGGTTTTCTTGGAATACAGCCAGCAGCAATGATTGCAAAACGTTCACTTCAAAAAAACCAACTTCATAAGAACTTCAACATACACTGCATCTAGTGCTACTCATTATTTCTCCATGTACTATGTATAAAAAAAAATTTAAAAAAATATTAAATACAATGAACAATGCAAAAAGAAAAACTGCTGCTCTTTTTGGCTTAAAAATTGCCCAATATTTCCTTACTGATGTTCTTTTAGAGAGAGTAATATTCACAGATATCACTGTTGTTCTTGAATTAGAGTGTTCTACATTGACAGAACAGTTTAGAAATAGTATTTTAATTCAAATGTTTTATTTCTCTGTAGAATAAGGTGTTAATCACCTTGTTGGACTCCCAGGGTGATAAAGAAGCCCTCACTTGGTATATTTCTTCTTCTGCAATACATGTATGTAAACTGTTGTTGCTGGAGTGGCAATGCAGTTGGTTGGAAGATAAGTCAAAATGGAATTCCTCTATCAATCTTTGTTTTGCTTCTGCTAACATCCAACTAAACAAGTTTGCAAGTCTTGACTTTGATGAATCTGTATGCCCTGAAACCGTGGAGCCACAGACCGAGGGGCCACGCTGGTGTCTTTACAACATGCACGAAGTGGTGCTTTCCCTTCCCCGTCATGCGACTGAGGTCATGGGCTGGTATGTGCAAGGTTTTACTTAATGTCCATCAGAATATCAAAAGCTAGCTTTTTCTTCTGACATCTGTCCTCAGATTACAGGCATTTTTTCCGCATTTGTACCGGTACTATACATTAAATAATTCCATGACATTCAAATATGCTAATTTTTATGTGAATTCAGATATTCAGATGAAAATATTTGAAGATTAGCTTGAAATGGCTTTGTCTTGGTTTCAGCCCGGATAGGGTTAATTTTCCTCCCAGTAGCCACTGTGTTTTGGATTTAGTACAAGAAGAATGTTGATAACACTGATGTTTTCAGTTGCTGCTGTGGAATGAAGGACTTTTTCTAGTTTCTCGTACTCAGCAGGTGTGCAGGAGCTGGGAGGGAGCACAGCCAGACAGATAGCCCAGCTGGCCAGTGGAAATATTCCATACCGTGGACGTCGGGCTCTGTTTGTGAATGGGGTTGGCTGGGGGGCAGGAATCTTTTCTCTTTTCTTTTCTTTTTTTTCTTTTCTTTTCTTTTCTTTTCTTTTCTTTTCTTTTCTTTTCTTTTCTTTTCTTTTCTTTTCTTTTCTTTTCTTTTCTTTTCTTTTCTTTTCTTTTCTTTTCTTTTCTTTT
>Ga0065711_1026549_pt1 | contig 66181 bp, 59 predicted proteins | sample Hoacrofraction12_FD_59098 | JGI IMG/M metagenome (GOLD analysis project Ga0065711, IMG submission 59098) | Hoatzin crop microbial communities from Cojedes, Venezuela - Epithelial fraction 12 v2 (version 2) | ecosystem: Host-associated > Birds > Digestive system > Esophagus > Crop | place... | reverse complement strand
GGCGGGAAGTAGACAGGAAATGACTGGGTTGGTTTGTTGACCTTCGTTGCCAGGATCGACACCTGTCTGTCAATAACTGTGTGAATTTGGTTTCGGCTGCCACCAGCTCAGCACTTTAAGCTTAATTAAACCAACAAACAATTGTAAAAATAAAAAGAAAAAGGAAGGTTAGTTGTTCTTGAAATAAGAAACTGTAGTTAGAATATTTCAAGATACCTCCAGAAAACCAGAAAGGGGGATAACAAAGAAATAGGACCCTTTGTTAAAAAATGAACAGTAATCTATCTGTCCTTTGAAGTGCATGACCCAGCATTGGTCCATACTGTATGCACCCAAAGCAGCCCATGGATGTCATTTGTTTTGAAATGCCCCTTCTTTCAAGACACAGAATCAAGGAACTGGGCCAAAATTTGTTGACGAACAGGACTTGTCATAGCAAATTCCTGTTCCTATGGCGGATTTTGACTGACATTCTGGTCATTCTGCCCATGGACCATGGGGCTGTGACAAAATCCCCACGTACAACCCTGCCAAAAGAAGGCAAGAGCCACTGGAAATCCAAGTTCACTGCCCTGGTGATGAGAGATACAGTCTCTGAGTTTCTGGTTTCCAAAAAGGTTAGCACAGGGAGAGAACACACCACCATAAATACAGTCTTGCTTTCTCCTGCCTGATCTATGAGATATTCACACAGTGCTCCCACTTCCTGCGAATCCATCTGAGCTGCCTTTACTTCATTCAGAAATCTCTAAACACCCTCTCTTAATCCCACTTCTCAGAAGCAACATCTCTAATTCACAATGTGTCCTTGAAAAAAAAAAAATCAAGATGCCATTAAAAATAAAAGGAAAGAGAGACAAAAGGGAGAGAAAGGGGCTTAGAAAGGTCCTCAGGGTATTTCCCTAAATAAGAAAAAAGCCTGAAAAGTGAGAAAGAATGTTAAAACAAACGAACAGGAAAAAAAAAATCTACAAAAACAAAACAAGGAAACACAGAAAATGCAGGGTCATTTTAACTGACGTTGGGCTTTGTCTTTCAAAAGCTGGCTGGGTTTTCTAGGGGTGGGGGCAGTCAGAACACAACCAAGCGACTTCAAAGGCCTGTGAAAGTCTGTGAGAGTCTTTCTATACATTTAAACTCGTTTTGAATTTGGTCCAGGGGGCCTGAGTTATCCTGCCCACATAAAAGAGCACAACTGACCCTGCATACATTTAGATTTGGTCCTTTCACATGCGTCTTGTCCCACCCATGTACTCCAGTGCCCACACAGCCAAGTTTTGCAAACACACTGTCTTCAGCCCATGGCCTGCCCCACCAATCTGAATAAATTCATTCACGTGCTTGATGTTTAGCACAATTTTAAGTGCATGGCTGGAGCAGAAGTTTAAATATCTGCAGATTCAAGCCTGGAGACCATGACCTTCCAAAGTTGGGTAAGGAAGGCACGTCTATGCAGGGCTCAGCTACATTTTCAAGCATGCCACTGTGATTTAAGAGATACTTCCCTGATTTGTTGGGGATAGAGAAGGTTTGCTGATGGGAGGTGGGACACAACAGGTTCTAGCTACAAGACAAGTGCAGAGCAAGCTTCTAGAGCTTGGCTTTCACTGTCTGCTATCCTACTGAGGTTGTACAGGCTTCTCAACACAACAGTGACCGCCCAAGGGTGACTGGATATGCACAGTGAGCGATTCTTTGTGGCAGAGATATTTTGGCCCAGTTTGTGAGTTTAAAATCAAGTGAGGAACAAAAACAAAAACAGAAAAAAAGAGTGAGATGTTAGAAAGATCACTTTGTTGTCCTAAGACAACATCGAGCTACCATCATAGTATTCGCCGCCTTCATCAGCTGTAGGTTGAAGGATAAAAGCAAAAGAGAAGAAGCACAGTAATCAATCCACAACCAGCGCTGTTCTCCTAAGAACAACTGTCCCCGCTCCCTCCCTGCCACGCTGGGAGCCTCAGACACTCCAAAGATCAAACAAGAAGAAAAACCACCTTTTTGGTGATATGATTTGGCAAACATACAGCCCTTTTCTCCATGTTCATCCAAAGCCATTCAGAGAGACCATTTCCCTCTCGTGCTCTCTACTCTTGAACAAGGTCAGTGTTTTTAACACTGTTTCCCCAGCACTGAAAGAGAAAAAAGGATGAGATTCTTTAGGGGCATCACATACCTTCTTCATGGGCTTCCTCTGATGGTGTCATGGTGCAAGCAGTGATGGAAAGACAGGAAATAGGAAAAAAAAAAACAAAACAGAGAACAGATATTTAAAGCTCTTGGAAGCCTGAGAAAAAGACCAGGTAATGCATGAAGGGGGTGGAAATAAAGGAATTAGTGATTTAAGGCAAGGAGGGTAGGTATCTGGAGAGGCTGTCAGGAGTTAAAGATGCTGTAAGGTTAAAGTAGTAGTAAGCGTGGAGATTAAAGGAGAAAAGGGCTGCAAGTGATCATTGTGGTTAATATTTGTTTCTCTTGTTTTGTTCTCTTCTACCAACCCAGGACTCCTGTTCTCTCTCTCACACACGCACACACACATTCTTGTGTTGCAGCTAGGTGGAGTAAATCAGAAGTCATGTCACATACCTGGCTCATGAACTTCAGGTGTGAAGTGTCATGGAACAAGATGCGATGGAAAATAAGAGAATGAGAACGAGAAACCTGTTATTTCACACACCAAAAAAGCTTTTGAGCCAAGAGGGAGGAGGGGCAGAGAGGAAAAGGGGAGAGGAGGACAAAGTTATGAAGTAAACCTGAGGTAAAATAAATTAATTACTTCTGAAATAGCATATAAACAGAAGCCACAGGAGAGGAAAGGAATTCAGTCAGGTGAAACAGGCAGATTTATGAAAATATGCAGTGCTTAAAAAACAAATTACAAGCATTAAATGACATAAAGCACATCCTGACAGCACAGTGTACCAAGGTTTACCTTGATTTGAAATATGCACATGAACATGGTCAGCAGTCTCAAAGCACTATTAGATTTGTCCTTTTCTACAGCAGTATTTCAGTCATTTGAAATAAACACACCGTGGTTCAGAAACCTACTGAAATACCTGCTGTAACTCATCATCAACTTTCAGCTAACTGCTGAAGAAGCTCAGTTCTCTTTTGTAGATCTACGGCTGTCTAAATCTACTGCTGTCCTTCACATCCCTTTGCAATGCATAATTACAAACGGATTACTTCATAGGAAGAAAAGATGCATTAAAAGTCTGCACAGGTCTACATTTCATTCTTCTGCTTTTTTGGCAAAGCAAGAATAGATCAGCAATGCAGATTTGCAGGGCAGATTTTGCTTTTCAGCTGTAAACACACCACTGAATATTTTGTAAAGCAGGCACAAAAATAATGCAAAATCTCACAGTATTTATATACCCTGCGTACAATCAATGGGTCTAATTTTGCTCCGAGATTTGAAACAAAGCTTTCACTATAGGAAGAAACATTCATTCTCCTGTCACAGTGCAGAATTAAGCCCATTCCACAAGGGCACTATTTGCTGAGCTACTCTTCCACGATAGTATATGTGTTGCCCTAGTTTTTAGTAAAATTTTCATGCAACAGGTTAAGTTTCCTCGTCCTTACTGCTGATTACACTTTACTGAGAAAAAAAACAATATTAAACTAAAAAAAACAACAACCCCAAAGGCACGCAAGTTACAAGCTATCATTGACAGATAGGCTGTTATCTCCTGTCACCTTGTATTCGCTTCCCAACGCACAGTGTCCCAGCAGACAGACACTGAGGAGTTTAGAAGTTAAATCACATACCTGGAGGGGGGGCTTCATTTAGTAGGAAGTGTCAGGGGAAAAACATAGGAAAGGAAGATAAAAGAATTAGAAAGAAGTTATTCAGGAAGGGATCACCTCAAAGTTCGGTAAGATCAGGTTGAAGGAGTATCATTTGCAGAGCAGGTTATAGGGACAGGGTGTTAATAAGAGTGGAAAAGGAGAGTAATTACAGTGAGGTGTAAAGTAGACAGGGAGGGGATGCCATAGAAATGAAAAATAAAACGAATTTGAATGTTGATGAATTGCAACAGTTTAAATCATGCAAATATATTAACAGTGGGCAACTGTAGTAACACTGGTGACCCTTAAATTTGAAAGAAAATGTACCCAAGGAGAGAGTTTTACCAGTGTGCAGTGTAAGCTATGTTTCAGCTACGCACATGGCCTTTGAGCTATCAGAAATGTTATTACATTTTTCATGCAACAGTTAGCTCATATCCTCATTATTATGCATCACAGGGCAGAGGAAATTATTACTGGTGGAAGGTGTAAGGAAGGTGCAAGTTACAGTTTATCATTAATATTTGATTTTTATCTGTTTTCTTCCACCATCTTTGAATTCCTGAGTATAATATTAGAGTTACTGGTATCATTTTGCATCAGAAATCATAATTTCAATTAAATTTCAGTATTTCAAAACTCATGTAGATTTAGCTAAGATTTTGGTTAAAAAATGAAACAGTGTCACAACCATAAAAGGTTGCAAAGTTATTAACATCTCTAGAACAAAACCTTTCCATAATTTTCCTTGTGACAACCTCTCATTTCAGATTTCTTCTTGCATTATGCTATATATACTCCATATTCTCCACAAAGTCAATGCTTCAGAAGCATCTAAAATAGATTTTTGCCTTCAAAATTTGGAAATCTTCCATAGTGGAAAGAGGAAAAAAATTAAGATGTTGGAACAAAATGTTTTTTTCAAATAAATAAAAAAGAATAATTTTCACTTCTATTTTCACTTATAAGTCAAACAAGGCTTTCCTCCTTTTTTGTTTGTTTGAAAAGTTTTCATTTTGTCCCAGTTCAGAACTTGTCCCAGTTGTGAAATTGCCAAGCGCACTGACTTTCCAGCACACAATAACCCTTCAGATTGACGCAGAGGAATTCAGAAGTCACATACCTGGTTCATGGACTTCTTTAAGAGGGAAGTAGCAGGGAAGGAGATGCAAAGAAATATAAGAGAATTAGAGCAAGAAACAGAGGATGATTAAAAAAAGAAACCTTACACTTTTTTAGCCAGGGTGGAGGGGTTAAAGGGATAAAACCCGTTAATAAGATTAAAGGAGAAATAGAGGGTACATATGGATGTCAGTCAGACAATCATGGGAGAGGAAGGACAGGGGGTATTGAGAGACAGAAGATGCAGGTGACTAACAGACATAATCAATGTTATAAATCAAGTGCCAGTTGGTTGACAAAAAGATGTACTTGTTTCTAAATGAAGTCCGTTACCTGTAGGTTGGAATGTGCGAAAAGGGTATAGACAACCTGTGCTTATTCATGTGCATAGAAATCCCAGCCTCTGCGGAAATCAATGGGCTCGGAGGAGCTGGCATTGATTTCCTTAGTGCCCAGGATTTCACCACTGGTGTGTAGGACCGCACACCGATGTGGGAAGGTAAGCACGAGCACGTTACTGCTGTCTGACCTGCAGGATAAGTTGTCCAATGAAAACCTAGCTGGACATGCGGAGAAGGGGTGCAGAAGGGCGACTGCAAGGTACATGGGCTTGGGCTGGCGGGCTGATGCTTTAATAAGTATGACCTACTATTTTGCTAGTCACACAGACCGTCTTACCAGATCTGGACTTTAATTCACATTATAAAATCAAGCAAAAATGCAACCATGCTACCCTCGTTTTTGCATAATGCATATTAACCCAGAAAAATACTAACAGTTTTGGAAAAAGCATGCAACTACATCTTTTCTCTGAATTGGCATTTTCTGCAAATACGCTGCAACCAAAACGATGCTTGGACAGGAGGAAGAGGTGCACAGGACCTGAGGGACGTGGCATTGCCACAGGGCACAGCTGTCCCACCTCCAGCCCCAGAGCCCAGCAGAGAGGAAATGCTCTTGGGAACACTATCCCCGTACCAACTGGTATCTGTACCAATAGCCTGGTTAGAGACATCGGAGTGCTGCGGAATATTAAGCAATGCCCAGCCTGCGCTTCAGGCATTGTTTTCAAAACAGCGGTTAGTACATATTACTCATTATATTTTATATATTTTATATTATAAATTATAATATTCTTATTTTTAAGATTATCACTTATCCTACAAGAGCGAAGCAGCCGTCAGCAAGCGTGTGGAGGATATTTTTGCATCCTCTCCTCTTCAACCACCTCCAGAATTCCTGCATGCGTTACCGCTTCGGACAGAAACAGAGGAATTTGCAGGTCATGGCACATACCTTCCTCATGAGCTTTAGCAGGTGGGAAGAGTCACAGAGCAAAATGCAAAGGAAGATGAGAGCGTTAGAAACATCAGCACAACTTTTCACTTGTACAAAACGGAGAGGGAGGGAAAGCCCGAGAATATCTTGCAAGGAAATAAAATGAATATGGATATGAAAAGCACTACTGGAAGTAAGGGTACAAATGGTCTGAGACATTAAACATAAAGCTGATTTTAGTGGCCTTATCAGATGACTTTTGTCTTTATGCACATTCTGCAGTCCTGCATAAAGCCTGGAGCATCCTGCCATTTCACAACCCTGATGCTCGCCCAAACCAAGAAGCCCAGTAGGTTTTCAGTGGCACGTGGCTGCACGTACTACTGTGACACAGTGGTCTAGAAACAACATTGCATGAAGACAATCATCTCTAATCATTTGCAAAGCTACAGCATCAAACACACTACTTCATACAACTGGGTTTAAGCTGAAAAAAGGGTATGTGGAAAGGCTGTCATAAGAACGTCTGCCCAGTGAAGGAGGGCAAATCCTCCCTGCAGCTGCAGTGCTGGCAGCTGCTGTAGCAGCAGAGCAATCATGGGCACAACTGCACATCGTCCAGAGACCCGACCCACCCCGAATGGTTCGAAATAAGCCTCCCAGGGAGACCAAACCAGTCTCAGAGTGAAGGCTTTTCATCCTTTTAAGAGGTTTACATTTCCCAGCAGTTTTCATGCTTTTTTTTTGATGCAACAATTACCACATAGCATCGCCAGTGCATTCAATGTCAAGACAAAACATGAAGGAAGAGAGTACAAAAAACAGAATGGTGGCAAGTTTTGTTCTATATTAATATGGCTGTTTCTAACTCCTCTTTCGTTTTACCGTCTTATGGCTTACTGGCTAAACCAGAGCTTACTCTGAAAGACCAGAATTCAGGAGTCACGTCACATACCTTCCTCGTGAGCTTCTTTAGGTGGGAAGTGCCACAGGACAGGATGCAAAGGAACATTAGGAGAAACACGTTATTACATGGGCTGATATTACACAGGCTGAAAACTCTGTTAAGCCAGAGGAAAAAGTTTTATCTTTGCAAAGGATGCACTAATGGCCACGAGGGGAAGGAATCTGAGGCACGTTTGGCTGGGAAACATCTTCACCATGTGAAGGGACGAGACAAAAACATACAAGAGAGGGAAAATCTCATGGTAAGCTCAAATAATACATGCTGAAATTTCTCCCTAATTCCAGCTTTTAGAGGAAGAACCTCCTGCCATTGCCCGGATAGATTTTATGGCAAGCTCTGCACACGGCAGGAGGGGCAGAGAGGCTCGGTTACCAGAGATCCAATGTCTGTTGGACCTTGCACCAAGACCATTCCCGTGTGTCAGCCTGCGGCAAAGCCAATCACGGAGGAGAGGTGGAAAGCAAAGACAACAGAATGCAATAAGGCAAAGTAACTGGGTCCTGCTCCTCTTGCACCACCCTTGAATCCATCCCCACCGCCAAGGAGACAGCGGGGAGCAATTTGTAAGACGATGGCACATACCTGCTTCGTGAGCTTTGTCAGGTGGGACGTGGCGGGGAGCAAGATCAATGAGATGGAAAACGAGAACAGTTAGACTAAAGAGTGTGTGAATGCAACAGGGAGATCTAAAAAAACACAGGGGGTATGAAATGGAGAAACAGAGGAGGAGACGAAAAGGAGACAGGCAACCAAAGCACGCACAGGTACAAGAAATGTAAAACCTTCAGGACCTGGATGCTCTAAAAACTCCGCAAACCCCTCAAAGTGGGGCTCCCACAGCATTATAAGCAGGTTTACCCCTGTTTGAAATGTGCCTATCGCACAAAGCTTTGCAAACATGGAACCAACACACCCTTTGGCCCCTCATACCCGGAGCACCACATCCCAAGCCTCTCAAGTGCAAAGGGTGGGTTTCTGTTCCAGCCCCTCTTCTGCCCTGCCTGCCCCACCTTGCAAATGCTGCGTGCAATGGGGCGAGCCAGCCGGGGTTACTTGCCAGCATCTACATAGATATCATTAATTAGATCTGCATTCTGCAGTATTGTTACTTATATTATATATAATATGATATATTATAGTCTATAAGCTTATAATATATACAATATACTATATATAATATGACATATTATAGAATATGTACTATGTAACATATGGCTACACACATACCTTACCACAGATGGATTTTGATTTCAAAATCCATCCAATCAGTATCTGCCAAGCTATGTAGGAGAAACCAGTTGACACCTGATAGAAAACTTTCTAGCCAGACCCCAGTTATTCCACAGCGGGCATTACAAACACCCGGGGCTAAAAAAATCAGCCTCAGAGCCTGCTGTGGCTTGGATGAAGGGATGGTATCCGCATTTCCCGTACTGCTCCCTGCCTGAAACTGAAGCAGAGGTATCCACACAGATACTCAACGACATGGGGCACCCTCAGTGCAACTTGTGCAAGAGACCAAAAAAGCCCGCTGCCTGCAGATCGTATCTCCCAGCGTCTTTCTCTTGCCTCTTGCTTTCTTTTACCTCCTTGCAAAATTGAGGCACGCATCAGCACCGAGCCCTGCTGCAGGAAAGAGAGGGGCTGAGAAGCTGTTTCACGTACCTTCTTCTTGAACCTCTTCTGCAGGCGGGAAACATCACGCAGCAAAGGGAATGGGAGGAGAAAATTAAAACAACAAATAGCTTATTGGAACATTCTTGAGGTTTGCCAAGCTGCTGGGTCGTTATGGGTAAGAATACACAATGATGGAATTACAGGGTGAGAGAGAATTAAAAACAACATTTTTATGGGCATATTATGGGGTTATAAATGTTACTGAAATATGGGAATATCACCACAAATAAAAACGGCATCAAATATTTTATTCTTTATTAGAGCTGGCTAAAGTTTCCTAAAACTGACTTTTGGTGAATTTTTAACCAAAAATAACATTGCTACACTTCTTTTGTTTTAAATCTTTTTCTCAAATGGTGAAAAGTTTTCACCAAAATTTATCAATTTTTGAACTTTCAAAGAAATTTATTCCTAAGTTTCAACAGATGGACATAAATTTTGCAGGGTGTCCCCTTCACTTTTAAAAATTTACACTTTTGGAGAGAAAGGAGACAACTTTACACCATTGTAAGGAAAAAAAAAAAAAGTCAAGCCGTTCAGTAAAAAAGGTAGACCAAAACAAATGTGTATATTTGTTTCATATACATATATGCATATATATATATACACATACATGTATATATGTATAAAAATTATGTGTGTGTATATTATATACATTAGGTTTCATATATGCATGTATTTTATTTATTTTTATATATATATATGTTTTGGTTTATTTTTTTAAACAAAAAAAAAAAGGCCCAATTTTCTACCAGCTCAGTAAGTGACATCAATGTCCATCACTGCATTGATGTCTGTGACTCAGGACTGCATCCCGGCCACTGGTTATGAACCACTTGCTCTGAATTTCTTCACACACATTCTTCCTCTGCACTGAGTGAGAAAGAAAGAAGCCATGTCACATACCTTCTTCCTGAGCTTCAGGTGGCAAGTGTCATGGAACAAGAAGCAACAGCAAGCAGGAAAATGAAAACAGAGAACTGTTAGAAACTGGTTTTGGGGTGAGTTAAGGCCTGGAGAAAAAAGTGGTTAGAAAGTGATGGAGAAGAGTTATATGGAAAGGAAATGGATGGCTTTGAAAGAGAACACAAACGTCAAGCAAAAGTGGGGAGCAAGGAGAAGATACACCTCAGAGCAGACAGTCATGCAGATTAAAAATATAGGAAATAGCCTGCCTATTAATTTCGTATTAATTATTGAATTCTTGAAACCCAGAAGTAGACAGTTAGGGAAGGAAGGAGAAAGGCAAGAAAAGCTTCTCCTTTAAGGAAGGCTTGTCTGTAGGAGCAACACCCTTTGCTTGCTCTTTGGACATTTGACAAGGTGTGAAGGATAGAGCATGAATAAGACCTTCACCTCCCTGGCTCTGCCCCTCTGGGCAGGACTAGAGACATAATGATGACTGAAAGCAGTGTCTCTGTTTTCTTTTTTTTTGAGCCCTTGATCCTCTCAGAATCAACGCTGGGGGAATTAGAGACATAAGGATAACGTACCTTAGGGCAGGAACTACTCACAGCACGGCCACAGTCGCACCTCTGTTCCAACCACCACTGACAGGAATTATCTGATTGCAGCAGTTTGGGGGAATCCGTAGGAAAAAAAAGGGGGGGAGGGGATTTTATACACAGCTGCCAAGATGGACTTTTGTACACAGGGACAAGTCTCTATCTCAGAGCTGGTCTCATACCTTTCATGTGCAAATATTCCAGCTCCCAGTGAAGGGCTTTGCTCCTGAGCTCTTAGAAGATGTTTTGGTCACTAAGGGCAGATCCTGGGAGAAAGACCCAGACCTTGGCCCTTGTCTCTGTCCCAGACACCTTGGGAAAATGAAGGCCAACAACTGGAAGCTATGCTTGCCTGAACTGAAGCCTGTGTGTCAAAAGTGCCCAGCAAAGACAGCGATACATCTCCAAAGTCTTCCTCTCCCTGCTGCCTACAAAAACTGAAACAACGCGGGTGAGAAGGGCTTTTCATGCTCCATCTTTCCAGAGCAGCGCTCTGTCTCTTGCAGCTTGTCAAATCACCTTTTGCCAGCTAAAGGCATGTTAAAAACTTCATCTTTGCCAGTCAGTCCTCTACCTCGCCTTTTCCACCCTCGGCAGCGCCCTCTCGGGTGCTCCTCAGGAGCTGGTCAACCTGCTCTTCTTTTCAATTTCAAAATTTAAACTCCATCCGTGGAGATTGCCAAAATGAGAATGGCAAGATTTCACCGATGATACGTTGTGTGGGCTCTGCACCAGTCCCTGCTCTAAAATGCTCTGAGTTCACGGGCCGGTTAGCTCCCAGCTTTGCAGCTGTGCCCTGTGGCTTATGCACGTACTGCCTTTCACCGAAACGTGAAGGCTTGGCACATCACAGCCCCAGCTTGGCCGGTTTTATGGTTTCAAAAGAGTTTCAGATCTCCTTTAGCGGCAAGCACCAAAGAGAAGGGTGAAATACAGACAAGGGAAAAGCAGGATCAAAAATCAAAGAAAGATAAATTACGTTCCAAGTTTTTTGTTACCTTCTTCTTCGTATTCCTCTGCATTGAAATAGAGGAGGGAAAAAAAGCAGACAAATCAACCATCAGCCTTAACGCATTGGTAGGACATTACCCACGGCAGAGCCCTTTGCGCTCACAGGGGTGCCAGGCAAGATGCCGCTTCCAAATCAGCAAGTAAAATAGCAAATAAAATGACTTTGTAGAAAAAAGAGGAGGCATAAAAGGGAAGGAGGGCAATATTGTATTGAATTTTTTCTTGGGCAATGGGAACTCAGGTGTACTTGTGCATTAGAAGGAAAAAGGTGGCAGAGAGGGCCTCTGAGTATAAGAAAAAACAGCAATGAAAAAAAAGTATGTTTCTTTGTATATTGCTTGCATATATTTTTGGTTTCTGTGTTTTAAAGCAGAAAATATTACGTATACAAAAGCCTCAAAATAAATTGCCAGCAGGTGGCAGTGGCCCTACAAAAACCAGCAGCGTCCCCCACAAGCAAGGCATCAATCTGAGGCTACAGGTAGTGCAAAATCACCAGAAGCTGGTGACAGACAGACAGACGTGCAAAAAACGAGACCTCAGATTTGTCTAACCGTACTGGTACTTTCTGTTAAAATCTCAACAAGAGGCAGAAAGGAGAAGATGGACATGGCCAGCAAATGCTGCAGGCTTCCATGGAAATGATTAAAGACAGATTTCAGACTTACCCTCTGCTTGCTCCCTGCGAGAGAGGAAAAAAGGTTATTGAAACTAGATAAATATGCCTTCCACTCCATGTTATTGCCAAGGTTTAAACCATACACTGAAGCAACCCAATGCACTGTTGTTCAAAGTCTGCTGTTTCTTTTTTCCCCCATTCTCCCTCTGCTCTTCCAGGAGTTATTTAGTTTTAAAAGAAGTGACTGAGTTTGGGTTTTATTTTAAATAGTGTTCCTGATTCTGATGGTGCATATGGAGTCATACCCAGGAATAATCCTACTGCCACAAGGATACCTACATGTAAGCGCTGTGCAGGGGCTGATGAAGCTGGACCTCAGCCCCTGTGTGCTGGGCAAGCCAGCCTGCAGCCAATGGCCCACACCAGCCCAGCTGTGCAACAGGCTCCCTGAACCCTAGGGCTCTCTAATAAAAATTTGGGATAAACCAGATGCTGCTCAATATTTATCCTGTGGCTGTAGCAACATCAGTCTCATGGTCAGTTCCTGTTCCTTGCCCCCACTTGCCAGACTCTCCTGCTGTACCATCACCTTGCATGAAACCCAAAACCCAGAGCAGTCCTGAGGCCAGACCCTAAACAAGAGATGTGTTAGTCAGAGATTGCTTGAAAATTGTGCAAAAATTTTATCTATGGAAAATTTTTTTTAAGAGTAGGCTGGACAAAATGACATATGTTGAGCTGAGCCTGCCTTGTAGCAGAAAAGGAGGCTGAGTGGCCACTGCAGGTCTGTCCATGATGTCTCTAATTCCATGACTGCCCCAGTCTCCCCTCTGTACCTCCTGATGCTTAGATGTCAAATGGCCCCATTGGGTTTGGTCATAATACGCTAGATTTATTAAACCAGGACAGAAAGCAGCTCCTTCACTAAATTGTGTGTTTTATTCCCCCTCCTCCAGGTGTAGTGCCATGGCCACTGAGGACAGGTTGAACTGCGTGGAGGTGTTTAGAGGACATCCTGTGTTGGGCAGGGAAGGCATCAGGTGAACTTCGATGGACCCTTTGACACCCAAAACCCAAGAAGCCCATTCCCCACTGCCTTGAGGGGGCTTCAGGCTGTGCACAGAGCGGCACCCTGCCTCTCTTCCCCATGGGGATACACTCGCTCCGCTGCACGGAGCCAAGCTGAACAGACGAACATGCAGGCGGCTTTCTCTCTACTTACACTTCCTCAGTATCAGACATGTTGGCAGTGAGTTTCTAGACAAAAGATGAAAAGAAGAAAAAAAAGGAAAAAAAAAAAAAAGGTGTTATTAGTGAGAGCACCTCCTAAAAATTTCCCAGGCAGGAGCAGATGGATTGACATGTGAGGACGAAAAAAGCCAGGCACCTGCTTTCCCACACAGCAGCCAATCCCCCACCAACACTTCCATTTTGGGAGCAGCGCAGACCTTTGCCAGCAAGGTCAGAGGAGAAGGAGAGGGGAAGAGCAAAAGATCATCTGGAAAGACACGTCCTATCAACTCAGCTGCTTCCCATAGGCAGGCCCAAGGGGTGAAACCTGGACCTGGCTTTAAGTTACATAACCTCCAAAGCTCAGGGAGATTGGCGCAGGCCAGGGTGTCCTCTCACACCCATCTGACATTTACATTGCTCCAGCAAGATCAGAGACACTTTTTTCCTTCTTTTACACTACCGCAAGCGGGAAGGCACGAGCTCCAAAGCTTTAGTCAGAGCTAAAAAAAATAATATAACTGAGACTACAAATATACCCAGAGATAACTATTTGTTAGCGCCCAAAAGTGCCATAAGTAGCAGTGTCTAGCTTATAAAGCTGATGAACGAGTGAACAATTATCTGTTGATTAGTTTAGGAGGAGAACTGGCCAAATGCCCAGTTAGGCAATTCCTATCAGCGTAAACAGTTGCACTTATTAGAACAAATCCTCGCACCACGGGGCAGAAACAAATCCATCCCTGGTGCTCTTGTGGCTTGCATTGCTGTACAGCCTGAGCCAGGGCTGCATGCAGACCACCATCAGCGGAGAGCTGAAGCCGAGCAAGTGCGAGGGATGGATATGGCCAATCTGCTGATCCTTGCTGGACCCCAGACACATGTATCAGAGGCTCAGCTGGAGTCAGAGGGAATGGCGCTGCTATTCGGAGAGCATCATGGTAATATTGCACGCTACACCAGGTTTGGTGATGGCAGCAGCAGTGCAACACTACGGCTCTCTTAAAATCATCAGCTGCCCTGAGCCCAGGGGCAGGAAGCGGGGAAGGGCTCCCCAGAACTTCCCCCAAATCCATGCAGGTTCTTAAATTAGAAAGCCAGGCTCCTCCTCTATGGGAAACCCAAACCATGACTTTCATGACTTCATTACTCAGCTGATATATGAGAGACATCTTGAAGGAGCAGGTGGGCTGACTTAGGTTCAAAAAGGAACAACTGCAGCTCAGCAGCTTTCTATTTCAGAGGAAGGCAGTAATCCCATAGGCTCCAACTCTGCCCTATAAGGGATCCTCTCCATTCCCCAGCCATGACCCTGAGTACCATGCGTCGACACCGACAGGATTTAAAACCCCCATGTTCTAAGCAGCGATAAACAGCCAGCATTTTTCTTCTAGTTCCTCATTTACCCTCTTTCCGAAATTCAGCATTGCCCTGGAAGTAGTGCCAGCAATGGCTGTGTCATGACCCGATCTGAGTAGCTGGATGGGAGGATGATCTACTGCTAGGACACATGAGATTTGGGTTCACTGATGTCTTGGTCCCAGGCTGCTTTTAACTTGGTAGCTGTGATTGCCCACTCCTCAAGGGCAACAGCCATCCCAAGGAGTACTTTGGGGACTCTAACTCCACCAGACAGGTGGCATCTGGGAGGAATTTCAGCTCTGCAACAGGCTTTTCTGCTGCATCAAGTCCTGATGCTTCTTCTGTTACTTACTTGGCTGCAACAACACCTCTGGTCTCTCTCCCCTGGTATTTTTTTATCTAGATCATCAAATCTTCAGGATAAAGACTTCCAGTTGCTATCTTCACAGTAGCTAGCAGTATAATAGGTTTGTAATCTCATTTCAGCCTCCAAAAATTATCCAAGCTATTAGTAATAATGCTTAACAGTATGTTGGTTTATGCAGCAGGACAGCAGATCTCCTGGCAAAAGCCTCTATAGGGAACCTGCCAGATGCCCAGCAGCTGGCTTCTTCCAGAATGCATGACCTGTAAAGACTCAGGGCAATGGCCAATCCTCCCACGGATTCTGCCTTTAATTTATAAATGCAGATTTCCTTCTTCCCAAAGTGGAGGAAAAAAAAGAGGACTTTTAAATGGCTTTGGGCTAAAATCTTCTTCCATCTCACTCTAGTGGGAAGAAGAGTAATATTGCTCAATGTTGGAGAAGAAATCAGCTTGAGAGCCCTGCGTATGCATACAGAGAGCAAACGTCTGTTCCATGTAGGGTAGGCACGTAACACAGCGCATGCTGTTCTTAGCAAAGTGATTGAAGTCAACGGGAGTCTTTGCAATCAGGCTTTCCATTAACAGTTATTGGAATGAGCTCATCTAGTCTCCAGTTTAGCTCTAAGGACATCTTGCCGAGGATTGTCACATCGGCTGTTCCTCTACACCCTTCCATATTTGTTAAACCAAGCGCTGCAAATGCGAATAGGATTTTGCATGGCATCTGTCCGTGTGCTATAAAAGCCAAGCAAGAATGCCAGCATCCCTGACACCATAAGACCTCAACCCTGAGGGGGGTTCTGGGCCCCAGATAAAATGAATTAATAACAAGTGCATTGGCAGACTCTGCAGAGATGAGCCAGATGCAGAAACCTCACATGCTGGGGCGGGGCGGGGGGAAATAATCCAGAGGGAGATGCAGATTTCAGCCTTGCAAGGGCCAAACGTTCAGCAAAGTTTGGTCACTTTGTCGGGAGGAGCTGGCATTTAAGGCTGTAGCTGACTGCCACTGCCCCGGCTGGAAAGCCAGAAAGGTCTTGCCTCAAGAAGAAGAAGATGTCTGTCCACTTCGTGGCATTCGAAAGCCATCTGGTCCCTCAAAGAAGGGGGCAAAATGCAGGAACAGCCACCCGAGATGAGAAAGGCTCTTTGATGCCCAGCACTGTCCACACAGCTAACTGTGTCATCAAAGCAGCCAACAAAACCAAGCCATATCTACACCCCAAAGGCAAGAAAGAAAGCAATCCGCTAAGAGCAGTATTTTTTGCAGTTAGGATTAAGTTCGCTGAAGGCAATGGAATGTCTCCAGCTGGCTCAGGATTACCCTTGGGTGGAAATTACTTTACACACAGCAAATGCAGCCTAAGGTTAAGGCTGTTAGCACCTTAAAGCAATAACTAGGTTTTGTTTGTACAGTGGCAGTATAATGGGGTCTGGTCTTGACTGAGGTTTAAGGATGTAATAAAATCAATTAGTTAATACTGCCCACCATTTGGAAGGAAATCAACACACATGGGAAAGTTTCACCAGACCAAAAACTTCCTGCTTCCTCCCACCCCTTAATGATGAAAGCACAGATTATTTTCTGCATTTCATTCAAGTTAAGCGGGTCACGGTTGGAAGGACAAATACCCCGATCCCCATCAGCCTCAGGTGGGCAGGAACACTGTGTCCGTTTTGGCCCCAAATGCTCCTGCCCTTGGCTCAAAGAGCAGAGCCAGCACATCCCAAGAAGCCTCTTAGCAGCTGAGAATGCACCCGGGAGGGGGAATGGGCTGCCTTGCACCTCCAGGCCATCCGTGGAAATAACTCGCCCGTCAATCATCCCCTCCCAAGCCAGGCCATACAAGGGAGGCAAGGTAGTAAGAGCCGTACGGAAAGGGGGGAGGACAAAAGTGGCCGTGCATGGGCAATGGGACCTGGCAGGGACAGCTATCAGGCAAGGACTAGGGATACAATCCACCAAGCACACATGGCCATGCTTTCCCAGCAGGAGCTGCTGCAAACCCACTGCATCTATTTTTTTATATAGATACACATATATATTTAAAAATACATGTATTATAAATAATATATCTATTATATACATACATTTTTCTATAGAAAAAGAAAATTTTTTTAAATATAAAAAGAATATACATATGCTTTTTTAAATATATATTCCATCCATCCCTCTGCCTCCTCCCTTTGTTTCTGAATGGCTCGGTACTTTCCAGCAGAAAGCGTTTCTCTCCCCAGCAGCTGGAGAGCGAAGCCCTGCTGCTGAAATAGGGTAGCAGGACCCAAGTGCTGCTGCAGCTCCACTGACAGAAAGCAAATCCTGATTCCCTGTCCCAAAGTGTGCCCTTTAGCCTTTTCTTCGGGGTGATATGATCTGTCTGATCTCTGCATGGGGTTTGCTAGGAACAGCAAGGCTGAGACAGAGGTCTAAAAGATAACGACCATGCTTAGCTCATATCCCCTGCCTTTTCCCTGGTCTTGCACCCACAAGGGATGGCTGCCCGTCCTGGCGGTCACCTACAGCCTCACTGGAGCTCCCCCACGCCAGCGGCACGGCTCCCACCCAAACCACTGGCATCAGCGCGACCCGTGCTGGGGACCCTCCTGCCTTTGCAGGACACCCACGACCCTGACAGCAAGCAGCTCTGCCCCTTGGGCAGCTGCAGGCTGGCTGGGGAGATGCCCCCCACGCAGGGGGGAGTCACCGGCACCAGGTGGTGTTTGAAGCCGTGCATACAGGGAGCATCCCATCACCACCTGAATTTAACCCCCTCCTCCTGCCCCTCCATGTGCACAGGGAGTTTCTGTCCTAATTTTCTGCTTTTCTGTGGGAGAGGGCAGTTTTCCGTGACCACATTTGTGTTTCTCAGTTCCCCCTCCAGCCCCATACCCCACAGCCCTACTCGCCTGCCAGCAGCTCCCCAATGGTCCTGTCCTTCACGCCTCCCACCTTGGCCATTGCTTTCTCTGGGTGACAAGGGAGGGAAGGTCAGCACTTCCATCCAGCGGCTGGAGGGAGTGTTCCCAAGTGCTCTGAGAGATGCCACTTCACTCCTGCCACCGATCCTTGAGAGTTCAGAGCCCCTGAATCTCTGCGGGTTGACACGAGCCTTGTGCAATGCCCAATAAAAGCCAGAAAGGAAAAGCGCCTTTTCCTCGGGACCCAGTGCCAGGTCCTGGATCCTGTGGACCCCAACCCTCCCCTGATGCTTCCCCATTCAAACCAAGGCTCAGCCCTTCTGTGGTTTTACCCCTCAGCAGCATCCCTCACCAGGGCTCCTGCTTACCTGGAAGGACTGGAGAGAAGCGCCGAGCTCCCTGCCGAAGGGGACAGGCGGGCTGGGATCTGCAAATGGCCCAAGGTGATGCAGCTCTCAACTTATAGTGACATTTGATCGTCTGGAGGAGCCGATTGGTCCCAGACCCCCTGTGCTGGGCAGGGAAGGGAAAGGAGCAGGAATGGGGCGGGGAGGAGATAGAGGGGGGAGCAAGGGAAAGGGAAAAAAAAAAGGTCATGCCATGTATAGGAACAGTTGGAGTAATTGCACAGATCATGGTAAGATGGGAGCGACATGTTTAGAGAGGAAAAAAAAAAACCTCCAGGGCTTGTGTTTCTATATTTACAACCCCACCAGGCAGGCAGAGCTCAAAGAGGGGTATATGAGGCAAAGGCACCTTGGAAACAAATTGTGGGGCCCCCGCAGCTCCGTGGTGCACGGTCACTGCTTAAAACCTGGTCGTGGCACCCTGGCTCTTGCAATCTGAACAGGTGGCAGCAGCAGCCTCTGCTCTCCCAGATGGGCAGGAGCTCTGCCCTGCTGCCCCTCTACCTGTAAACAGCTTCGGCTGCGCTGCAGCATTGGAGCCTGTGGAGAGCTCGGGGACCTTCTGCCATCCAATGCTCTTTGAAACAAGTGGTCATCCAGCTTGTGAGAAGTCAGAAGCACATAGCACATGAGTTGCATGGTATTTGTGCATGGGTGGTGCGTGGCTGGTGTGTGGCATGCACCCACCTCTCGCTAAGACTACCAGGGCTCTGCCACGCATCGGGGCTTGAGGAGACCTGGAACAAAAAGCAAGAGAGAAGGAATATAGCAAGAGAGCTTGTCTGACCTCAAGCCACACTCAGAGCCCTTCTTAGCATGATACGAAAGCATTATTTAAGCAAGAACATCTTAGAAAGGGCAAACCCCATATGGCTGGACCCCACTTGCAACCCTCTAGGTGCCCAAAGGGGTTTTGCCACCCAAGCACCCTCCGCAGTTGCACGGCTATGCCGGCAGAGGATTGTAGTGCCTTGCACAACCCTCAGGCTCACGCTTTGCATTCCACTGAACCTCGCAGGCTTCAGCTCCCCGTGTCCCCCCTCCCGCCCGCCGCCCTTGGCAGGGCTCCCCGGCCGCGCAGAGCATGCCCTCCGGTCTGCCTGGCAGCCCCGGCACCCCCTCTCTCTCCCCCAGCCTGTAGGAGCAGAGAAAATCTTTAGGAGCTGCGGGGCAGGCGATATTTTTGGCCCGGGTCACAGATCGATTCCTGCCCACTCTTTCCCTGTCACTTGCAGGAAAGGGTCCCCAGCTGAGGATGTAGCGACGAGCTTTCCAAGCCGTGGAGCAGGAGCGCAGTGCTGCAGCCTCCCATTAGCCAGGTAACATGCACAAGCAAAAATCCCCTCTCCAGCTTGCATTCTGTGGCTGCCCGGCAGCTTATCCCCTTGCCTGCCTCCCGCAACCCAGCTCGAGCCAATGCTTTTGTTACTCGTCGTGTGGGAGGGGGACAGTGCATCCATCCTCAGCACCCTGGCTTCGGCCAGGAGGAGTTTGCCGGGTGGGGGAGTTGGGGTGGGCACCCCACGCTGCCAAGGAGAGTGGCACCCGCATGGGGACGCACGGCTGGACCAGGTATCGCTCCACCGCAGCTCCACCGAAAGCACTAACGCAGCAAACCAGCTTTCACGCTGCGTTTTCGGCACCATCAAGCATTTTTGCAATCTTCCACTGGCTTATTTTCCTTGGGCACTCCACCAGCCAGGCAGGTCTCTAAGAAATACTGTATTTGCCCAAACCGGCAGCAGAGCAGGGATGTATGGGAGGGGGAATCCCTCAGCTGTTTCTCCTTTTATGTTTGTGGTGGACCCGTTTTGGCGATGGTATTCACCAACCTTCTTCGCCTGCCTGCTGATTATAGACTGTCCCGGCTGCTGGCAGGGCATTGCGACTCGGGTCTTCCACACTGAGGACTGAATCAATAGGTTAAAAAGGCAACATGTGTGTGCAAGTGCGTGTGAAGCCTGGGCTTACACCAGGGCGGTTCTCAGCAGATGCAAGGCTGAACACTCCCATGGTCCCGTCTGGCCCATTTGCTGGCAGTCAGTTGGCAGGAGCAACGTGAGCATCTTGCGGGGTTGCACAGCCTCTGCCGGAGCGGTGGTGCTTGTGCCCAGCAGCAGGGAAGAACTCCACTCAAACTCCTCTCTAAGCATCTTGACAAATGTGATGTTGATGCATGCTCTGGGAGGGACAGGTAACCAGATGCTTCTACCTGCTGCAGCTCTATTTTCAAATAGATGAAATGCAAATGTTGCTCCCTGCAGCATCCCCTTAGGTCCTGTGCACGCACGTCTGCACTCAGCTTAGTTCCTGATCTGGACACGTTGGGCAATGGCTGCAGACAATGTCCATCCTTACCTTATGCATCATGTCCATGCTCCGTCTTCCCCGTCACCACCCCCTGCAAGCACAGCCCATCTTCTTAGTGCATCCCCAAAGGAAGTCTGTGCATCCTATGGGCTGCCTCTGTCAGAGCACTCGCGTCCATGTCATGCATCTTGTCTCCAGTCCCAGCGTGATCCAGTTCCCTCTTCCCACAGCACCGAGGGGATCTGCTGCATCCCTCTGGAAAAGGGCTTATCTGATGCACACATCCTCCGTTTGCTCTATTATCATCTGGTTCACAGCCGAGGCTCATCACCCACAGCCTATATTATGTTTGCCCTTTCTTCCTTTTGTGGGTCTCTATCTGTTTCAGCACCTAACTATAATCCTCTCAAATATTTGTTTCATGCCTTAGCCTGTGCTTTTCATACATAGACTACATCTAGTCCTTATTTCACCTCCTGGTGCCATTGCAGACCAGTTTCATTTACAGCCTGCGACATTTTCATCTTTAGCTTTGCCTCTCTTTACTGTAGATTGTCCTGCTCTAGGCTATATATTTTGTGCTGCCTTGACATCGTCTTTCCTCCCTGCATCAGCAGCAAGGTGTGCTTGGACTTGCCTTTGAGCTGCTGCAGCCCAGCCACACCAGCCTAGAGAGCACGCAAACCACCAACAACTACCTTTTGCTCCCTACTGATCACATGGACCAGATGAGAGAGACATGATCCTGGCTGTGGCTGCATTTCTTCCAAAGGCTATCAGTTTTTGTTAGGCGAGGGTGCAGCAAGCCCCTATCTTTGGAGAAGCCCCTCTCACCAGCTGCCAGGTGAGAAGACAGCACCAAGGCCAAAGAGAGCATGCATGCAGGTCAAAGACATGAACCAGGCTCTCAAACTGTGTGAAGGCCCTCCGCCTGCTGACCTCAAGCCAGAGCCTGGCACGTTTTCCCAGTGACAGCATCTCCACCTTGGGGAGGATACAGCAATCCAGTGTTCCGCCTTGAACAGGAACTAGAGGCTAAGGCGGAGATCTAGAGAAGTTTATACTAGGTAACCTGCCCCAATATTGCATTTCTTTTTGGTAGGCAGGAGCACCCAGACTGGTTATTTGAGATGGGCCACAGGAACATATGGCATAGCAGGGCTGCTTGCAGAGGAGCTGTAATCAGCCCTTCTCATCTTTTCTGGCTGTTGGCTGACCTATTGCAGCAGCCAGCGCACTTGGCCTTTAAATACAGTGTTCACACATTAACCCCAATAATTTTATGAATTGCATAAAGATGGACACTTTGGCCAAATGCTTGTCTTTTTTTGTATGCCCTCACCCCCCATGCTCATTGCACCCCAGTCCGTGAGCAGCATTTCCATGGATCACTGCCTCTTACTGCTGGATGGCACCCAGCCAGTGAGCTGAAGAATCACTGCAAAAGTGCATTGAAACACCTCTCCAGCCCTGGAAGTCTGAAATCCTACCTGCAGCTTTATGTTCATTAAAGACTACAGAGTTTGTAAATAAAATCAGCTACATCCTTCCCATTAAACAGGATCTCTTTCACAACCCAGGAGAGATCTAACTCCTGAAAAGAAGCTCTACCTACCCCTTACTTACCAACTACTGACCAACACTCAGCAAACTGATCTAACACCGAAACAAGCAGATCCTGCTTTGGCACACAAGTTGGGCCAGAGGACCTCCTGATGTCCTTCCTCACCCCAGCTTGCCCATGACTCTGCACTTACACCTTCATGCTAGAGCTACAGAGGAACTTCCACTGACACCTCCTTACATCCAAAAAAGGTTAAGCTTTGTGTTTTGTGACACTTTCAATTACAAACCTTTTACCATGGTTTAGGGCAGGCAGGAAATGGGAATCTCAAAAGCCATTTAGGAAGGAAAACTAAATTCTTATCCAGTTCCCTGCCCTCGTTCTTCTCTTTATCCCGCTCCAGAGAACGGGTTTCTGCAGTTGGGTTTAATCAGCAGTTCAAGGTGAGAGTAGATGCCCTACGTTCACCAAAACACTCTTTCCAATTTAATTGAAGCAGTTGCCAATAAAAAGGCAGATCAGATAGTGACTAAGTATGCTCACAGAAAGGACAGAATATATATATAATAAATTATTATCTGTTCCTGGGTAAAATCCAATGACCTGTTTTATGCAGCCAGTCAAGCAGAGATCAGAATAGCCTTAAACTTTAAAATCAACACCTCTATTTAAGTATCAGCAGACTGCTGCCATTTTACTGGCAATGATGGGATCCTGAGGAATCTGAGACACAACTCAAATGGGCCAAGCAAAGACCAGGCTTCCTCCCCGGCTCCTCTAATACCCCCGCTTGGCGTTTGGGCTTGGGATTTCAGTCCTCAAAAAATCTCTCGCTCCCCCAGCTAGAAGAGACCTGGTGCAGTGCTTGCCATGCACAGCAATGCACCTCTTGCAGCAGCCACTCAGATACAGGGGAGAGCAAGCAGTCGCCAGGTTGGGAGTTCACCTACCTGAATCCTGGAGGGTGTCTGGGGAACGTCAGTCTGCCAACATGTTCTCCTGATGGGGGTCCATGACATCTCAGAGGTTCAGGGGCATAAAAGGGAGAATAAATGGCAACAAACAAGATTTGTTTTATTACCTAATTATCAAATTACCTATGTACACCTCCATCCACTTTCCTGATACTGCTCTTCTCCTCCTTGCTTCTGGAGGGAGTCAATCAACACCTCTGTGGAAGACTCTAGCATGTCATCCCTTCTGTGAAATTTGGTCAGTAGGAGAATCTGCCCCTGTCTTGTCCCCTCTTAGCCTGTAAGAGCAGAAACTCTACATGTTTGCATAAGAAATAGGGGTGGATCTGAACACCTCTGACTTTGGCATCAGAGGCAAACATAAGCCAGCCTTGTGCCTCATTCATACAGTGCATGCTATAGACACACTCATGAGGCTGGCAAGGCTTCGGTGGTGACAGTGGCAGAGCAGGGTACAAGGTGTCCTTGGGCATCCAAGTTTCCAGTTTGGTTGGGTCTGGTTTTTGTTTTCTGGGTTTTTTTCCTCAGCAATATTTTCAGTGTTAGAGACACGCAAAGTCACTGGTACTCCTAAGAGACAATGGAAGTTTTGAGTTGTTAAGTCATCAGTCAAAGAGGAATTAATTGCATTAGGGTGTTTGCATGAAGTATTGAGCACCTACCCCCCCAATCCTTCTGCAGGTCAGTGCTGCACTAAGGAGCAGCGTGTCCTGCAGAGCCAAGTGTGATCTCATCAGTCATCAGAGAGACAGAGAAGGAGGAAGCAAACAGAGAGCTCACCTCCAACACCAACCCAAAGATGCATCTGCGTCCCTTCCATGAGAACTGGCCTCATCAGACAGGCCACAACTCTGATGGATGCGGGAAATGCTTTGCTATCTTGATCCATGACAGAGTGGCTCAAAGTCAGATTAGAGATACATTACTGCACAGGGTCAATGAGCAACAAGGCTTCGCAGGGTGGTACTGGAGAAGCAAGAATCTGCCTTCAGAGCTGGCTTTCTAGTGTAGCTCACCAGCATTCCAAAAGCCAGATGGAACAGACCAAGCTTAACACAGGTGTAAAACTGCTTTGGAGACCTCCAGAGAAACTACTATTGCATGCGCCCTGTGAGCATGTTTAACCTACCAGCTGCCTTGGCACCCACACTAAAGGGCTCCTGAAAGGCTGCGAATAAGCAAAGCCTAAACTGAGATGACAGCTGGAAGAGGGGACGAAACGCCCAGGGGCCAAGAGGCAGTAAATAACTGCATGGCTTTTGGGCAGCTCACACATTCGTTCAGGGCAAAGGCGGGTATTGGTGCCATGCTTGCCAGCTCACTTTAGCAGTCTTAGCTCCTATCTTCCAGTCAAACTGCATGCAAACCTCCAACCAAAATTCACCAAACGAATCAACTCTGCTCCCAGCACAGCATTTTCCATGCTTACATGCTCCCCATACAGTGCATCCCTCTCCAGGAACACGCAGAGACAGAGCCAGAATTTGCACTCTTGCTCTCTGGGGATGGTAACAGTCAAAGCACAGCTCCAAATTCACATTTTGCATCCCTGACTTTTGCAAAACTGGATTGGCACACTTGAAAAGCTTCCAAATGGTTTCATTGCCTAGAGCTACTCTGCTAGAATATCTGTCCTGGCAACATCACCATTACCTGCCCTTCACCTCTCCAGTACTTTAGATGCTGAACTTTGCAGGGCCAAAGCTGGGAGCATGCAATGGTGTCACTCGATAGCCCTTTTCGTGCTAATTTTAGTTGATGGAATTTTTCACAGTTTCAAAAAGAAGCCACTTTATTTTTGAGAAACGTGTTGTACTTACTGTCTACTGTAAATACTCTTTTCCATCTGATGTTTTGAACTTACCTACAGGGCTCTAAAAATCACAAGAAAAAAGCACGCAAAATGATCTCAAAGGGATGATGACGTGTTAATTTTGTAAACCAAACCGAGTAACAAGATGCACCCAACATGCAAGTGATTGCAGATGGAAACAAATTACACATCAGTAAGTACTGAATTTCATCTTTCTTCAGTTAATATTAATTCCTGATTTTTGTGGTAGACTGTTGCTCCATCACTCAGCTGTTTGCTTTGGGAGATGTGCTTGCTCCACCTGCTTTAGACATCTAAGACACAGTCCCTGTGGGATTCAGGAGATCCTTGGACATCCTAGATCTAGGCTAGATGTCTCTGAAGACAAGGGATCAGGCTGGACAACTCAAGACATAGCCCGGGACTTATCCTCAGGCTATATACACCTAAATGGACGAGACAGGCAGACTGTGAGAAGGAAGCCAGAGCAGCAGGATAGGAGCCAGGACCAGTGCCTGGAGCTGCTTTTTTGGGCTGTACCCAGAGGAGGTGAGCAAGGAAGGAAACCAGCAAAGGTGCTCACAGCAGCCACCCAGAGCCTCTCTGCAACCTCAGGGAAGGACTGCCTAACCAACCAAACATCTTGCTGCTTTCATGCTTTAAAAAGCTTGCTGATACAAATTCCAGCGCTATTTTCCCCTTATTTTGTTTCAGCCTCTCCCACCCGGTTCTTCCCATCACCCTGAAAAGCCTCAAGTCCATGACACTTTTTTCTATTTATTTGAAGGATAAAGAGTGCATCTCTTTAGCATTGCTAAACCACTATTATTTAGAGTTATTGTGAGGAGATTAAGCACCTTTCTGAAATTTATTATTTAAATCAAATTGTTCCACTGCAACCAAAACCCTCAGGGGACCCAAGGCAAAATTACAGGGAAATCACTTGTGTTCTGTCTCATTATTATTGTCAGGATCCTTGTAACAGGTCCATCATTTCTGAATCAAATCCTAGCTCCAACTGCACTTCTCATCACTGTCAGATCCATTCTTTACCTGCTTTAAAATATATATATATCATGCAGCATTAGCGAGAGTGTGTTGAGCAGGCAAGAGTGACCAACAGACCAACCTCAGAGCCTTTTTCAATAGCGTATCAGCTGCCACCTCATTATTTATAGCCACCCCGCTCTTCAGGCTTGTTTATTTTCCTTCCCTAAGGTGATGGTGGCGGGAGGGGAAGCTCTGACATTCAGGCCCAAGAGTTCCCGAGTCTGACCTTTCCTTCAAAGAGCAGAAACCGCAGACACATTTCAAGGAAGAAAGTCATTCGGAAACTTTAGACCCTCATGTCCACCACCTCACTGGAGGCCCAGCACAGTGCTACAAGCAACACTTGAGCAGATCTGTTAATTAGCCAGCTCACATACATAAGGATGGTCACAAACATGAGCCTATAATTATTTCATACTTGAAAAGAGAACCAGAGGAAGTCTAGGCCCCAGTCTCGAGGCAGAACAACTGCTATACAAAGACACAACATTCCAAACAGACTTGAGTCTTCCATCAGCTAGGTTTTCCCCAAGTTTAAAGAATGCTGGGTTATGGCCTGCAGGAAACAGGCATTGCAATGGTCGTGGGCCAAGTTTTCCAATCCCATCTCGCATACACTCCTGTAAAATCATCTGTTAAAGCTTGCTGGAAAAAAAGCAGCCCTGAAGCCTGCTATAGAACGACAAGCAGCCTGTTTCAGTATTACTGCAAAGATTCATTGAAGAGTGGATACGGTACAAAAGGATGCTCCCCTTCTGCATAACCTAATCACACAGGACAGGGAAAGATGAAACTGGGGAGAAGCAACACCTCGAGGTGTGCCTCAAGGTCAGAACACTGAGAGCCCACATAAGGGTTCAAGCCCCTCTCTTTGGGCACTGTTGACCTGCTGAGGGGATGGTAATGTGGGATGGCATGGAAGCACAGGGAACACGGGCAGCCAAAAGATGCAGGGTCCAGGAAAGCATTGCTTTTCTCCACAAGTCCTGCAGCAAGACACTCTCAATGCCTCAGTTTGTCCTTGTTACACTTCAAGTGCAACAGATCCAGGAGAAGATAAAGCTAACATCTTATAATGAGTCTCAGAGATGCCAATGCTGCAAAAAAATATGAGTTTGATATTGTGAAAAATGAACATAAACATAGGGAGCAGTCAGCTACCGAGTAAGACCAGACCAGTAACTGCTACAGAGAGGCACAGCTGGCTCTGCTTTACTCAGACAAGCAGGATGAGTCCCCAGGAACACTCTTCACATCCCGAGGAGAGTGGAGGTCCCAGCAATATGCAGAGACACACCAGAGACCTGGATGCAGACTGGCTTTGCAAACATTGCAGCATAACTTCACCATCATGCACAGTAGTTTCTCCACAGCAAATTCACCCGCAGGAGGTTTTCATTTTAGCAAGAAATGAGCAGAAGCACTTCACAGATGCCACCTTTTCTTCAGAAGCGAGCAATGAAACCAGCTACAACGGTTTGTGCTTGCTACCAAGGGGAGAAATGAGCCTTTGTTCCCTCTTGGCATTGCCCAAGATACACACCCAGAGCACCTGGGCTGCAGCATCCCTTTTTGAGGGGTGGTCTTTCACCATTCTGGTGACACTTCCTCTACTACCTCATGCGCACCATGGTACTTTAGGAGGAGAAACAATACATTGCAAAGTTAATTTAATAGTGGAAAAATTTCCCCTGGCAGATATAGGTACCTCATAAAGATATACACATACCTGCTCCAAGCTAGGTCTTTCCCTGATTCCTCACCACCACTAGAGTGCTCTGGTCTCCACGGAGAGTTTCCACATACCCTTCTCACTTCTGTGCTGCAGCCAGAACCTGAATTATGGCAGTAGTTTCTGTTTAAACCACCTTTAGGTCCACATGGGCTTTTAGCGGGAAAAACATGTCCTGCAAATTAACCCTCCTTAGAGAAGGAACCTCACACAGGCAGCTTTTGGGGCCTTTTCTGCGCTTTCCAAGCTGGCAGGGCACAGGAATAGTAACAGAAGTTTCTGTCCATCCTTTCCACCAGACAACTGCAAAACAGTGTTGAAACTAATTGGTGCAGCCAGTTTGCACACATGCAAGAGCACAGTAGCACTGCTTTCACCTCATGCCAGCACATCTCTATACACCCCATTGCTACTGCTCTGGCCTCACTTGAAAATCCCAGCATGGCAGTGAAAAGGCTAAAGGGAGGAAGACAGTAGCAGATGGTGTCTGTTATCCCAAGCACTCTGAGGAACACAGACTCCTTGAATACCTATCTCCAGGATGAGCTAAAGCAGAGGATGGAAAGGATGAAGGTATCAATAAGCAGAAAGATGACAGCAAGAAGCAGTGTCTGAAAACTGTCCTGTTCCTAACAGTTTAGGAAAGCGTAGGCAGGGATAGAAAAAGTATTCGCTGTCCCTACACAGCAAATACTATATCTTCCAAATAATACCAGAAATTGTATTATTTGGAAGATCACCTCTATAAAAAGGATTTTCATTAGACAGTTCCAGATAGGGTAGTCAGCTCATTAGAGTGCTAGGTTCCTCTACAGACAGCTATATAAGCAGGCTATGGAGGATTATTTTTTAAGGCTGACATTGTCAGTGATTGTGGTTGAAGCCTGTGATACTGCTCAGGTCTATTAGTTGGGGAGCTAAGCTCTCTGCTTCTCCTAGCTGATCACTCCACAGGAAGTCCTCTGCATGCTACTCCGTCTCTCACCCAAACACCGCTCATTCCCATTTTACAGTCAATTACCCCCAATAACAATGACAAATGCAGCAAGATGACAAGGATCTCCTAAGTGGGGCAGGCACATGGAAAGCCCCTTTCCTGCACACGTCAAGCTCCTTTTCTTCTTGTTATGCAGCCTGATGTTTCTTCTCCTCCACTTTCCACTCAAGGACAGAGCTGCAATGTCTCATAAAACAGTTTTGCTGCAGGAAATCCTACATCAACAAAATCCTCAGAGCTGCCATTGTTACAACATCTTTCTCAAATTTTATTAAATGCTTACAAAAAAAAAATTGAGGACACACAGTAAATTTAAGCAGAAAGCAAACCGATGCAGGAAGAGAGAGAAGCTGCCCTCCCTCCAGGAGAGCAGAAACAAGTTGCAAAATTATGTTGACATGGGAAGAGGGCAGGAATAAGACTTTAAAGAATGGACGGGAGACATGCTAACACTATGAAGTATGTAGACATGGGAAAGCTCAGATACACTCTTGGGAGCTGATTTACATATCTCAGGTCCAAGGCCAGAGTGCCACTCTTTATGGGCTCAGTTTCCCCATGTTCACAGCAAGCCCTGACCTCCCCAAACAACTCATTAGGATGCCTTTTCACTGAGGCAGCTTCCAGGGTGAGAGAAGCAGCCATTTCCCAGATATCCTGTCCACCTCCAGGAGCATAGCAGGCAGGTTATCAATGTACCCACCACCTCTGACATTCAGGAGAATCATTTCAATCACTGGCACTGGAGCCCACAGGTTAGAGAACAAACGTCCCTTTTCCAAAGAAGGGAGATAATGCCAGTGGATCAGCACTCCTCACCTGGGAAAACAGACCTCCAACCCATGTTAGACAGGGAGAGGAAGGCAGCAGCGATTTGAAACAAAGCTGCTGTTGTCACTGTTGAGATAGAAAAGCAGCAGAAACATTTTGGCATGGGTACATAATGGTGATTAAAGGGTGATCTGGGAACTAAAGAAAAAAAACATGACTAAGTTGAACGTGATTTGATATACACAAAGTAGATGGAAGTTCCTCAAGGCAGATGTTGTAGAGGGACAGAGGCTGCATTGTAAACAGGGGAAGACTTTACCCACAGCTCGCACCAACAGGGTGACAAGTGGTCCTTGCAGTCTCTTCACCCTTGGGTTCTGCCCGTTGCCCTGCTTTCAAACACTGATTCTTTTACCAGGTTTCTGCTGAGCTCCCTCTCTCCCACCACCCAGCTACCAAGAGCCACAAAAGTAGAAATTCTTCATCATGTAACAGAAGCCCTGCCAGCTTGGCACAGCAGCAGATCACTCTTTTCCAACACTTGAGAAAGAAGGAGAGAGGGAACAGAGCCACAGCCTCCCATCTCCATAGCAGAGCCAGATAAAAAAAATTTAAAAAGCCAGAGAGTCACGTAGAAGGTTAAAACAGGGGTGGGTTTTGCCAGCTGATCTAGTTCCTTTCATCCAGCCAGAGGCAGCATGGGGTATTGCTCACACCCCGAGAGGAGTCAGGCTGTACCGAAGCGGACTGATATCAGGCAGGAGGAGAAGAGAAACATCCTTCAGTTATCTTCTGTGGAGCAGAGGAAATAGTGGCATTGAGGGTTGCATCGAGCCAGGACCAAGCTCAGCTGCAAGACAAGAAAACAACAAGTTTATGCACACCATTTGGCCTGCCACGAGCAATACCCTGGGCTGTACAGGGGCAGCATCTTGTCTAGCAGTTACAGGTGGTTTTCTCCCAGCCACTTCCACAAAGCCCTGTGATAAAGCTTCAGCGCTGCAGAACAGCCAACCGTGCTATGTGCCCACAGCAGAGCAGATGCCAAGGGCTGCACACCCGGCAGACGTCACGACTGCCCAGGCAGAGGGAACGATGTGCTTCTGCCCAGCTATCTCCTCCCAAGGAGGAGATTAGCAGGTTTCCTTCAAGCCCAAGAAAGCCACTGAAGCGGAGAGTGTGTTCCTACAGCCCCCGGCAGCCACAGCTCTCCACTCGGGACCATCTGCAAGCAGTATCAGTTTCCTGTAGCTCTCGATCTGCTCCACACACAACAGCTGGTGCAGCCAAGGGACTCCAGCATGCTAATAACTTTTCCATTGCATGATAAATGACTCCTCCATGCCGACACTCTCCCCACCATTCCCAGTTTGGGGTTGATTGCAGATGGAGCAGAGTCCAGGAGAACAGTTGGGGTCCAAGAGCGGGTGACCTCCCCTCTACCCGCAGACACTCAACCAGCAGCAGGGAAAATTAACCCTTTGAAAGCCTCCTGACTCAGCTTCTAACTCAATTTCCTTTCAGCTTATCGCAAACCCACCCAAGTTTCTCAGGCAGTATTTTCCCTGCTGTCTCTGGGTTTTCAGCTTTGGCCTTTCCACTGGTAATAAAGCAAGTCCATCTGTCCTTTTGCTTCATTACACGGCAAGGGGGAAGACACTCACAAACCTTGCTTGTTGCAGAATTTCTCCCAAGAACACAAAGCTCTGAAGGAGACTCAAACAAAGCCAAGCACAACAGTGAAGGCAAATAAATTAAGAGCTGATTTCCTTTTGCTGTCTCTTAGCATCTCTCTGCCTCACTAATCAAGCACATAGACTCTGACACAGTCACATGCCATGGAAGTCCTCACCTACAAGGTCTCCAAGATCCACAGCACAGCAGGTTTTAAGTCAGATGGGATGCTGAGATAGTAGCAAGAGTGATTTTCAGAGCACAGGCTGTTGTAAGAGACCACAAATCTTGAGGTTATAGGGCACAAATGAGCCTCTAACTTTGGGAACAGAGGGAAAGTTTTCCTGGTGCATGCAGATTATGTGAACTTCCCGCTCCAAGAACCCCCATGCCCTCCTCAGTAGCATGTGGCAGTTTGCAGCAAATCCCAGGCAAGATCCTTCTCTGACCTATGTGGGAAGCTGCATTTTTCTGGTATGCAGCAGTCCGCAGGACAAGGAAAACACTCAAAGAGCTGAGAACTAGTTGGGAAGTTCACTGCCCTGACTCTTTAGAATTCCCACCACAACAAACCTGAAGTAGGTCAACCTTTAATTCTGGCTTACTGGTGCTGCTACACCACAAACTCGTCTTGTCCATGGGACCACATTAAAGAGGAGCAGATGAAATCATTCCACAATCAATCCTAACATCAGATGCATGTATTAGCACACCTTGCAGCAGATAAAAAATCACCCAAGCAATTACCAATTCCTATACGAACAGAAACAGAGTAGTGTTGCACAAGAGCAAGTATGCACCTCTCCAATTGCGGCATTTTGGCTTTCTGACCCAGAAGAATCTAGAATATCCACAGGGCTGGGGCAGAAAGCAGGTATATGAAGGAAGGGGCTCTTAACATTTTCTGGGGGCTGGTGCAGACTTGTTTCTAAAAGTAGCTCTTGGAATAGAGCAGGTCTTAATCCCAGCCTTGCGCTTAAGGCACAAAGCTGATAAGCCACTGGGAATGCCCAACAGTTGTCACCCCCAGCTGGCACAAATCCTCTTCCAAGCCCCTCACCAAAACAGTGGGAGGTTTCTCATGCCTGCAGCCAAAATAAATGCATCAGTTGGTAGCAGTGCACCACTTGCTAGACACTGCCCAGACCCTCATCCACTGTGGTGAGGGCTGGACCTTAAAGGCTGTGTGCCCCACATGCCACCTCTTCAGTGCTTTCATTTGCTGCTGCCTTTTTTTCCTTCTTCTTCCTATCCACAACCAGGTTTGGCAGATACACCACCTGCTTGCCTGGTACAGATCAGCTTCCCAGCCTGGTGCTGACAGCAGCACTGCAAGCCCAAAGACAACATTAAGCACTCAAGCGCAAATAGCTGTTCTGCACTTCTGAGAGTTTTATTTGGGATAATTTTCCCACACAGTAGGTATCACACTACACACCCCCACTAACCAGGGCAGGTTGGGAGCCACCAGGAACTGAGCAGAGCACATGCAATAGTCCCTCTGGGCAACCCTGACATCACCCCACCTCTTCCTCATTTCAGGATGCTCAGTTGCATCCAGCACCAGGAATTAAGGGGCTCGGTGATTTATGCCTCATTTCATAGTAAAACTCGGCAACTCTGTGCTGAGAGCCAGGGCAGAGTCAGATTTCTTTTTGGGGGCTGCCACAGAGTAATGGCAGGTCAGAGGCTGCGTGCTTGGTGTTCAGTGTTCCCCAGCCTTGCTCAGGAAGAGAAAGAGAAGCGAGACTGGTTTTATCTTTCTATCCCCAACACAGATACTTAGCTCAGCTGCAGGAAATCTCACTGGTGCTCACCAGAAAGGAGATGGTGGTGAGTTAGCAACAGAGTGGGAAAAGCAGTTGTGCATCCCTCCAGAAGCAGCAGTGTTGGCCAAAGGAGGTCCAGCTGCAGTGGCCACTGGGGATAGGATCCAACTCCGACCACAACTGTTTCACTGAAGAACGGGTGATACAGGGAGGACAGTGGCAATGGTCCCTAACTGAAAGGGAAAACTAGGTTTTATCTTAAATTGAGTGCAGAAAGAGACAGTTACTGCTGTGCTTGATGCAGCAAAGAAACACCAGTCAGAATTAGTGTTGTGACAAAGCACTTTCTCATCACATGAACACAGCTTACAAGTCCTGCATTTCACAGGGGTGTCTTTCTGCCAGCTGAAATCAATCAAGGCCAGTGTCGACTGACTCAAGTGACATAGTTTATGGCTGTTCTGTTGTACATAACATTGTATCAGAGTATTAATAACTGGAATTTGGAAAGCCATGAAACATTCCTGATTTGTGCCTCTGGAGAATGTTTCAAAGCTTCAAAATTTCAGACCTGCTCTGTTTCTCTTGACATTTCCTTCCAAATGCTGTTAGGACTTGCGAAGACACAAATGTCTGGGGTCCCAAGGAGCTCTCACTGGATTTTGCACTAGCGCTAGGAGCAGGAGGGCTCCAGGTTTGGCAGTACAGCTTCTCCCCAGTACATCTCTTGCCATGCCACACCACCCTCAAGACTGGCTGAGACTGCCTTGGGAGACTAAGGAAACCAAGGCTGATGCTCTTCTCCCACAATACTGACTCCATACTCATAGCTTTTGGAGAGAGGAAGAGGAGGCCTTATGTAGGAATACTTCAGAGTCTAGCACAGGGCTAAGCCCATGCCAACTCTAAGCTTTGTGTTTTCTTCCAGGAGATGACAATGCTGATAACAGTATCATCCTCCATCCAGCCTGCTCCCATCCGCCATCACCTTCCTCCCCCTCCCACCCTACCAAAGCCTGGGAAGGACAACCTGCGGCTCCAGCGGCTGCTGAAGAAGGCAGCCAAGAAAAATGCTGTCCTAGGTTCGGAGCAAGCCAAGTCCTTTCGGTCCAGCCTCTCACCTGTGAACGAGGCCAGCTCTGACCTAGAGCACAATGAAAGAGCACCCCCAGCAGAGACACCCGAAACCACAGCACCCCCCTCCACCAGCCCCCCAACCCACCTCTCTGTCAAGCCTGTCACCCACCGTGTTCCCTCCCCTTTCCGAAAGAGCAAGCCTTTCACACTGAAGGTCACCGAGCAGAGGCGCATTGCTGAACACCTCAGGCTCACAACCTCCTCGGCCATGCCCATGCTACACAAGCCAGGTGCTCCTGAGACTCCACAGCAGCCTGAAGGCACGGACACCCACCTTCCCTCTCCAGGAGACCCTTCCATATTTGTTCTCCCCCAGCCGCCTCCTTCCAGTACACCCAGTAAAGAAAGGGCACCAGAGGTTACCTATGTCACCAAGGTGCACACTTATTTCCACAGTGTCAAGCCACCCAGGGCTAAGACACCCATGTCAGATCAGACCCAAGCAACCATCAGCCGTGAGGACAAAAGGTCTTCTCCAGCAGCTGAAACAAGCCACTCTGAACCTTCTCCAGGGCAGATACGCACCCCGCTCAATGACAACAAGGCCACGGCTTCCACACAGGAGCCTCCCCTCCCTTCTGCTGCAGGAGCAGAGCCTCCTAAGGAGCCCAAGCCTGCTCCTACTGAAGAGTCCATCAAGGCCCCTTCACCCAAGCACAGCACCTCCCATGCCCATGCCAATAAGCCTACAACCCATGGAAGTGACATGGAAATATCTGGATCAGAGAGAGCTCCTGAATTACCCAAGCAAGATGGCGACATCCTAAAACAATCAACACCCAGCACTCCTTGGACACAAGCACACCCAGAGACAGCAACCCCAGCACAAGCTGACAGTATGGCAGCCACCTCCACAGGCATCAAGGCAGAACATGTCATTCAACCTCATTTGAAAACCAGCTTACCAAACACCAGCCCTCCACTCAAAGCTGAGCCAGCGCTACTGCCAGTAGAAGCAAGACCTCCTGGAGCCAATGCTGGTGGCTGGCATCGTCTCAAGAAGCACTTGATGGTGCAGCCAGAAGCACCCAACTTCCCAGAGCCTGAGCCAGAAAAGTTGGGACTGGAGGAAGGGAGCAAAGAGAAGGACAGCTCTCAAGCAATCATCAGTCAAGACCGTGGGCTGTTTAAATCAAGGGCCACGAGAATGTGGGATGCTATTTTATATCAGATGACAGTCAAAGAGAGGAAGCAGCAAGCAGAAGCAGAAGAGAAGAAGCTGCAGAAGGGAGAAAGCTTTTTTCTTCCCCGCCGCTTACCCATCCTTCTACATAAGCCACGCTTCGATGCCCGGAAACTGAAGGAGCTGGCTGCCAAACCAATGGCAAAGATCACCGCTGTGTTTGAGGTGGGCCAATTTAGACCCAAAGTGGCTGAGGAGCACACCAAGAGCTTTAACAGAACAGCATCAGGATGGTCAGTCAGCTGAAGCCAGGCTGCTCCACCAGGCCCACATGTCTGGGCCTTCCTACAGGGCACCAAGCAAGAGAGCACCTGTGTCTAGGTTTACTGGCCAATAGAGTCAAATGTAAGGAAAAAATAAAATTAAATAAAACCTCCTCCAAGCCAGCAGCCTCATGCTGTGGGTTTAAGGGTTACTATCCATATGTATATAAGCTTAAATGCATAACATACCACATCTGCAGGTCATGAGCCAGGAAAACGAACATGCACTTATTTTAAAAAGAGCCAACAACAAGCACCGTATGCAGTAATATGGGAAAGAGAGGGGAGGCACACAGTGAAGAGGACAAATGCCTGTAGGAAAAGCCCAATTTAGAGAAGGATGATGGAATCTATTTTATTGTGTTTATTTAAGACCGAGAGAAATCCTAGAAATAAAAGCAGTTGTAGATGAGACAACATGAAGGAATCTGGGTTGCTCCACATCTCCTCTAGGAATTCTTAGAAACTGAACTCAAAAAGGGTACACATTATCTCTTTAGCTTCTCCACTCAAAGTGCTGTGGAGGGCACCTCACACCCATTCACTGAGAACAAGGTGGAAACTCATGCCTTCACCCAAGGCACGGACAACGGACAGCATAAGATATCCATCCTGCTCTCACATAGCAGTTTCCCTGCCTAAAGCACTGGACATCATCATTTGACATCAGACTGCTAAATTGCAGCGCACAGAAGACTAACTTTGTTGAGTAATCAAGTTCCTTTATGTATTTTACAGTGTTTTTTTAAGTACAGCTGGGGGTTACTGTTTTCATGACAACCAGCAAGAGCCTGCTTCAGCACGTGGGTATCCAACTCTGTGTATTTAACAAGGTGCTGTTTTCTGGGGGTTCCTGCTAACCACGTGTAGTCTCATTTTCAGAGGCAACATCAGAATAGCGGCATACCTACTGGTGCCTGATGTCCTGAAAAAAAGGGTATTTAAAACAAAATCCCCAACTCTGTCCATCCACAGAGATAACTATACTTTCCAGCATTAATCACCATTTGCATCTCCATCACCACCAAACTTATAAGCATGAAAGCTGGAGATCAGCTATTTCTATTTCTCAAGAGACTTTGTCATGTTCTGGGATATTCCTGCACAGCTAATGTAGGATTGCTATGTTTAGTCCAAACAGGAAACTCGATACACAGCTCTACATTCTCTTCGTGTGCAGAGGATATGGAGCTGACCAAAAGTTCCCCAAGCCAAACTGTGAACACTTAGAAACAAAACCAAGAGCCCCTTTTGCCTTTTTGAAGTCTTCCAATTTTGCAATGATGCTATCAGAAGAGCTCAGTTATAATCAAACCATCACTGAAGTTTTCACTTTGCTGGTCTTTTCCTCTGTTGTGTAACCCCTTCCCTATTTCCTGGGAAAAAAAATGAGAAAGAAGAACAACCGAAGTATCCAAAGTGTGGACTTCTCAACCCCCCAAGTTTTCCAGGAAAAAGCTGAAAAGAAGTAGGTTGGAAATGCACAAGTAACCACAAGTGGATCCCAGGTAAGCCTTGGCAGGATAAATCAACATGCTGCAATAGAAGGCTATAAAGTAAGATCCATGCAGCAACACAAAATAAAAAAGGCTGCAGCTTAAAACATGTAGAATGCCTAATGCAGATAAAGATGACCTTGCCACACAGCGATAAAATGGCACCTTACTGTAGCACAGATAGTTGGATGCCTGTGCATAAGAGTCTGCATTCACAAGATCCACTGCATTAGCGTGAAGCAGAACAACCAATATCGATTACACTTGGGAGACCAAGTGAATCTGGCCACAGAAGATTGTTTCAGAAGCAACTGTGCTTTAATCCACTTTGTCCTGCAGCAAGGACAACCACCCAGAACAAAGCAGCAACTCTCACATTTGGTGATGAGGAAAGGCTTATGTCTTGCATCTGCTGGGCTTCCCACCAGGCTGCATCCACAACCCAGCCCCACTGCACAGGGATGGGGAATCGCCAGTGGGGAGAGCGATGCCCGCAGCAGAGGAAGGCAGGTCTGGCTGCGTGGTTTAGCCCTTCTGCCCCAAGAGTGAAGGGCAGAGGCATACAGCAGGCCTGGCAAGTCCTGCAGAGAGAGCCTGGCACAAGAGAATTGCAGAGAAGAGAACAGATGCCTGGAGACAAGAGGAGATTTCCACCAGTGGTTCTGCACTGGGACCCATCGCAGCATGTCCCAGCTTGAGTCACTGTGCTGAGTGAGGGAAGGGGAATGCCGCTGGACACAGAGTTTGTTTGGTTTTCAATATCAAACAGCCTCAGGCAGTTGGTAAGAGCCCAAATTGCCACTTAGACAAAACCTCTTGCGCCACAGCCTGCTCAGAGGTCCTGCGGCTCAGCAAGGAGGGGGGGGAAGGAAGAAAAATTGTACCTGTGTTCAAGCAACCAGAAAGCTGATAAGGTGGTGTTGAGCAAGTGACATGGGGGTGAACCAGAAGGGTTTGGGAGCAAAAAGGCAACCATGAAGGGATCCAGCAGTAGGGAAAAAAGGATGAACATAGTTCAGGGGGGGTGGAGAGGAGCTGGGGAGCAGCGACTTCTCAGCACACAAAACAGTCAGCTAAAAACCTAAGAACAGAAACAAACCAAGATCGTCCAAGCTATCACAGTCATTTTGCTATTCACAGTCAAAAAACCCTTCCTTGAAAATGAGCCCACAGGGCAACAGTGCTGCGCAGTGGTTGTCTGGCGTACTGGGTGGATCCTAGAGGACATCCCGTGACAGTCACTGGCCTTTCAGGAAAGGATGCTGGAAAAAGATCAGAGCTGAAGGCACTTACCTTTGAGCTGCTTGCAGAAACTCAAGTAGGGCAAACAAAACCTGCTGACAACCTAGCAAAACCTGTTTGCTATAAAGAATTGAAGCTCAGTGAGAACCCACCTGTTACATCAAAACAGAATTCGGGAAAAAGTAGAGGGCTGATCAAAGAGGAGACCTTAAAATAGGTTTCTGAAAGCCACAGGCAGAGAAGCAAGTTGAGGATGCAAGTCCAGTGGGCTCCTCCAGCTTTACATCTAAAAGTGTAGCTTTGGGCAGACTTGGGTTTGTACTGCTGCCCATCTCAAAGTGGCATTCCAGAGAGCTTCTCTTCTAAATGGGCAGCACAAAAGAAGAAGAAAAAAACCAATATGCTGCACTCAGAAGCCAGCTCCTTCAGGAAAAAAAATAAAAAAGAAAAAAAGATGGAACACAGCTCCCAGAAGAATTCAGAAACAAAAGGTGTTTTGTAGCAGACAGCTATTTATAAGCTTGGCTACGAAATAAAGCTTCTTTTTTATAGTAGGAAAAAAAGTGAATGAGCTTGTTTTCACCCCCGACAACTTCCTCTCCTCTCACAGTGCCAGATGCTGCCCAGTTGAATCCAACCAGTTATCACCTCCCTCTACGTCATTCCCCCTTATTGCCACAACCCTCTACTATAATCCACTCAAGATAACACAAGGATATGTAATAACATAAACACAATATGAGCATAAGATCCGAAGACAGTTTCAAGAGGGCACAAGAGACAGCAGCTCAGCTCTGCCTTCCCCCAAACTACACATCAGAGGATGGTCCTTTCTGCTCTGTTGGTCTACCCAGCACAGCAGATGTTCACGTTCTCCCTACTACAATCCTATTATTGGCTGGTTCTAAGAGGTTAGTGAAATCATTAAAAGCTTTTCCCCTGATTAATTCAGTGAATCATGGAATTAGACCCCAAAAGCATCTGAATTTCAGGAGTATATCAGTCCCCATACTCAGTCAAGACGACCTCCAGCTATATACTTCTCCTTGCAATGTAAGAGAACATAAGAAAAAACAGCAGATAGACTGTTCCTTTGAACTAGCAAAGACAAATACATCTTCACCCAAACAGCAGTAGCTAAGGGACTTCTTCAGATTAAACCAACACAGGTATCCAGCTTCCTAGCAGCATCAGAAACTCAAAGACCAAAACAAACCCCCACTGTGTACCCACTCCCCGTCCAGCTCAGAAAGTCAGGCGTTTGCCCAGAAGCAAGGCTCCAGCTGTTACCATACAGTACCTTCCAGCTCACCTGAAGTGTAGCTGGCAGAAAATAACCCCAATGCCCTGCCAGAACAGCGCCAGGAGTTTTACACAATGCAAGGTCATACCCCCACCTACCTGGTTAATGAGTTCTTCAGGCACACTATTGCTCTGCAGCATCATCTATCAACACCTTCTTGTACTGGCCATGGCCCGTCGCAACAAATTTATACTTTTTGCCAGGAGTGGACTGAACACGAAAGAAACAAAGAGCCTAAGTCAGCATTTTTCTCCCTCAAATATGCAGTCAAGACCAAATAACCAAAGCCAGAGAAACACATGATATGGTTGTAATCCCAGAGGGCTTGGAGACAGCCTGCTCTGTAGGCTCTTCTCGACCCTTCCACGTACGCTCTTCGTTTGCACCGACCGACAACCACTTTCTATAAGCATAAGGTAACACAGCAAGCACAGGACATCTAATAGGAAAGAGAAGATGCAATGCCAGGCATCGTGAGGGAGGACTCATCTCAGAGTCTGGAACCCCCAAGCCAGGGCTGGTTAGAGCCATGGCAAGGGCCAGTTTCATTTACCACATGCTGGCAGCAGTACCGACCCAGGAACAGACAAGATAGTTTGATCTTCCTCTCACAGCCTGGACAGTTCGAGCAGCAGCCACCTGCTGCATTTTAATAGGCATTCCACAAATGTGCCAGTAGGAAAATAACCTCAAGTGTTGGTACTGCCTTAGGTTCAGTTCCACTTAATTTTTACTCTCAAGATTAAAAAGCATAACAGAGCAAAGTAACTCACATTTGCAGTTCAATTTTAGCCTAGAAGGCTGGGACTCCCAACCCATGGCCTGAGAACAACATGCTATTCAAGAGACCCTTCAGTATTACTGGCTTTGAAGTAATTTTTGCCCCCATTTTTACTAGGGCTAAAGCGATAATCGCTCACTGTTAGGAAGAGCTCTTGGGTATGCAATTGCATGGACAGATACAGGCAGTCCTCGTCCCTGCAGAACATCATCATCTTCTCAATACTTGCAACCCAGCTAAGAGCTCTATTCTTTTTCACAGCAGAGTAAGTGCTTTCGTACTTGCATAGATACTAACTTACCTTGATGTTGGTCTCAGGTTTGGGATTGCCCTTCTGTTCCCAAAGGCTTCTTTTACTCACGATGTCTCCAGCCACGATATCCTGAGGAGATGATGTTCTCATTACCCTTCACTGCTAATGCTGCTGAACATGCTTTAGTTCACATCTCTTTCAAACCCACACATCTGACCTCCATTTTATTTACAGTATCACATCATCTGACCCAAGACAGCTGCAGCTAAAACCCATTATTGTGAAAACTTCTTCCTATTCCCAGTATATCCTATGTTTTCTTCTCTCTCACTCTCTTCAAGAGCCTGGATCAGAGATCCAAGATGTTTATTGTCTTAAGTTTGTTAACTATTTAAGACATGTTAACATCAAGGCTTTTTTTTATGTGGAAGGAATTTTGCTCACATAAACACAGATTTGGAACCCATGTGTTACAGAACAGCTTCACTCACAATGACCAGAAAGTGAAATTGAGAGCAATACATAATACTGTCTGCATTTTTCAATTTTACAAGATTTATCATCTTGGTCATAGATCCAACTTTGTGCTCAACAACTGGAGCTCAGTCCTAGCCCCATGCAGAAGACATACACATTTTCCACACCACCTGAATTTATTCCCATTTCAAAGCAGAACCTCAACCAGCACCACAGGCTTTCCTAGCTGTACCACTGAGGAACAATTTGGGACCCTACCACAGGTGAAGTGAAGCTCTGAGGTACAACTCCTTGTCTGCTGACGAAGAAGATTGGATCTCTAGTGTAGATGCCTTTATAGCTGGTGGGCACTACTGATGAGCCATACCAAGAGGCTAATGCAAATTGTGCCCAGAGGCCAGCCCCCTCTTCCCCTGCACAAGCAAGGCAAGTCCTGCGAGTGCCATACCTTACAGGCTGGGGACTTCACGGCAGACTGAGCTGCGACCTCTCCAGTCTCCCAGAGGCTTTTCGTGCTGGCTACCATCATGCTCGTGGTGGGAAGGTCAAGAGAGGGCTGTCGGACAGGTTTTGCAGCCTTTGTGGATGTCTGCAAAATAAATGGAGAAAGGTCACAGTCAGGGACTATGGGGGGTTCTTCCCCCTCCACCCCATAATTGGAGGTCCTCAGGGATGAGGGATTGTAAAAAGGAGACTTGTAGGGTCTTGCTAGTTCCTGCAAGATGCTCCCACCCTTTAAGCAGGGAACTTGAGGAAATAAGCATAGGACAGCTCACTAAAGAAACCAACTTTACGCTGTGGAGGGAGATAGAGACAGAAGAAAGGGTTGCTGCCATCCAAGGGAAGACGATTCAGTTGTCATGTCTGAGATGGTAAGACTTAAGAGACATGGTTGGGAGAGCAATGCCCAAAGAGGGCTCCTTGGAGGGCAGGGACAGAGAGACAACAGAGCAGCCCACCTCAATAGCCTGCGTGTACTGCTCCAGCCTGTCATCAATCTTCGACACAGGGAGGGGAGGCTGAGTCTTCTTTATGCTGTTACTGGAAAGCAGAGGAGAGAAGAGGATTGAGGTGATCCCCCAGGGCCTCAAGCAGAAGGGAGGACTTTGAGGGCCACAAGCAGCCTGTTACTCCTGCCCTTCCACACAGCAGGGCCCTCCAGCATCCTCCATTTGCAGGAAGGGATGTGCTTTACCCTGAGGTCAACCCTGGAAATACCTTTTCTTTATCGAGCGGTTCAGCGACTCAGTTCTGTCCGTGATCTAAAGTGGGAGAAAGAAGACAAAGATACTATTCTCCATGGACCTCAGATGGATGTAGGTCATCTCAGCTGACCTTAATTCAACCATTTCTCTTCCCTGATCCCTCACCCAGATTTTGGTTAGAAATGCCACGCTCAGTCCCATGTTTCCACACTGGTCAGAGACAATGAGCATCCCCTTTCCTTCTCCTTTCCAAGGCAGGGGAACAGAATCCCAACTAAAAGCATCAGTGCACAGTAGCAGCCAAACCAGTTTCAGGGGCAAACCAACAACATGCAGCTTGACTGACAGCTGAAACACCAACCAAGCCTATTTTCTCTACTCCCTCAGCTCAAGGACCCAGTACCTTTCTGGTTTCCTAGCCAGAGACAACAGAGAAAGTGGCCAGTGTGGCAAGACAAGGGAGAAAATTAGAGGCACTGCCAGCCACAGCTGCAGAAGAGGAGCCAAGTATGAAAGCAGCACAGGCATGACTTATATCAACTTACCCACACTAGAGAAGCACACAGACAGGGCAAGTCAGCACATGGAGCCACCTGCAAGGCAGCCCTTCAGGTCAAGCCATCAGGAGAGAATTTTGCACAAAAGGTGCTACACAAGAACTCTTCGGCCAAGACAGGAAGGCAAGCAAACACTTCACAACCACTGAATAAAGGAAAGCTGAAATGTTGCTAAACCTTACAGCTCCAGAAAACAAGAAGAGAGAGAAAATCACTTTCAAGTCAAAGGGGAGGCTCTTAACAACAGCTCCTACAGAGCCAAGAAGCAGCTACCAAGTAACAAGGAGCCTTCTCTTCCTGTGCCACAGGAAACATCACCTACCAAGTCTGCAGATAAAAAGCAACGCTAAGAGCTCATTTTAAGATGCTTTCAGGATGCTGGTGCTAAATTTTAGCTAAGCAGGAGACAAGACAGTGCCACAGAGAGGACACATTTAACAGCTGTGCCCAAGAGCCCAGGGCCCATTAGAGAAGAGCACAACCACCAAATGGTGCAACCCTGCCTAACAGAGATGCGCTAGGGAGAGCCACTCCGCAGGGTCCCTGCTCCGCAGTGTGACAGATTTTTCTGCTGGGCAGGCTGTCTGCCTGCTGCCAGTTCTCTCCTTTGCTTGGTGCTGCAGGAATTGATGCTTGCCTCTGAGCTGTGACTTCAGAGACTGCGTTGCTCATCCTTCTGGGACACTGATGGGCAGGCTGGCACCTCATGGGGCATAACAGCATCTGAAAGGGGAATCTGCCTATGTTTCAGCTTCTCAGCCACAAGTAGATAAGATATCAATAGGAAAAAACCTTGCCAACCCCCTGCCAGAGAGATGCTGTGCAGGTGCAAACCACCCAGAGGTACTTCCAAAAGGTCATAAATAAGCATCACATTAAACACAGAGGGGCCTAGAAAAGGCTGTAGGTGACAGTAGATTTCAGCATGACAGTCTAGGTGGGAATAAAATTTCCCTAATCTATTTGGAGATCACCTCCCCTTCCCTGTAGGGCAATTCCTTGCAGCAAGGGTTGTGCATTTCTCTGGTACAAAGCACTTTCTGAAGGCCAGAAGAAACCACAGTTTCTCACTCAGCCAAGCTCAAAACTCGGAGCTCACGAGCAGCCTGGGAAAAAAACAGGGCTGGCACAAGGCTTCCCCCCTGCCACCACACATCTGTTTCCACCCCCAGGCCACACTTGGCCCTCTGAACCCCAAACACCCCGACACACTGCACCCCAACATCTGCCTGCCCCAGATGTGTACCTGGCCTCCACCAGCCACAGCTGGCAGGGGAGCTCACCACCCACTGCAGATGCTCTCATCTTTCCACCACAAGCAGTGTTTCTGCTGAGCAATCCCGTGCCAAAACACCTTCTCGGTGGTCAGTGTGTTTAATTCTCAGTGTTCACTCAAAGCCCTGCTAGCTGGAGTGTAAAGAGCCTCCTTCCTTTGGAGAGATCCCAGGCTCATATTTTTCCTGAACAGCTTTACATTCGGCTTTGTGTGTTGCTGAGCTCTGACATCACCATTATAAAACACAGAGACTGTATTTCTAAACCTTTCCCCCGGCTAATCCTTGCAGCAGCAGTTAAGCTCAGGTCAGGAAGCTATGTGTGTTTTGGGGTTGTAATGACGAGAACTTCAGCACATAAAAGGCAGTGGAAGCATTTCCCACATTTCCCCACCAGTCCCACTCCAGGGATATGTTTTGGCCACCCCCTCCCCACTTTTCAAACCTAACATTGGCACACGGCCTGCATCCAAACCCAACATTAGCACATAGTCTGCATGCAAACCCAGTCTTTCTCCTCTCCTTTTATTTGACTTTAAAAAGGCTTATCCATAAAAAGCAAGAGTCTGATGGTTGTAGATGGTGAAGCCTTCCTCTTATGATCTATTTGCTGGTGCAAGAGGAAGTGCTCATACAATCCTCCCCATCCAGGAGATATTGACTAAGAAGCAAACAGCACAAATATAAATGCAAAAAAGCAAAGATAATATCAACAGCAGATTAACAGGCTACCCAGGCTCCTCAGTTTCCCTCATTGCTCTAATCAACAAGCTTAGGGCTTACAAAGACAAAAAGCCGTTTGCTACAGAAACCACTTATCTGTAGCTATTGTATTTAAAACACACACACCGAACTGAGAATTTGTAGCAAATGCAACAAAAGTCATGAGATGCAATTCAGGTGGTGTTAAAAATGGAAGTTTAACAAGAGCATCAATGCAGACAGCTGTGATTAGGAAGGATACGATGCTTCAGAGATCAGGAACCCTAGTTTGTTTAACACACTTAAGTCCTACTTTCTGATTTTATTCTAAGTAAGATAGGGAAATTCCAGTGCTTCAAGTTTTTTGGGTTGGTGGTTGTTTTTTTTTTTGGAAGGGAAATGCCATTTCTGATTAAGTTCATGTGTCATCTTTGACCAAACTCACAAGCTTAAAGCACAGACATCTTTCTCAGTATTACAATATTCCCTGGAGTCCTCAGTGAACTTTAGACATTTACGGTGATTGGCAAAATATACACAGAGACAGTTACAGCCTCCAACAGCTCAAGCAGGAGGAGAGGAGGCTGACAACCAGCAAAGATGAAGAAAACAGATCAAGTGATTTGTCCCAGCCTGTAGCAGGAGCGGGATAGCAGGATTCACACCCTACGTTACCGCAAGCCCTGGGTCACCTTTCCTCACCATTAGTTAGGTGCTCTATTGCGATAGCTGCCATCAGCTCCAGAGGGCCCATAGAAACACAAACCTTCGTGGAGCACACTGCAATGTGGTCAGAGCACAGCTCCTCCTCTTCCAGGCTGGCAGGGCTTGGGGCTTTCTGGCGTTTTTCTGGTGTTTCTTCTTCGTCTTCATTTCTCCTTCTCTTCTTTTCCTGAGTGCAGAAAATGAACAAGCCAGGAAGTGAGCTGGTCAAAATGCTTACTATGCAACAAAAGTGATTTTTCCTCTGTCTCCCAGGCTTCCTGCTTTACACTAAACAAGCACGTGGACACAGAAACTTTGAGTTCACATCATCTAATTTTGAAACATCCAAGAAGCAGCTCATGTGTTAGTTCGGGGTGAAGGAAAAAAAAAAATATCAGAGAAATTTAGCAGGTTCAAGGTTCCAAAATTATATGAAGAGAGGTCCTTGCATCAATTAATAAAGATTTATTACCACTATTAAGATCGGAAAATGTGAATTTCTCATTTAGAGGCCACAAGATGAGAGAGCAGCTGCCTTTACTCTAAATGGCTAGAAAGAGTCTCACACACACAGTTCAAATGCAAAAAGCACGTTAGCCTCAGCAAGTCACAATCCATTTATAGCAGAAGATATTTGCATCTCAGTCACCCTAACCGGCTTGCACACCCCCCAAGTTTCAGCTTTGTCTCTCTTATTTACCAGGAATTACACCTCATCAGAAGAGCAAAGAAAGAACCTCAGCTGGGAGCAATGCAAGATTTAGAGATACATCAAGGCAAAGTGCTCCAAAGGTGCGATAAAGGCTGGGGAGAGACAAGCAAGCAGTAAAATTTAGATCTGAGTTCTCCTGCAGAGCTACTTGCTGCCTACAAAGCCACAGGATAAATAGTAGCACTTTCCTTCTCAGTATTGCAAGGACATGACTAAACCACCACAAGCTCCGGGAGCAAACACACCACCCTCACAAGAGGGCAGAGCCTGCCTGCAGTGACCCCAAGAAGGAACATCGGCAAGAGTGGCACCAGCCCCAGGTTATGCCACAACAGCTTGTCTACATGAGTTCAACACCCAGCAGTGTAAGCAGGAATGGTGAGCAGAGCTTTTGGAGAGCAGCCCCCAGCCCCAGCTCTCCCACCAGCCTTGTGGAGAAGAGAAGGTCAGCTCCTCCTGATCCCACCTCTTGCTCAGCTCTCTCCTCTTCCTCCTGTTCTTGGACCTGTTCTTCCTCTTGGCACAGCCTCTCTTCCTCCCCAGTAACCACATTTTCCTCCTGGATCTCCTCCAGACTTTCCCGATCCAGCTGGATCTGCTCCAGTTTGACTTCAGCTTCCCTCACACCACTGTCCTCTTCTTCATACGACTGTCGTGGAGATCTAGAGGTGGAGGAGAGAGGTCAAAGCAGCAAAACACGTTGTTATGAGCCTACAGACACCATCAGGTGCCTCAGAACTCTAGAAATCCAATTTTATCACGCCCGCAAGCCTACAGCTTGCTCTACAAGGGCTCACAGCCACTTCCATGGTCCCATCCAGTTCCAGGCACCCAGATGTAACAGCAGTTGCATAACACTCCCTCACTTTGAATATCCAGGACACAGCTCAGCTAAGAGTTGTGGCAGAGCTGCAGGCATCTGCACCTTTCCAGCCTCGCTGCGGGCAAGACCCGCAGGAAAACGGAGCTCAGACAGACCTGAACACCAGGTCCTAGCCTCCACTCAGACCCTAGGCAAAGAGGACACTGCCATCACGACGTGGTACTGGCTCAATTCTCTGCTCTGCTACAGCCAAAGTCCCAGGTCAGCCAGTGTGCTCTGTGGTCCTGGTGCACAAACACAGATCTGACAGTGCCCCCACAGATCCCAGCATCAATCCAATACGGAGCACCAAACAGAGCCTTCCTCTCCCTTAACTCATCCTCTGTGTTAACACAGCGTTTCGTTGGAGAAGGAATCAACCAACAACACGTGAACATGCTTCCCAAGATCCTCCTTTTCCCTAGCTGAAGCTAAGCTGCTGGGCAAGGCAGCACAGCCAGTCCCATGGGTGTTTTTTTTTTGTTTGCTTGCAAGGCATACTGCTTCACGGGCAACACTACAACCTGACCCCGCGCCCCACTTTTGCCCACCAGAATAAACGACACCTCTACTCATGTCACAGCCCAGCAAAGCAAAGGAGTCCCAAAGCAGCCAGGGTCACCCCAGGGCTTAGGTTTAAAAAGCCACAACAGGGTTTGTACAAGAGGATTCCTCCAGACCTCCAAGGCTGCCGAGAGGAGACCCAGAAGTGTGTTTAAGCACTCAGCTTTGTGAAAGCAAAGCAGCCCATACCTTTGGGCACAGTGTCGGTGGGAGCACATAACCCCAGAGCTCTCACTGGCTCACAGCCATGTGCCAAGATGTTATTGCCATCTTACTTTCCCTAGCAAGAGCACAGCTTTCTCCTCCCACCCATTTCTTAGAAAATCGCCTGACTTGCGACAGCAAGGCTAGAGAGCTGGCTAGCAGGCGGCTGATTCACCGCTTCTGCCTCACAAGCCAGTACCAAAACATGGAAAAAAGTTCAAGCGATGCTTTTTCCACCCACCTCTCTGCTGCTGGGAAGACAGCTCCCAGGATAGCCACCGTCCAGCCCTCCCAGCTGACCACTCAGGGGAAAAGCTGATGCATACACTGGCTCACTTGGCTTGCCACCAATCACCCTCCCACAACAGCGCAGTCACCAACAGCAAACAGGTTCTGAAGGTTTTATAGCCCAGGTAACTAGCTTCTGTTAACCAGGACGCCAGCAACGCCTCCAGCTAAAGTGCAAGCTTGTGGTAAAAATTCAGGCCAGCAGATACGACGCAGTCAACAGGATGCCTTTTGCACCACAACAGTTTTGTATGGGAGGCAGCTACTCCGACCCAGCTCCCACCCTCCTGCATGCAGCCGATAGCTGTGGAGGCGTGGATCTCCCCCCACAAAGTGGGGAACCAGAACGAAAACATGCCTTAGCACCAAGGCCCTCAGGGGATGCGCAAGCTGTTTTAGCTCCATCCAAGGGAGAGCAACTGTCTCCATCCCCTCAGTTGTAGCCACAGCCTAAACATCCTTCACATGAATAAACAGGGTTTGCTCCATATTCAGTTAAGCAGGAGAGAGGGGAGCTAGGAAACCCTGGCCACAGCACCGTTCATCCCAGCACAGGGCATCCCAGCCAGACGCACAGCCTACCTGGGCTCGCACCGCACTCCAAGCCTGTCCTTTGGGTGAGGCAGGTAAGCAAGGAGGAAGAGAAAAGGTGCCGAAGGGACTTCACAGGGCACAGACACCTGCTAGGATGCAAGCCCAGCTTTTTGCAAAAATCCCACTGCCAGCAAGCTTAGAGGGTCCAGACCCCTCCAGCTGTCTCTCCCAGCCAGTCTCTAGCCAAAAGCCCCCTCACCTACAGTCACTGCCTTTAAAGCACCACCCCTCTCTGATGGGCTTCACCTGCCATGGGTGCCACCTCCCCTGCTCAGCATCCTCCTGGCCTGCTACAGAATAAACACAAGCATCACATAAAAACCCAGGGAGCAATTTCTGGAGAGGATAATGCAACTCTTCTAGCTAATTCTCTTTTGAAGGCCAAGATGGGAATAGCAGTAGCCTTTCTCTCCAGACAAGCTCTTTTCAAGGGGGGCAGAAAAAGAAGCAGCATGCCGAAAAGGAGATAGGGATGATTTCTAATTGCTCCCACAGATGTGGCAAGGTGCTTGAGCAATGCTTGTTGGGTCGGGGCTGCGAAGGTTCAGCTTGCAGGGTGGTTTACCTACAGTGTTTAGAAAAAAGTAAGAAAGAGGAGAGCTCTGTTTATTTGTTCAGCAGCAAATATTAATCTTAGCCATTTTTTCAGTCTCCGGGGTAAAGAAGAGGCTGTGTCATCACAGGGTAAAATTCCTATAAAATCAAGCTGCCAAGAGAGCTGAGTCACAGAGTTCACATGCAGGTAGATGGTGTCCAAGGGAAGTGGTTAAGGCAGGAGTTTGGTTCAACTCAGCAAGGGGAGAGTGATGGGAGATGGGGACTAAACAGCTGGCACACAAACACCTCTCAGGCCTCTTCGCTGCCTGTTTTTCCCCACTGAAAGAGGAGTCAAGCACAAGGTGGGCTGGGGCCATGACACCCACTACGCTGCCATGAGCCAGGAAGCTGCAATAACTTAGAACAGCTTTTTAGGCTGGCCTGGATTATGTCAGAGGCCATTTCAGCCCCTGCAGCAGCTCAGGTGGCTTAAATCTGCTGTTGTCACTCCTCCAAACCCAGGCGTCCTGGCAGGCTGCCATTGCTCAGAGTGCAACACTCAATCCAAACATCCCCAAAGCCCAGGGCCGTCCCTGAGCCTGTTCCTCCCCGCTAGCCCCAATGGCAGGCGCAGAGCATCCATCCCAGCAGTGCGGGGCCGTCCTGCCCCTCCTCGGGGACGGTCCTTTTGCTGCGCAAGTTGGTTCCCCTCCCCTCAGTCCGGCTGTGTTCTGCCCACCTCTGCCTGCGCTGCTCAAGCTTCTGGGACCAGTCACTGAACCCCTCATCCTCCTCCAGCTCCGAAGTCCTGGATGGCTTGAAGTCATAGCTGAAACACAGCAAGAAGGAAAATGAGGATGAAAGAGATGCAAAAAAACCCAAACCTGGCCTGAAAGAGCCCCAGTCTGATATCCTCCTCTCCCTTCAGTTACCACATCTTTCCTCTGACTGCTCCCAAATCCCATTTGAAGCCTTACCCTCCATTACAGGAAAGATGCCTTTGCCACGTGCTTAGAAGCACCTTTGTACAAAGGGGGTCTCTCAGAGCATCGCTGCAAGATGGAGAGGAAGAAGGAGCAGCTCCATGTCTCTGGCAGGAGCACCCCGCTGCTTGCCTGGTCTCTGGGGTTGCACACAGGCGAGCAAAAGGCAAGCAGCACATCAAAACCAAAAAGTTCATGGCATTCTTCTGCACCAGACCTGGCCCCAGCTTGTTTGGACCAGAGGTGTTTCAAACTCGGCTGCTGCTTGTCCTATGCTTGTAGGCAGCCCCATAGAAAAGAAATCAGCAGGAGTCAGCCTGAGCAGATCGCTGAGGGAGGAAGGGATGAAGACCCAAAGATCAGGACACTGGCTGAAGCTCTGGGTTGGATCCTCACATTCCCCTGCAGCTCTCAGCCAGTCACACGCACTTGCATGACTCTGGCTCCCCGCATGTGACCACCCTGCTGCTGTACCGAGCCGCAGCCCCCCGGGGAGCACAGCTGCCGGCACCAGATGTGGGCTGGCTGTGCACAGGGATTGTTGCGGTTTTTCTTATTTCTTTCCTTGCATTCGCAAGGAGATTCGCCTCCTGGCCAGGGGTCCTAGGTAGGCAGCCACGTTGCAAGTATTGACCTGAGGAGGTGACTTCAGAGATGTTTTTGGGATGCAGGACAGTCACATCATCTGGGAATGGGAATTAGGATGTGGGACCCACAGATTAGTTTAAAACTCAGAAATTCAAAGCACATAATAAATGCAGGTGAGTCCTTTCTTTGCCTTTCTGGGATCTTAGGAGGTGTCAGGAGATGCTTAGCCTCCGCCCTGACCCCGGCGGCTTGAAACATGGGGCATTTCTCTGAGATTGGGAGTCTCATATTGAACTGACCGCAGGAGCTGAGGGTTTATGAAAAACACGTGCCCTTGTCAGACTCACCAGGCAGGGTAGCAGGGGGTACACACCAAAAATGGCTGCTCAGCCACAAGTTTGAGCACAGCCCAGCTGCTGCCACACTTCAGCATCCCCTTAGACTGCTGAGTGCAATATCGTGTTGGTCTAGGACACTGCAGCCCAGGCTGGGTTATTTTCTGCTGCATGTGTAGCAGTGGCTTGTGGATGCCCCAGGACAACACTCAGGAAATTTGACACAGAGCCAGGACAGGACCACGGATCTGCTGTGTCTCAGGTCAGGGCTTCAGGCGAGCTGCAGCGTTGATGATGCCCAATGCAGAATCACTTCAGCATTTGTGGCCCTGGACACAGGGCTATCAGAAAAGCTCCCAGGGAGCAAGGGAGACTGGCCGAATGCTGTCTGAAAACTGGTCACCTCCGTGTGCCCCTCTGCAAACCCAGCTCCAGGGGAAGCACCGAGCCAGCACAGCCCCATCAGCACCGTCTAAGCTGATGTCCATCCCTCTGGTTCCCAAGACTATACGTGTCTTTTCTGCAAACCCGCCATTTTGGTGGTTATTTCTCAGTTTTTTCAGTGGGAGAAGGGAGGAGAGGAGCTATGCTCTGTCCCTCTGGTGCAAGGAAATGCCGAGGGCGGGTTTGCACAAACAGGAGTGACAGGGATGGAATGAATCCCAGCACGGGAAGAGCAGAGGGAAGGAGGCGGCAGTGTTTACACAAGAGAGAGTGAAGCTTTTCAGAAGATTAATAGTCAGGGCTGACCCTGGCTGCATGACCAAGCCCAGGTGGCTGTCAGCAGCTGCAGAAGAAACCAGGGATGGCCAGAGAAGAAACATCCTTCCCAGTGAAGCCTGTCCCAGCAAGCTCAAGCATCGCAGAGCGGGGAGCAAAACCCCTCATTTTAGGAGTTCTTGTCATTGCCCCCTTCACAGATGTTTAGGCACTCCATTAAATCTGGGCACTGCCAACAAGTCCCATGGGGTCAGCAGCGCGTCTGTGCCTATGCCCGTGGGACCGGAGACGGCAAGCTGGGTTACTGGCGCTACTGCAGGCTGCTCTGTGCCCGAGGCCACTCACAGCACCTTCCAGCAAAGCAGCGATCTTGTCAGCCATTTTAAAGACTTTTGAGAATTATTTTCCATCCCCCGTGTGAAGGGGGGTTTGGAAAAACTAACAATTATTATTACTTTCCAGATCTTCTGTTTGCTTTTAGGGCAGACTGCAGTGGGTTTGTCTGCAGAATATCACAAGGTGTATTTCCACAAAAGATCTTGAAGCTACTTTGCAATGCTTTTAGATAAAAAAAAAAAAAAATCCTGAATAATTTTGAAAGTATCTAAGAAAAACACTGATCTTTTAATAGAAAAAAATATTTTTTATATAGCTTTTGCTATTTTTCCAGTAAAATTAGGCTGCTGCTTCTCTCTGACTATAATCCCAAATCCTGCTGCCACTTTTCCATTGTGTTTAATATATTTGGAAATAAGTTGAACACATGAATAGTGGGAAGACTGGGGTCTTTAAGACAGCATTTCGCAAGTCAGAGTGCAGACTGGTTTTTGTGCCAGCCCCAATGCTGCACAGCACCTGAGCTGCTGGACAGTGGACACAGGGAGGCTGCAGTGGGACGCTGAGGTGGGATGCTGGGGATGTGACTGGTCATCGAATCCCTTTTCCAGGGGTTTCCTCACTGACAGCAGATATTTCAACATCTCCATAAATGCCTCCTGAGCTATTTCCATTTAGGACCTGCCCCATTAAAGCACCAAGTTAACTTTAACCCTTGGAACTGTGAACTGCACCAGCTCAGGAGCTGCTCCATGCTCCCCACTGCCGGGGCAGCATCCTCTGAGGGAGGAGCGGGGACCCTGGCCAGGAGAGGTGATGGCTCGCTCGGCCGCCAGTGCTGCGATCTGACCAGGGTTGTGCATCACATCCTCAGGCACGTGTCTGTCTTCGCACGTATCGGGAACTTCCACTGGTTTCAGCGTAGGATGATTCACAAGCTGAAATTTAACCAGACACCGAAATCTCTGGCAATGGGGACTCCCTGCCTGAGCTCAGCCTTACCCAAGCTGTCCTAGTTTAAACTCTCAGGGCAGTAAAACACCCAGCCTCTAGCCAAAAACTAAGAGCAAAGCAGGTATTCTGGCTTTTTCTGCCCAAACTAGAAATACATTATTTGTTATTCTGGGCTAAATCCCTCAGCCTAAATCTACTGGGGAACTTTCCCATCTCCCCAAACCACCCTGAACAGAGACACCCGCTCCGTCCATGCAGGAGGGTTTTGCTGCAAGGAGAGAGCCTGTCACTGAAGGATTTATCCGTAGGCATTTCTCACTGGTTTTCCTGTGCCGGACCCGCGCTCTCCGAGCAGAAGCCGGTGCCGTTCAAGCCTTCTTCTGCCTGGGACTTCAGCTGCTTCTCCCGCTCCCGCCGCCGCCGCTCCCTCGCCGCCTCCTCCTCATCTTCCACACTCCACTGCGCTGTCAGCCTGTCAAGACAGAGGGAAAATTCATCCTTAACACCATTAGGCAGCACCCGCAAAACCTGGCAATGCCCACCCCCAAGGTGCCTGGGCTCCCCTCCGGCAAGTGGGGGGCTCCTGCAGAGGAGCACTCCTACCACGAGTGGTGGTCCTCAAAGCGGCATCCCCACCTCCACCGGCACAGCTCTGCAGCGGGACCAACCAATGTGCAAGGATAAGGTGGGACACATGGACTGGGAGAGAGGTGAAGGAGAGCCTTTTCCCCGCCGAGGAAGATGCGGTGCCTATCCCCCTCCTCCCAGACCAGCCACCTCCCAGTGGCTGGAAGCCCCTGGGAAGGCCCATTCCCTGCAAAGCAGCTTTGCACCTCAGGAGCAGTTTGTAAAGGGTCTTGCAGTGCTGCAAGAAATTCCACACCTCCATCTCAAGCTCTGGCCCAGAGAGGGTGAGATCTGCACCCTGGGGGTGAGTTTTCTCAAGCAGCTGAGCTGCTCCTGCCTGACCAGGAGCAGAGGGAACAGCAGCAGAAGGCAGCGGCTATGTCCCGCTCTGCACTGCCAAGCTCCCTTCCTCCCCTGCAGAGAAGAGAAACCTGCCCTGGCATCTCCCAGACATCTCAGCCGCTGGATATTAACACCTCGGTCAGCAGAATGGTCTCTCGCATCCCCGAGGAAGCGATAAGGCAGCTGCCACATTCCTCCTCCAGCAACAACGCCGGTGTCTGTGCGGGACTGGCTGCTGCTCCACCGCTGGCGGCACCAGCCGGGATGCAGGCAGAAAAGGACATGCCATGGTGGCAGGGTCACCACTAACCCAAAGGGCCTGCGATGGCAGCCGGAGCAGGGCAGGTCCGACTCGTGCTACCTGGGGCTGATGCTGAGGCAGATGCTAGAGCAGATGCTGGGGCAGCTGCTCCCTCACTCCTGGCTCAGCCAGGTCCAAAAGAGAACGTGAAGGCTGTCTCACCTGGCATTTGCAAGTCTATTTACAGAAACGCTCTTGTGTGAGGGTATCTATGAATCTTGTCAGCCTTTCCAGGAGAGACTCACTCAGAGCTTATTTTACTCTGTGGCACCGGCAGGACCGCTGAGCTTAGCCCCAGTAGCATCCCTTTGCAGAGTGGTCCCACCACCACCCTGTCAGGAAGCTGGGAGTGACCTCCTGAACTCCCATCTCCACCGAGGAGGCAGAGCCAGGATGTGGAGCCAGATGGAGACAGGTCACCCATCTCTGCCCAGCCCATGGGCAAGCAGCAAACGAAGCAGATCCGGGACTTGGCCAAAAGACCGCTCCACCACCATGTAATAATCACCGCCTGCTGTATTTTGGGTGGGGTCTTTTTGCCAGCAGCAAATTGAGCCACCCTTTCCCCTTCTCCCCCCTCATTGTCTCCTGCCACCTTGCTCTCCGTGGGGAACAAAGCAGACCCAGGCCAGAGCCTGGGCTCCCCTCCTCCCTTCCCTACTCATCCCACACTCCTATTTATTGTTTTCCCCCAAGTTCCCATAGAAACCCTTGTCTGTGGGCCTGGCAGAAAGCCACCATGTTGTTGTGGGGTTTTTTTTTTAATATATAAATGAAGTCATTCATTAAACTCTGCCACGATCTCCCTCCCTTACGCGACAGCTCCAGATAGTCTCTGATTCAGAAAGCCTCTTAACCCCCACTCTCCCAGATCGCCCCAGTTACGAGAAGCAAGGTCCACGTCTATGCCAGAACAAATTAGATTTCGATTTAATTCCTTCCCCACCTCCTCCAGCTCCTCAGGAAGCCACTGCAGAGGCAGCGCTGCACCAAGCTCCTGGCTTGGCTGGGGTACCTGGCGGAGCTCAGAGGGGGGTCCCCTCCAAGCCACGCAAGGTTTCCATGGCGCGAGAAATACGTTGGTTGGCAGCCGCCTCCCCTTCCCAGTTGGATGTGACTAACTCTCTCCCCATGACCTCACCGGCTCACTATTCTTGTCCCTGCATCCTCCGAATGGGCTGAGGACAGTGCCGGGGGCGACTGTTTTGGGGAGCAGGATTCTTCTGCAAAAGCAGGGAAATAGCTTTCCCAGCTCCCTTTGCCACAGAGCAAACTGATGTCTGCGTTGCCCACCGCCACGCTGGGATGCAGCTCAGACACCCTGACCATTGCGGCGGGGCTGTGATGCTGGGAGCTCCATACTTGCTCCTCCCAGGAATAAGGGCTGCAGCTAAAGCCCCCACCGAGCCCGCACTCACCCTGGGTTCAGAAATATTACCGCCCTCCAGCAAACACCTAAAACCAGTTTATTAGCACATTCAGAGCTCGCTCTCATGTTCAGACAGGCTGGTGGCAGAGCAAGGTTTAATAAGCGATGCTTTGGGGTTCAGCAGTCACACCACCAAGCAGAGGGAAAAGGACAACTCCTTTTCAACTGACCTAGCAGCACCAATATTTGTCTCCAGTGAAAACAAACAAAAACTCCGAACAAATTAGAAAATAAACCTTGCCAAAGTCCTTGTGTTTGGGTCAGCTACAAGGGTTTGCTGGACCGCAAACCAAATGTGCCATTTCAATTTGGAAAAACCCAAGCCTTCATCAGTGTGAGGAGGGGGTCAGCTGGTAAATTGCCTTTCAAAGCAAGAAGGTGGAAAGATTTAATTTTTAAATGGTTCCTTTTTCTAAGGGGCCACAGTCTCCCATTTGCTCTAATTGCTCACAATTACATTCAGTAACACAACGTGCTCAGCCCATAGTAGTACTGCACAACCGTCATTCCCATTTCTAGAAATAATTACCTGGAGCCTCAGGATCGGGCTGATACCGCGTACCTCTGCCTTCACCTCTGGCCAGCACTTTCCCAGGTTGGTCCCAGGCTGGGGAAGTTTTGGGAAGAGGCAGGCTCATAGCTACCACTGGGACTAAGACCTCCCCACTTCATTTTGCCAGGACAACAAAATGGAAAGCAAGAAGATATGAAGTTTGAAGATTTGCAAGATGAGCTACAGTGTGCTGTGTTACACTCCTGCACCCACTCCCCTGCCTGGATACAGGGGTTTTCCTGCAAGGTGAAAGGAAATTCAGCCCCTCATGCAAAGGAAGGGAGGATGGAGAGACCGCTGGGCCGCCCTGGCAGCCAGGAGCCATGGGCAAGGCTTGCTCCAGCAAGACCTCATCAAGTGGCTGGGTCATTTCTCTTATGCGGTCCCTACATATCTGCCAATAGCTTTTGGAGGTCTTAGTTTGGGGCAAAACGCTCCTTGTGGAAGGGGTTTTTCTCTTCCCGAGGAGATCTTGCAGGTCTAGGAAGGGCTGAAAGCACTTCGGTTCAGCTTTGGCCACAGAGTCACAGTTTGCAAAGTGTCTGGGATGCTCAGACTTCTGCTCTGACTGGGGCTGGCTGCCCACTTCAGATTCAGCTCTCAACTTCACCTCCCTCCAGACCCCCAGCCAAGGGAGGGGTTTTATTTCCATTTGCCCTAGAAAACACCTTCTCCTCCTCCTGCAGAACAATGATCCAGGCTGCACCGCTCCACATGGCCACGAACGCCCGCTCCAGACAAGCCAGCGTTGGTGGAAAGTTCACGTTTCCTTTGGGCAATTGCTCACCGGCACTTGAGGAGAATATAATATTCAGACGAGGGAAATTTCTGGCACCAGATGAGCTGCATTTAAGGGAAACGCTGCAGGCTTGAGGAGCCTTTTGCACAGCCGATGGCTCAAAGGAAGCTTTGCTGGCCCAAACCCAACCTTCAGCACTAAAGCTAATTCCAGAAAGGAAAATTAAATGCCTCCCAGAGGCCTTGGACTTTGCAGACCTGTGCCAGAAAAACCCAGGAACCCTCTACCAGCACACTGGACATTCCTGTCTCCTGAGCTCACCAGGGTATCAGGCCAGGACGGTGTTGACTTTGGTTGCTGCCTGTGTCGGGCAGTCTGCCCCCTCAGAGCCAGGGTTCATGGGGGAAGAGGTTTTGGGAACACAGTTTAGGAGGAGCCATGCGCAACCCCTGGCATGAAGGCTGCTGTTTCCCAGAGAGCACGTAGCCCGTCGACCCCATGCAAATCCTATTGCCATCAAGGGTAAAGCTCCCATCACCTGCGAAAGCAACAGTCTCTAACACCGCTGAAAATACCACCCGCAAGAATTGGGGCTGCATGAACTGGATAAGAACTGGGAAGGGTACCCTGCACCCCCCAGCAGCCATCCCATTGGCCTCTCTATTGAGGTCAGGGGAAAGGGAGATGCCAGAAACCTGTGCAAGGGACCTTCTCCTGCCCACGTAATCCATCGCAGCCTTGTTACGGTGCTAGATACAACGTCGGTGCCCAGCTGCCCATCTGGGAGAGACATCCCTCGGCACACTCAGGGTAACGCTCTCTCACTGCCATCCACCAACCAGCTACCAGAGGTGGCTAAGCAACATAAACCTGAATACAGCCTAAGACCATCAACAAGTTCATCCTACTGCTGAGCAGAGCTGCCGGGCTTTACTTCACATTGCATGTATCACCCATTTATAAAGGGCCCAGATATGATTGGCGGGGGTACTGAGATGCGCAGCTCACCCCGTCACATGAAATAGAAGAGGACACCCTCAAAAAGGCTACAACAGAGCAACTCCCTCACCCACTTGACCTTCCACCAACAAATTAATCACTTATTAGTCTCTTGTAAACGGCATATAATGGATCTGTGTGAGTGAGTCAAGTATGCTGAAATAGCCAGATAACGCCTCCGCTCATGTCATTCAGGACAACTGGCATCAGGCCACTGCAGCAGTCATGGCTGAGGACATTTGCGTTCAATGCACGGTCATGCTGCCATGGCTTAGTTTCTCTCCATCTCTGCAAACCACATATGCCCTGGCTCAGAGCAGGAGATGCCTCACACTGTGGGCACCAGCGTTAGGCATCAGAGTTCAGCATCTCAATGCTTCCCAAAGATCTGTCTAAGACCCAGGTTCATCTCCATGCATCAAGACACCTTCAGAAACCTGTCCCTAAGCCCAAGGGCTTGTCCAAGGTCACCACAAAGCCAGGAAGATGTACGGAACAGAGTGGAAGTCCAGCTGGCATCCCAACCCCCTGATTACCACTCTGACAAGAGGCTGCTGCTGAACACCAGCAACCATGGCTGTTGACACCAGAGACGGGGGCTGGCAAAGTGGCTACAGTAAGGCCATCACCGCGGCAGATGGCAGGCAACAGTTACGCTTCTTGATGGATGGGTTTCTGTGACTTAAGAGTAACATGGCTTGACAACAAAGACTACAGCTGGCTAATCCTTCCATTGGGTAAGGAAAGCAGTGTCAATAGTGGTATGATGCAGGGAGACCGGGAAAAGAAGTAAAATCAAAAATTATTATGTCACAGCCTAGAGTTTATTGCAGCCTAGTCTCGGGGGAGATGGTTATCCTGGCTCTGAAAGATCGGCTTGTCAGTCAAAGGCAGCCAGAGATGCTGCACAAGCCTCTCCCTCCCATACATTCATGTAATTCCTCAGCTGCATTGCTCCGTTCAGAGTCCAGGCTCCAGAGTTTAAACAAGAAGGGGGGCAGGGGGGAGAGGAAAAAAATGTGTACATATGCTTCACCCTCAGACTTTTTCTCATACCAAGCTTCCCCACCCGTAGCTGCGCTGTCTCAGCCACGTCTCCCTGTTCATCCTATAAATCATGGCTCGCCTTCAAGATGCAAATATCAGGGTAGAGCAGCTTCACACCCAGGAGCGGCCGCAGAGCCTGTCCCCACCGACCGACTGGAGCTGCGAAAAGGCATCATGCACAGGGCGATAAGGACATGCCAAGGCATCTGAACAGAATATGATATGGCCCAAACTTTCATTGAGCAGAAATGGAAGAAAAACCACATGCAGCATGGCGGAGACTCATCCTCCCTGTAAAAATAAAGGCAACTCTTCTTTTCTAAATGAATCTTGGGTTTTCTCCACAAAAGCACATCCCGTTTCTGCCCAAATAAGGATGTGCAGATGTGTAGCCACACATCCACACGTGCCAGGTATAAAACTCTGCCTGGTTTAGCCTTCATTAAATTCCCTGCAAAGACTGACCTGTCATGGTGGCATGACAGGCAGGGAAAGCCCTGAGCTGGTAATTTACAGCTTCCACACGCAAAACTAGAGACATTTGAGAAAGCTGATGGCAAACGGCAGAAGCAGACCTCGGAGCAGGGACACGGGCAGGGCTGGTCTTTCAGCACGAGCCTCACCTTTCCCCTCCAGCCTCTCGCAAGCTGGTGGCTCCAGAAGTGCACATGGGACGGTCTGCGCTTCCAGATGCCGTGGGTGATGCACAGGCCACTCGTAGAGGCATGAGGCAGCCCATGGGAACGACTGCTTCTTTTTATTATTATTGGTTTTAATCATGGCAGACAGAATCCCAACAAATCCCTTATAAGATGATGGATTGCACCCTCAGGACCGTGGGTCCTTAGCATACAGATAGGCTGGTGCGGTAATGTATTAACATCACCGGTCAGGAATTTGGAGGGCGGGGGGGGGAAGGAAAGAGCTGGAGTTCAAGCCCTCCCAGCACTCCATGGTATTCAGTAGGTGTGAGAAATGGGTGCCACGCACAACCTCGAACCACGGCCCTTTCTTACGGTCTCTCCATCTCAGCCCTGAGGTTCAAGAAACTGGAGGTTTTTTTCTAAAGAGCAAGAAGTCTGGTCTCTGCTTTTGCAGGGGAGAAGCACACCAGAGCAGAAAATAAGACTTGTCAGAGAGGTTTAGACTGGCTCACCCAACTTTTGTATTTAATTTTTCCCCTCTCTTAGAGGGAGGACAGCCTCTGTAGCCTCCCTGCCTTGACTACAGTCAGCCAGCATCCTCCTTGATACAGTCAGGCTGGAAAACAAGTCCGAGCCTAGGGAGGTGAGCAGTAGCCCTACCCCTGCTTCAAGCCCGGGATTAAGAGTGAGATCCATACCAGGCATGCTGCTTTCTGTAGCACCGCTGGCTTGGCTGCGAGTCCTTCATTTTGCAGCCCTCAGGGTGACAACAGTCCCACAGCCTCCAGCAGCAGTAGGGAGCTTGCTACCCGAGCAGAAGGCAGCAGGGAGGCCGTGGGAAAGCACTGCTCTGCTCCCTGGGAGAGCTGAGGCTCTCTTCATTTATGGCCATTGCTGACGAGTTGTGCTGCTACAGGAACTGGAGTCAGCAGCAAGCTCTCGGTCCCTGCTGCGCTAAGGCAGCACGTCTTCATGAGAAAAAACAGTCTTTGCCCCAAAATGCTGATTTCAACTCCCATGCAATCAAATGAGTGAAGTCATACCAATGGTGGGAGAAGGAAAAAATAAAAGAGTCCAGAAACTGAAAATTTATTCTTACACACCATCCCAGCAGCAAAACCTCAGACCCCAGCATCCCCACCCAGTGCCCTTTCCAGCTGAACCATGCTCAGACATACGTGGTGGCCTTTCTCCACCTTGCCAGAGGATATGGATAACCTGTGGCTGCAGCCTGAGTGGCTCAGGTGCTCACTACAGCTCCCCAAAATTTCCGCGGGCTCAAGTTCAGGCCGTAAATATCCAGTTGTTTGAGAGCTGGTAGAAGTCAGAGACAATCATGGCTAAAAGCAAACAAAAATCATCAGCTGGCTTATGGAAAAAGTCAATGGTAGGGGGAGTGGTCCTGATGAAACAAGCCCCAGGGCTGGGAAAATCTGGGAATGGATCCACAGGGTACTCAGAGGGTATGAATGAGCCGCTGCCACTGGAGAGAGAAGGATGAGCTGCCGTCCTTGGGGTGAAAGCAGAGGGCAGGCATCCCGCAAGGCACCCAGGCATGGGGTGCCCACCACGCACCAGCTTGGCCCCTTACCCCCACCCTGCCCCATGGCTCAGCTGGGCTGCAAAGCCTCCGGTCCCTACTGGGTTGCAAAACGCGGTGACATCGCTCTGCATGCAGCTCCCATCACTCGAGCCACGCTGGAATGTGGAAAGCCCCTGGGCATGCCCTGCCAGCGCTGGGCGATCAGTCTGGCCCAAAACTGCTCTCCCAGGACACAGCTCCCCACCTCACCTCGCCCTTCCCATCCATCCTCCACTTGTAGGGCTTGCAAAGGTGCCCATCAGCTCTGCTCCGGCCCGAGTGATGGGACGCAGAGGGATGAAGAAATAGGCCACCAATAAAAACATCAAAACAGCGAGGATTCGGGAAGGGGAGCACCATGGTGGGTAAGCCCTGCAGGTACCATAGGCTCCTCATGAAAGGTTGAGGCAGCATTGCAAAGTCCAAATTGCACCGATGACGGCCCCGTGTCCCCTGCCGTCCCCATGCCAGCATCCCTCCCTCCTCTCCCCATGCAGCAGCACTGCTACTGGCTCATTCCTGCACGCTCATTTTCCCCGTCTGCCCCTAAAGAGCTGCCCCACTTCACGGCAAGCTTTCCTAGCTCCCTGTACCTACCCACAACCCGGAGAGGTGGAGTAAAGAGATGCTGCAATAGCCCTCAGAGGCAGTATCTGCTACCTCCCAGGCAACAAACCATGCCCAGACCATGTCCTGGCATCAACCACCCCCCAAAAAAACATCCTGCCCCTTCAAAGCACCATCCAGCCCTCCCAGGCGCTTCAAGCTTCTTGTTCCCAGCTCAGCGGTCAGCAGGTCAAGACAGAAATACTGGAGTAGCATCTTCCCTGCTGAGATAAATCCCGGCAAGCTCCAGGAGACATTACACGCAGGCAGAAAGGAAGGCATCCCACAGAGGTGGGCAAAGCCCCTAGATCCCCATCCAACTAAATACTACACTCATGACATACACCAAAATTCAAGGAGTCTGGGGAATTTTAAAGCTACCCCTAATGCTGGGGGACTCCCAGGGCGTTGCTCAATGATGCAGCAGCATGTTGTGGGGAGAAAAAAGGGGCCATGCAGCCGCTTGCAGGCACCAGGACCACGGGTGCTGGCATCGGCTGGAGGCAGAAAGCATCTCATCATGTATGGCGGGCCAGAACACAGGGGCATGCAAGCACGATTCCAGATCTCACAGTTTGGCTTCCCATGTTAATGACTCCACAGAAGATAAAGAAGCAAAAGTCCTGTCCTACAGAGGAAATAATTAGGCTTATCACCAGATCTAATTTTCTGACTCATTTTCTTCCCCTGAGCTTTTTCATCCTCAAGATTCAGTCCCCCTTCCCCACAGCATTATTTGCACTTCAGACTCTACAGCATTGCAAAGACGTGTAATTATAGGCACTCATTTACTTGTTGCCTGTGCAGCAGCCACGCTTTGGAGCCCCTGTTCTGTTCCCCTGTTGTGCTAGGAAGCGTGCAAGCAGTGAGCAAGAAAACTGTCCTTTCTCCCCAAGAACAGATCACAGCTCACTTCCTAATGACACCCAGGATTCACCCACACGCTGGATAAAACCCAAATGCGCTGAGACGAGAGCAGCAGCTCTTCTAACATACGTCCATCCATACCCACCCTTCACCCCACAGCTGCTGTGGGGAGGCGACTGCAGCAAGCCGCCGCTGCACTTAGTGGGAGCAGTGTCAACCGAGAGGCCCGATAATCCGGTTTCGAGGAGCGGCATGGCTGATTTACAGAGCGGCTGATTTGTAGGTTAATTAAACAGCCATATTCTTTTGTGAAACACTCAAGGCTCGATAGAGTAAAATTCCAGCAGGAGCAGATAACGAACTGAATGAATCGACATGACAGGCGCTGGATCCCTATCTTATTTATAGGAATTCATTAGAAGGATAAGGAAAAAATAGACCGCGATAACAAGACAGAGCAGCTCATGTTTGGAGAGGACTTTAAAAAATACAAAGGCTTGCAGCATGTGAGGGATCACTGCTGTTAATGTGCTACAAAGGGAGAAATCTTTCCCCAGGGACATACCGATAGAGACAGACTATGCTGGACAAGGGGAGTGCCAGGCAGGAGGGGCAAAGGAGGGGAAGCAGATAGCCCTGCAATTGCGCATTCTTCCCTGTGCCTTTCCCAGGTAATTACTCAGCCACTCGTGCTCTGCTGTCCAAGGCATAACCCTGGGCTCTTATCAGCCTCCAACCTTTCAGATGTAAATGGCACGCTCCCGGAGAGCTGCCCTGTGTTCCACTGCTGGGAGACAGGAGGAACAAGGAGGGCTAATCTTTCCAGCCCACCATCGAGCTAGGAAAAGGTGAAGCATATTTCCCAAAGTGCTGACTCAGCCCTTCAGCCTGTGGTGCCTCTGACATGACCCACTGCTCTCGAGCACACCAACCCACCCCGAAACCTGGAATGCATTTAACCTGTCAGCACGGTCCGTGGAAAAGCCATTTCATGCAAATTTGGCTCCTGGGACCGATGTTTGGGTGGCGGCAGCCGGGCACTCCTGCTCCACACATGGGCATGTGCCACTTTGTCTGAAATGCTGGGGTTTTGTCTCAAGCACAAGGTCAGATGCTTAAGCATTGGGACTCAGATCTTCAACCCAAAATCCACAAGATTTTTACACTTATTTCAGCTCAGCGTCCCTTAATCCAGCTGTAGGACAGCCTGGCAAGCAGCTCCCTTGGCTGAGCGACGCTCAGAGAAGGTACTTCCCTGGTTATCCCTGCTGATGCTCTGCAGCAGAAGCAGCCAGGTAAATCTTGGTATCACACCGAAATCCCCAGTGCTTGCTAACACGGCTCTGAGCAGCCGTTTTCACTCCTGTGTTCCAGGTCACCGATGCACTCATGCACATCAGAAGAGCCTAGGACCTACGCAGTGTAACCGCTCTGGCTGCTGTCACCTTGGGACAGATGAAGGCAGAGCACAGCAACCTTGACAGCAATATATCTTCAAGCCAGCAGCCTCAAGCCATTCACTGACTGAAGGAGCTTCTGCCTGCTCCCGGGCTGACAGGGCTTGCAGAGCCAGCCCCACACTCAGGCTTAGCAGGAAAACTGCTCTGGGAGAAAATACAACTGCACATCAGTCTGTGCTGTGAATGGAGCAGCTCCTGTCTATTCTTCTGTTGGCTCCTGTGAGCATTAGTGGGGTTATTTGGATGTAAACCATGGACAAATCCCTCACATCTTCACATCCCACCTCCCTCCTCGTCTGTAAGCAGGACTGGAAAGCACAGCCACAAAGCCAAACCTCAGCCAGATTAAGCGTAATAACCCTGCGCAGGACAAATACCAACCCAGAGTTCCTCTGGCAAAAGTCCCCATGAGTCTCTAGGGCACCAAAAGTCCCTTATGCACAGGAGGAGGAACTTGGACACCCAGTTAAGGACAGGAAAACACCTCTGGCTTAGGCTGTGCCAAGGACAGCTCCTTAGATACCCCTTTTCAGTGTATGAGGCACATGCGCCTCGCCCTGCATCCACCATCCTGCAAAATAAGTTGCCACGCAGCTGTGCACAGGCAATTCCTACCCTGGTTCATTTGCCTGGCCCTCCTTAGTACCAGCTGGTCCAAAATTTGAACGCATCCCTCCCTGCTGCACATCCACGCAGAATTTTCTCGTGTGCCCCTGACCAAGCCCCATCCTGAAACAGGGATCTGTAACCAAGATCCCAGTCCCTCTGGACTGAAAGCAGGGAAAGAGCGCAATGGGCCAAACAGGAGATGAACAGAGAGGAGTCAGCTCCTCCTGCCCGCTTGCCATCCCAAGGGTCCATGCAACCAGTGGGAGCTTTTCTGATGACCCTTCCCTGGGTCCAGAACGGGCCCTGGGAGAAGACGGGAGGGCCTGGATGGCTATAGGAGTCAGTTTCCGTTCAAAGGCATGAAATTCATTCAAGGGGTGAGGTTTAGAGGCTGCCTTACCAGCCAGGGAAATCCCAAAATGACTGGAAAACCCCCGTCCAAATAACTCCCATGCCCCCACCTTGACATCTTCTACATCCCAGCTGGAGACCAGCAGGCGCCAGCAAGCACAAGGGAGCCAAGAGGTGCCCAAGACGCGGGATGCGACTCCAGCACTCCCTAATTCTCTCTCTCTCACCCATCCAGCTGCTCAATTAAATATAAAGAGGCGAGGAGCACGTCTCTGCTGCCCAGTCAGTGCCATTAGCATGGCACAGAACAAGCTCCCCTAGAACCGGCAGCCAGAGGAGCGTCCCAGAGACCCACAGAGGAAAGCGGTATTTCCAGCTCCCAGGGAAATGAAGAGTGACCGCATGGAAGGGAATCCCAGCGCCAGCAGACAATGTAGCCGTCTTCCCTAGCTCAGCCCCGACTGACAGATGGGAATAAACCCAGCTGAACCATCCACCTCCCTGCCCCGGCAGTTACGCTCTGAGAGAAAGGTTCAAGGCACTACTGCAATGGATTGAATCAAAAGAGCAAGGTTGGCTCGCAGCTCTGGGAGGGTCTGGCCCTTTACAGATCTCCGAATTGAAAATGCACATCACGGCATGCCCAGCGCACATTTCCTACCAAAAAAGAAAATAAAAATCAATCCTTCTTCCTAGGCAGGAGCCTCTGGCGCTCAGGATACACAAGACGACACGCAGTGAGCCAGCCAGCTCAGGTGAGTGTCACAGCGCAGTTGTGCTCAGTTATTCCAGTTGTGTGCTCCTGGAAAAGCCATCAGCGAGTTCCAATCTGCTTTCCTCATATTGCTGGGGGGG
>Ga0065711_1000779_pt1 | contig 66185 bp, 37 predicted proteins | sample Hoacrofraction12_FD_59098 | JGI IMG/M metagenome (GOLD analysis project Ga0065711, IMG submission 59098) | Hoatzin crop microbial communities from Cojedes, Venezuela - Epithelial fraction 12 v2 (version 2) | ecosystem: Host-associated > Birds > Digestive system > Esophagus > Crop | place... | reverse complement strand
TGTGTCCAGTTCTGGACTCCCCAGTTCAAGAAAGATGAAGAGCTACTGGAGAGAGTCCAGTGGAGGGCTACGAGGATGATGAGGGGACTGGAGCATCTCTCCTCGGAGGAAAGGCTGAGGGAGCTGGCCTTGTTTAGCCTGAAGAAGGCTGAGAGGGGACCTTATAAATGCTTATAAATATCTCAAGGGTGGGGGTCAGGAGGATGGGGCCAGACTCTTTTCAGTGGTGCCCAGTGACAGGACAAGGGGCAATGGGCACAAACTGAAGCACAGGAAGTTCCATCTGAACATGAGGAAGAACTTCTTCATTCTGAGAGTGACAGAGCCCTGGAACAGGCTGCCCAGGGAGGTTGTGGGGTCTCCTTCTCTGGAGATATTCAAGCCCCGCCTGGACAAGGTCCTGTGCAGCCTGCTGTAGGTGCCCCTACTTCGGCAGGAGGGTTGGACTAGATGACCCACAGAGGTCACTTCCAACACCTTCCATTCTGTGATTCTGTGAAAAATCCTTTGCTACTAAGGTATATACCAGCAGGTAGCTTGGGAGTGGTATTAGAGCTGACAAAACACAGAAAGTTGCCTGCCGAAGTCCTGGGTGCACTGCAGCGAGCGCAGCCCTCTTGCCTGCCTGTGCACACATCAGCTGGGTGGTGGCACTAGGGGAGACAGACACAAGTTGGTGAGGTCCGGCAGCGCGGGGTGGAAGCGCTTCCTGCACGTCTCCCTCAGACAAACGTGTGGACAGCGAGATGGAGCGTGATGCATAGCACCCTGTTTGTCTCGTGCGAAATGGGTCAGCACAGAGCTTATCCACTTCCCCCTGCCTTATCTCTGTCAGCGCACAAGAGATTTTAGCGGCTCTTGAATTTCCTGCTCTACCCTGCTGAGGGGGGTTTCAGGGCAGAGCACAGGGCATAAAGCTTTTTCAAAATGCACTTTAGTCACTGACTGCTCTGTGTAAACAAGTCATTAGCTAAGGAACTGTCACAAGAGAGAAGCTCTTTCTGCAGCAATTAAGATGACCTCTGCAGAAAGATTAGGTTTGCAAGCAGTGTATACGCATTTATCCAGCGCATTCTGATAGATGAAAGTACTCTGTGCCAGTGTGTAGTTGTTGCTACAACTGGTAGTCTGTTTTGAGATGGTGGGGATATTGTGGGTTTCCTAGAGCGGTTGTTCTGTTCACACGCATGGTATCAGTGAGGAAGCAGCTCCTACGATCCATGTGTTTGTAGACATGGAAATTACAGTTCGAGATGCTCTGAGAAAGGACATGGGTAAAAGCATACCTGGAAAAGCACCACCAGTAAATCGCGTTATATCTGAAGGCAGACGCATACGAGACTAAGGGGAGGAAGACCAATAGTGAAATGTATGAAGTAACAGAAACGGACGAGCACACTATCTTGATTTGGAGGAAGGCGTGGGTTTTTTTTGCTAGTTAGAGGCATTACTTTTTTCATGAAAAACAGATTGGAAATCTCAGGAGGGAAAGCCTTTCGGCAGAAGTCCAAATGTGTCCTAGCTGGAGCAAAGCCGTAAGGCAAGTACCTTTCCTTAATGTTTTCCCACTTCCCCCTCTATGGCTAGCCGGGATCCCAGATCGGGCTCTGAGTTTTGTCAGTATCTGAAGCTTGGACCTGGCTCAAAGGGAGAAATCCAGTTGCAGCGGAGATGGTTTCCTGTGATTGGCTTGGAAATGTTGAGCAGTGGAGAACAACATATAATTTTCTGTGCCTCTGAAATATTTTTTGCAAAACAGGGTAAAAAGTGTAGCAGGTTGTTCTGTTCTCATGAGGAGCTCAGGGGAGAATTAGTGGAAGTGGTGATTTTTTCTGGATTTGAAGGAGGAGTTGAAAACTCGCTGTGCTCATTTTCTCTCTCTTAAAGTCATGCTTATGTGGAGCCAAAAGGATCTCCTGGTCTATCTTTTGTTTAGTCTGACACTTTGCAGTTTATTTTTTATGTAGATACTGTTGCTTTCATTTTTAGTTTATTATTTTGTTCCATTTTCATCTTGTTTTTAGCCACTTCAGGTGTGACTTCATTTTTAAACCATTTTTTTCCTCTCTTCTGTCAGAACGGCAGCCCTGGAGCGCTGGTCCGAAGGCAGCAGAGAAGCTGTACGCTGTGCTGACGACAGGACTGTCTCAGCGGGCCCCCAGCCAGCCCTTGGCTTTGCTGCCGGGAGTGCGAACTTGTGCTGTTGGCAGCCTCTCCCGTGGCGTTTAGCAGGGTGGATAGCTCTTGCTGGGAACTGTGCTGTAGCCTCCAGTTCAGTAAATAGCAGCTCTCCAGAAACCCCATCTGGCAGACACAGCTTTTGGTTGGAATCGCCTCGCAGGCTGTGGCCGCGGTCGGCCTCTCCGTGCCTCTGCAGCTGGCGCTGGAAAGTTCCACACATGGAGCAACACACGGGAGGCCACCAAAGCAGCAGCACAGTGCAGGCTGTCACTGGAGACCTTAGATCCTGTGGTTTCTGACACTAATAGGCTGCCTTCTGCAGCTCTTCCACCACATCAGGATTGTAGATTCGTGGGTATTTCTGATACTCTGTGCCTGTCCCAAAACATCTGCTGAGCTTGTTGCTCTCACTTCACTTTTAGAATGCTTTCTTTTTACTATTGCTGATTTTTTTTATTTTCCCATATTTAAGGCTTTTCAATACGAATTACTTTTTCAGTTTTATTTTACTTGCCTATAGATTTTTTTAGCGTCATTCATATTTATGTTTTACTTATCCCAGTCTACGTTAAGCCTGTTCTCCTTGTCATAACATCCATTTGCACAATGTCATGACTAGTCAGCTGTGGGAAGTACTGGAATGATTTATTTTGTGACAAGAACTGCAATTTGCCTTCTTCCAGTTCCTAAATTAGCTGTCACCTTTAATAAAGTCAAATGTTTTGTAGCATAAAAAATATCTCCACATCTGCTCACCTCCGGGTTAGCAACAGTTTGATTTCCCTGCAGCCTCTCTCCTAGCCGCAATGCTCCCGAGGAGACACTGCCCTCCGGTGTTGCAGAAGGTATGTGTTTCGCTGGTCTGAATCCAAACTCAGCAGTTGGTCTCAGCCAGGTCATTTTTCTGTTTCCAGCTCTTTAGACAACGAACGCTGACTTGGTGAAAACAGCCCGGACATTTTTCAAAGGTGGCGAGCGCTGTTGTGGATCTCATCGTGCGCTAGCCGCCGGTACCGTCACCAGGGCACCTTCCCACGCGGACTGGTAGCGATCTTTGCCCAGGAGAACATGCTTTCTGTGGCTGCCTGTGCACGAGCCCCTGCCTCTGGATGCAACAATCTGGCCCCAAATAAAAGCGCTCTCTGAGCTCTTCTCCTGCAGGTACCCGCCTCTCAGAAAAATCTTGCCTTTATACATACCAGCACCTCTGCAGCAGAAAGTTCTGATTTCAGAAAGGCTGGTGGCCTGGTGGGACCCCAACTATGCCGTTATTTGGAGGCTGCAGAGTACTTTGAGGCTGGAGAAACAATTTAGAAAGGAAAGTACTGTTTTCAAGACATTGCTGGTAGGATGAGAGAAGTGCCTGGCTCTTGGTTTCTAACAAGCAGTGATACTTAACTTCTCATGCTCTGTTCTGTAGCTGAGAGACAAGTTTCAAAAGGACAAATATTTATAGCCCCCTGGATTTTTTCATTTCATGCTTTTTCTTTTTCCCCCTCATTCCTCTCTCCTTTTTGTTATGTCTCAAGACCTACCTGAGATGGAGCGGCGTTTTTGTTGGTTTCCTTTCCAGAATAAGCTGACACATACATTTTGATCTTGTTTACAAAGACATTCTCCCACGCACGTGCTTGAATCTCTGCTGGTTCGTTGTGGATTGTTTGGAAAGAGGATAGTCATCTGACTCGCCTCCTGAAACAAGGGAGTTGGCATAGAGGATTTTCAGCCGTAGACCTAAACCACTTCTACTGGCATGTTTTGCTGAGATATATGGAGTCAGGATTCCTTTTTTCTCCTTACAGCAAAGTCACAACAAAATAGTTACTGTAGCCATTTGAAGTGACATTTTCAAGCCTCAGAATTTGTTCTGTGGCGAGGTGGGATCTCCCCCTCTCGCACCACTGGTGCAGAAAGTCTCTACTTTCAGCCTGTATGGTCCTGTGTGGTGGCTACACCAGCAGGTCCCTTTGTGGGCAAGAAGGGCCAGCCCCAGTCTTCCTGCTTTCTTCTGCAATCCCTGCCACAGAGGTAATTTTTCATTTAGTCAAGTATTAAATTTTTCTTGACTCCAAAATCTGCAAAGAAATTGGAGTGTCAGCAGGTAATTTTATAGCTCTTGGGTTTCTTTGCTGTAGCTGTAAACAGCAGAAGAGGTAGATTTCTGTCCTCTCTGAGGACTTCTGAATGCTCAAATGACAGAAGTTGATGTTGTAATTCGTGCCTGTATGTGTTATCTGGTAATACTGAAAAATAGATTGAACTAATATATTACAATTCTAATAAGCAGAGGCCTGTGTACAAAATCTGGGGGTGCAGATTAACCAGGGAAGACTGCAGAAAAGTTTACTTTTGGTAACTGTAGTGACAGGATGATTAGGGAGTGATGTGTGCGTAAAAAAAAAAAATCTTTTATGTGCTCTATCTCCAGAACTGTAAATCAACCATTATAACAACCTAACCCATCTTTGAGGATCAACTGACAAGTTAAGAACTTGGGCACCTATCTATAATAGAGAAATAAATATTGTAAGAGGTCTTGAAGTGTGTTGACTGAATTTAATGTACTGAGCCAATTACTTTTAGAGGTCACATCCTCCACACGTGAAAGCAATGGGACTGTGGCTCTATGTTCATTTGACACATCATCTGTATCATATTACTTTTCTGCCTGCTAACAGAGAAGTCCCAGAAGTGCTGACCTGACAATTGGCAATGTCTGACATAATCAAAGAGCAAGACAATGACAGGTCTGCACAGCCCTTTGAGGGAGGGGAGGCAGCTGGACGAGAAAAACCACATCAGGAAGATCACAAGAAGCCCTTGCGTACAAGGGGAAGTGGTGGCCACATCAGCCTTTGACATGATCCTCCTTGGCTACTCACGTACATTAGGAGGGATCAAGAAAGTCGCAGTCCTTCCCTCTCCCAACAATGCACCCTCGTCCACAGTGCCACCTTGGGGAGGGTAGTGTGTGCAGGCAGCCTGCAGAGAAAAGGCTGTGCTCAGCCACTGCTTGTGGTGGCCCTATTCATCCTCTTCACGCCATTCTCTGGGCAAGGGTGAGTGATCTCCTGGTGTCATACAGGTGATCGAAGAGGAGTCTCAGACTGGTGGTTGTATCCCCAACCACAGCCATTTCTTGACTAGGAAGTGTCCTCTTCTGTCCTGGGCAGCTCTAAACACAGCATGGGGAACTCCAACACCGCATAAGCCATGCTACCTCACTGAGAGTTTTCTCAAGGAGCAGATTGAATTCTTCTGACTAACTCCCACAAACGTTATTAGGATGGCTCTTATGATGTGCTACTAAAGCGATAATTACCCAGAGGAGGGAAATTATGTGCTTGGTTTGTCTGAGTTATTGTGAGAACAAAGGTCAAAGCTGGAATAAAAATTCAGGATCAGCTTATGTGCCACCTTCGTCAGTGTGAAACAGCCCGTGAAACATCAGCAGCTGAAAGCGAGCTGATCGCCTGGTTATGGAGTGTACACTTCTGCTTTCCTATGCAAAAATGCCACCCTGTAAAGTAAATGCAGGGAAGCCTCTGTAAGTACTTTCACTAACTAATTACTCCAGGGTCATGGAAATGGTCATCACACCTCACCTTGAAAACTGTGATTATAAGAGGAGAATTGTTTTTAGCTGTGACATCTGAGGTGGATGTTGTGTGCAAGTGTGGTGAGCAGTGATTCCAGCTCTGCTGTTGACACAGCAGCTCTACAAGAGGAAAAGGATCAATTAAAATTTTGTCAGTGACAGGCCAGGCTGTTTGTAGTAGGTGTTACAGAATAGGTCAGTGCTCTCGTTCCCTCAGGGGCACAGTTTACACTCCACTGGATTTCTTGATTTGCTGCCTACCTAAGTGATAACTGAGTTTAAGGACTTCTTTTAACACCTGCATGTTAAGCTCTTGAATATTCTCAGCAGCCTGTGCTGGGATGGTTCCCTGCCTCTTCAGGACTACCAATTAAGGTAGCAGGAATATCTGATGCCTCTGACCCGGAAACTCTTGTCATGAATACTGAACAGTCCTGCCTTTTATGGATTGCTTTAATGTGGGCTGTAATGGCCTCCAGCATGTGGACCTCTTCCCCTGCCTCCTGGGAGCCATCTAGAATAATATGGTCTCCCAGCAGAAGCATAACCCCTCTGCTAGAGTTCTAGCTGGTTGTGAGCAAAGCCCTGGTTTGGTTCAGCAGAGCTATGTGGCCATGATAACATTTACTGAGAAAATTGTTCTTGAGTTGTGAGAAAGCATATTGGTTAAAGCCATGTGAAATGATGCAGTATGGTTGTTGTGTTGGTGATATTAGCAACTACAGGATTCAAAAGTGGACTACTGACATCAAATTATACACAACCCTAAGGAAAAAGCCAACAGAACCAGCAGCAACTCAATGATCAGCCCTCTCAAAAAGTTTACTCTTTGTCTAGTTTGTTGGTACTTGGCCAACAGGTGAGTTACACTTAACCTAGTAGCGCATAGAACTCGCTATCTACTGGGAGTGTCAGCCAAGAAGTAATTGTTCTGTACTCTCAGAAACTGTGTATATCCAGCTTACAAACTTCCTTTGAACCTATCTGAACAAAAGTAACCAGTGAGGGAAGGTTATAGAGAGAAAATACCGTAATCTTGAAGGCAACAACAGCAGGTAGTTGTTATTTCCGATGGCAAAGAGGTATTAAAAAGCTTTATTTTTTTTTTAAGATGGTCTGTCAATGAGAGCCACAGTAATTCTTGGAAATAGTTTCAGTTATGAGACAACTTCACTGATAACTGTGTGCACTAATTTCTACTCTGAAGGCATCTGACTTCATGTTTAAGGTCACCGGATCGTCTGGTTCATGCCTGCTAGTTTGAAGAAAGCTGTATTTGCGCATATTTACCTCCACAGAAATATCTGCAGACCTCTGATCATCATGCCCCTGCTGCCTCACTGAAATGAGATGTGAGCTCCTCCAGACTGGCTTCAGAATGTGTTGTAATAGTTCAACAATTCCCAGATTGCTTTCCTCAGTCTTCTACTTTTTTCAAAAGCTTTCTTGAAATTTGTGCAGCAAAGCAGCTTGTAGTATACCAAAAGCAGATATACCAGTACTAAACGCAGATTTAATAGCGTATGGACCACAATTGTCTGTATGTTATCGTAACAGAAAGATATGTTTTAATTACATCAGATCATGAAGAGGTTTTATTTCCCTTTCTTCTTCATATGGCTTATTATTTTTTGTTTTAATACTATGATAGTCTAATATTCTTACAGATTTACAGTCATATCAACTGTAATGGGTATGTTTGGATTGCAGCATTGTTCCACAGACGAAGCCTAGAATTCATAATTCAATCAAGACACTAATTAAAAATGTAGGCAGTTACTCTGAGCAGGGTTCTTTCCCAATTTAAAGTTATCTTTTGTTTGTACTGTGCAGCCGCAGCAGATGCACTTGTATGGACAAGTGTCATAGTTTGGAAAGCAGCCTGTGCTTCAGCACAATCATTTTTGTGCTCTTTTAGTATGTATGGGACATTCTGTCCAAGAATTTATACATTCACTCACACACTCATGGTATATCCATATAGGGTCAGCGATGAAGCAAAAAGTCATGATTTGATTTGGCTCATTTGATTGTCCCCATGCTGGGCATTTGGCTATTACTTTTGCCTAATCAGGCTCTCATGAATGCTCTCTCTTTTCCATATAGTGTGAACCTTCATGTAAAACACACCATTTATGGAGCAATTAGTCAGCAGTGCAAGATGGACTGCTGGGATAATAAAAAATAGGAAACTTTTTCAACTGCTGAACAGTTGATAGCAATTGTCTAAATGGGTAAATTATAATTATTTTGGTAATTCATATTAGTCTGGCCTGGAGCAATGCAGATGTTTTGCTTTAGTGTAAAGCAGACACTTGGAGACGGGAACAATGGGAACAAATTAACTGTCATTTCCAGTGAAAAACATACTTGGGAAATATATGAAACATTTAACTAATACCACCCAACAAAGCATGAAATCCCTCATGCCAAAGTTATTCGCACTGCGTATGCCCTAGGTTTAATATAATATTGTTGCCGTATTTTTCTTCATCCTGTTATTACCTTTCTGCCTTTTTCTCATAGATAATAGCTTTCTCATTGTTTTGTTTTCTGATTTGCTTGTCATTTAACAGAGCTGCAAGAGAAGGTAAGCTAATCAGATGGTGAAATCTCAGCTTTCGTCTAGAGCGATGAGTGTTCTTTGATCCCCCACAGATGACAGAAGGCAGTACAATGATAAGGCTTCCAGTTTCCTTTTCTTGTTAATCGTGGTTGCAAGCATGAGATGTAATCTTTCCAGCAGTAATTCTAATTGAAGTAGGAAATTTTCCAAATTATAATGTTCCTTATGAAAGCTCTCTTTTAGTGATAGTGTAACATCAACTTTTCATGAACTTGTATTTCAGAGATACATTCAGGACTGAAGAATTTGTATGCCAGGACTACATAAAGGACTGAAGAAAAACTGAATTGTTGTTCAAATTATTACATCTGTGAGCAATTCTGCTGATTGAGGAGGCAGCCTCCAGTCAATCTGCCTCCCTGACCCGGGACACAGGTCATTTTTTCTTCCCTCCTTCCTGTTGCGAGCAGTGATGTTGCAAGGAACAGGCGGAACAATCTATGAATACATGGCTCCGTGGCTGATGTCACCATCACAGCTTTGGCTTTTTTGACAATGGGATGGCCTACACAGCACCAGGCTTGCTGACATCAGATGGGATTCACCTTTCTCAAAGGGGAAAAGGGGCTTTTTGCTCAGGAGCTTGTGGGTCTCATTGGCAGGGCTTTAAAGTAGATGTGAAGGGGAGCGGGAACATATCAGGCTTGACGGTGACAAACTATGGTGTGATACACAATGGTTGGAGGGATGGTGTGCCAGTACGGGTCCTCAGCCTGTTGCCCAGAGGCGTGCTGCACCACAGTCAAAGTCTTGCAAAGATGAGATGGGAGTCCCTGAGGTAGAAGGAGCCAACAAGGAAGCTTCTGTGAAACACCTCAAGGGAAACAAGGGGTGTTCCTTTATGAAGGGGACATGGCCAACAGCCAGAATAAGTGCCTCTAAACGAATGCACGCACCTTGGAAACAAACAGGAAGAACTGGAAGCTACCGTGCTGCTAGAAATCTATGATCTGATTGCCCTTACTGAAACTTGGTGGGACAAATCCCATGACTGGAGCGTGGCTATCGATGGCTACCTGCTATTCAGACGGGACAGGCGGGGAAAGAGGTCTGGACATGTTGCGCTCTACATCAAGAAATCAACATGGTGTGAAGAACTGTCCCTGAAGAATAGCCACGAGCAGTTAAAAAGCCTATGGGCAAGAAACAGAGGCAACAAAGGGAACCTGGTCGTGGGTGTCTACTGCAGGCCACCTGATCAAGGGGAGCCTACTGACAAGGCCTTCCTCCTCCGGCTCCATGAGGCTTTGCACTTGGTGTCGGTTGCCCTGCTGAGGGACTTCAACCTCCCCGACATGTGCTGGAAAGATACCACGGTGAGTGATAGGCAATCCAGGAGATTCCTAGAATGCATTGAGGATAACTTTTTAAGTCAGGTAATTTACACCCCTGCCCGAGGGGATGCAATACTGGATGAGATACTCACCAATGCGAGTGAGTTCATCACTGACATGAAGATTGGAGGCAGCCTGTGCTGCAGTGATCATGCATTGGTGGAGTTCATACTCCTGAGGGAGATGGGAAAGGTGAAGATTATAGCCAAGACTCTAAATTTTAGAAAAGCAAACTCTAGCTCTTCAAGCATTTAGTCAGTTGGACCCCCTGGGAAATGGTCCTCAGGGACAGGGGGTGGGACAGAGGTGTCAGACCTTTTAGGACGCTTTCCATAGAACGCAGGAGCAGGCCGTCCCCAGGTGTAAGAATTCAGGCAGGGAAGGGAAGAAACTGGCATGGCTTAGTCAAGACCTGCTTGTCAAACTAAAGGGCAAGAGGGAACTGCAGAGTCAGTGGAATCAGGGATAGGCGTACTGGGAAGAGGGTGCCCTGTTGTGTAGGGATTGAGGTCAAGAGGGCCAAGACACAGCTGAAGATAAAATTGACAAGGAATGCTAGGAATTATAAGAAGGGCTTCTACAGGTATGTCAGCCAGAAAAGGATCGTTCAAGAAAGCATACAGCCCTGCTGAACAAGAATGGCACCCTCCTGTCAACAGATAAGGAGAAGGCTGATTTACGCAACAACTTTTTTGCATCAATCTTCACTGGCAACCTCTCTCCTCAACCTTCCCCAGTTCATGGAATGCAAGATGGGAACACAGAGGCCAAGACCTTCCCACTGTAAAGGAAGACCGGGTTCGGGACCTCCTGAGGGATCTGAACATACAGAAGTCTATGAGACATGATGAGATGCATCCCAAATTCCTGAGGGAGTTGGCTGATACAATTGCCAAGCCACCCTGCGTCATACTTGAAAAGCCATGGCAGTCAGGTAAAGTCCCTGGTGACTGGAAGAAGGGAAACGTGCCCCTTTTCAAAAAGGCTAAAAAGGAAGACTCTGGGAACTACCGACCTGTCAGCCTCACTTCTGTGCCTGGGAATATCATGGAACAGATCCTGCTAGAATATAAGCTAAGGCACATGGACGACAGGGAGTTGATTCGAGACAGCCAGCATGGCTTCAACAAGGGCAAGTCCTGCCTGACCAACCTAGTGGCTTTCTATGATGGCGTAAGTAGATCAGCGGACCAGGGAAGAGCTATGGATGTGATCTATCTGGACTTCTGTAAATTGATCGACAAATCCCCTCACAACATCCTTCTCTCTAAATTGGAGAAATACGGATTCGATGGATGGACTGTTCAGTGGATAAAGAAATGGTAGGAAGGTTGCAGCCAGAGTGTACCGGTCAACAGTTCGACGTCCAAATGGATGCCAGTGACAAGTTATGTCCCTCAGGGGTCAGTACAGGGGCAGATGTTGTTTAATATTTTCATCAACAACGTAGATAGCGAGACTGAGTGCACCCTCAGCAACTTTGCGGATGACACCAAGCTGAGTGTTATGGTTGACACACCAGAAGGACGGGATGCTCCGAAGTCCCAACACAAGAAGGACATAGATGTGTTGGACTGGGACCAGAGGAGGGCCATGAAGATGTTCCGAGGTCAGGAGCACCTCTCCTATGAGAAAAGTCTGAGAGAGTTGGGGCTGTTCAGCCTGGAGAAGAGAAGGCTGCGGGGAGACCTTATAGCAGCTTTTCAGTAGCTGAAGGGGGCCTGTAGGAAAGATGGGGAAAGTATTTTCAGCAGGGCTTGTTGCAATAGGACAAGATGACTTCTCAAGTTCCCTTCCAACCCAACCCATTCTGTGATTCATGAACAACCTTGCATAAGATAGTAAAGAATTAACAACTAGTGATTTCACAATTAAAAACATAACAGAAAGTCTGGTAGTTAGTGGGAAATTACAATTGACTCTAAGATGTCTTCATATCTCTGATAGCTTAATATTTTGTGAAGATTTTGTGCTGCCTTTTTTTCTTTTCTCTGCCTGGTGACATCTTGCACCATCTCCTTAGTGCTACCAATTCTAAGAAGTTGCCCCAATCCTATCACTCTCCAAAACACTTTTGATATTCTTTTGTATCACTGGTTTTGATTTGTTTTCTCCTAGAAGACAATCATAGCAAAATAGTGCTTTTTTCTCTTAATGTTCTTCAATAGGTGCTGAGATAATTTATTCTTTTTGTTACAAACTGGAGGGAAATTACTGTGATAGAAATAGAATAGTGCCAGGTTTATTTCCCTTCACCTTCCATTCCTGTCTGTACGGATCTCATTTGGCGTCTTCCTGGCAAGCTCTTCTGGTGGAATAGCGCCATATTGCCATGGTATACCCTTACTGCTTTGTTTTGGAAACTTCTTTATTTAGCTGGCTACAGCTGAAACTGAGCAGTGCTGTGACCTGCATCACAAATTCATTTTTATCAAGAGAGTTTGGGCATTTTCAGTATTGCTTGTGTATGTTGCTATGTCCTGGAGCCCAGGGTGCAAAAGAGAAGTAAAACAGGCATGAAGAAGCACAATGACGTACGGATAAAATAACATTAGGTGGAGCCTCGTGTTGCTAATGAGGCCTTGCTGTAAAGCCACATCTGCACTGTGGTGCTGCATTAGTGAGTAAAAATAAAACACTATATACAGCACCACCCTTGTGATCATTGCACTCCTTTGCAAGAACAAGCTTCTAAAATAGAGGCAGTGATTCAATTACTCTCACACCAGACTATGAGTTGTCAACTAAACCAATTGGAGTGAGGAAACAGACAGATATGTAATTTTTAAACTTATAAATCTTGCTTTCTACAGACCAGATTTAGAAGATCAATTTTAAGTGCAAATGACTGCAGGTCTGATATAGTGCTAGTATAAACAATTTAAAGGAAGACTACAAAGCGGATGTATCATTCTTCTCAGTGTAAGAAAGTACACTCAATGTTACTGTGAAATTATTGCATTATAATCACTTTATTTTGTTTTAGCTAAAAAAGTCTTCTGTACTATTTTACACAAGTTCTTAAGCAAAAGTGTCTGGAAACCATAGAAGTGTGACAAATCTGTTGTTAGTTTTTAAAATTTTCCTATGAACTGTAACAGAGGCAACATTTGACTGTACCAGGTAATTTTAAAATATCATCATGTTTTAAGTGATTTCATAGCTCCGAAGGTAAAAGGAATGTTTCTGTAGGTCTCAGACACCTGAGCCACTAGAGATGCATGTGGTACGTACATACCTTCTTACTGGATGGACTTTTGTATGAAGGTAACAGGGCATGAAGCCTTTCATTTCTCTTGAGAACCAAAGTGTCACCCTTATTTTGTAATAAAAGTACTTGATGCAAGATTCAAAAATGTGGTCTTGTACAGGAGTAGAATATTTCACTTGTGATACAAACGGGAGGCTCAGATGTAGGAAGAGCAGCTTCGGTCAGTGCAATGTAGTAGCCTTTACCATTTTAAAGCTGTGATAACAGAATGATTGAATTGATGCATGACAAATAGTAACACTTACGCTGTGTATCTGGAAGGGGAGAAGGAAAATCAACATATGTTTTCTGCGGGTTGCTGATATTAGGCAGATGGGTCTCTTGTGACTACACGTCTGAGATATTCATTCATTAAAGCACATCCCGTTGGCTTTTTGATTTATCAGTAGTTTGCTATGTATGTCTACTTAAGTAACACAATTTTAATAGTTAAGACAAAAAGAATGAAAACCAAATAAGGAAATTCAGAAATTGTTTTTTTCTCTCAAACTAAATGACTGAGACAAAAACCTCCCTCTTCCAAAGGAAAAAAAATTCAAAAACTCATTTTCTCTATCTTATAATTGTGTGCACAAAAGGAAAGCATTCAGTATTACCTGCTCTGTTACATATGAACAGTTCAGTGGATTAGCCCTGTAGTATGAATTTTTGGTCCCTTTTAAATGAACAATGAAATCAATACTATACATGTGTCCATTAAGAGTGATTAATAGAAAACTAGCAGAGTATATGAACCAGGATTTTTCCTCTTCATGTTGAAATGCAGAAGGCTGAGGATCTTAACGCTCAGAGACAAGGGGTAAATACAGTCCGTTCTAAATGCGTGGGAGAAGATAATCATTTAGGTGCATAACAGAATGAACTGTAATTCTTATTTGTTCAATTACAGGAAGCTTTGTTGTGATCCTATTCTTGTTCAAGAACTAGTCATCCAAAATCTGTAGACAGTCTTATTTTCAAAAAAGTTCAGTAGTGCTTTTCCTCTGAATGCTGGCATTTCCCAGACAGCTCTTTACACAGCATTTGAAGACCCTAGGAAAGAGAACATGCTGCTGCTTGAAGTGTCTCAACAAATGACAATCGTAAGGATAAACAGAAGGTGCATTTCGTTTAGAAATGACAGGTATTGTCAGAACCAGAGCAAAGCAAAGCTGGAGAAAGAATAAAGTGGCAGGAAGAAGAAGGTACTCCAAATGCATGTGTAGGTATTTAAGAAGGAATCTTTTCAAACAAAGGGTCAGATAATATACAGAGGAATTATATATGCCTGTCATAGACACACACCACCACACATTTCAAAGCAGCTCCGAGGTCTAGCTTGTTGTTGCTGAATTTTCCTTTTTTAAAATGAAAATAAGCTGTGATCTTCAAATGATAATAATGTATTCTGGCATTAAAATGAGTAATGTGGGGCAGAATTTTATCTAATAAAGGCCTGTCTTGAGCAAAATAATGTATATTTAGCTAACCTTCACCCTCCAGACACGCACTCAGGACTGTATGGATATTATTTGTTTTAATGATTTAGCTGCTTTCTCCAGTGATTTCTTCCTAACTGGTAGTCACTTTTATTGAAAAAGTTTCTAAAGTTTTGCCCTCATTTTAATTTGAAATTTTTGATTGCTTTAAGTTTTAATTCCATTACAGATGGATCTAATGTCAAAAAAGAAAATCCATTTGGTTTCATATTAGTAAACAGCTGTCACTTACCAGGAATATGATGTATGAAAGTCTGTGGGCAGGTCTGAAACTGGATCTCAAGCTCTTTAATTAAAACAATATAAATTGATAGAAATTTGGGGTAATTATGAGTTCTGTCAATTACATTACCTCCAAATGACAAGTGATTTTGTAGAAGAGGGGAGAGGCAGAAAAATCTGCTCCCTATTTCCCACTAGATAAGATGAGATTTTTACATGATAGAGAATCACAATTCAAAAGAAGATGAATTGCTTGTTGGGAAAAAACCCATTTCTTTATCTACCCTCTGATGAAAATTCTTTAACGTGAATGGCAAATGAATGCTTGGACATGAAGGAAATTGATTTGTCTTATACATAGTTTGGGCTTGATCCAAAAGTATATTTAATCACTCCACTGAACTTGTGCTGACCCCATTTACACTCGATAATATACCTGTTGCTACTTACACATGGATATTAATCAGCTCTAAAGAAGGTGGGTACCTTAGTTCATATTTCTAAGAAGTAAAAGCATCCCTCCATTTTTACTGTCATTACACACATTTGTCATATAGTGTTCTGCCTCTTTCCAAATGGTCTGGGAGCCCCAGTGCGCTCCCAGCCAGGGCACTGCACTTTCCCAAGACCAGGAGCAGCCCCAGGGAAAGCACTACCTCAAAAAAAAATACACCAGAGATCTTGGGTGTACTAAGTACAGGGAAGAATTACTATTCCCAAGGGCCATACAAGCAATAACTCTCTGCTTGGTATAGCTTTCAAGCCTTACCCATCCCCGTTTCCATCATTTTTCTAGGAGACAGTAAGAACAACAGATGTAGCACCAATTAAAGAAGCAAAACTCCAAAACATCTTCCTCAGACTGCTTGCCGTCCCATCTTACAGACTGCCTGCACTATACCTAGTAAAGCTTCCTCTTTAGTTATCACACTTACTCCGGAGTCCTAATGATGGGCTTTTATCCTGCTGGCTTTCTGTGTGCTGCCCTAAAGCTGATGGACAAGGATGTGTATGGGGCCTGCTGAGGGCCATGCGCAGTAACAGCTGTACGATGGAAAGGGGCAATGCCAGCAGCCGCAGGGAGGCAGAAGGACACGGTGACCAGGGACTGACAAAGTTAGGAATAGCGTTGCCTCGCCCTCCCCTTGAAAAGTTTCAATAATTTAAATATAATCTTGAAGAAGATATTCCAGCCTTGCTGGAGTAGCACTCTCCAGGGAAGATGGCTGTTGCCAACAGGTTACTTGTTTAGCCAGAGGTGCACAGCTGTTTGGCATCTCCTTCCAGCACACATTACCAACCATCAGGTGCTTCCCTAATGAAGATGATCAAGGAAGGACTGCGACGCAGGAAACATTGTCACGTATGCACTGATCTGGTTGTGAAGGACAGCGGCATAAGTTCACTTATTATTTCTAGTTGCCTTGCCAGTAATATCCTAGTTTGAACCCAGCACAAAAAAGAGCATCTTATACAGGTGCATCTTCATCCACAAGGTAACTCGAGGAGCGCTTGTCATCGTAAGCAGTTGGTATCCTCCAAAAACACTGCCAGTCAAGCTGGGCTGCCCTATTGGCGTGTGTCAATGATACAGTGCCTTGTTTTGTTGATGGGTTTGTTGTCAGTTTGCCGGGTCCTTTGTAGGTGTGATGATGGATACCCAAGGGTTATAACTCATCTTCTTTGTGCTAGATAACAGGAATTACAGTATGGCTACTATTAGGAAAGCAACTTGAAGAGACTGTCTAGTACTTTCTCCTGTGCCAAGGTCCGATTAAGTCTGACCTGAACTATATAAAAAAAACATTTACATGATTTTGCTTTGGAAAGTCTGTTTGGAGGGAGGCAGTCTCCACAGTCACGTCTGCTAAATCTCTTCCAGTGGTTTACTATTTTCATGACTAGGAAGCTGTTTTTTATAATCACTACCCTAAATCTCCCTTCTTGTAATTGGAAGCTCATTGCTTCTTAACAGTGATGAGCTGTGGATTCGGAGAGCCAATCATGCCCTTGTTTGCTGCAGGTTTTTTGTGTATTTGAACACTGCCATTACAGGTCACTTCAGTTATTTCTTCTTTGACCAAACAGTCCCAATTCATGCCTGGAACAACGGTGCACATTAAGGTACATTTTTTTTGCAGGGATCAAAACCCAGGAGACTGTCATGACTGAGATGCACCTTCCCCTCTATTATCCTCAGTGAATTTCTATTCTCAGCTGTCCAGCTGGACAGGAGCTTGTCATGGCAGAAGTAACGCAAACACTGGCCAAGTGTTTTGTAGACTTTACCAGGGTTTAACAAAAATTAACCTGAAAACCTACAGAGATGGAACCTCTGTAACTTGTAGGGGAGGTTAAAATATTTCTACATGTGATAAGGGGATTTCTGAGTTGACTGTTGGTGAGACTAAAGCTCTCGCTTTTAGCTAGGTTTTTGAAAAGTCATCGTTTGTCTTCATGTTTCTGATTCTTGCTTGTGAAAGGTGCTAATGGTATCACTCGGTTTCCTGGGGTTGTAGAGCAGACTGTACGGACTGTCAGGTGGTGTGGCAGGAAGGGCTGCAGTAGGCCTGATCATACACCGCTAGCCTCAGCAAAAACTGAATGCCAGCAAGTTCATGTTCAAATTGTTTTGGACCTTCTCAAGGCTGGGTTTAGTGGTCTTTTTACCAAATGACCCACAGTCTGCAAAGTCAGAAATATAATAAGGGAATAAAGAAGTCAAGAATGGAGGGAAAAGATTTGAAAAGTGGAGCCTGATGCAATGACATTCCTGCAGCCACATGTGTTTCTTTTTACATTGTGTTATGATGGTAAAGAAATACCCAAAGCTCTGTGGGCTTTTGTTGGTAGCCTCATTGACTCTCAGATTAGACAGCTGCCAATTTTTAGATGCCTTGGAAGAGACTAGATGCTAAAAGCCCCTTACGACCTTCAGGTTTATCTGTAACTGTGCCCACCAAAACTCAAATTTTTAAAATAATGACAATTGTGGAAGGCAGTGGGACCTCCTGCTCTCTGTGTGTTGGTAATAGATGCCTTTACTCCTTTTGTGAAATGTGCATTCTCCTTTTTGTGTGTGTTTGCACTCACTAGCTTTTTCCAATCAGTTCCCAATCCTTTCTGCTGCTGCCAACACCATGGCACAGAGGCCTGCCCGCCTTCAGAGGATGAGCGCAATGGACGTGTCCGAAGACAAACAGGACTGCTGGATTCTGAAATGGCAGTCAATGTCTCTAGCAGGGTCCTCTTTCTGGGAGGTGCAGCGTGAAGCCAATGCCAGTAAAACATCCATTATTTGTGTGAAAATAGTCACAGGAACAAAAACTACGAGTAGAGGCCATGGACAGATATGCTTATTTTTATATTAGAAGGCCTCAATTCAGTTACAATTGAGGTTCCAACCTATTTTGCCGTTGTATTGCAGGTCAATAAGATCTAAATGTAAATTCTCTCTAATATAAGCATATTTATTTAGCTTTAATTACCTTCATGGTTTCTGGTTTCATAACCTCCGTTAGTTGCTTATTCTAAAGGTTATAAAATTTTTCCTGTCTTTTAACCTAAATTTTTACAACTGCTGTTTAAGCTCATTATGCTAGCTCTATCTTGTCTTCTATCTTTATAACAAGAAAAATTTTTTATCCCGGTGTCTGTAAAACAACTTTTTGTCCATTAGTAAAATGTTAATGTCTCCTCTCAGTCTTTCTTTCCTCTTCTGAAAATGTTCTATCCTTAACATTGCTGGGCCTTTTCCAGGTACTTTGCTTTTCTACCTGCTGTCTTTAATTTTTCTCTCTTTAAGCAGAGCACCCAGATTGTAAGTGGAATACTCCTGACTGGAAGCCTGTCAGTACATGGAGAAATATCTCGCGTCTTGGTTTATAAGCACTACTCCTCCAGGCAGCAAAGCAAGAGCACTTATGGCTCATGCGACAGTGTTAACTTGGCTGTAGTTATCCACCAGGATAACGAGTTACTACCCTGGTACAGTTTTCCATGTGCTGGCCAGAAACTGCTTAATATGTGACTTGTTTTGATCAAGTGTATTGATTGATTGTTTCACTGGTTTTAGATTTCTGAGGTTGAAAGAGTAGAGATTTTGTCCAGAGCTCAAAGTCGTAAATCAAGCTGTCTTTAGTGCCTTGAATAAGGGTGAGCTGGGCTCCAGAGCAGTGCAATAGCCAGGATGAGAACATGACCACTGCACTCTTGGCTGAAGAACCAGACTGTAGTGACTGCCTGAAGGACTTTCCTGGGGACCTGGTATGGGGCTGTTGAGCGATGAGGCAGAGCGACACAGGAGGTGAGCATCCGGGGAAGAGCCAAGAGGCAACTGCAGGAGCAGACTTGTGGCAGGTGGTACACTGCATATCATCAAAAGAGACAAATAGGAACAACTACTGCATCTTGTAAGATTGTCAAAATGGCATGAGGGACAATTACTAGAGCAGGCTGCAACTGGCAGAGCTTTGCTTTGTTTCAAGGAGGGCTAAGGTGGGATGAGAATAGAGCAGTTTTGCATTTCCACACTGTGGTGCACGTTTCCAACACATTGGCATCACTTGGCTTTTATCGTCAGAAATTAACACAACCCGAATGTTGCGGAAAATGTATGTGGCAGTTTGTGCGTATAGATTAGGCTCACATCACATGTCTTAATCATGCTGCTTAAGGGCTCCCTTTTATAATATCTTCATTTCAACAGAAATGTCCTCTTGTCAGATTACTATCTTTACATCAGTTCATACTAAAAAGTGGCATTATGCTAAAGCGTCAAGAGCTTCCATGGTGCTGTACCCTCTTTACAATCTGGCCCAGCCCCAGACTCTTGACAGATTATCTCTGCGTATAATTTTTACCTCATCATGCTTTGTCCTTTGGGAAAGCACTGCTATTAAATACAGAAAAGTAGCAGCAAGTTATTTATTTTCCATTCCTGGTAATGACTCACTTTTAGTTAATGAATGGGAAAAAAGTACATGAAATCAATGGAGCGATGTGTTGTCTAACTGTAAAGCAGGAGATGCTATTCCCAGCCCTGTGATTCCTCCCCAGGTAAAGGTCAGGGATTCGCTGACTTTGGCCATGTTCTGCTTAGTACTTTGTTTCCCAGCTGAAAAATAGCACCGTTAGTCCTTGTCAGATCAGAAGAGATTTGCAAATGCAGAGAGCAATTGAACATTTTGCAGCTATTGCAAACTAACAGGTGTATAATTCACATTTGTCCTTTAAAGAAATCCTCTCTTAATTAATATCATAGTGCTTGGTGATCCAGGATAAAGCTTTTGTTTCTTAACAGATAAACCAGAATTACAAATCCTAGCTCTAGGAGCTGCTGGGCAGCCAAATGTGTACAGTTTTCAGCTAGGAAAATTCACGTCTGCTTCTACTCACAGCTCTGCTAATAACCTACTACAGGGCACTGAGCAAGCCGCATTCCCTTCCTAGTGCCATATGGTAATGGGCTTCTGACAAAGTAACAGCTTATTTCAATATTGTCATATTGACATCTCTGACTTCTCTAGATAACAAGTGCTGGTTAAAATTTAGCAGGCATTATTATTTGTTTTCCTCAGCACAGTGGAATTACAATGTAATTGCAGTTATTTCATAAACTTTGGGTTTTATTAAAGCTTGGGTCCATCCAGGTCTTCTAAAAAATGAGACTCCTGTGTATTACTTAATTCGGCAATAGATAAATAGATTCAGAAAATGTGCTCTGATGAGGATTAGCCATTGTTATACAAATGCACCTACATGCCCTACTTATTCTAAGTGATTAGTTTTGGAATATGTTTACAAATGTGACGTGCAGAGCTAAGCGAGTTAAGGAAAGTAGGGAAAGAGAGTGCCTCTTGGCACAGCCTGAACAATGTGAATACAGGAAGCAAAGCTGCCAGCAGAGTGAGTGCCTGAGACAGCAGCAGGGTGCTGGGGAGTCTGAATTCCCTCACATGGCTTTTCGATAACGTGCTGGTTCCCAAGCTGCATGGGTCTTCTCGTGATACCTGTGGACAAGGATCAGTTTCATGCAATACCGAAAAGGAGAAACCGCTCTGGAAGAGTTAGGTGACAAATAAGATTCTTAGCAGACATAGAGTGTCTTCTCCTAGAAACAATCCTGTGAAGCTAGTTTGAAGAACACAAACAAGGTTGCCTGTGAATACTTATAGTGCACCGGTTACCACAGAGTGATATGTGGCAGGTGGTTTTTTTTTGATACATTTTTTCGTTTTCACTGCCGGGTGGGCAGGAAAAACAGCAAAGGTGACAACCTGAAGTATTTGAGAAATATGAATATGTCCATAACTTTGTTACAAGTTGCAACAAAACCCCATTGAGATTGTAAAAAGACGGGGTGGAGACGCAGCTGCAAATCAGAAGTCAGGGAACATCTGTACCAGAACCTACTCGTTTTTGAAGTGTCGCTTTGACAGGTGATACTACCTTGATTTGTATGCTCTATGTACTATACGTTACAGCAGCTCAAAAGGCCATGGTGTCCTGCCCTGGAAGTGGGAATGCTCTGCCTTCTATGCTTGGTCTGAATTTTTCTCTCTTTTAAAAGCTAAGCATCTCGTTTTCATTTGAATGAAGTCGGACTTGAATTTCAAAGCCTCTTGACTTTTCTTTGGAGAGCTCATTCCAGGTACGTTCAAACTACAGCTGATTCCGAGTAGGTCACAACCCCAAAGAGCACCTTCCCATGGTCTGTCCTCCTCCCCTTCTGAAATTGTCATTGTTCTCCTGGATTTTGGCTGGGACATGTAAGAGTTCCGTAATCTGCGTTACTGTTTGTAGCGTGTTTCTCTGACGTGCCAGAAAACTGGCTTAGCAACAACGGGAAATCCAGCTTCCCAAAGCAAGTGTCACAGACAAAGAATTGTGAAAAAGAAAAGAGAAAAGACACATTCAGCTTGTTCATATTCTGCCTTGCTGTTCCAAGTGACTGTTTTCTAAGGTCTTTGAAAGCATCAGACTAAAAGAACAGGGAGCATTTCATGTCAGATCATTTTGTACTAATGACGACATCACATGAAAAGAGAAAACACTGCTGAAACTCTATTCATTGACATTTAGTAAATGTCTTATAAATAGGAGTTGAAAAGAAGATGGTGTGATAACCCACTTGTTTTCACTGTGATAATTGCAAGTAGGACTCTGATCTTTCTTCCCTTAAGTCAATGAGAAAGCTACGATTAACTTAACTTAGACCAATACTATTATTTGCATAATTAGCTGCTTCTAGCTAGGTTTTCATGCAGCATGCCTGGAAACTGCGTTGAGAAAACTCTGCAGCTCTGCAGAAACTGCCTTTCTGTTCCCCAGTGGCGCTGATTTTGGAAAAAGACAGACATAGATGTGGGAGCTGGCACTCAGAAGTTGTGAGGAAATTTGGACAGCATCCACCGAAGGGCGACGGTTTGGGGAAATTTTGCTTAAGGGCACGTCTTATCTAGACCTAAAGGGTATTGGAATTTGAGGTCTGGCCCACCACCTGAGAATAACCATGCTCTACTCTCTGCATAGGGAAAAGCTTAGTCTGTATAAGCAAAATGTCATTTGTTTGTGAAGGTTATTGAAGTAGACGGGGCAAAAGTGGTCATGCCATACCTGCATGCCTGCCCTTTCCAATGTATGTTGTGGGAGTGGCTGGGTGGCAGACAACAGCTCAACTGCATCGTAAACAGACTGGCAAGATTTTTTATCACTGACTCTGCAATACTTTTCCTCAGACCTTCCACCTGAAAAACAAAGCACGGAAAGCATTCAGTGGTACCTGGAAATAAGTACGCATTGCCCGAAAATGGGGAAACCCAGGAATGGAAATGAATATTAATTATCGTCCTGTTTAAATTATTAGGAAGGTATTGGCCATGTTGGCAGTGAATGTGTAAAGTGTGTTTGAGAGGAACAGTAATATAAAATATTTTGAAGCCTAGGTGGAAAATGCATCCCTGTTGACCATAGCAGAGCTGTGATTTTCAGTAACACCTCAGTGTTGCCCTGCTAAGTTTAAAGCTGTGGAGCAAGGGAGAGTAATTTCAGGCAATGTTATGGAGGTAGAGAAGCTTACAAAAAAGTGAGGTGGACGGTGACAGGAGTCCACTGTATACTAGGGTCACTGTAAGTTAGTGTAGCAGTCAGTAAAATTTTCCAGTAGGATCTCATTATGTTTTGAAGAAGTGCTCTTTGATCTTCCTTCCACGTATTTCAACATGCCTCCTTTCCACGGGTTGCTGGAGTTTTTCTCTGCCTGAACTGATTGACAACTGTGTCAACAAAATATTGCAGGAAGGAATGGGCCCCTTGATTTGAAGAGGTTCATATTGGTATAACCTGAGAGAGAAAAGATGGGATAAAAATTATATGTATTTATGTGACAGCAAAAGTACATGTGGAAGAATGGCTCAAAGACCTAATGGTGTTTCTCTAAGTGGCTATGCAAGTAAAAAGTTTAATAAAGGGATAAAATGTGTAAGTTATCAGATCTGACAACAGCCAGTTGTAGGTGATCTCGTGTACCTAAAGCAACACTTGGAGATTGAGGGCGGGAGTTTTTGAACAGGCGAGAAAAGTATAGGGATTCCTTCTGTCGAAAGGTCACCCGTCAAAAAGGATTTAGGCAGTTTAGGCAAACTGTTACTGTTACAACGCATTATACCATCTATATCACATTATCACATGTTCCATTTTTTTTCCTGCCCTGCAATGTCTAGCAATAGCATGTCCCTTGCAGGGCCCCAAGGGCCTGGGGAGGAGAGCTGGCAAAAGTCTTTGTGTCCCATCACAGCATTGAGGTGGCAACCATGCAGCTCACAGGAGGTCTGTGGCCTGGGAATGCCAGGCAGAGACCCACTACCAGATGTAGAGCTTCAGACTGGCGTCGAGGTTACAAAGAGCAGCTCTTAAGAAAAAGGGCAGACACAAGACGAAACTGTACCTTAGCCCTTGCTGAATGGGACATAGCCACTTGCTAGCCTTGTCTTTACAGGTTTGCTTTCAGAAGGCCTCAAAGTATGTCCACAGAATCATGCATAGAACATCTGTTTTAGTAATACATTACTTTTGGGAGGACTGTGTGCCACTCACAGGTTTTTTTTGAGGGTGAAAATACCATAGTATATTATGTATTGCACTGGAAACAAAAAGCTGTTATTTTGTCTACTACTGAGCTTTCTTAGTTATTTAAGATATGAAATGCTCATTATTTAGCTTCCAGCTAAATTTTTTTTTTCACTTTACACCATTGAAAGGGTTACATAATACTAATAGACACTTTAAGCAACATTTCTGAAATTCTAAAAAACGTGCATATTTTATAGTTGCCATTAGAATTTTCAGTGGCTCTAACAAGTAATGATAATGGTAAACTGGAAAAAAATGCTGTTCAGTGAAGTTTCCAGCTCCTCCCTGGTTTCACAAATTGTTTTGGCACAGAGTGTGAGTTCAATATGCAGTTTGAGTAAATCATCACTTGTTAAAATTTGTCTATCATCTCTATTTGTAATGCTACCTATAGATTTTATTGCTTTTTGAGATGAACCATTGAAGTTCTTATTTTGCATTCATAGAGAGCTAACTGGAGTGTGTCATGAAGTCCAAGATTGTCTTTGTATGTGACAAATACAATATTTGTAACCAATGACGGATGAATGTAAGCATCAGAATTGATATCAAGTTCATACAACTTGCATTTTAGTCTTTCCATTGTAGTCGTTTACTCAGCCCAAGTGAAAAAGGTGTTGCAAACATCACTGAAAGCAGACTAAATAGAAAAATAACTGGATGTCGGATGTGTAGAATTAGAAACATAAGATTCTTGATTATCATTTTGTCACAAGCTGTTTATGACAGGGATGCTCAAAGCTGCTGTTTCTGCAGATTTCCTTGAAGAACTGAGTCACCAGAAAGATACCTCTTCTCAGGAAAAATTTATGTCATTGTTTGATAATTATTTATTTTCAGTAATTTGCAGTTTGCAATTTTTTTCTGATTATCTCTTCACTCTTAAACAAATCAGTATTTCTGAATTATATTATGACTAGATTCCTGCTGCAGTTACTGCTCTTCAGAATATCTGATCTTCCTGCATAAGCAATACAAAACCTCTTGTTGATCACATCACTGTAGATCAAGAGTTGCCAGATCTCTTTTCCTGGTGATGCATTTACTAGTATGAAATTCTATTAGCCACAGAGCAGCTGATCGTACACATTCCTAGTTTGAGGCATGGTAAGTAAACTTGTTTTAATAAAAGCTGGAGGGCACCATTATATCAAGACTGACATAATTTTTCTATGTTTGTGCCATGGTACTGTATTTCAGAACAGATGGACTCTCCGATGTGCTCTGGGCTCTGAGAGACCTGCACGTGCAGGCTACAGATGTTCTGCTGCTTGTGGACAGCTTGGCATTAGAAACTGGGTGTTAGTATCATGTTCTCCCTCATTTTCTTGCTGCTCCATTGGAAATGAACAATTTTCATTATTAGTATACATGGATACGTCAGCAGGTAATTTTCTGTTTGTAATGATTTTTCTCACAATACAGTCAATATTATATAGTCTGTGAGGTCAAGTTTGGGTTTTATTTATCCATCCAGTTTGAGAATAATCTGTCATTGCTTCCATAGACCAAAACTGGATGCAAACCACTCAAAAATATACGTTTATGATATATATTTACTAAATATGAATTTAAACATAGTAGAGACTGAATATGCTTGCCACACTGAAATTCCAGTGAATTCTGATGATGAACTTGAATATGTCATCTGCATGTTTTGCCAAAAAAAGAATTTCCTTGAGATCTCAATGTTTGCCATTTTTAAATTGTAATGAAATGAAGACTTTTTAAAGAAAAAAGAAAGACAGAAAGAAAAAGAACGAAGGGTATCCCTACACTAGAGGTTGCAGGCTAAGGTACTTTTCAGAAATAATTTAAAAAGTTTTTCAGATTATTCAGACGCAGGGCTTGAACTTCAAACTGCCTCAGTGGAACACTGATATGCAGAAGGGGATAACTAGCTATTACAAGGATTCTGCCTGCTTGGGAGAACAGAATTACTCTCTTGATGCTCTAGACACTGTTTTTGGGCCCTGTGTGAGCTGTGCTGGGCAGGGTAGCCTGCCTCTGCTCTTCGCTAAGCAATCCCTCCTCAACTTGTCTTCTCCCTCACTCTTCTGGAATTTTGGGCCAGTATTTTTTTCCACAGTCTTTCAGCAAAGACAGAGTGCAGAAGGGGTGAGGCATCAGCCTTGCAGTCCCTCCTCTCCCTTTCTTCGCAGATGCTCTTCTTCCTCTGAGCAGGAGGGGAGCAGGGCTGCTGTGTGGGGCAAAGGCCTCAGGTGATGCCTTGCTGTTTGAGGAGCACAAAGGCCCACCTGGCCTTAGAGCAGGGTGTGCAGTGACGAGTCCCTTCCAGAGATGTCGGATCTTGTAGGCAGGAGAAAAGGATACCATGGTAAAGGGGATAAAAACATGCTACCCTTTTGCACTGTGCCCTGCAAGAGCAATTGATTGTTGTCTAAAAGTTTAATAGCACTACACCTAACAATACGATGCTTCTTGGTAATAGTCATTTGAAAAAATATGTCTATCATGATATCCCCAGAAAACAGCCTAGTACTCATGGCACTGGCACTTCCAAAGTTGTTGAGGACAGGAATGTTTGCCATCTTTCACCTCTGTATGAGAAGTTTTATTCTGTCTTGATGCCAAATGGTAGATGTGCTTGAGAAATGCATGTTGTGACTACTCTTATTTAACAGCTGCTGGTCCTGAGGAGTTGTGTGCTGCATTTATTTAACTTACTCTCAGCTTCTAATATTTATTTCTCTAGCTCAACCATTACTTGACTTATCTGGGGGAATGTTTGAGTGAAGTGAGTTTGAAGCTAATACTTATATGAGTGCTGTTACAGATTTGATGTAAATTAGTTGCTTTATTCTATTCACTTTCTTGCATTTTCAAAAGGCTTTGGCTCTTTATACAGTGACACCTATAGCTTATTCAGTAAAATAGTTTTTATCATTTTTTTAAAATGATATCTAATTTTAAACCAGTGTATATTGAAAACTATGTCTTTGCTGAAACTAATTTTCTCTACGTGGAGGCTTGCTGACCCAAATGACGCTCCAGCCTGCAGGCTTTATTCATATCCACTGTCTTCGGCTAAAATTTTCAGCCTGAGTTAGGAGCCAGGTTTCTGTTCATTTTCACTTGGGATGAGCAGGGGAAATGTTGGAGGCTTTTCAGAAGTAGCCGTTCCTCAAGTCCTCCATTCCTAGATGGCTGGTACAAAGTCATTTGTCGACGTCTGTGGGGTTTGCCAATGAAAGTGATTGAGAAACAAAGTTGTTGCTGCCATGCAGGATTGTGTAACATCACACTTAGGAGAAGCTGGGGTTGAGGGCTTCTCTGGCTACTTCTGCTTCTCTTTCCTTTTCTGTTTTGTTTTTCCCACTGTGGCTGTTTTGTATTTGAATTACTATTTGGTTGGTTTCCTGGACTATGGAAGTGCAATCCTTTGACACTGATTTTGTGAGTCACAGGGATAAACATTACCCCCCACTCCGTCTTCCAGAACTGATTACAGATACCCTGCAGCCTTAATGGCGAATGTCAGTCATGTATTTAATATAGCATTTGTTGGGAGTGTTCTTGCCAACACTAGTTCATCCTGTGTTTTGTAGAGAGAGGCAGAATACAGAAAACTAAACAAGGCAATGATTTTGGGAACTTTGCTCTCCTCTCTCACTGGCCTGTAATGCAACCTTGCCCTCTTCATCTCTGTTTCTTCTCTTTCCCTTTGTTTGTTTTTTCTGTTTAGAAAATAAAATTTGTGTGCTTTTTTCTAAGGTTCTTTTATGCTCAGTTTTACAGTGCCTACATCAGTTATAATCACAGATGGAGCCCCCCAAGTCTAGTTGTAATACCAATCTTCAAGCCGAATAATCTGGTTACAACTGATTTGAATGTCTATTACTTGTGAAGGAGAAAATAATCCCTAGAAATAAGTAGGCAAGCACTGCATATAATGCCTCCAATACTGTGAGGTTTTAAATCTTTTTTCTTCTCCCCTTTTCCTCCCCTAAGAAGAAGAGAACATCTTTGGGACCCTTATGAGGAACTATTTCTGTTCAAACATTCCATTTCACAGTCTGTTCAAATCCAGACTCCAGCCAGATGAGGTTTGAGGAGGATATTTCGAAAACTCACCACCTAAGTTCCTGTTATAGCCAACAGCAGATCAGAGGTGGACTTTAATTTCTTTGAATTTCCACCAGAGATGATCTTGTTAAGACTGAGGAAGCCAGGAGAGTTTGCCTCCCTAAGCATCTTTGGGAAATAACTTGTGATGATTAAAGAACTTTATTTTCTTCAAAGGCTGTAAAGATTTTTTGTTGTCACTTCTATTAATGGGCAATCTCTAACAAGGAAACATGATAAAAGAAATAAGTTGAAGTTGAGATTAGTGTTCACTCTCTTTCAGCTGCAGATCTAATACTTACAAGTCAGTTCTTCCTTCTTATATTACCTTGCTGTGCACATTAGAGAAGGGTGATAACGTTTGCTTGCACTGACTTTACAGCTACATAGGTGAGGATTTCATCTGCCTCCTTCACCTCTATCCTGGTTCTGGTTAAAACAGAACAGATTCTTTTTTAGTGAATCTTCCTTACAGTCAAATTCTTCTATGTAACTGCATTTTTCTGAAGTTGGCTACGTATTTTACAGTGTCTGCTACAGATCTGGTAACACCAAATGTTTATAGGTTTGCTGAGCTAATGGTAGGAAATGAATTCAGAAAAAAAGGCCCCATCTTATAATTATTGCTATAGCAGAAAAGGTCAGCGATAGACTACTTGGGTCCCGCAAGTGAGGTGTCGTAAAGGGTGGCACTTGCAGATAGGGGTAGACAGGTGACCAGATAATAACCAACGAGGTATTTCCATGCCATAGACATCGCGCTGTGTTTAAAGAGGGGGATCATCAGGGTCTCACTCTCTTTGTCCATGACCGGGTGCTGAAGAGGACCCTGCTCCTTGTCCTGCCTGATATCCTGACCTAGATTCCAAACCATGCATTCCTGAGTCCGGTTGCCATCTACTGCTGCGGCCAGTCCGGGACTTTCTGGTGGGATGCCAGTCCCCATAGCACCCAGCTCTGGGAAACTCAGTATCGGTTTTGTATGTTTTGCATTATTTGTCTTATTAGTAATATTATTAGTATTATTAGTAAAGCTGTTTTTATATTCAATTCGTAAGTCTGTCCCTTTTCCTCTTCCTCTGGTGGGAGGGCGGGGGTTAACAGAGAGCATCTGTCTCTCAGTTTATTGCCACCCTGCTCTAAACGGTGACAGCCTGCGTTCCTTTGACTCCTGTGGACAGACTGATACAGCAGTCTGAAGATAATTTAAAACATCCTGGTTGCTTCACTGGGATCTTGCTGATGTTCTCTTTAAATAAGGTCAAGACTGAGGGATTTCATACACGTTCAACGTCTCCTGCTTCAGTCTCGACAGTGTAACACCCTGCCCTGTGCTGTGCATCTCTCTACAAGCCTTTTTGTGTCTGCACTTACCCTTCCTACTCTTTAGGAAACATTTGTTGAAGAAAGTCATAAATGCTGCACACAGAAAATCCCTTGCCAATGGTCTGGAATATGGGGTAGACGATTTTGCGGGTGGTGTCTGCAGATTTCTTCAGCAGAGCTTTCCCCAAACTGACATTCCTGCTGTGATGAAAAGGGAATTTGTTACTCTGTCACCTCTTTATGTCTCACATACAGTACCCTTGGTCGGCTGGTGTGCCTCCCCAGAGGAGACTGTGAGGAGGCAGGCGGTGGCAGCAGCGATTTTCTATATGTGTAATCCCCAGTTTATAATTACGTTCAATTTATCTTTCCTTGTAAGTATCTGGGTCTATCTAATGCTCAGTGAACCTTGACCTCAGTTGAATCAGCGGTGCAGCCGGAGCCCTAAGGGAGTAAATATTGTTAAATAAATATTGTTAAAGTCTGTCTTGAAAGATAAAAACAAATTTTAGGCTGTGTCCGGGATGAGTTTCTCAAATAACATGGCTACAGTACCTTTCTAACTATACTGCTCTTTCTCTGCCTGGGTTCACAGCTGTTACAACTTTTCTTATTTATAACCATTCTATCCCCGTTATGTGCTTCCATTACAGGTTATAAAATGAGAAGAAAGACCTTCCTATTAATTTTAGGATTATGTCTGATGTTAAAACTCATTTCTGTTTTACAAGATCTCAGGGCTGTGTTCATATATTCTGCATAGAAGGAGGGCAGGACAATAGAATTTTGTAGCCTAAAAATGCCAAAACTTGGAGAGCAAAAAACAGGAAGAACTGAGTTTTTGCTTTGCCTATGGAGCCTAAATAAAGCCTCTCACCCAATGTCTTCCTCCAGCTGGTATTATACAGTTTCTTCATAATAATTTTAAAAAATATTGGGTTTAGATGACAAAAATATTTTTGTTCTGTCTCCTTGTATTTTGTTTAATTATCATTACTGAGATGCTTCAAAGACTACACTTAGGCAAACTGTGAAACAGAATCCTTTATCAAGAAGTCTGAAAATGAAAACACTGGATTTCTCACTCCTTTTTCTCTTCCATTCATGCCCATTCCTTCACATGGAAGTTCTTCTTGGCTAGAAGTGTTTCTTGAATTCGGCTGTAGCTGCAGTTGAAGAAATTCTAGCAAACATCACACAGCCTTCTCCCCAGGATCATGGAACAACACAAATAGTCCCTGCGCTATAGGAAGGAAAGAATCAAGAAGGTATTTTTTAAAATCTGATGCGTTGTTCTTCCCTTGCCATTGTGTAGTCTTGCTGTTTTGAAACCGCTCTCTTTTAAAACACTGAACAAACAGCCACAGGACAGCAGAGGTTTCCCTGATACGTTGAAGATGCTCCAGCCATTATTTCCTTTGAGGCAGGCACACATCTGAGAAGGCTGCTGCCCTCTTCGGAGGCTTGGGCCTTGCTGTGATTCCTAGCAGTCCTGGTGCACACAGTGACTTGTTCTCTGGCTGTCTCGTCTTTATGGAGTCACTCATTTGTCCATGCGGCATGGCACAGATGGCAATGTATTGCCATTTTCATATGCAGTCTGTGTCAGAAAACTGCAGAAGTTTATCACACCCATGAGCATTTTTGCTTATCTTCATTTTCAGCTCAGTCATCTTACTCGCTCTGCCTTTCACCTTTCCGCAAAGCCAGTCTGCTCCTCCTAGGAGAAATTTTTCACAGGAGGAAGCTGGGGCATAAACAGCGGCAAGTTCTCATTGAAAGCCTCAGTTCGCCAGGCCTACCTGTTCCCTGTGCGGGAACACCTGCTCCTGTTTACATGTTCACCTGCGCAAAACAAATAATGAACATCCCTGCAGATTTAGTTTTACTGTTTTCTTCCTCCTTGGGAGATGCAGCTCCTATAGCTTATGGAATTCTGCTGTAGTAGTTGTTTCTGGTATGCACACCACCACTGGTATGACCTCTGCTTTCAAAATCACCTTAAAAGCCTAGAGGGATGGTGTCTGCATATCACTTTCTAGATTTCTTCATTCTTAGGCTGGTGGAGAAGAGAAACCAGCATCACAAACAAAATCATTCGTCTGACATTCAATCAGTTTTAAACATTGTAGCGCTTTGATTTGGAAGAACTTTGCACTCCTTTGACTCCATTATTACCAGAAGACTGCATTAATATGGTTTGACGTTTAATAGCCCTTTTAATTTAGTAGCACTATTGATGTGATCAATGAAAATTAATTTGTACCTCTTTAGTGAGAGTGTTTTACCCTGAATGCTGTAAAGTTGACCATTTCTTTTGGGTCTAAACAGACCATTATTTCTATTTTTTAATGTTCCCTGGCAGTTGTTTGAGTTCTTCATGTCTGATTGTTAGTTTGTGATGCAAGGGCTTGCAGTGCTCTGTCTTCTAGTCTTTTGCGGGCTTGTTTGAAACATGCTAGTGCATCTATTGGAAGGCCTTGGCACGTGTAATTTAGGAGAGATTCAGCATTTGTAATAAAAGAAGAAATGCCTTTCTCCTAATACATTTAAGAGGATTTGCTAAGTGCTTTTGTTTCTGCAGTGACACAAAGAATTAATGAAATCTGGTGCCTTCCCAAGGGTGTTGTGGAAATATGTTTTGCTTCAACTCACATGCTTTTTCTCAACTGAAGCCAATCATTTCATGTTTTGCTTTCTCTTGGAAGAAAGTAGAAAGTAATGCTAGGAGATACCACTTCATCACACCGGCAAAACAATCCTGGCAAGTTCTTGAAATGCTGAAGAGATATAAGAAAGAATTAATAAGATAGTTGCTAACTAGTTCCTGGCAGACAGATATCATACCCATGGACCTTTTACAGAAGAGGAGGAGAAAGGGAGATCTCAAACACAGACACTGCTCGCACCTGGAATTTGGCTCTGGAAACAGGCCAAGTAGCCAAACTAGCACCTTTGGTGGATGTACAAAACTGTGCCTTTGAGAAAGACGGGAGACATGAATAAGATAAAGGTCAAATTTATTGGACTGTCCTAAAAGCCTTTATTCTTCTCTGTGCTATAGGCCAATTCATGTATTTCCTCTCAGGGTAGGAACAGCAAAGCAAATTGGGGTCCTGGTTTTGCTAGCCTGGTGGGGAGCTGAACTTCTTCAAACTCACATCGCTGCTACTATTGTGAGCGTCCCGGTCTCTGCTTTGAATTGAAGAGTTCAGAAAACTGCAAATAAGTTTGTTGGAAAGGACATTTCTGTGGTTTACCTGTCATTATTAGTGGTTACTTCTTTTCCTAAGCAATGATCCATGTAAAAAAAAGTCTATGTTTAGTCAATCTCTACAATCATAGTCAAAGGCTAGATCTGGACACCTTGTGGTCTTGTGGGCCATCAAGTAAATACATGCCCATGAAATGCTTAAGCACACATTTACAGAACCTTAGACATAATTGAATCCTGGAGAGTGTAGCCATGCCAGAAGAAATGTCCCTTGTCACACTTCAGACAGCCCAGTGACACATTATGCCCCTGCGCTGTGCTATGGATTTCCACTAAGCTTGTGCTCAGACAACAGCAAAATGCTATATTGAAGAGTCACCCAACAGGCAGGTGGAATGACTGCAGCGTGAATAAGCTTTTCCCTTTCATCTGCTTGTAGAGATGCCCAAAACTTTTCATTCTGAAACCGAGAGGAGACTTTCTAGGTTTAGGACCCCTGTCAAACACAGCCCGAGTAAAGTAAGTGAGTGGTGATTGCACAAACAACTCTGCTCTACTTTCTATATGAAACCAGATACAACAAAATGGCCTGAAATAGACCTCGGTTTCTTGATTGCTCCTGCAGAAGTACCTCAAAATGTGCAACTATACGCATCAGAGTCAAACAACAAACACCCTTTATGTGACATGGGTAGCAATATTTGCACTTTTCCCTTCCATCTTGTGCTGCAACATCCTCAGAGGCTTTGAGATTAATTCTTGCACCTCCTAGCATGCTTAATAAGGGTCAGTAATCAAGGGAGATGACCTTGGTTTCAAGTATAACCACTATTTAGATATACATCACTGCGTGCTACTGTAGTATCGTATTTAACTTTCTTGTTTATAGTGGACTTCAGTTAACTGGAAGGAACAATATCCATGATTTATCTGTGAAACAAATCAAGATTGCTTTCTTGACTTCAGTAAAAAACCTAATATTAACCAGGTGATTTTCTATTTTAAGTACTATATGTTATTGAACATGTACTGATAGGGAGTGACTTATTGACAGAGCAATCTCACACACTTATTTTCTCTAAAGAGCTTTAATATTTATCTTTCTACAAAATTGCACAACGTTACTCTGTGCTGTACAATACATGTCACGAATCGTTGTCTGAATAGATGTAAATAGGAAGATGTGCCTATAAAATGCAAACCAAAATCAAAGGTCATAGAGGTCAGAGGGGTGTTAAGCCATCTCGTCTGATTTTGTCCAAAAGAACAAACTCATTCCCAGAAAAAAAACCACTGTATATTTATAGGTATATGTATGTGTGTATGTATTTGCATTTGAATATGAAGTATATGCGTTTCCTCTTTCTAAGGAGAATATTTTCTCCTACCCTTTTTAAAATGAACATTGACAAGAGATTGGTCCGCAAAAGAGAATCTACTGTTATGTATGTTGCTAGTGACTGTCAATGTTAACAGTAAAATACGTATGCATTAAAAATTAATTATTCAGCAGCACCTGCTAGTGTCCTTAGAAATACTGCAGTGCAATTCTGGTAAATGTTTCTTTGTTACTCTAAATTCTTTGCTACCAAACCCATCAGTTGGAAGATTAGAATATAAGGAAAGGAAAAAATATATATTTTTTAATAGCCAACAATTCTTTTTTTATTAGGCTTACATCCCTCTCTAATAGAGCTCTGCCTCTCCAGGAAGCAGCAAAGCAACCAGGGAGGATCTCAGTTCCATCTGTGCAGTGCAACTTAGAATCATTTTAACTCTGTGTGTAGTAGATGAGAAAACATTATTCATGATGTGATCTTTCGCAGATGTCTGGTGTTACCTCAGCGTGCCTCACGGATTTGCTGCTCACTCATTTTCAATAACCGGCACCTATTAGCAGCTCCATGGCCTCCCCTGCCTGTCTTAGCTCACGACCCAGATTCAAGGAAGTACCACCAGTTTAAACAGCAACTCAGAATTTTGAAAGTCACTTGTGATGCACAGGTCAGTAGTTGCCTAGTTTTGTTTTCTTGCAGTCAAAATTCCCATTTGCAACACCGAGGACAAGTATGGTGACATTCCATTAGGTGTTTCCTGGCATTGTTAGAGAGCTGCTAACAAGACCAGCTTGCCGTGTTTGTTTTTAAATTCTGCTTTGGCTGTTGCGTAGCTGTGAAATGAAACATCTCAGCACTTCATCAATTAGTAAGAAAGGGCTACGGATGTGGTCTCGCTTGCACACAAATGCAAAGACATGAGTGACAGTAGACACCTCTCTTACAGCTCTCTGTGTCTTGCCAAAATATGGGGTCAGGTGATGAAGTCATCAGCTGATGACAATAATGATATGGAGCTTTGGCTCCTTGAATCTACTAAGTGGATAGGGAAACCAAGCTGTCATGGCAAAAGAGCTCTCGTTTTGGTAGTAATGATATGGAGCTTTGGCTCCTTGAATCTACTAAGTGGATAGGGAAACCAAGCTGTCATGGCAAAAGAGCTCTCGTTTTGGTAGTACAGTATTGCTCCTTGCTGCTCTGTTGAGAAAGCAGAGCAACTGCGTGATGGTTTCTAGTTCATATTTGTGATGCAAGTTGCCCCTTTGCCGGAATGGGGTGCAGTGTACTAGGAATGGAAAAACAGTTGGTTTTTGTCAGATAAATTATGGCTTGTAAACTGCTCAGTCATCTCTCCTTCCATCTCTAGATTAGGTAGTCTCTGAAAAGGGCTGCCCTATCAACATTACGCTCACATCGATTTGTATTGGAGCAAGCAAGGATTACCCTCATCAGGAGGACATGTGTATGATGCTATAGATTATCTTGTCTCCCTGGTCTATAGACTTAAAAGTGAGTCACTGCTTCTGCCACTGTAACATATTTCTTTATTGCTGGTGGCTGGAAAAAAAGAATGAGCCTTTATTATGTTGTACCTTTGAGAAAAGTAATAGGAAGGATGCTAGCTCTAGCTTTGAACCACACTTTTTGAAACAAATACCATGTTTGTCTATCTTTGACCTTGAAGAAGCTGGAGGTCATAAAAGAGAATCCATTTATTTAGACATAATAATAAATTTGACTGTTCAGAGTCCATTTTATGGCCTTGGTGACATCTCAAAACTGAAAAATTCTACTTATCCAATGTGTTTTCTTCAAGAATTCCAGATATCAAGCATGAAACAATTAAGATACTTGTTAAGGTCCTCTCGGAAATTCTGAGCCATGCAATAATTTTTTTTTACCACTGAAACTCAGCCAGACAGTGAAACTAGACTAATTTCCTCCCATACAGGCATTTAGGCTGTTACAGCACAATGTTTCCTGAGAAACAACTGAATGCAGGAGCCGCTAATTTTTATCCTCGAAGTTCAGCTGTTTCTCTCTGTACCCTCTTCTTTCAGGTTGTCATTAAGAATGAAATGTGCTGACAAGGGCATCCTCATTCAGATGACGCAAAGTTTCTTCACAAGGAAATGCCATTCATTCCACAGAGAGAGAAAGGAAATCTTGTCCTATGACTAAATGACTGAGATAGAAAAGTTAAAAAGAAGAGAAGTGATGGTTATAGGTAATAGGGTTTCTAAAGAAAACACCATATTGTTAATGCATAGCAAAATGTATGAATCAGAAGAAGAAACATTGATAGAGACTAATGTATAACTATTACAGCGAAATATTTGCTAGCGTTTTCCCATCCTGCCTTTTCTGTAGCTGCCTATCCTCTGCAGGATGAGATCTAAACACTCACGGAGTTTGAGCTAATTTGGGTAGGAGATCTTGAGAACTGCTTTATCTCTCTTAATTGCACAAGAAAATAAGTATGCGAAGGAAAGGTGTATTGAGGTCAGCCGAAAAAGAGTATTACTACTCCAACACTGCCAATCCTTTAAACTCAGCTCAAAACGAGCTGCTTCAAACCTATTGCGGCTTTTCCCTTTAGCTCTCCAGTGCAGTGTGTGAGGCTCCAGGTCAGGCATCAGGATTGAAGAACTAGGAGGGGTCTGAGAACAAGACAGCTGTGATTTATGTACTGAATAGAATGGTCTAACTTTCCCCTCCAGCCACCACACTGCCTCTGCTGTGTTGTCATAGAGAAAGCAAACGCTCCCCTGAGATTTATCATCCTGCTAATTAAGCAGCAGCTGCAGCCCTCCATGTAATTTCAGCTGCTAGTGGCATGTGTGCTGTTTGAAGAGCTGCAAATTCCCTAGTCATCAAGTTTACCTGGGTGTGAATTTGCTCCCTCTGATGCCAAGAGCAGAATATATAAAAAACACAATCGTCCAAACCAGACGCATTTACCTTAGCATTGTTTTGATCTTCAATTTTGTATGTGATTTGCTATGCAAAAGGCAAATAAGTAATTACCCTATAGGGCTGAAATACCAGCTGCTGCATAAACACAGATCGTGTAATTGACAAAAATTTTACTGATATTGACAAATTTCCATATTTAGTTATTTGGAAGTTTTGCTACCAGATAATATGACTACAGGTAATATTTGGACTGTAGGTAGTAAGCTCCTAGCCCTTGCTGGATATTTAAGAAACATTCCATATCGAAATACATCCAGTATGAGGTTTATGAAATGTCTGGTACTTTGTTTCCTTATTGTTGTTTTCCTTTTTGACATCATTTATTGTATTAAGCTAAAGTCGTTGCTGGCCTGCTGCTTGGTGATAGACATCCAAATCAGAATGACACTTTTCTAAACCCGGCTGCACTGATATCTAAGCTCTGCAATGCAGAGATAACCAAGTCAGTTGCGAATCAGTACGGTCACACCAGTATGACAGTTTTCTTTAACTAAGTAGATGAGTCACCGGACTAATTAGCTCAGGCAGGGTGCCACATTGTGCTGTCTATATATCCCTCCATGGCATCGCTAGTGCCTCTGTACCCAAATAAAAAGTACGGCTGGGATCAGGCTTGCAAAGTGCCGTCATATATAGCTGTCTGCCATGCTCCAAAACGCTGAAAAATCAGAGAGGGCTTCTTAAAACAATGACAGCATGACTTCAGGGCTAGAAAATCTGTCTTATACAGGTAGATTTATTAATTCATTTGCTTTAGATCATTGATGAGAGCATGAGAAAATAAACTGATGGTGGTGTGAAGCAAAAAGATTTTTCTTTAGATAAAATGTTGGAAAAATTACGATTCAGGTAAAAGTAAGGGAGGATTCACTTTTCCAGATGTAGATTTCTACAGCACAGAAATATACTTGCAGCTATACATCTTGGAGTTCAGGTATAGACATAATATACCTCTGCTAAATCTACCTCTAGTACATATAACTGAAGTAGACCCAACTTTTTAGACAATAGGAGAAAAAGAAGTGACTTGTCTAGCTCATTCTTCAGCTAATCTAAAATAGGTCAGCTGAACTGTGCTTTGTCAATACTGTTTTTTTTCCGCACTGCCTGTAACAAGAGTGTAGCTCAGGCGAAGGTGTCTACAACAGAGAGAATAATTCTGCTCACAACAAACATTTTAAAACAATACGGGTCACTGTGAACTAGAACAGCTTGTCAAGGGAAGGAGAAATGCTTTTATACCATTTGTAATGTTTAAATCAAAATCAGGTACTTTTTTTTGATAGACACTATTTTGCTCATCCTGAGCTTGGAATAGGAATTATTATGTAGGATGCCTTGGATGGAGACATAGAGTTGTGACCATTACAGTACTGTCCATCCAAAAATATTCAGTGAACTAAAAGGATTACACAAATACAGAGTAATGAGTAATCCTGACAAGTCTTTGTACTGTAGACATGGCTTTCTTCTATGTCAAAACTTCACCCTGAAAGAACCGATGCCCTTGACTTTGCTGCTGTGAGGTGGCGTGAATAACCAGATGTTTTCGGCACATTGCAGATCATAGCTGGGTATGACACTAAACAAATTCAGCTATCTGAAAGCTGATTGAAAGACGGGTAACCAAAACCACTTTTTCAGTCCGCAGCAGAGATGAATACAATGCAGCAAGAGGAAGAGGCCCACCAAACATCTGCCACTTGAAGGTAAATAGTTATTTAGAGTAGATAACAGTTGATTTTCTTACTGACTGCTGAGTCCAGTCACTTAAACTAGGGGGTTCTTTTGCTGCTTACTCCTTGCTGGAGAATAGTACACAGCAAAACACTCCAATTGTCCCCAAAAGGAAGATTCAAACGTAGTCTTGGAGAAAAGAATGTTCTTTAATAACCTAAAGACTGTGACAATCCATGTTGCTATAAATAGGTGAGGTGTTGGGAAAAGCACTGTTAAAGTCAAATCAAATAATTTAATTTTCAATAACTTTAAATAATTTCACTGATTATTATAAAACTGTGGAAGAATGGATTCTTGGATTTCCATGAGCAATTGCTTATTAGAAATATTACCAGTTCGTCAGTACACCAAACTGAAACTAGTCAGCATCACTTTGGTGTCCTCATACACATGCAGAAGTTAGTGCAATCAAAAGTAAATTGTTTTTCAGGATTTTCTGCTTTCAAAATCTAAATGCTGTTTGCAAAACAACAAAAAAGACACTAAGATTTAAATAACTTTTTATCTTCACTAAGCACAAAGTATTCCCTGCATGTAGTTTAATCAAATAACATGAAAATAAATTCTGTCAGTGGAAACGTGCCAATAAAAATGTCTCAGCTTCTAAATGCTAACCAACTGATGGACTTAGTGTCTTGCTAGAAAAAGAAATTAAAAAATAGAGCTTATAATTTCTGTGAAGCTTCTTTTTTTCAGTTTGCAGTCAATTTATATGTCTGTATGTAATACCCTGGAATACAGAGGTAAAAACGCAGGGTGTTCATTTCACTTTGGAAAAGCTGATAATGCTTCCTGATCAATTGCAATTCGCTCTTTCAACGAAGTGCAAATTTCACACCTGAAATAGGCTGGTGAAGTCTATCAGTTGACATCTTCCATGAATGCACTTTTCTTCAAAGGTGCAGGGGAAAAAAACCATGAATGTGCCTGTACAACCACAAGCTAAATGGTGCAGGGGATGAGTTAACTGGTAAGAGATTTATACAATTACTGTGCTGTAAAATGATTTCTCAAGCGAAGACCATTTGTCAAATAAAAGGGTCCTTCTTAGCCCTGCCCCACGCAACACGCTCAGCTTCTGCTCTGCGGGGTGTAGAGGGAGTAACGATCAGGACAGGCAGCAAGAATATTATGGTCAGATTAAGCGGAGTCTCGGGTTCTTTTACAATGGCAGGGCATGTTATTGTAGTTTTAGGTATAATTACATCCATCATTAAAGGGTAGAAGGCAGCTGCTGCTTCGTAACATCCATGAGCTTCAGTAACTGCTGCACCATCTTAGATGGCTCTTCCGTCTCTCAGACAGGTCACTGGAACTAACAACCCAGTCCCAAAATACTGTGTGTGAGCATTGATGCTGGTACTGCTCTCCTACATGGGCTGATGGCTTGCACTTCAGTAAGCAAAACTATTGCTGGTTCTGACTTGGACACTGGTCCGACACAACTGCCCAGGATGCTTGGGTGAGGACTTTGGATTCTCTCAGCCTCTCTCAGAAGAACTCCTTTGGTGTAGTGCATGTATGGTTAAAGCCAGGTGCAAGTGCTGGTGACGTGAAGGTGGGAGCAGAAGGAAAGAGGGCCTAGTAACAAAACAGAAAATCTGCTTTTGTTCAGACCAATCCAAAGGGTGTTTTTCCACTGTACAACTAACAAGTCTTCAGAGTTCATGAGGATCCACCAATCACAGAATCACAGAAAGTTAGGTGTTGGAAGGGACCTCTGTGGGTCATCCAGTCCAAGGACCCTGCCAAAGCAGGGTCACGCAGGACTGGCTGCACAGGACCTTATGCAGGCGGGTCTTGAATATCCCCAGAGAAGGAGACCCCACAACCTCCCTAAGCAGCCTGTTCCACTGGTCTGTCACCCTCAGAACGAAGAAGTTCTTCCTCATGTTCAGAGAGAACTTCCTGTGCTTCAGTTTGTAATGAATGAACCAAGGAACCATGGGCTTTGGGCAGGCTGACAATGGGAACATGCCTAGTGGTCCCAAAGTCAGCAGGTGACAGAGGTAGACTGGAGAGCAAACCTGTGACAAACTCTTCTCACACAAGAGGCAAAAAACTCAAATCATAGTCCACAAAGGCCTTGGGCCATCCGTCTGAGAGCTAGGTGCGTGTTTGCAAATCTGGGCACCAGTGTCAAGGAAGCTGCAGCTTTCCTCTGGAGATAAAGGGATGGGACAGCCTAGATCCAGCCCCTCGCTGGGTTGGCCAGGACAGCTCCCACAGCTTGAAGGTCAACAATTCTCACCCACTTCAAAACCAGCCTTTGCAGGAGACAGCAGAGCTTTGGCCTCTCACCACTAATTTTTCTCTCCCTGCACCCCAAAGATATCACTTCTTGCAAATATTAAGATACTTTATTTGGAAGAAGAAAGTTTGACAAAACTTCAAAAATATTTCGTTGTGGTAAAGCACAAAGAGTTCAACTTTTACCACTGCGTCCTTTTCTGTGCTTGCCAGGGGGAGTCCTACCTGCCAGGAAACATCAGAAGGTGTAGCCCTTGGAACCCTCCCAGACACGTTGCCTTATGCTATTGCCACCAAGAGGCTGCAGCAGAGAAGAGCATTTCAGAGTAGCCTAGGAGCAAAGTGTAGAGCAAAGCCGGGGCTTAAAAGGGACCTCGTCTGAGGGTTATCCGTACCCTGGGATTTTCCCCATGATACAGAGCACGGGAGAGAAACACAAGACTGGTGGAAAGGGAATTCTAAGTGTCACAATTATATACTAAGTTCAGTAATTAATTTTATTAAATTTAAAAACAGAACAGAGATGTCAACATTTATGGGTAGAGGTCTTACCCGGCACCAGTTTCCACTCTGGTCCTTTCATATGCACCATGAGGAAGGCAGAATTAGTAAAAGTATTTAGCCGATCCCTCTTTTTGTATTTCTCTGTAATAGTAAGACAAATGTTGTAGTATTTATTGGAGGTTAATGAGCCGCCGTGCCTCAGACTGTGAGCTCTTAGATTTGCGTTATTAAAGGGTTATACTGGGCAACAGTATTTTACCTTCTGGCTATGCATCCTCCAGCAGTGCTCAGACTCTTTTTTAAATGCCATACAAAATAAATGCCCTTTCCAAGATGAAAAAATCTAACGGGCTGAAAGTTTTGTTTCAGTCACTTCTGTAGGAGTATCAGACTTCATGGGCCCTGTGTCTTCCTATAGGAAATAGTTTTGAACACATGTCTGCACTCTTGAATTTGTAAGGAGAACAAGATGGTTGGGGTTTTGCCAGATAGCTATACAGATCAATAGTATATATTTGATGCAATTATGTAGGATTATTTTTTTCAGCTTGTTGACTGCATTGTTAGTATGACGGATGCAATGTGAGAGTTGTAGATGAGGGAACATAAGATAGGTGTTAACTGTCTGTTCTAAAGCATTTGTGTAATATGGAAGCTGCTGCGATGACTGGTGTACATGCCATGCAAAGGAACAGTATCTTCCTTGTAGTTGACTAGCAAGACCACAGAGATTTGTTGGTTTCTAGAGTGTTGCCATTTAAAGTTTATATTTTCTATTAAAAGTTACTTTGTGTGGCATCTGACAGTATCAAGCTTCATCCAAGGGACATTTTATGCCAGAAGACTATGGTAGTGAGCTTTAGGCCATTTTGCAAAAGTGTAGGGTCAACTGTTGGCGTAAGGAAGGGTTTCGAAAGGTCACTAAAGGAATGGGATGCAGTTCAGCAGTACTTGGAAGTCAAGTTCCAGTACGTTCTTGATATTCCAAGTCCAATAACATGGCAAGATGTAATGGGTTTCTGTTTACTCTAATACTGAGTCTTTGTGACAGTTGTATTACCTGGAAGGCCCCAGTTCAGGACAGAAGAAAGCATTTGGTTATCTGCACACGAGTAGCCATTTCCACGCCATTGACTACCCATGTGTGCTGGAGTTTTCCCAATAGAAATGCATTCTTTAAGGGGGTTTTGTTTTAGGACTTCTTGGCAATTCTGCAAAATATGAATGTTGTTAATGAAGAATGAAGACGAGCTGTGTTACAAAAAACTGCAGAAGAATTCTAGTTTTAGACTTTGTTTTCTATATGATCAAAGTACACTATATAAATTGCAGGTTTTCTGTAGATCCTGTTATTGTTACTAAATTTTCTTTGTTTGATCATCTCTTTAGAAATAGTTCTACCCAAAATGCCACTGCTTGGTGAATTTTTTCATATTTTTCCAAAAATATTAGGATCAAAGCAGTCTTAATGTTTTCGTTATAAAATAGCCAAAACCAAAAGTGCAGTGGCAGAGAACAGCTGTCCACTTTTTTTTGTTACACAAAAAACAGAGTGCATATTATGAATCATGGTGCTGCCAGTTTAAAATTAATAAAGTCTATTTTTCACAGAACTTGCAGTTAAACTACCGACCTCACTGTTGCAGAATATTGGGAGGCCAAAAGCCTAGAGACCTTTGAAAAGGAGCCAGACAGAATCATAGAAGAGAGAACTGCAACCAGCTATGAAGCACAGACACAGCATGATCATAAAGGACTGACTGCCAGTATTTGCGAATATGTGGTAGCGACAGGACCCCTCTTTACTTGCCTTCCCTCTTAAAGCAGGCATACTGGGCTATCCAGGCACTTCGCGGTACCTACCACAGGTGATAAAGTACTCCTAGGAATTCGGCTTACCGGAATAAAACAGTAACAGAAGCAGAACGGGTAAATAATTGAGGTATTGGCATCTGAAACTTGGTACAACCAGGGCCAGACCTCTGTCCTCCTTTGCTCCCTCACCCCCAGCGTGATCTGTGTGACTTCTGCTTATATGGCTGGCACAGACATGAGTATTGAAAAAGTTACAAGATCTCAAATTCACACATTTACATACCTAATGTCTTACTCATATGAAAAGAAATAAATAATACAAGCCTGATTTTCCTTTCCTTCACATTTATGTATTGAATTATTCATGTCACAATGAGTTGAGTATTGTTATTCTTTGTGTTGGAAAATTTCCATAGTGGAGAAACAAACCACACATGTAAAACTACATCACTTTGTTACAGCTGAATATCTGGTATGAAGTCTCCTCGGATTTCTGCAACAGATCTATCTTTATAGCAAGGCTCAAATTATTTTTTCTCACACAGTTTTAAATTTAGTATTACATTCTTAATGGTTATAAGCCTTCTCTACATGTTAAGGTATCTGTACACATTTTAGGAGCTATTTGTTCTATATTTGAGATCCAATATTAAATTAATTGTAGATCTAAACCTTCGGATGCAAGATTTTCTGGCTTATAACTTAACCCTCTCTGATGCAATAAATAACATTTTTTCAGAGACATCCGGTGTGCTGTATAGGCAGGTAATGTGTAAAGTAAAGATGCACTTTCACAAATCCAAGGATCGAAAACTATAACGCCACACCCATCCATTTTTAGAATTTGTTTTGAATTGTGTCATCTATAGTGTGAGTATTCTGTGTTATATGGTTATTTTATGTTTTACTTATGTAGCTTATGAAATATTATTAACCATTTATACAGCACCATAAATTTGCCATCACACAGCAAAAAGTATTCACTGTATAGAAGTAGGTCTGCATTTTGCAGTGCAGCATTCTGGGCCCGCTGGATGATTCTGAATATGTCAACATCAAAATGCACTGTCACCAAGGACCTGAAGCATTCAAACAGCTGAAATGCTGCAGTTTCCTCTGTGCAATCAGATATCAAAATTCACCACTAAATTCAGTGTCGTAAGAACTTTGTCAGTCTTAGTATGCCCTTTCTTAAACTGATGCTGAAGGATGCTCAGCTTTGTCACTGCAATGGTTTTAGATTAAGTAGTATTTACCAATTGTTCACTTTTTTTTAACAATTGGTATTAACACAGCGAAGAAGTAGAGCTCATGGTTTCTCACCTACCTGTGTTTTGCTGGTGTAAGACGGTTCCACCCTCGTTACTAAGGTGGATGCTGAGGTAGGGAGATCTCTGTGAACGGGTGCATGCATGCGAGAAATACTACATGCTTTACAGGAAAATTATTTTTAGTATGCTTGAAAATCATAGCAAATGGGCTTGAAAATTCCTACCTGAATGCTCCCGTCATTTGAAACTATACCTGCTAAGAACCTGTGGAGGCCAAATAGTATATAATTTCTGTATATAACATTGACATGATTTATAATCAGTTGTAGTAGGGATGTCCTAGGATTAGATGGAATTACTTATGTGCCTCATACAGATATAGTACTTGTTGCTGCCATGGCATGTTGATAAGAATAAGTAATTATTGTTCTGTGGACAGGAACTCTCTGCTCCAACTGCAGTGGAAAGCTCCTACTTCATCTTTGGTACATTACCTGAGACCACAATGTTGCAAAATTGATTTTCCTTATCTTGGATGTCTTTCGCTCTGTCTTTCCTTCTTTCTATCTGCCTGTTTGTCTTTCTGTTTTCTATCTCTCAGCGGCATGGCTGAATAATTTCAAAGTATAAACCCTAGTATGGAGATGTTAGAAGCTGGTATTTCATACCCTTGTTGTCAACAATCTTCAGAAGCTCAAACATTCCCTGCAAAGGATAAATGGCCAAAACTGGGGATGGGGAAGCAGGGTCAGCCCTGTACCTGTGGTATAAGGCAAAACAGCATTTTGTTGCTAGCACTGTCGACACATCAGCCTTCAGTTTAATTCAATCGGTTTTTTAAACCATTGCAGTTGTTTTGACTAATACAATTTTTTTTCTTCAAGAGCAATACTATTTCCTATTTGACAGTACATTGTGAAGCCACCAGTATCTTCACGTGCTTGTATTAGGCATGCAGCTTCTGCAACTTTCTGTTGGGATCATTGCTTTATAATATATGGATGCGCTTTCTGAAATAATAACTCAAAATTACATTCTGTTTTACTTAATCTCATTTAATTGGCATCTCAGAGGCTTTGCAGGAGTCTGGCTGCAGATTTTCCACTTGCTATTTGATTATACTTTTTTTTTACTATTACCTACAGCATGCAGAGACAAGCACGCTCTTTGAAAACACTCCCTGCATGAAGATTCTTAATTAAATTGTACTAAGCATGTGGTAAGAATTGAAAGGTTTTGGAAACATGAGGTGCAGAGATAATATGGCATTTTACTACAGCTTTGCTGTTCAGAGTATTCCACGGCACTTTCTTTGCCTCCAGCATAAAGTTCTTCTAAAGGAAATGACCTAAAAATTGCATATACTTTGCTTTCTGCTGTTTTAATTACTTGTCTTTCTTAAAGATTGTAAAATAGGCCTTTTGCCATTGATGTCAGGGTTTGCAAAACATTTATTCAGGCATACAAAATAGATTTAGGATACAGATAAGTTCCAAGATCATACAAACAAATATTTACTGATGCTTGAGTTCAGCTGCTTAATTAAAGCAGTAAAAAAATCCAGCTTTTCAAATGGAAAAGGAAAGAAAAAATTGAAAGTAAGTCCAGATTTACTTTGGATTTTGACCAGTTCTATTAATGATGCTTTTTGCCATAACTACCTCACTTCCTCCCGTGTGTGTACACACGTTACAGAAAAAGAAATTGCTGACAAAAGAGAGAGGAGCTTTTAGGATTATTCCTCACCCCGGAACATAAAGCCTCCAGTTTCCTCACATTTTTGTATGAAAATATTTAATCCCTGCAACTCAACAATCATCTATTCGTCCTAGCTGCTTCCTGTCCTCTCTGGTTTCACGGCAGATGCAGCAGGCGATGGTAAGCCCCTGTTCATGGATGGGGTTGCCGGGGTCGCTCCTGACAAGGGCACCTAGGTGCCGTTTGGTATGTGCGGGAGGCTTCATGTACGCAGGTACAGGTGGGTATGCTCTGGTTTTGTGATTGGTCTGCTGAGATGTTGCAGTCGTTTGGCCAAGGTCATCATCTGGATGAAGCCATTTTCTGCATTAACCGATTGCTCACAGCTCCCTTCCTGCGCGGCATTCCCTGGCCCTGGACCACTCTGGGATGCAAAGCATGGGGAGAAACAAGGTACTTCTTTGCAGTAAAGCTCAGTTTTTCTTGGCAGTCGTGAGGCTTTTGCAACACTTCTTCCTCCTTTGGCCAAGTTAGTTTGTTCTCCATTTCAGAGAGTCCAGCATATATGGGTACATCTCTACCACACTCTTTTGTAACAAAAGAGAAACCACAGCTTGCTATGTGCATAGACGCTTGCTTTAAAGACTAAAAACAAAAAAAAAGAGAATTTAAGGAAATAAGGGGAAAGAGACAGCAACGAGGAATAATATGAGAGGGCAGACAACACCACTCTGATTAATGCTGCTGGTTTTGAAACAAATTTATTCAGTTTTAATACAATGAATCCCAGTGTTACCTGGATGAAAGTGCAGACAGTAGCCTGCCAGGTAGCTCCTCTTCTGCCCACTTCTGTGAAGACATGCCTCTGACTTTCGTGCATGAACAGCAGCACTCTGAAGCATGAAGAATGAAATGGGCCACTCGCCCAGGATGGCTGGTTTGCTTCCTAGCCAAAAGAAGTCCACACCTTCCTGCTGTACTGACTACAGGCACTGCCTTGACATGAAATGCACGTGGGTGGAAAAGAGTTTCCAAAATTAGATGCTTCTTTTTTCTCCATGAGGAAGGACTCTGTGCGAAAATACTATAAACTTTTTTCTAGTACAGCTAGAGTTCAGGTTTCCAGTGGTGGCCAGGCTGCCAGAAGTGGTGGCCAAGCTGCTCCTCCACAACTGCACACCCATATCTTCTCTTGCCCAGGGACCATCCCCATCCCAGCCTCTCACTCCCTGTGTTGTCCCTTCACCTCTCCCAGAGCAGCTCTTCCTGGGATGCACAACAAGGCCAGCTCTGAAATGATCATTGTGAAACCATCACTCGTCTCTCCCTGAGAAGCTGATTCTCTCAACTTAGATCCCTTGCCTCTGTGTTCACAGCACAGCCCTACAACCAGAGGCAGAATTGCGCCATATGGGGCAGGAGCAAGGCACTGGCAGGTCTTTGGATGCTTTTATACCACATAAAATGTCATAGATTTCCTGTTTTAGGAGTGTGGGAGAGAGATAATTACTGGACTGCAGAGGAGAGCAGTTTGCAAGCAATGGGAGAATAAATGTCTCTTCTCATACATTTCCCTCCTTTCTTCCTAACCTTCCCATGAGATCCCCTGTGGGGGAAATCACAAGTCGCAGTTTTGAAAGCTTTTGCCACACTTCTTGTGCCCATACCATGCAGGGGACTGTGGGAGGGAAAAATAAAGAGCGACTCCTTTAGCTGTTTCTGGGATACGCTGTGCTGCTGCGGGGAGTGCTATCTGTCCTTTCCCTTGCTGCAGGCTGAGTGATGCTGCTGCAAGGCTGGCGTGTGGGTCTGGCACATGCTTCAGGCACTCTAGTGGACAGGAAACTATCCCTGCTCAAACACGTGAGACCTGCAGCTGTGTATTCATGTGAGCCTTACCACCTAATCTGTACAGAGAGGAAGGCTAACTCCTAGGCTCCTGTAGACTGCAAAGAGAATAGCAACATGATCAAACATAACGATACGCAATACTCAGCAGAGAACAGTCTAAAACCAAGTCTTGCTTTTCAGGAACTGCCCGTCAATCCAGTCCTTGCATGTAACCCTTGTCTGTGATACTTGCAAAGTAAAGGCTCTACTTGTCCCTAGCACATTTATTTTATGTGTAGCATGCCTGTATGCTGATGTCTCTCCTCCAGTGTGATTTGCAGGGCAGTCTGTCAGCAGATGATGAAATGAGGTCATGACCTGCAGGTGCAGTGAAAAAAAAACCCTTCTATATAAGTAATAAACAGAAAAGTCATGTCCATAGTGAGGCAATGGCTACTTAAGAACACACTTTCTGTTTGTCATAAGAGTTGCATCCTTGGTGGGTTTCCTAAACAGAATTTGCAAGTGGCACACAAGAAGATCACCCAACTTGGAGTTAAGCTGTTAGGTCACATCTGTCCTGCTAACACGCTTCTCCCTGTACTTCTTGTGGTCACTGACTAGGAGAGAAATCAGAGAGTGACAGACTCTACAGGACTGAACGAATCTTACATGAAGCCAAAGCCTCTAATAAATACAGATAATTGTGAAGTGGAAAATATCTCTTTTGTTGTCTACTCCAGTGATTGACAGGCTTTCATTCGTCTGTCTGTCCTGCATACTACATATATATAACCATTATTTAGCTCTGTGAAGAAGATTTCATGTCAGTATAGCACACCTGGATGAAACTTGAAGAGGTCACACACCTCAAGAGAATATGAAACAAAACTCAGAGAGCTACTATTTGCATTAGGCTCAGTATAAACAGAAACAGATTACCTCTTGTTTTATTTTTCTCAGAAAGGCATATATTCAGGTCTCTGATCAATCACTAAGACAGATATTTGACAGAGAAAAATAAATCTGCAGCACTTACAGAAGAGTTCCCTAAGCCACACACCTCTCTTCTCTTTTGTCTATTAAGAAACACTTAACCTTCCATGTAAAAAACACTCCCGGAAACATTGTGATTGCTTGCTTTTGAATGTAAGCTCTACGTTAACAATCACAGAGACCCAAATATTCCTTTTATTTCTTCCCTGTGTAAGCTCTTGAAAAAAAAAGCCTTAGAGCCTCTATAAACCCAAGTAATCTGTAAGAACAGCCCTCTTCATTATTTCTGCAACAAAGTTTTCACTGCGGTTGTTGGGTGTGTGGGAGGCAGTTCCTGCAGGAGGTAAAGAAAATCCATATAATCTCAGGAATTTGCTGGAAAAATCCAACCAATCCTTTCGGCACAAGATTGAATTGGTCCTTTTCACTTATTGCAAAGAATAGGACAGAAATACATCCTTTGTAACCAAAAAGAGCAGCAAAATAGCTGACTTGCTTGCTCCCAACCTTCTTGATAGAATGTCTTGCTCCTTAAACTCGCTGTCTTCATTAGCAGCAGCGATGCATTGGTATAACTTTGTTCATCTGCACAGTTTCCAAGCACAGCCCTTCTTGAAACCAAAGGAGCTGGCCTGGATCTTATAATTACATAAATCAGTTACCACATGTGACCGTTAACAGGGCAAACCCTGAATCTGGTCCTGATCCAAGTGATTATGTTTGGTTTTCGGTCTAAGGCAAGCAGTGTGTGAGAGAAGCATTGGAATGCTTCGGATTTCAAGCTAGCATTGCTTTCATAATGTGTGTATACATATTCCGCAGTGCGCATTTGGTCCGGTTTGGGATGTGGCACTGCAGGTTCTGGGTTGCCTTCTGTTTTCCTTGTGTTAATATTATAATACAAGTTAATATTGCTGATTTGAGTGCGGTCATTCTGGATGCTGTGCGTGGAAAGACTCATTCGCCTCACGTGAGGAGCTGACCCAAGGAATTGGGTTGTACAAAGGGAAGGAGACTTATCTTCGCATCAGTCAAAAACCGGAAGTTTCCACTTATTAAAAATGATAAAGTGCCACCAATCTCACTTGAGGCTTAACCTGACAATCGATGTTCACTGAAACACCCATCGACATACACTTCAATTTAGATTTCAGATTAATTTTACAGGCACTTCTTCATTAATACAGTAGTTAATTAATTTCACTGATTGCTATTTTAATTTCTCAGCAGAATAATCAGATCTCTTCCCTACTAAATCAAACCTGCCTGCATTATATCAGCATGAAAAGACCATCTACTTAATTTCCTAGGCATTAAATAATTAAATCTTCCTTGAAGGGGAGGACAGTGTCTTAATGCCACTGGTGAACAGATATGACAGAGATATTCTTTCTTTACGGAATTGTATAGAGGATGAAATATCTCCTATCATGTATGCCACGGTTTATCTCTATATTTTATATTTATTACTATTGAGCACTTCTAATTAACTGTGCTAAAATACCTCTCAGGCAAGTTCTACATAACAAAAGTGAGAAAAAAAAGAGAAATATTTAGAAAATACTGCAGCTGTCATTAGAGCTGTGTCGTGCAGTGATATTTGTGTAGCTACCTGGAAGAAACTCACATGTCCCTATGTTTGCCCTCAGGATGCAAGGGATGTGCAGCAAGTTTTGCTCAGGAAAGAGAAGTTACCATATGGGAAGTCATGGCACACCATCCATTTGGATGGAAATAAAAGGTGGAATCCAGGGCATATTTTGATGACTAAAGTCATCATGATAAAGGGCATGTGAAGCTGACCTGCAGGCTTTTCCTTAATGAGAATGTTTTCATTCCTGGAGAGCGGTTATTAAGCTCTCCTTCAGTAGCTTTTGACTTTTGACTGTCAGGCCTTACAGTAAAGAAAGGGGCTTCCCTAAGGACAGGTACAGAAAGTACTCTGTCTAGTCACGCTAGAGACAGGTTTTGCTGGGCACATGGAGGACACCTGGGAAAGAGTAAGTGCCCCTCTGGAGCTTTAAGAAACTGCTGGGAGCTCGCCCTTGCGTCCTCTGATGGGTGACCTTAGCCCGACCAGCGCTCTGCCCAGACAGGTAAGTGAAGGCTGCATACAATCAGGTAGGGGAAACAGAGAAAAATGGCTCTGCTTCTTTTGTTGGGTGCTGTGATGGCTACTTAGGACTTGCCTGGGCTCCCCTGCTGCGGAAGAGAGCGGAGCACCACACTGCAGACCTCACAGTATTTAACATGCTTCTTCTCATAATGATTTTTAGGACGGAGGGTTAGGTTTTCCCTCAAGAAACAGACTGTCGTCTGATGGAAAGGTCTCCAAAGGTGGGAGAGGGATCTGATGAGGTAGTATGGTAATAAGGTGAGCGGTTCCACGAACAATTTTCCTTCATGAATAAGTCCAGGCATTCAGCCCAAAATAATTAAGTCGCTTGCAAATAGAGATTCGTTCCAAAATCATATCTCCAGCCAGACTACGTGCATAAAGTTCAAGCAGATCCAAAAGCTTCCCCTCCTTGTGCATCAGGAGCAGGTTTCCCAAAGGCAAAGTAGAATTTAGGGTCTATGTCAGAAGAACCCAGCACAGCTGCCCAGCGCTTCTCAAAATTTCGCGAAGGTCCAAGGGAACGTCGATTCCACAGCGTACTCAGAGCAAGTGAGTTGCGGTCCAGCTGTGTTGGCACTGCAGTGGGACAGAGACGGCCTCGGCCCCTGTACGGGTGTGAAAGGGGGGCTGGGGGGGTCTTCCACCCGGTCTCCCTCCCTCTTCTCTCTCCCTGAGCAGACTTGAGGCTAGACCCTGGCTGTATCTCTGGGTGCTTGGATCAGCCCTGGTTTAGCACTACTACTTCACCAAATTTAATGTTTTCCTAGATAAAAGGCTTTACCAGGATAAAAGCAGGCCCTTGTTTTCTGCTTGCTAAGACTTTGGCTTTCTTTCCCTTTCTCCTTTGCTTTAGGTTGAACTCTTTGATAGTGTTGCCACCCGATCAACCTTGCAGACAAATGCTGCATGAAATTATACCATGGAGTGAGAGCAAAAAGGCTTTGGCAAACCTTGTTTTTAAATGTTACTTTTAAAAGCTGTCGAGAACACAGGCTGTTGAGGAAACTGTTTTCAGTGTTTGAGACTGAAGAAAAGCCTCATGTTATGCTAATTCCTTTGATTCAGTAAAATAACATAAATGAAAGCAAGTACTGTAGTTCACCTGGCATAGTGCCGAAAAAGCAAGATAGCAGATGATAGCTCAAGCTAATGAAAACAAGTGCCGTTTTATACGGTCTAGAGTCTAACGAGCTGACTTTTAATCACACCAGTCAATCTGAAATGATTGCATATGCAAGTGTCCAGCAACCCTGAAAAGTCAGGTTCGTACATAGAAACACAGAATTGTTTGGGTTAGAAGGGACCTTAAAGATCATCTGGTTCCAACCCCCCTGCCATGAGCAGGGACGTCTTCCACCAGACGATGTTTCTCACATCTCCATCCAACCTGGCCTTGAACACTTCCAGGAAGGGGGCAGCCACAGCTTCTCTGGGCAACCTGTTCCAGTGTTTCAGCACCCTCACGGTGAAGAATTTCTTCCTAATATCTAATCGAAATCTGCCCTCTTTTAGTTTACTGCCATTCCCTCTTGTACTATCATTACACAGCCTTGTGAAAAGCCCCTCTCCATCCTTCCTGTAGGCTCATTCAGGTACCGGAAGGCTGCTGTAAGGTCACCCCGGAGCCTTCTCTTCTCCAGGCTCAACAGCCCCAACTCCCTCAGCCTGTCCTAGTAGGAGAGGTGCTCTGGCTCTCTGATGATCTTCGTGGCCCTCCTTTGGACCCACTCCAACACATCCATGTCCTTCCTGTGTTGGGGGCTCCAGAGCTGGATGCAGGATTCCAGGTGGTGTCTCAGGACATTCATTGCTGTCTCATCCGTAAGGCTAGAATTCCATGTAGGTGTATGAACATGTGCAGCTATACGTTTGTAGCACAGGTGAAAGGTCTTTTGAATATTTCTGTATTTAGAAGGATGCTTTGCAAGGACAATATGTGTCGCTTTCATACCTGCAGCTTATTCCCTCTCATCTTCACCTTCAAGATACTCAGACTTGGCCAGTAGAACGAGTCAAACTTTCACACCTGAATTCGAAGTTATATATGAATATTGGATAATCTGCAGTGAAACTGAATGTCTATTCAAAATTGTAACCTCCAGGATTATATCTGAAAGTTCAGTGTAAAAGCTGATTTTTGCTAGTCTTTTTTTTCTGGTTTTAGATGTTTCAGCCAATAAGGAGAGCAAAAAACTGCCAAGTGAGAGGATGCAGTTTGCGACACAAATAATAATCAGCGAATACCTGAAGCTAAGTTTCCTGCGATTTAAAAAAATTGTTAGGTTGATTAACTGACATATAATTGCATGTAATGGATGCATTTCCAAACATCAGGTTGGCTACTGAATGTATTCAATTATTAAAAACTACTCCAGCCTTATAATGAGGAATTGTGAAAATCCCAGTGCTGCAGTCCCTTGCTTTTCCTAACCTTGATCTCACTTTACTCTCTTTAGTCTTTTTTGACATTTTCCTCTGTGTTCAGTATAACATGTAAAGTGCTGTTGTGCCTATTCATGCTGGCAGCATGTGTTTCAAAGTAGAAGAGTCAGCAGATGGAAGGTCCTATTATTCACTGGTATTGAGATGCTGGATAATTGGTGTGTTCTCACTCTACTTCCGTCAGATCTTTTCTGCTCATTCATAATGAAATCTTAGTTCTGCTTCCTCTCCATTCCCCACATATTCAAAAGTGAGGATGCTGCTGCTGACATTGTAGATTTGGACATTACCGTAGGTGCAGAGCATAGAGGCAAAGGCTTTGAGCCAACCCCAGAAGGCCAGCGAGGTCTCTCTCTTCCCGGGCAGTAGTTGGAAGCGGGAGGTGCTTCTTCATAGAATTGTTTGGTTTGGAATGGACGTTAAAGATCATCTGGTTCCAACCCTCGCCATGACCAGGGACACCTTCCACTATACCAGGTTGCTCTGAGCTCCATCCAACATGGCCTAATGCCTTTCTTATGCTGAAAAAAACACAGAAAATCATCTTATAGGAACTACCTATTGTTGGAAGCATTTAAATGAATGGTGCAATCTTTTGTGCCTACAGAGATCCCCAGTTATGTAAATGCCAGCGCTCTGGGCCAGCTCTCTGCTGGTGGCTAGCTGCCTGCAGGAGGGACTACTGCATCCAGAGGGCCAGAGGGAGAATAAATGAGATATTTATAGCTCAAGGAACAGGAGATACTGGTGAGAGAAGACAAGGGAGGAAAATTTGATTGCAGACAAGGAGATAATAAGAAACACTGTGTGGAAGTTAAGTGCCTGTTTTTCATGCTGCTAACCTTCTGGTCTACATCTGGCCTTTAAGGGCAATTAATGTCTATTTTTTTCCTCTGAGGAAAATTACTTTCAGAAACGTTTAGCCTCAGCCTAGCACAATTAAGATTCCGTGTATCTAAGTGGGCTGGTCGTAATGAGGCGGAGCCACAGTCAGAGTGTGTGTATACACTTCTGTCAGATTCAGTAACTAGTGGGAGAATAAAAAACTGTTTCACATTATGAAATCTTGTGGAAAAACCATCCTACCTCCTGTTACACCTGTAACTGCAGTTGCATGGCTCCTAGGCATCCAGGTTTTGTGGTAGCCTACGGATTGCATGGCAGGGAAACGCTTTCCACTTTAACTAAGTAGTGTAATTGTGATTTACAAAAAAAAGTAATAAATGATAACACTGCATGTCTTAGGTAAAAATACAAAACAGAAAGAACAAGATGATCCTGCTTATACTGGCTGTCCAGCAAACCTGACAGATCAGGGACTGGACAGGACAAGATGTTCTTAGAATATTCTACATAGAATATTATTTTCCAAAGAAGATAAAAAGAATGGGAAAATTGGCTTCCCTGGCCACGATGATGTTCAGGAATTTTATGGGTCTCTTTTCTTGTAAAGAGAGTGATCTAGGTACAGTAGTATTACAAAGATACCTCAAAGCTTTTCCACTTGAATTGTTGTAGCTTCAGAAATTCCCCAGGATGGTAGTACACTTCTGTTTAATTGGGTTCTAAATCTCATCAATATTCGGAGAATGTGTCCAGCACAGCCAACAGCCTTATTCCTTTTAGCAGTAAGAAGCAGATGCTGTTCCCGGCCCTTCCACACACCTGTGCAGCTGTGGCCACAGGGCATCTGTGTAANGCNTGCATGGCAAGTNGCTGTCCCAGTAGGTTACTGTGTTTCTCGGTCTTCACCGCGTTGAGNGGGCAGCCTCCAGAAGTGCCTCTGGGGCCNCCCTCCACAAACCGGGTGACACTATGTCCGGCGGCAAGGTTGGGCATGGGGTCTTCGGTGCTCAAACAGGCACCCTCCAGCGGTGTCCCGTGCCTGAACCCCACGGTCTCCCTGCCTGAGAAGAAGCCAAATCTCCTTTTAAAGGTAGTTTTGGAGCTCACCTACAAATAAAATTTGGGCATACCTGTTATGAATTGAGGCTGCCACGCTATTATAGCCTTAGTCACGCAAGAGTCAAGGCTGATGTCTGTATTTTTACTAACACATTATCCTCTTTGTCATCACAGTTTAATTAATCTTCTATGTAATTCCTTGTTATCCTTACAGGCATTTTGTATTAATCTAGTTGAACAGTCATCAATATCACCATTTTTAATCTGCTGATTTTATTTTAATCCATTAGCTGATTACTGTCTGATAGCAAGGCAGAACAAAACAGGATTCGATCACCACAATTAGTGGGGAAAATGTCTCGTGAATTATTGAGTGTTTCATGTGAATTATTGAGTTAAATTCATAATCCACAAAGTTATAATCCTTTTATTATATGACAAAGCCAAGGCATTAGAGACAAGAGAAAAGATAAATTATATCTGAAAGGTGAAACTTTATTAATATCATTGCTTCTCATCAACAGTCTTTAAAATCCATCCCGATTTTTGAACAGATCATAATATTTCGTCTTTCTCCATCCTTCCCTCAGGAGAGTTACTTCAGTAGTAGATCTTTACAGCATAAAATAGCTTTGCCAAATGCAGGGTAAGCATTAGCTTTCCAGGTCAAGTTTCAGCTTCCCTTGCATGTATGTTTTTCATTTTTGAATGAGGATAGAGAGGCATATGTATCATTGCACTGCAGGGGAAGAGTTATTCATATTGAAGAGTTGTTCATAGACTTGCTGTTATCAGAATGACCCATTTACATCTCTATCATGGTGATAACATTGTGCAATATAAGCGGCTGTGGAACAAAATTTGTCAGTATTTTTATGTGCTTACATGGAATACTAATGGCAAAATCTCTTGCTGAGTGATTTCCTTTTGATATATAAAAAATTAATTTGGGGAGATGGGCATATAACAAGACCCATACTAAACTATAGCACTGACGTGTTCAATACTCAGCTGCAGGATCTGCATAAGGCTTTTATTCATATTTCTTGAATAAAAAAATAAATTTTGGTACATAGTTGAACACTTATATTTAAGCATAACGTGACTTAGTGAATCTTCATCAACCAGCTGAGCTCCCATAATTAGCGACGTATGTACTTTCAGTCTAATTAAAAAATAAATCCATTAGTTCAAGCTATGTCTTTATTCTTGTGTCCTTAAACTGACTGTGACTAACCATATCAGTATTGCATTTTTTTATGAAGGCATGTGTATTTTGCCACCCATGATACCTTAAAAATGCTGCTTCTTTTTCAGATACAGAGAGTCAGTTTCAGCTTCTAATACATCAATGTCTAGCATAAGTCTTTACTTACAGCATTTAAGAGGAGAAGACCAAAGAACCTTCATCCTCCATCAATGTGGGAGAAGCGCCATTGTTGGTAGCTTTGTTTTGCCCCTTCACTATCAGGAGACGGTCAGTCACTTCATATGTGTAATTGCATCCACTTTGCGTCTCTGTGCAACTAGTCCTGTCCATAGAGATGCATTTTTGCTTGGTTTACAGTGTTTGTACACGTCTTCCCAAAGCTCTGTACCCTGTGGTTTGCTCACAGAAAAATTACTCTTTCTGCAGCCCATCAAGAAGCTAAAGTGGTTTGTAACAACCCGTATCAATGGCCGCTATTAAGACATTACTGATTTCTTTTTCCCTTCAGTACTTCATGCGGTGACACAGCTATTGACTTCATGCAGACAGCAGTTTTAGGGAAATGGAGATGCTCCGAGAGGCATCCCTTGCAACGGTTTTTTTCCTGACCATAGGAGGTTAGTCTCAGATTGGTGAAGTACAGTATCCTGATTAAAAAAAAAACCTCCACGCTTCAGACGTCAAAATAAGCACTCTCAATGTGAGTAAATGACTAGATGACATACAACCATTACAGTTCTGTTTCAATTTGTGTCAATGTTTGACTACCGAGTTTAAAATGTATCCCTGCAGCTACCTTACCTGTGAATGGTTCTGTCAGCACCGTTTGAGGATTCTTATCTGAGCTGGCCAGAAATTCAAAGAGCCTGGTGAAAATCAGGTTGTAGGAAGACTGAAGCACTTGGTAGCTGATGCAGATAGAAGAAAAAGAGAGATTCAGGGGATGCTGGGAATATCTAGTGGAAGATGTCCCTGCCCATGGTCGGGGTTGGAACTAGATGATTTTTAAAGTCCCTTCCAACCAAAACCATTCTATTAGTCTGTGAATATCCTTAGACTTACAGGAGGTCAAGGATATCAAAAGTGTCACAGGAGAACAAATGGTCAGAAGTTCAAGTTTCTCATAGGCTATTTCAGTTTTAGGGCAAAAACTCTCTGGAAGAAAGCAAGAAAATATCTACTTGATGCTTTTGCAATGGAAGCTTGTCGGTATTTTCTTGTCAACAGGCTCTTGGCTTATTCAGTTTATTTTCAGTTTCCATAGTGCTTGCGGCTGCTGATGATTAGTGCAGATGCAGTAACTAATTGTTAAACCCTGTATATGCAGGTCCCCCTTGGGAAAGTTCATGTTGCCTGGCTTATTTATTGAAGACATATCTGTTGCCTATAGCAGCGTTTAATTTTACTGAGTCTCCTTAACTGTTACTCAGTTGGGGTAATCATAAATGCAAAAATATGGAGGATTATATGAATATGCAGAATATGTCTACGATCCCTTAGAGTCATGGACCTTATGCAGAAAATAAAGGGGAACGGTGATTTAGAAGCCATTTCAAAACATGAGACATTTGCTTCTGAGCATTCACTGACTCTGAAGCAATAAAAACCATGCTACATTTTGCTTATTCAGTAGACACTGTTTTTGAAGAAGAAATTTTGTTTTGATTTTGGCTTCTCGAACTAGAGTAGCCATGCACTGAAACTCATTTTTCTAGCTGAACATGGTATAATGCTCTTTTCTTGACTTTTCTTCCTTGCAGGAAATCATAGCTTTCAAACAGCTAGGTCAAGCTGCACTTCAGAATACAATCAGGTCTTTATCTCAAAATAAATCAGACCCCCTCCTGCCAGATTCTTAATTTCCTGTGGTAGCAAATTCCTTCCCATACAGATTTCTTCCTGGCTGGTTTTCAATTAATCTTCTCTGGCTGTTCAACTGTTAGTGCAATGGAGAGAAAGAGTCTTTCAGTCAGTGAGGAAAACCACTCCATAAATAAAATAACCAAGGTTTAGTCGTCTGAAAAAAGCTGAGAGGGCAGCCATTATTCCAAGTCATACGAGGAAAGTACTTTGTATTTTGAAAATAGTCAAAGCACTGTATTTGTCTCTCCCAACAAGAGGACAGAACAAAACATCTGATTCACAGTGAACTGCTGTGCTGCTTGAAAATCCACTACAGGAAGGCAAGAAGAAGGGGAATGGAGTGAACCAAAACCACAGGGAAAATGCTAATTTCCTGTATGTTATCAGAGAAGTGGGAATTAAGCCTTCCTCGTAATTTTAAATATTGTTTTTTTGCTGAAGATAATATGATGATTTCAGAATTCTAATCTATACCTGTTATTTGTTATTGAGTTTCTATACAATTCTGAAACATGAAATTTCTTTACTGGGGTAACGTTATGTTCTTCACAAGAAATAAAAGCAATTATTTAATTTCCTGTCATCTATCATGCTATGACTATTTCTCATCCTCCTTCCAGATATCTTCATATTCACCTCCCTTTTCTGCAAAACAAGGGGGAAAACTTAGCCATGGCTTGGCCATCACAAGGCGAAAAATATACTGTATGTACCCAAGCTCATGTGATAGGCTTCAATGGTATCGCTCGTGTTTTCTATTGGAATTCAGACTTAGTCATACTGGAAGGAAGGCCACACACTTAGTGAAATGAAGAGATAAAGCTACAGAGAAATAACTATGGCACTCCCATAGGGAAGCACTAGATTAACTTCTGCCATTAGTCTGAAAAACTCTGCTGATGTTGTTTTTTCTAGGCGCACAGAAAGAAACTTCAACCTGAAATTAGCAGTTCAATGGGTACATCAGTCAGTTTTTTATGATTGATTTATATGTTTCAGATGACAACATGTAAAATCGCAGTTTATTTCTCTGTTGATGCAAGCTAATAGGGATTTGCAAGGACCTATGCAGCAACCACAGCTCTGCATAGCCCTCCTTAATTTTTGATCACTTGCCCTATCCATCAGTAAACGAGATGCCTCTGCAGTCCACCCTTATGTAGGACACAGTCTTTTGACTTTGCTCTATTTATACATCGTGTACAGCAGAAAAAGTAAAGCACCTTCTGAAGGAGAGGCATTGATCGGAAACGCGTTATCTTTCCAGCCTGAGTTGCGATGTGGCTGGTTCATGCAGAACAGTCAAGGTCCCATCTGCCGATAGCAGTAAGCTGACCTTGCCTCTTCAGGGAAACTGCTCACAGAGATCTCTAAACACAGAGAAAATGAGCACATTTCTAAAGTAAGGTGACTATACTCTAGCTTGTCTGGAACTGTTGCAGCATCTAAAAGCAGACACCAGAGCTTCCCGTTATTTCACATGGTTGTAGGTTTCTCCTCTGTCCGTTTCCCATAGCTCTGGGAACTTCAGCCTCCCATCTCTGCAGGAGAAGAGTGGGAGGCAGAGGGCTACATGGGGTCATAAAACCAGAGACCACATGTTTCTTCCAGTGCGTGACCTGATACTAGGATTGTTTGGGTTTTTTTTAAGCAAACAATAGCTTGTCCTAAGACAGCTGGCCCTCTTGCATGGCATAAGCTTCTGACTTTCCCTCTGTTTCCAACTGTAGACAGAAATAATCTTGTCTCCTAGGCAAGAGAAGCTTGTTGTGTTTAAACAAATTTCAGTTAAATTGAAAAGTATCTTTCAGAAAGCCATTACATCACGAATGAAGGACTGAGTGAGGATGAATATTTTATTTTGGTTGCTCTCTGTACCTTACTGAAGTGTTGCTACTTCTCATTTGTAATTTAGCTTCTGACTACTGGATATTTTTACAACCTGTGTTCATGTGAAGAGCTTTTAAAATTAACTGTTCCCTATACATACAGATGTTGATTGAGGACACTTGTTCTGAAGGACTAGACCTCCTCTGCCTAATAGTTGGTGAGACAGTGGGTGGGGATGAGTGTGTAGGAGAACAGAGACGCAGAGCTAGAAACAAGTCAGTCCTACCATGCTTGAAGCCCCCAAGCTCCTCCAGGCAGGCTGGACTCCGTCGCACTGACTGCCCTCTGAGAACCAAGTCAATGGACTTCCAGAGGTCAGGAGTAATGTGCATGCCTATGTCTTTGCAATACACTTTTTTAGCCTTCAGTGCAAGATACTCTTTTATTCAGCAAAGAATAAGCTGTCACATGCACTTAAGTTTTGTGAATTTAAAGCAAAGGGATCAGAAAAAAAGGACAGAACCCCCATGTGAACCAGACTTGTTTCTATGGCTTTTTTAAGGGAAACTTCCATAGATGTAGTATTCAAGATAGGCCCGAACATTAGAAAACTTGGGTCCAGAACTAAAGTACAATGTTCATTAAAACCAGCTTTGATTTTACTGCGGCCTGTATGTTTTAATGGTGATCCTCCTTACCTCTCTTCTGAGTGTGATAAATTGCAGCAAGATTTACTTGACACCAGCTTTGAACATAATAGTTAAGATAGGTCGAACCTGAATAATTTTCTTGATTAATTTTATATTGAAAGACTTTTCTCTGAAGGTTGTTTTTCACTTTCCATATAGATCTGCGAGATAAGTGGTAGAGTAGTTCCTGAAAAGTTTCTTGGCAGTAAGAGCAATTGCTGTTAGCAAACAGCCGTCAAAGATACTTACATTGATCCTTTTTAGTCCTGCATGCATTGTATATATAAAACAATAATGTATTTTCACATGTCCACCTTGTACTGTGTGGAAATGTTAGTTTCTCTGCTTCTTTCATGTATCTTCTGATCACTCCTCTCATAAGTTGGTGTTGCTTTCCTTCTCTGCCAGCCCACACTTACTTACCTAGTAAATCAGAGGCAGCAATACTGACTCAACAGATAGTGCCATCCCTTCTGGGAAAAAGCACATAACATGTGCAAAAGGTCTGATGCCCCCCAAAAAAATACAAATCTGCATACATAAATATTTTGTCAGGTGGGAAACCAGAGACTCACCTGCCTTTACAATGAGATAGATGCCCTGCTTTACTAAGCTCGTGCAGCAGATGGAGTGGGGAATGCAAAAGCCCACTGAGGGAATGGTCAGGCACGTCCAGGGGCAAACATCTACTTGCCTGGGAAATGCTGATGACAGAAACTTCTGTGCCAAGAACTGGAGGCACATCAGTGCCTAAAATGGGACTTTGTCACCTGAATCTATGTAGACATCCCACTTTACAGTCACTCCAAATCCTATAGCAACATCATGGTAAGCAGTGGAAGAGAATTCAGATTTTCTGGGATCTAGTCCAGGTAATGTGTCTGTATTTTTTACCTACATCGTTTCCTTCCTGTCCACTTTAAGTTTGGTTTTGTTCACGCAGTGGCAGGGAGCCTTTGTTTCACTCTTTCATTTCAAGATTAAAGCCATTCATTTATCACCATAAATTAATTTAGTCCAGAACTGATGTTTAATCTGCACATTTATTGCAGGATTTCCTTATATCACAATGACTTCTTAACTTGTGGAAAAAAATACTGTTTCTTTCAAGAATCTGTAGCAATTAATAAAAACAGAGAGTGTTCCTAACTGCTGCTGAAGCCAACAACAACATGGTGATACCATGTCTTGTCAAGAAACAGTAAAGCAATTCCTGAGAACACATTTTTTTGCAGTTCTTTCAGGTGCTTGGATTTTTTTCCCCTGAGTCTTCTCTATTTTCTTTTAGCAAAACAGCTAATACTAAGCTTGTTACAAGACTCTTTTTCTCAGAAGTACTGAGAGGCTATGGACACAGGCAGTGTTTGTTTTCACATACGTAAAGTGGAGTTCTCACCATTTTGCCCTTAATAAGTGGATTGCTTTCCTAGCTAGGATCTTTCACCCTCCCTCCTAGTGCTCAGTTATAAGTGTACCACCTTTCATGAGGCTGCCCTGTATAGCAAAACATTGCCAATTTTAGGATTTGGGAACTTAATGCTGTTTCCGTCAAGGCCATACACCTGGCTTCCTTGGCAGCTGGTCTTGGTTCTGTGAAAGCATTGCCTTTGGGGTACTTTATTTATGTTCCTTTAGCCCTGGAGCACAAATAATATGATGTGATGCTGTGACCAATCACGACCCTGCAGTAGATCCTGAATGTCTCATTTTTAAATAAATTCATAATAGAAACAAATTTAATTTCACACACATCCATATATATAATTCCAATATGAAATTGAATGTGCACTTATTGTACTAAAAGAAGAACACAAAATTAAGTGGTATAACTATCCTTTACTGTTCACTCTTTTCTCACATTTTGCAAACTCTTAAGTAAATCAGGATGCGAAACACAAGTTCCTCTTATCATGCCTTAAGCACAAGACGGTCCTTTTTTTGTGTATGGTAAAAATAATGTAATTGACTACTTCTTCCTACCCACAGGAGAGCAAGGAAAATCCTTCAGGGATTTTAGGCTCGTCAAGAAGAATACATAAAAAATATTTCTTGATCTAAAGGATAATTTTATAATAATGTGGCTAGGAAAAGGTCTCGTCTAGGAACTGTTTTACTTCTGTCTGCAAAGAATTTATTTTCAGTAAAAGGAAGTGACTGCAGGTGCAGTAGCACTGCCAGGGCTACTACTTAATGAATTTAATTCTCTTTGACCATCACTATGCCACTTCTTCACTTGATGGTCTGCACATTTAAACTGATGTGCAAAAGAGCAACAGAGCCAAATAAGTCAAATTTTCCTACAGATTTGTGTGCTACATCCCCTCTTCCTCTAACACCACAACCATATCAGCCAATCATTTCTCTTTCCTCTGAGTCCTCACTGTATCGCTTCAATAACACGTAGTTTAAATCTGTGCTTAAGGTACATCAGTTCTTCCTTCCCAGTAGAGAGGAGGAAATCCTGTGTTGTTGGCAGATATTTTTTCAGCAAGAACCAAAGACAGCAGTTTCTGTAGACAGTCAGATTTTTTCAACAACTTCACAGACAGGAGGAGGTAGATTCTACTTATCAAAGTTTTATCAAAGACGATGGGGTGAGCGTTTTTTGTGCACTTTCTCTGCCAAATTGGCCACTTAAAAAAAAGAGAAAGCATCTGTTTGTTATAAATGCTCATTAGCAGTCAGCTGGAACTACATATCCTTAATGAGCTACTGACCTGCCATTGTGAAATACCTCTTCAGGCCAGGACCTTGATCAGTGTCTGCTTACAGAGCAATCTGTTAGCAGTATTTATAATTAGGAGTACTCTTGTGGCACGAGGTTCATTCAGACTGCATGACACAAGAAGTCCCTGTCACATTGTTTGTCAAAGACACGTCTGAGGAGTTCATTTTTCCCTGACTGATTACTTCTGTGTCTTCCTCTGGTAATGTCCCATTTATAAGTAACTGCGTCTATGACCTATGGATGCATGTTCTTGGGAGTGAATGAACTACAAAGGGTGAAGTATAAAAAGGCTTCACTGTAGTTTTCAGATGTTTCCTAGCCCAACGGGAAGGCCTCACTGTAACTATCTGACTCAACATAGTTATTTGTGGCAGAGATGTCCCTGTCTGGACTGTTCCCCAAGTTGCAGTTCTGGTCAGCAAAGAGAAATCAGCATTTGCAGGGCACAGTTTATCTCAGTCTGTTGATGACTTCTAGATTGAACTGCATCTTTAAATGCCTGTGTCTTTCCTTGGACAAAATCAGGTGAGAGTGACGACATCAGACCTCCACTGTACACACCTTATAGTCTAGCTGCCCGTTATCGCAGAGGGAGATCAGCGAGCCAGCTCATGGGTCGCCTGGGGTGGACAGTTAAGTTGGGTAACACGAACCCCAGTGCGCCTGCCTGTTTATTCCCATGTTCTCAGAAGCATTTGCAAACTGTGTTTTCTGCTTTTCATATCTGCTTTTGTTTCTTCTTACCTTGGCCTGGTTTTAGCTAAAAGCGATATTTGGGTAACTGATTTATGTCAAATAAATGCATCCTTTCCCAGACATTGTAAACAACTGCAAGAGAGTGAAGGACAGGCTTATCCTTTGGTTTACTGAAGAATGGACTATGTAAAGCATTAGAAATATAACAAGCACTTACAAGCAGTTTCAAGCTCCTGTTTTCCCTTTCTCTTCTCTCCACTTGATTAGTTTTTTAGGGTTTTATTTGTGTCTTACCAGATCAATATAACACCTACTTCAATTAAACATTGCACGCTATAAGAAGGAGAAGGAAAAAGGGAAGGGAAATAGGACTGCAAAGCTCTCACCCTGACGTTATTAAAATAAACTTCCACCTCCCATATTAACCTCCCAAATTCAACTTCATCTGTCTGTCAAAAGACACAAGGTGTAGCTATTAGCCACCGTTTTGAAGAGAATAATGCCCGATACATCTGCCATGGCTTTTGACTCTAGATCGCACAGGAGGTCTGTACTAATGCCCCTGCCTCACCTCTGCTGTGCAGACAGAGGGAAGAACACAGCCACCCTGCAATTGCTGAGTCAGGCACTGAACTCAGGAGTCCTGAACGTTAGTCCAATGCACAATCCAGAGCCTGCAACATGCCAAAACACTGTCTATAAGAAATTTGCTGTTCTTTTGCTCAGGGATCACACAGAAGAAAATGTGAATGAATTCCTTAAATGGTCACTGGTTTTCCCGCTAAATTCTTTGTCTCTCCAAGCAGCACTTCTGTCTTTGCAGGTGACACATAGACATGAAATAGAAATTTCCTCAAATTCTCTGACACTTGCTGGATGCCTCACAGCACAAACAATGAGGTTCACTGTCGATGCAGAACTCTGCTGTGTGGGCAGCCAGGGAACATTTCTAAGGGGTAAAATAGATATCTCAGAAAATCATTAAGCTTTAGTGCAGGGAGGAACCATGGCAAGACAATGCATTTGCAAAAGACCAGCATCCACAATTTCTGCCAGTGGGCTCAAGTGGAAGAAAACTGATTGTCATTCATGTCTGATCTCATTAGCTAAGCTCCTGCTTTCTGAGAGAGGCCCTTCTCAGAGACAAGTAGCTTGGGAGACAGTGATGCTGTGCAGAGTATCGGGCAATCAACAGCATGTTATATGCATATTTTTGCCTTTGGATGCCAGATGGAATAATTCAGTTGGCCTGATCCTTATTTGCCTCATTCATTAATGGTGTCACAGAATCACAGATTGTTAGGAGTTGGAAGGGACCTCTGTGGGTTATCTAGTCCAAGCCCCCTGCCGATGGAGGGTCACCCAGAACAGGCAGCACAGGACAGCGTCTAGGTGGGTCTTGAATATCTCCAGAGAAGGAGACTCCACAACCTCCCTGGGCAGCCTGTCCCAGTGCTCCATCACCCTCAGAGGGAAGAAGTTCTTCCTCATGTTCAGATGGAACTTCCTCTGCTTCAATTTGTATCTGTTGCCCCTTGTCCTGTCGCTGGGCACCACTGAAAAGAGTCTGGCCCCGTCCTCCTGACACCCACCCTTAAGATATTTGTAGGCATTTTTAGGGTCCCCTCTCAGCCTTCTCTTCTTCAGGCTGAACAAGCCTAGGTCCCTCGGCCTCTCCTCATAGGAGAGATGCTCCGGTCCCCTCACCATCCTCGTAGCCCTCCGCTGGACTCTCTCCAGTAGCTCCTCATCTTTCTTGAACTGGGGAGCCCAGAACTGGACAGAGTACTCCAGATGGGGCCTCACTAGGGCAGAGCA
>Ga0065711_1001697_pt1 | contig 66189 bp, 43 predicted proteins | sample Hoacrofraction12_FD_59098 | JGI IMG/M metagenome (GOLD analysis project Ga0065711, IMG submission 59098) | Hoatzin crop microbial communities from Cojedes, Venezuela - Epithelial fraction 12 v2 (version 2) | ecosystem: Host-associated > Birds > Digestive system > Esophagus > Crop | place... | reverse complement strand
GCCCCCCCCAGCCCCTGCCGCCTCCCTCCACCCGGCTGCACGGCAGCTACGCCGCTTTTTGACAGCATCCTCTAGCCCAGCAGCCCGCTACAAGTGTCAAGAAACACTTGGTTGCAAAAGAAAATAATGAGCTTTCTTTAAATATAGCCGTTTGCTTCAAAACCAGCAGCCCCACTGCAAGGACACCGGCGTGGCCTGGCCATGCCTGCCTGCGAGAGGGGCTCAGCCCCCCCCAGCTCCAGCCCGAAGCTCCCCAGGGGCTGAGCCGACAGAGAACCTCTCCTGGCCCGTGTGGGCTTTGTCGCGGGAGCCTGCTACCGCTTTTGTTCGTCTCCCTGTTCCTTTTGAGCCCCAAGGAGGCCCTGCAAAGCTATCAGCTGTGCGGTGACACGAAACAGCCCTTTCAATAGCAAAGATGGGCTTTAGAGAGCAAGGTGTCCGATTGTGGAATGGAATGGCCTGAGCCCGAGTGCACCCCCTAATCCACCCCCACGGGTGTTTGGTAGGAGAGGAGTAACCCCAAGCTGCTCATTGAGATTCAGCACACATGGACTTGGGGGCAATATTTAGAGGGTGTCAGGCAGGGTCGTGTGACTGTACCACGCTTGCTGCAAGGGAGCAGGCTTGAATTCCACCCGCTCAGCCTGATTTCAAACTGTCCAAACCTCATTTCATGACAGAACATCTTATGAGAAGATTAAACCCCGTAATGCCAGGCAGGAAGATTCTTTATCTAGATCTCTGTTTGCAAAAAGTATGATCCCGGAGACTGGAATGCAAAGAAGAGTTCCCCCAAGGCCTGAATTATTGTCACCAGGAGAGAGGAGGGAGAGGCAGGGGTGGTAAAAGGGATGTTGATAATGTGCCACGGCAAGTATTTAGAGCAAGCTTCTACATTTAAAATTCAAATACAGATCTTGAGTGCCTTGGAAAAGTGGCTCTGCTGTGCAAATAGTGCTTGGAAGGTCCTGGTTTTTTTGGAGAGTATGTGTGTGAATTGGCACATAGGGTTTCTGCACCTGAACAAATAGGGAGGGGGAGAAAAGGGGGAGAAGAAGCTGGGAAAAAAATGGAAGTGTCCTCTCTTCCAAGAGTGTCTGCATTTATTACATGAATCAGAATGACAATGCTGATCCTTTATTGGATTTTAATTAGAGAACCCAAACAAGCACTGCTCAAAGAAGCAGATTTTCACACCTCTGCCAATTCACTGGCATGTTTGTAGAGCTGCTACACTACTAGATCTATTCATCAAGTCCCTGAATATGCAAACAAAGCTCTAGCCAGACCTTTACCGCCGGCTTGTAGGAAGGTGTAGTTTGCTAGCAGAGGGCTCCACATAAAGCACATAGCTTGTTTGTTGCCATGTCCTCCCTGAAGAGGCCTTGGAGATCTCGCTGCTTCAAATCTGAAGGAGAAGTGATAAAGTCGCTAGCAAATCAATAACAGTCTAATTTTCACCCTTCCTGTCCTTCCTGAGAAAGTCATTAGGAGACACTCCAAGGATTTATTTAAATCATAAGAGCTTCTCTACCAGCCACAGAGGCAAAATATAAAATCTGGCCACCTTTAGGAAATAAATCACCAGGACTCTAAACTGGCACAGGGACTAACTGGGAGAAACCAGGGAAAGGCAAGCGAGGGATGAGGAATGTCAACAGCTGTAGCAAAGACACCTGCTACCGTGGTGTACTGTTGGCTACGCTCAATGTATAGAAAATCACAGCTTTTGGGAACACTGCACAGCCCCGCAGTGAAGTCAGAGACCAGCCTGGGACGGAGCAGAGGTCCTCTCCCACCGCCCCACATGTGGCTGAGCTTCCAGAAAGCGATTTGCAAAAGAGTCTTAAAACTTCATCATTGCTATTTCTGCTTTCTTTAAACCTGCGACTGTTCCTCTCGGTAGCGCTGGGAAGCAGCAGTGGTTGGTGACAACACTTAGTGTCTAAACGCTGAGTAACTCCAAGAGCTGGAGGAGGTGAAGGAGGGTTGTGCTTGGGTCTGGCACAGGCTGCCTGGGAAGCCCACAGCCTGGGACAGGGACCAACATCCTCCTTCCAGTGGGGTGGGAGAGGCAAGGGAGATGCTTTTTTTTTGACAGAGGAGTGAACTGAAGTGCTGGGGGTGCCAGGCAGGGGTGTTGCAGGGGGTAGCACGTACCCCAGCAGCCGCCGCACCGAGCGGGACATCAGTGAGGGCTGGGGACAGCACGGGGTCATGCACAGGCCGATGGAGAGCGGCTCGGGCAATCCAGTTTCTTTCCAGTGGGCTGACGAGTAAACTCACGTGCTCCTCGGGGAAAAGCCTCCTTCTGCTCTCTGCTGCCTTAGATGGGCTCCTTGAGTAAGAGCTGCGTGGGGACCTTGAGCATTGTGAGCACAGCCACTTGCCTAGAGGAGGAGAAAACTTCTGCCAGCAGAACCACTTGGCTTAGAAAGCCTGCAAATTACCTGGCATCAGGTGTTGGCGCAGGGCAAAGAGTAGCCACGTGGGAAGCTCCTTCAGAAGAGATTTCTTCTGGAACAGCTTTCTCAGCAGCAATATTTTGGCCCATTTCCTTAACGAGAAAAACCACCCCTGTAGCTTTTAACCCAGAGGGAGATGCACCGGCTCCGATCTGGCCGGAAGGGGACTCTCGCTTGAGTGCGAATGAGCACGTCTGTAGATGAGGATGGAGGAACTTCGGTGTGGAGTGAGGCTGCGTCCTTGCACCCGTGCCTCTTGGGTGGGTCAGGGTGGCCAGGGAAGCGGCTTGTCCCCTCGTGCCCCCACGCCCCGGCCCAGCAGGTGCCCCCTCTAACCCCACTGTGCTTCTCTCCTTGCACAGAAAACTCGGTGGCGGCCAAATCAGGGGGCTGCTTCCCTGGCTCGGCCACGGTGCACCTGGAGCAAGGTGGCACCAAACTGGTGAAGGACCTGAGCCCTGGGGACCGGGTGCTGGTGGCTGACACGGAGGGCCGGCTGCTCTACAGCGACTTCCTCACCTTCCTCGACCGGGAGGATGGCTCCCACAAGCTCTTCTATGTCATCGAGACGCGGCAGCCCCAGGCCCGGCTGCTGCTGACGGCCGCCCACCTCCTCTTTGTGGCCCCCCAACAGAACCAGTCACAGGCGGGGACCCCCAGCAGCCGGGCGCTCTTTGCCAGCCGCGTTCGGCCGGGCCAACGGGTCTACGTCTTGGGCGAGGGCGAGCGGCAGCTCCTGCCGGCGGCCGTGCACAGCGTCTCGCTGCGGGAGGAGGCTTCGGGGGCGTACGCCCCACTCACCGCCCAGGGCACCATCCTCATCAACCGGGTGCTGGCCTCCTGCTACGCCGTCATCGAGGAGCACAGCTGGGCGCACTGGGCGTTCGCTCCCTTCCGCCTGCTCCAGGGGATGCTGGCCGCCCTCTGCCCCTCCGGAGCGGGGGCCCCGGTGGGTGCCCCCGCCGCCCACGGCGTCCACTGGTACTCTCGCCTCCTCTACCGCATCGGCAGCTGGGTGCTGGATAGTGACTCTCTGCACCCGCTGGGCATGGTCGTGCCATCCAGCTGAGAGCATCCCGCGCCGCCCCGGCCAACCGCTGGCCTCCGAGGGAGAGACAGAGACACACAGAGAGAGAGAGAGAGAGAGAGAAAGGAGAACAAAAGGAAAAAAAAAAGAAAAGAAAAACCTAAAAGAAAAAAGGAAAAAAAAATTACATATTTTTAAAAGAGAGCACGGATTAAGACTTTAAAAATAATAATAATAAAATAATAATAATTAAGTAGGGCAGTCCAAAGTAGACTTTAAGGGAGACAAAGACCCCAGGAAGTTCTGTTCTGTTTAGTTTATAAATATATATATATTTTTATTTGTTCTTTTGTTTTGTTGTTTTATTTGTTGTTGGTTTTTTTTTTCCTCCTCTCCTGGATATTTATTTCTTTGGTATTTTGAATAGATGTTTTAAATGATATGAACCGGACCTTCAAGAGCCTTAAATAGTTGCTTTGATAATTTATTATCATGTGAACTGTACTCACAGGGGGAAAAAATTATTTTGTGAGGCCAAGCAAAACTGCGCAGAGTCTATTTTTCTACATGTCACGTATGTCCTGACTTTCAGAAAGCAAAATTCTGTACTTTCCCATCTCTCCATTACATTGCTCCTTCTTTTCAGCAAGTCTCAAAAACAAGCAAGCAAGCAAGCAAACACACAAAAAAAGGACAAACTTCATGGGGGTCCGTAAATTATATTTTTATACACAGAATTGTAAATTAGATTTTTTTGAGAGATCAATACTTAACTGAATCACATTTCATTTTTTGAAATAGTGTAAAATATGAGAATATATTATTTTAATTTAAATAGTTTCAAACGTAATGTCATTTTCTGTATTGTTTTCCATGTTTTGCTTTGTAAAAACAACATTTGGCCATGTTTATGGAAGTCAAGACTGTTACACAAACTTTTTGTTTGCGAAAACCGTAAGAAACTTTGTTATTTTTAACTTCAAAAAAAATTTATTAGAAAAAAATATTTTTTAAAAAGCGCACATGGCGGCAATTCTGTGATGATGGAGACAGTAGTTTGTACAGAGGGGAGAAAAGGATGTTTTGCATTAATAAATTGAGAAATAACTGCTGTAAATTTACTAAAATGTATTTTTGAATATTTTGTAATAGTTTTAATAGTTTTATAGAAATAAAATGTGCCATGCACACTCTGGTTAGTATATAATAACTAAGAATTCCTGGTGCATCCCATTTGTTTTTTTCCTTTTTGCTTATTGGTTTAGGAAACATGATGCCTAAAGGAGTGCCCGTTGTTTTATTGAGATGTGTTGCTAATAACTTTTAATTTTGGTACTTGAATTAAGGAAATTAATCCATCACGTCTGCGAGTAACCTGGAATCTCTTGTACTAACAGTAGAACCTCACTTATTCGCACATGCGACCAGGAGATGCCGTTTCCCTTCGTTGGAGTCCCGTCTCCCTGTCCATGCTCAGGCAATGCTCCCCTCTTCCAACTCCAGCCCTGGCTCCATGTCCACCTCCCGGTCTGGTCTGGAGACCGCAGACGGCTCTTAAAATTGATTTCTGAGGGCCTTAAATCAAGTTTGCCCTTCAAAGCATGTTAATCTGAAGGCAGGCAGCTGCCTTTACCTTGTGAAGGCACTGGGATTTTATTCGGCTTTTTTTGGATGCTCGGCAGATGGAAACCTGGGAGAGAGACACCGACTTTGGTGAATTAACCAGGATTCCTGTGGCTGATGCTGGAAGAAGGAGATGGCCACCAGATTTTACTGGCCACCTTGCCTGAGTAACAATGTGAGGCATGGGGCCACCAAGAAAAGAACAAAATACGTTTTGCAAAACAAAAAAAAAGGAGTAAAAATTTGTTCATTTCTTCTGAGAGACGTTCCTTAGCTGTAACGCATCAGACTCCGTCCCGAGCTGTCAATTGGTGAATGTATTGGAGATGTGTTTTAGGAGCTGAGTGGTGGGGCCAGTGCTGCATCTCCTGCCTGGTCCCATCCCCAAACCCTGTCGAGGGGCTCATCCTCGATGGGTGCCGACAAGTGAGGTTCTGCTGCGCCACATGCTCCTCCCTGGAGGGTTTCCAGGATCCCTTTAAAAATTTTGCAAAACATTGTGTGTGCGTGTGCGTGCGCATCTGCGACAGGACCGTGCCAGAAGGGAGCTTTAATTGAATGTCTTCTCACCTTTTCTTTGGTTTCCATTAGTCATCGGTCTAGGACGTTCATCCATCGGGCAGCCTTTTGCTCCAGAGACACAGCCACATCCTCCGCTGGGCTGGACTGCAGCTCCAAGTGGCCTCCTGGGATGTTCCTGCCTGGGGCCATCTCCAGAGAGCACTGATCATGCTCTTCCATGCTGAAAGCCTGGGAGTTTCCAGAGCGGTGCCAGAAGCTGGTGGCCGAGCCCCGGGCACAATCACCCTGTGTCAAGCCCTAACACATGGATGTGGTCTCTCCTTCGTAGCAGCTGCTAGTCCAGGGCCACTTCCACCCTCTGAAGTTCAGGCATGACCAGGGCGGTGAGACTTCGGTGTGACTGTCGGTGTGCTGCAGCACCCGTGTGGACCACCAGGATAGGAACAAAGCCACCCTTATGCCCACGCGGTGTGGGGCATCACAGGGGTCCGTGGACTGCCCAGTGGGCGCCAGGGACCTGCTGTCCATCCCAGCTCGGACTCTGCCACCTCTGTGTCTTTGGTGTCTGCTGGTGCGTTGGGGGCTGCAAACACAGCTCCTTTGGAGCATATAAAAATGTGATTGTGGAACAAATGAGTCTCTGCTGTAAGAGTCTGGCCTTCGCATGGCAGAGCCTGGGCACCCAAGCTCTCTTACCCCTGTCTTTGAATGGTGGCTGGCATTTTGTAAAGCTTTTACACTCAAAAACCAACCATGTTGGAGCCTATCTTCTCCAGAGGTCAGGCGGTTGAAGTGTTTCAGGCGGACAGTGGTCAAACTTAAAGATGTTGGCTTGGGGGCTTCAGCCTAAATCATAACTGAGATGAAAAAGACCCATTATACCAGACCCCACGCTTGTGTCAGAGTAGGGTATCTGCCCCATTAGGGACCATATCAGACATTTTTGTGTTTAATCTTCACTGAAAGGCCGGGACAAGCTCAGTGCTTTGTGGTGTGAGAGAAGTTAGATGCTGTCTTATACTAGGATCAACCTGTTTTATCAAGCAGAGAAATGCTGTGCCATGTTCTCCATCACACGTATTTCGAGTGACTGTATGCCTCCCTCTCACCGTATATTTATTACACATTTTCCTTTGGCGCGGCACGTCTGGATCACCCCTCCATGGTAGGCATTAGAAAGTGCTTCGTCAGGTGGACCGATCCAACCTATAGCTACAGGTCTCGTATGAAGGATGTACTGTCAGAACATCATGCTAAATGTCTAGGAGATGTCACCACCCATTTTCCACCGTCCATACAGGGTCTGAGTATGGCAATATTTTGTATAAAATGTACACATAGTGGTGGCTACAGAATAGTTTATGACTAAATACATATCTATTACTGTTAAAATAATGTATAAGAATGTACTTGAAGCTATTATCCTTGTGCTCTGTTGTCTGAATAATTAAAGAAATTGCAGAGACTTCCTGAAATGTCTGTTATGTGACGGCATTCCTATCGCACACTCTCAGCTTTGTGGTTTTTTCCCCCGTGATATTGAAACAGGGTGTGGGGAGACTGGCACTCAGTTCTGTGGGATTTGACATGGATCTTTCAAACATGGCAGGAATTGTGTCCGTGCCGCTTCTTGTGATGGTGGCAACCTCCCTCTTCTCCCACCTCGAGCCCCATAGACAGTCTATCATTTACTTGAGAAATACTACACGGCTCTGCAAAGCCAACTCATTTGGCAGGGTTGTGGGGAGACAGAGATGCCCTTAAGGTCAGCCCATCAGTGGCTGCTTGTCCTCTCCAACCTCCCCCATCCAAGCCAACATCAGATGTGACCATAGTGAGACTGGGGCTAGTTCGCGTTGATCTGACTGCTCTTTCACGCAGTGCCCCGGTGCGCAGATACCAGTTCAACCAACCAAAGGGAAGCTTGGACGTGCCAGTAAAAGAGGATCACATCCACAGTACAATTAAAATCCAGGCCAAGCACTGGAGTAAACCAGGTCTTTCACAGTCAGGTAGCTGTGCCGTGCCACAGCTGGCAGCTCTTTGCACCCTCACGTACAAAAGTTTGCTTAGCTATATCTTTTTATACATATATGCACATATATGTATACGTATATACTATTATTATCCTTATATTAAGAGCTCAGCATATCTCACCGGCCTATAAATACGTTTACACTGGCCCTCCCGAGCACTGCACACCATGCCAAAGTTGAGCAGGCGACGTAAATCAGCCCAGTTGGGAGAGAATTGGGCAGCAGTTTTGCAGCTCCAGTACGACATCTATTTCAATTACAGGGGGAAAGAAATCAGAAAGAGCATTTTTATTTTACTCATTACTGCAAGCCATAAGGGACCATCAGCTTTCCTAAGCTTTTGAAATTCTCTCTTCAGCAGTTTCGGCCTTAAAACTAGTGCAAACTTTACCCAAGAAAAAAGGTCATTTTTTCCACATACAGAACATCTCAGGACTCTCAAAGGAGCAGTGTTCATACCTACCCAAGCTGAAAGGGAAAAAATAATCTTCAAAAAGTGCATCTTTGCAACTCATGGGATTGTCTCAGATTTTGATGGGAGCAGGATGAGGCCTGCGGGCTCTGTTTATGCCCAGCTTGTTAAATATAATTTCTAATGCTTTGCTTTTGGGTTGTTTAGGCTTGTGTATTTAAATAATTTTTGTTCTCAGGACTGAAAAGAAGCAAGTAAATTCAGGAAACATGAGTTTAATAATCCTGTCCATGTTCTAGTAAAATCAAGAGCAGCATCCAGAGCTGATCTGGGTGCACACGGACTTGTGCTGTTACCTTAAAGCCCAGTGCGGGATCCTATAACTTCTTTTCCTTCCATTTTTAAGTGAGAGCAAGCCAGCTCTTCAGACAAATATTGCTGCAAATCGGGAGTGAAACCGCAAGGTCAGGAAATCTGTTTGGGGTAAAAATATTTGTTTTGATGTCCTGTGACCTAAATGTGAAATCTGTGTTAGATTTGCTCCGTTTGGTGTAAACAAATGTCCGTTCGTATTACCGAGGAGGAGAGGTGACAAGGGATGCTCTGTGTGGCGTGACCGCGGAAGGTCCCTTGGTCACCAAACTCACATCTGGCTGCTGCCCAAGGGCAGGAGGGCTCGGACGTGGGCAGGGGAGCAGCGATGCGGTGGGAGCACCGTGTGCTTTGTGCGGCTCTGCCCAGCTCGCTCAGCTCCAGGGAAGGTATGGGGACCCCTTCCTTACCCCATCACTGGGGCAACACTTTTCTGGACCAGCTCTCTGGGACACCACCATGTCTGCCTTGAAAAGAGGATGTGCTCATAGGAAAAATAGACTTGGGAACGCTGCATTGTTCCAAGTCTTGAGTCTTTTGATGGCATTCGCTGCAAGGGAACGGCCAATAAATCTGTATGCAATTACAGCAACATCCTTTTGGTATCATGACACACAGGCACTACGTCACAGACCTGTCACAGGGTTTCGCTGGGTGGTGGAAGCTTATTTTACAAGCAGGGTACAGCTCAGGCTTTGGATATTTTTGAGCATTAAAATATTTCATGAGCTTTTTTTGAACAGTTTAGGCTGGAAGGGGCCTCTGGTGATCCCAGATCCAACCCTGGCCCACACAGGGCCAGCTCAGAGCAAGCTGCTGGAGGCTGTCTTCTGCCAGGTCCCATGTGTCTCCAAGGATGGAGAGCCACCGTCCTTCTGGGTAACTGGTAGAGTTAAATAAGTTAATGTTCTGCCTAAATATTGCAGTATCGCATTCTGTCTGCCAAGAATTTTCCTTTATATTCTCTTTGTACTTCTTCTGTGGGGAAAGAGACCCAAGAGTCAAAACAAGATTAGTGTTAAGAAATCCCAGGTGCAAAATCTGGGACATTCAGAATTCTGCTCCTGCAGCCCGCGCCGAACAGAGACAGCCGAAACATTACTCACCCAGCCAGCCTCTCCTCTGTAAGTCAGTCCCATCCTGTTTTCTACAGCAGTAAGCCCTGGTTTTAATTATTAGACTGTGATGAATGCAAATAAATATTATTCTCAGGGTTGCTCATGAACAATTCTCTTGGAATAGTCACCGGTTTGGTGTAAGCTTTGTTGGCTTTGCCAAATGATGCCCTTTCTGCTCTACAAAGTTTTTCTAGAAACAGGAGCATAATAAATGTACAGTATCAAACAAGTCTGTTCTGGCACAGTATTTGTATGAATAACCATTTTGTGCTAACACCAGTGGAAGCTGTGGGGTTCACAGGCTTCAGAACGTCCAACTGCCATTCAAATATTTGCAAATAATGAATCATGTGATCCCACAAATAACAACAAACCAACCTGGTTGCTTTCATTGAGGAAAATGATTATGAATCACTGTGTACTGTGGGCTCAATCCAACAACCACCAGCGTCAAAAGGAGTCTTTCCACAACTTCAAACAGGCAGGGAGCGGAGCTGTGTTTGCTCAGCTTTACTCGGTGTATCCCTCGCTTTCATATTGTGGGACTAAATAATAGAATTTATCAGGCAAGCAGGAATTCCCTAAAGCAGCCAAGAGTGGGCAAATGTCATCTCCTGACTGCATATGTGCAGCTCCCGCTGATGTCAGTAGGGTTATGTATGGGCAAAATGAGGTCAGGCTGTGTTGTCCTACTTTACGTGCCCTGTGGTATTACACTCAATTAAGTTTTGTCTCCCAGGACACAGCCTCCCTCCCGCTTAAGTCACCTGGAACTTTGTCACTACACAGGAGTGCAGGAGAAGGCATGAAATGCTAGTCTTTGATCTAGAGTGCAATAAGATCTAGCTCATGTATTTAGGAGCCTGCAGCTGCGCTTTGAAAAGTGGGGGGTTAAATTCCGTAGAAAATAGACCAACTCCATGAAATCCCAGCTTTGCAGACTCATGTACAGCCTTGCAGAGTATGGTGGCCTCAGCAAGACCTTTTCAAGGCAGCAGGGCATCTTCCCTGCCCTCTGCCAACGGCTCCCCGCAGCCCCTTGCACAAAATTCCTGAATATCATGGGCAGCACTTCTTGGGCAGCGCAGAAGAATCAGCCTCATCTTATGCGTGGGTGACCACATGCTAGACTGCTTTGAAAATATTAACCACTGATTATCAAGTGAAACTATAAATAGCCGTAGGATTACCAGCTGAAGGAGAAACAGTACAAAAATCCCTCATTACAGAGAAACAAGTTGCCAGAACAATGATGTGCTTTGAGGGAACCAGGTTTGGTCCTTGCCCCTTTGATGGGGTTTCTTCTGATTTCAAGCAAGCAGCTTGTTGTCTCTATGTCTTCATCAGAGATGTGCAGAAAAACACCTCTGAGGATAATTTTCTGTGGTCTATGTGGTCTACATGATGAGAAACAGAGAGATTCAGATATCGTCTACTGCCTGTGTGTCACTCTGAGGGATCTCCTCTGTGTGTACACGGTGAAACCCAAGGATGATCCGAACCTTTACATGGCAGCCTATTTGAAAGCCCTCTTATTCATATATTGGTTAACAAATTGCATTTAGTTTTTAAATCTCTCACAACTGCCAGTATTAGTCATCTTGATGTATAACACAAGCACATTTCCTACGGGATTTTCAAGTCCATTCTAAATACCTCTGGAAAAGAGGACAGCTGGCTTTTCACTAGATGTTGAACTTTGCACTGTGCATGCAAGTCACCAGGAGGACCCACAAGACAGTAGCCAGCTCAAGGCTAAGACATGATTTTGGCTTCTGATTGTGTATTTGTCTTTTAGTGCGGTCAGTGGGGCCCAGAGGGCAGTTTATTTCCCCCAGCAGTAGGTACCCGCTGGCTGGCTGGAGGGGTCTGGGTGGACAAGATTATGTACTAATGAGGGAGCTGAGACATCAAAAGCTCACATAGACATCTGAAATCATATGTCTGAACGTCGGTGTGCTAACTTCGAGCTGAATCCTGCCCAAAATGCCTCTTCAGCCCTCCATTTTCCGTGGAGTCTCTGCATGGGATGGTAGGTTACACTTGAGGCATCCTTGGTTCACCTAGTGGTCCTGGTGTAGCGTGCATATAGACTTCCATAGCTCTGCAGAGCAACAGAGCTCTGGGCCTAAATATCTTCACCCCCACCTTTGTGTCCATGCTGGGGTAAGCCCGGTATAGTCTGAAGCCAGAGCTTTCTCTGGGGCTGGTCCTGCACTGTGGGACAAGCTGAGGACTTCAGAGCAGCCACAAACCTCAGCTCCTCTCTTTCTAAGCATGGAGCACACTTGTTCAGACTTGTCTGATTTGGTATAAACACCGTACACGTATAGTGTAGTTAATTAAAACTATTCCCACTCAATTTTCCCCTGGGGGAAGGAAGGGAGAAGAGATAGATGCTCATGGGAGACATGCTCTTCACATTGCTTAATATGATCTGGAGGGGGACATGCAGTGCCGTGGGGATAAAAAGCTGCGGAGGGCTGATGGAACACCATGGAGAGCATGAAGAGCTGTCCCTGGAAAGAAATTTCCCTTCATTTGTGCACTGTCAAAGGGGAATAGCAGGGTGTTTCTAGGAAAGAAAACAAGAGACCAAGACCATCCACTCTCCAAGGCGAGGAAGTGTGGATGGAGGCTTGCCCTGACACCCACCCAACGCTGACTTCTTGCTTGGGACCTTTTGGGAACTTAGGAACCTCCTGTCCTCCAAAGCCCAGTTTTTGGGCAGCTCACAGAAAGGACAGGAGAAGTCACAAGCGGCGGGGTGTGGGCATGACACAGCCGGGTCTGTGCACCAACGTTCATTCTCGGTGACTCAGCCCTGAGGCCAGGAGCCCTCCTGGGCGTCAGACACAGAAGAACAGTCTACAACTCTCCCACCTGCTGCTCCCAAGTTACTCATGGAGACACCAGGGAGTCGCTTGGGTCTTTATTTTGTGGTGTGTGGGCTCGTTCATGGAAAGTGAGTGCCCTGGTCTGTGCAACCAACGCTGTGACATGCAGGGCTGTTTTCTACCTTTGGGAAAGGCTTGGTTCCCAAGCACGAGGTCAAGAATCCTCTGCACTGAGCACAGGACATGGGACAAGCCTTTCTGAAGCATTTTCATTTCAAATCAGCTCTGGTGTCTTGCTTTTGTCAGTGCTGAGCAGCTTGTCACTGAGCTGGCAGTGCCTCCATGGGAGGGATGCAGCTGGTACCCGCCAGTGCATGGGGTCGTGCTGCTTCTTTGGGTCCCCTGGTGCCCTCCAGCAGATGTTGAACAATACCACGTGCAGAAGAAGAGGTGCAGGCTTGTGGGACCTCACCAGTGGGGCCTGGAAGATGCTGCAGTGATTTGCAGCAAAAGCTGACATATGCACAGCAAGAAGGACCTGAGCACCACCAAGGGATTTCCACCTCCCTGGATAAGATCCCAAAGGTGCAAGGGGGCTTTGCTTTCCCCAAATCGGGAACAAACCAACTGCACTTAGTGGTGGGCAGGAGGCTGGCCCTGCAGCCCCTGGCCTGTCAAAGACCGAGCGGGCAGGCGGCTGGGTGGCAGCGATGCCATTTTGGAGGGAGCTGTGGTACGGGTTCCTCACCCAGGGCTCAGGCACTTGTGACCCCACAACGAGAGGAGCCAGCACAGTAGGGCTTAAGCAAGCCCAGGTGTCCAAAATGAAGGAAAGATCAGATTTCACGCTGTAGGTTCCCAAGGAACCAAATTGTTACTTTACCAGTGTAAAAGAAGTCAAGTTTGGGCTCCCCTTGGAGCTGCTGTTTGCAGCAGGAACACGTTTCGTCTGATCACGAGGTGTTCAGTTTTAGGGTTTTTTTTCTCTCATCAAGGAAAAGTCTGTACTTTGGTTATGAACCGAAGTGAGAATGAAACACACCTAAATAATCTTTCACCTTTGGGTATAACAGAATAAGCAGCAAAATTGGACTATCTTCTTGCAGATTCGTACATCGGAGCTATTCCTGTTTATGGGGATCTTGACAAGAGAGAACTATTTACTGAGAGTTAAATAATGACATCTGTTATCATGATTATCAAATCCAGTTGAAGATGTTTCATATTAAAAAAGAAACTCAGGGCCAAATTTCCTCTCGACGAATATAGGCACAGCTTTATAAACTTCTTTAAAGTTTCACTCTTTACACCAGAATAAAATTCAGCCCAAGGAGCTTCTATAAACAAGTACTACACACATGTGCAAAAAGAGTTTGCTTTTTAAAAATCTCACCCAAAAAAACCCCAAGAAAGCAGAAACAAAACCCCAGACCTTTTAGGATTTGTTCCTTTCGGTGGAATCAAAGTGACCTCTAGTGATTCCCCGTTAACCGTGCAGCTCGGCAGCCGCCCGCGCAGAGCACGAGTGGTGCGACGGCAACCTGCTCTCTCCTCCGGCGTAAATGCAGTCGATACTTGATTAAAGTGAAACTATAGCAATTAGTGACTGTTACAATGGCCGTTCCTACAATTCAAGTACATAATATTTTCCCAAACTCTATCGTTTCTTTTCATGCGTGTCGCACACTGTTAAGAGATGAGGACTGTTTTTATTAGCCCATTAAAAATAAGAAACACAATGAATTTATTAGTAACTTATCATCCATGTGTCTTCTGGCACTGCTGACATGCTGTTCTTGGGAACAGGCAGGATAGGAAGTGCGCTAGATTTGTGATTTAAGTCGTTTGTTCCTACTTTTTGGAACAGTCACAGGCTGATTGCAAAATTATTACCAGTTGTGTAGCGAGCATGGAGTGCTCCTGCAGGGCTAAGCCATACCCATCCCTGGGCTGAACCAGGCTGAGCAACGGGAGAGAGATCTTCACCTCTACAAGGTCATCGCTTTCCTCCCAAACTATCAAGTTAAAAAAAAGGAGCGCAGAGTTTGTCAGCAGTGGGGGAAACTAAAAATATATATCAGCACAATTATGTTGGCTTCCCATGAAATCAATAGAAAAGGGGGTTAGAAATGGGATGCAGTCATTCAGAGGCAATGCAGGGGAAGCTCAGTCAGCAGCGAGATAGTTGCGTGTTCTGGCCTAATATTCCCCAGGGATATTTCAAGGTTGAAGCAGGGAGAAAAAATCCTTTGTTCCTTAGGCACAGGAGATACGGATGGGCATGAAAGAGATGCTGAGCTCTGCTGAGACTCAGAATGCAGGTAGTTTAAAAGAATGTGTCTTCCACAGGTTAGATGCATCAATCTCTGAACCAGAACTGGGTGAAAAACAGGACACTATTCCTGCCAGACAAAAATCACCCAACTGCTTTAGTTTCATGCATGTTGCGAAGAAGTTCATCTCCGACCTCTGGTTCTTCTCTGCCCAATCTCCACGTCCATTAAAGACCATGAGGTTTGGCACCTGCAGGAAGAAGGACAAGAAGACTGCTTCCCTCTTACTTTCTTTCCCTGTGGCCGGCTCTCCACAGTGGCCATGCTGGGAGCAAATTGCTGTTTGAATCCTTTCCAGGGCTGCTTTAGCGTTCCCTGTAATTTTCGTGGAGGCTCTGCCGCAGCCGCCGTAATGAAACGTGCTCCCTTGTTGTGGTCAGTGCTGCTTTCATCACCCATTTGCAACAAAGCTCTGTTTTTTTTGCCCGGATTTGTCAGCACCTTCCTCTCCCACCAGCAAGTATTATTTAGGACATTCCTAAGATACGTTTCAGAAGGACTTTCCACAGAAATGTGAAGTTTTGCAACTGGTGTCGTTGGACTTGCCAGCTCGGCCTGACCCTCTACCCGCCCCCACCAGCCCTGCGAGGGATGCCGGGGGCCCCTCCAGCCTCTCTGGGGAGTCCATGGTGTAAAACTGGGCCGTGTTCCTAACAACCGCTGCTCCCTGCTCCCGAAAGGTGCAGGTCAGACCTGGATGCTGGACTGTTATTGTCAACCTATGGTTTCACCTGCCGCCACTCAGGAGCATCTTCTGGATTCAGCCTCCTCCATCCTGGGGCATAAAGTAACTTGGATGAGTAAAATAATGCATGTGTTTGTCCAGGGCTTCAAAATTAGCCAGAGAAGACGCATTTGTCATCAGATAATGGTTCCAGCCAGCAGAGAGACCCAGGCCAGGCTCTCTGCTCTGCCAGGGTGAGCCTTCTTCAGAGCCACGGCTGGGGCGGCCCACTAACAAGTCCTGTCCATGTTTCTGTGTAAAGTCAAATATGACTCGACCTGTGTTTGCTTTGAAGGCTTAGAGACTGAAGGAAAACATTTTTATTTGTTGTGAGAAGCAAAGCCAGTGAAAACAGGTGGGTGAGAAGAAGCGGAGTGCTCAACCCAGGATGATCTGGTACTGACTCTGAAGTGTCTTTTAGACCTAGATATCTTTATTGGTGTTAAGCAAACCAGGAACCATTTCTTTCCCTAAGAAACTTGGACATTTTATTAAGCTCCTTATTAATTTTATTTTATTTTTGGCTAAAATGCTATAATTTTAATGAAAGACAGCAGCTAGAAAAATGCATTTTGTCTTGAAAAATTCACTTTCTCCTAAAGAATCATTTCCTTATTTTCAAAGCCAGGGCTGTGTTCATTCAAAATACTTGCACAGTCTTTGAGTCCAAAATCTGAAAGCTGTAAAAGTATAATTTATTTCATCCACGCATGCTGTGGGTTTATTTTTCCAGATAAGGAATGAGAATACAGAAGCTGGTTTCACTTTTGTGGTCTAATAGGTCAGTGCAGATTTACCATTTTAAACATGTGCAGCCATAAATACACAACAAAACAAATTGTTGCTGCTGCTGTGATCCAAACCCCAAATTAAAAACAAATACAAATTGGAAACCCCCTTTAGAAATCTCATCTGTTTAAAGCTGCTGAAATATCATCTTGATGACAAAACTTCTCGGATAACAACAGTGCATAATAGTTTGACTTTTTAGAGTTTTTTTACCAAACATCTTTTTTGTTTGTTTTGAATATCACAATACTTAGAGGCATTTTTAAGTTTCTGACTTTGTGAGCTATGCGATTGCATGCAAGTTTCATATTAAGTTGTTTTTTTCAAGTTAGCTTCCAGCCTTCATCGTTTGCAGCAAAGATGTTAAGAAGGTGAACCTGAAATCTCAAAGACATGGAGGCAAAAAAAAAAAAAAAAAGGAAATTAAAATTAAAATAAAACTTGAGTTTAAAACGATCTCTTATTTATGTCACGATGAAGTTTGCACAGTTGAAGCTGGCATCAGGAGACAAGTCAAAAGTAGCACAGTGGAGCATTTAAATTCTTTGATGCTGGAAGCTAGAGAAAAGTCTAAACCAGCCAGCTGGATACCAGCCCACCCAGCTGAGCCTGCCTACGGGAGAGTGGGTCACCCTGGCCCTCCATGGGCATTCCTTTGCAGGAGGTGAAACACGATGGCTTTGCATATTTTGTAAAAGCTTCACCAGTGTCTGAAGGGAAGTTTTCCTAAGGAAAGTAGGTTTGACAACTTGTTCCTTAGAAAAGGCTTCATCGGATTTATTGGGAATGAAAGCAATGGTGGAGCACAGAAATAGTGACTAATCAGCCTGGAGAAAGAAGTGGTGCATGATAGGCTCCTGCAGACCCTTCACAACCATCTGTGGAGTTTTGGTTTTCCTGCCCTGGAACCCAAGAGCGGATTCTGAAATGCTGAAAGAGGGGGTGAGTGAGAGGGGGAGCTGAGACTGGGGCTGGGTAGGTCCCTCTGCCCCCACCTCCCCCAGCTCCTGAGGTGGGTTCCACACAGAGCCATCCTCCTCATTTTCCCTCCTTCCACAGGGACTCACAACATGGTCACTGCACAAGGCTCCCTGGTTCCAGCTAGATCATGCAAACTGCCAAGCACATTTTTGGGCCAAAAGCAAAAAAAAAAAAAAAAGTTTGTCAACAAAACCTTGCGTTAACTGAAACAACAATGTCCTGAAGCGCTGCCTGAATGCATCGTGAAGCCCTTTGGAGGTACTGAAACGAACAGCTATTCTCCCTGCATCTTCCTGGGCTGTGTTTGTGTTTTAGCCAATTTTGTGATGCCAATAAAATGTTGAAAATGCATTTGTAGTCCTCTTGCAGGAAGCAGAACCAGACACTACCGTAACTGCAGGCAGATCGCACTCCTGGCAAAGCCACTGAGCAGCAAAGAACCCAATCTTCTTGAAGGTTTACAAGGAAAATTTCCAAAAGCAAGGTTTTGTAGCTCGGCTTTGCATAAGAAAAAGCTAAAGGTTCTTGAAACATCCATATAACCATGAAGCTGTGCAAGGATAACTTCATTCACCCTGCAGAGAGGAGAGAGTCAAAGATAACTGAGGCATGGCTTAAGAAGTACCTTGTTGTGGTTTGCAGGAGGATGCTGGTACTGAATATGGGAGGAACAGAAAAACGGCTCATGGCAACAAGACGATGTGTGGAAAACGACCGTATCCACCATGGAAAGGAAACATGTTCTTTTATGTCCTTAAAACAAGAAGCCTTGCTGCTCTCCATCCAAGAGCAGGAGGCAAGCAGCATGTGAGATGATGTGTCCAGGAAGGATGATGTTAAACACATCCGTCAAACTGGCTGTGCTGGCAGGTGACTGCACAACTGCGAAGGCAGAAACTCTAATTTGTGGTAGGGAGGAGGGGGTCTGAGCAACCGCAGGGCAAATATCTTGACCCCAGCATTGCACAAGAAAACAGAACAGGTTTTAGATGAAAGGAGGATCAAAGATAGAGAGCTAAACAGAAAATGGGATATATAGCACCGGATTGATTGGGTCAGTTAATGTAGGATGGTTTTTTGATAAAGTCAGCAATTTTATGTTATTTTTAGACAGAACAATTGATCTAAGAAGAATTTGCAATGATGTTACATTAATATATGCTACCTAAGCCCAAGAAGATGGAAACAAGTTTGCCAGCTGAAGGCTTGGCAACGAGGGGCTGTGAAGGGCTCACCATGAAAATGGAAGGAAACAAATGGATTTCCTCAAGCATTGATCATTTCACCCATCTATTCTAATACCCCTGGCAGAAATTTAGGAGTATGCTGTGGTGGGTGACAAGATGAGAGCTGCCATGGTCAGTAAAGGTGACCAAAATGCTGAGCACAAGCATGAGCTGACCTTGACTGGATAATAGAAATGATGTGAAAATAAATCACCAGAAGTGCTCCTTGTGCACATAAGGCATAAAACCAGTTATTCCTATTAGAAACTGGAGGTTAGAGAGGAGAAATGAGTCCTGCAGGCATTAGCCACCTCCATGCAACCATCATGAAAGTGGCACGCCCATGCAAAAAGCTAATGTGATCCTAGGATGCATCAGGCGAGGTGTTCCCACCAGAGCTAGGGCAAAAGATTTGGGAAGAAGCACATATGTATGGGAAGGGTTTTTGAAGTTGAAGTTTTTGCTTGGGCTTAGAGAGAATCTGATGATGACAGAGATGTAGGAAGATGACCAGGGGGTTGTGAACTCTGAAAGACAAAGGCTTAGAGACGGGTCCTCTGCTGAAATGTTGCCCATCCTTCATGTACATTAACACACCTGTCATGGAAAAACAAGCACTCAACAACACATCACGTCTCTCCAGGAATTTCAGCAGGCTTCACAGATATCTCTATAGCTGATTACTTGCTATTTAAAGCAGTGTTTAGCTTGCACTTACGTGTCAGAACAGGTTTTCAGGGCTGACAAGCCTAACCTATAGGTGCAGGAGCAGCAGTGAAGAGACAGACAGATGCTTAGGTCACACTGAAGATATCCAGTGAGATTCAAGCACTAGCAAATCAAACCCAGAGGTTAGGTGTTTGGCAGGAGAGAGCTCCAGACACAGATGTGGGGCGGGTGTGCAGAGCCACAGTCTTGGACGGGATGCCTGGATGGGATGTCCTGGTGAGATGCCCGGGAGGGCTCGCTTACAGCTGCCTTTATTTGGGGTGGCCGCAGCGAAAGGGCTGGAATGATGTGGGTTAGGAAGTGAAGTTATGACCTCTGTGGTGTGAGCATAAGCCAGCTTTGCTCCTGTCCAGGAGCATCACCCTGCCACAGAAAGGTGTACAGGGCTGTACTGGATGAAGGGTCCAGTTTTGGGCTGTTCCTGCGTGAAGTAACAGAGTACACTGGTCAGAGCAGAGCCCAGTTTCTCGCTAGTATGGTGAAGGGGCCTTTGCCTGGCCAAACCTTCACGTGCAAAAAACCCACCCCAGATACCTGACCCCAGCCCTGAGCAGGTCTCTGTGCTTAGCAGCATCGCTGCCTGCCCCACGTCCTTCCCGTGCCAGAGCCTGCTGCGGGTCCCGCCGAGCCCGGGCAATGCTCTGAAGCAGCTGACGGAGAGAGCTGAGACTGCAAACCTGTAGTTATTTAAGACGAATTTGCATGTCTTGCTGGCACTTCATCTGCTGTTAGATTTGCTGGGTTAGTGCTTTGATGAGTGGGCAGAGCGCTTCCAGCGAGAGCGCAGGCTCCATGTTTGCTTTCCTCCTGCTCTGCATCCTTCCAAGGATGATGCGCCTGGCAGCAGGTCTGAGCCCCATGTTAACAGGCTCTCGCACCCCTGCCTGGGAGGAACTGGGAGCTTCCAACCCGACTACACAACTGGCATCCATTTAAAGGCAGCCAAAAGGAAGCAGGGAGGGCAGGGGAGTGGCTGGGGTCCTTCCCTCGGTGGGAGTGCAGGTGGCTGAGTCCCGGCTCTGGAGCCCACTGGGGATGCCTGCTTCACCCCTCCAGCCCCAGAGCCCACCGGCGATGCCCGGTCCATCCTCCCAGCCCCGGAGCCCACCAGGGATGCCCACTCCATCCCCTTGGCCCCGGAGCCCATGCTGCCGCTGGCTCTGCTCGTGTCCGCTCCGGTTCTTACAGTGAGTTTCCCATAGTGAGCTTCCTTCTGTTCAAGAACCTGCTTTTCTTTAATACATCCACAGTTATTATTGAATAAAAACCTTGCCTTTTTCAGCTTCACTCCAGGTAAAGAAAATGACAATTAACCTGATTCGGCCGTGAGTTAATTCGTTTAATCTCCAGGTGCCCTTACTCTTGAAATTAATACCCCTAAACCACCGCTAAATAGCATTCAAATCTCTTCCTTTAATTATGTGTATAATGAAGCTCATTTAGAAAGCAGCCAGCAGGATGGAGATCACACTGCAGGCTTTACACCTCTTTCCCACTACCATCCAAACCACTTTCTCCAGGTTCGTCTGACACTCAGGGCTTCACTCCCCTGCCCTGGAATCGGCCGTACCAGTGGCCGGGGATGCTCTGCCACCCTGCCCAGCCTCCCAGCACCGCTTGCTGACACCGGTCCTAAAACAGCCTTGCACAGCAGCAGGGTCTGGGAATTCTCAGCTCTGCCAAATGTGGAGAAGAAACGGCCTCGCTGGACTCCGTTTGTGTTGTGTTGTGGTTTTCCCTGCCATCCACCAGCAGGTAAAGAGGTTTCACTGGCAGCAACTTCCTCTCATTCCTCCCACCTCTCCCAGTACCAACCTTCCCCTCTGGCACACATCAGCCAGGCTCCTGCGTCCCTCGAACACTGTAACTGAGCAACAAAACTGTGTTAAACTATTGTTTTCTATCTGATCTCTATAAAATTCTTACTTTGGTTTCCTATCTATCTGCAGGAAGGGCTGTGAGCTGGGCAGTGCTTCCTCTGAGTCCTCCAGCAAAGTCCTTGCTTCCATCAGCAAGGATGACACTAGAGCTTGGGGAACCTTCTCCCCTGAGGCCAAAACCCAGTTAAACGTCTGAGGACACACAGGTCTTGCCCTGGCCTCCTCTGGCCACAGCCAGGATGGTGACAGAGAGGGCTGAACGCCCCCACATCTCCCTGGGCTGCAGCCCCACAGTGGTGGGCAGCGAGGGCAGCATGGGGGATGATGCTGAGCCTGGATGCCCCCAGGCTGGAGGTTTGAGCAACTCTGCCATCGCGGGGTGGCATGCACGGGCTACCTGGGCTCGCGTGCTCTGGTGCTGTACTTAGCTGTTCGCTCTCTGTTTTTTGGCAAGTTAAATATCTCCTTCAAGGGTTACTTTGGACGAGCACCTCGGGTGGGCCACCTCCCATGCACAGGTCACCAGGCGCCAGCTCGCTGTCACCTCTACCACCTCACAGGGAGCCGGGTAACCAATGCCCCTGGGTGCTTCGCTTGGCTTCCACAGGCCACAGCTGCCCAGCTCCTGGACATGTGTCCTGCAAGGACCTTTTCCCCTGCCACCTCACACTGCAGTGGGCTGCATTCCCAAAGCTGGTTGCTCCCTTACCTGTTCATTACGCTTCTGTTTCAAGACTTTGCTGTGCATGCCGGGGGGAAAAAAAATACACCCAAACTCCTTGTAGTTGGTGCCTGTAAGTGAGTTCCAAGCCTGGTTACCTCTCTGGCTCAGTCTGACCTACGGGTCTTTTATGCCCTTTCCAAAATCACAGGTTAAAACCAGCTGCCTGAAACTATTCTGGGGCATTCAGTATAAAAAATGCTGGTCTAAAGCTTCAACAAGAGGTTCTTTGGGGTGTTGTGTTCCCCTGGGGCATTTCTAACAGTGGCACAAGGACCATACTCCTGTGGGAAACGTGGTTTCGCTCCTCCTGGGTGCTGCCAAGCTTCCCGTTGGCACACCAGCCCCTGCCCAGACCCCTTTCCTGGCACCTCTGGGCCTGGCAGGAGCAGGCAGAACTCCAGCACGACCACCTCCACATTCAGCATCACTCCTCCCCAGTGGCCCTGCATCGCTTCTGCCCAGCCCATTGCTCCACATGGGTCCACGTCCCTCCATCACGAAATCTTCTTGTAGGGATAGGAGGAGGAAGTGGAAAGTACGCACTTAAAATGCATCTCTAATCGATAAAATGGATGAGAAACGGGCTCAGGCTCTTCTCGGGGTTGGGGATCCCCTTCCCAGGTGGGCCGGGACTCTCCCCATCCACCGACTGGGCTAGCAGAGGCACATGAACAGGGCAGAGGGTTCATGAGGGGAACGGAAGGTGCCATCCTGCGAGAAGAAATCCTCCCCATGCTTGTGGGAACTGCGTCATGAATTGCTGGCCTGGGGATGGGCAAAGGTGTAGTAGAAGGACATACACCAGACTTAATTATTTAACTTTATGAGGTTGAGGAAGAAGAAAAGACCTTGTACCATCATGCCCAGCACGAGTCTTTGCAACCAGGGCCAAAAATCACCTTCAGATCTTCCAGAGAGCTGGCAGCAGTCATTTGCTCTGCCTCTCACGCTGGCACATCCTCCCTTACGACACTCTCACCAACGTAAGGCAACCTAAAAAAACCTCTGCAGATGTCTGTGACGCTTGGCTTTCGTGTTTCTTGTCATGGGTAACTTCACATCTTCACTCAGGAAGCAACCCCAAATATGTTGTAACTAAATATCACCTTCATGCAGAAGGTTCCCAACCCTTCTCTTGCCGGCTCCACACTTGTAAAAATCCAGGGGATTTGAACAGAGCACATTGGGATTTTTTCATTTGCTTTCAAGTTTTTGATGTTTCAGAATGCTAGCCTTCAAGACCTTGACAGGAGCCGGTAAGGAGGTGGGTGTTGATGACATGGCTCCTGGAGATGGGGATTTAAGGGCACTCTGGATCATGGTGAGAATGGGACCCCTGTTTCCCACCAGCTAAAGCTCCCCAGTGCCCCGTGGCCCAAACCCTGTCTGGGGGCTCCTGTTACCCCAACCCCTTCTGCTTCGCAAAGAGATTTTTAGAAAGCAGCTGGGTAGAAAGGAAAAAGCCTGAAGGGGAATAAAGCCTGAACCATTCACCTTTTTGAGAAGGGAGAAAACCCCATTTCTTTCTGGTTGTCTCTGCACTGGAGCGTTTGGTCACCCAGACCACGCTTTGGCACTGAAGGTTTCTCCTCACCTTCCCTCGGGTCTCCTTCTGATCCCTGGGGTGAGCATCACCTTTGCCTGACTCCTCGCCCTGCCACCAGAGCCCTTGGCTGGTGATCCTGGGTCCGATTCATCTCCTCAGCGTCTGCTTTTTAGTGGACACATGCGGCTGGGCGAGCCGCAGGGCATCCGCTGGCCACCAGGACCACTGCTGGTGGATGGAAGGACAGAGTTCTTTCCTTGCTGGATTGTTCATTTGGTGGGTTGGCTGGTTTTGTGGGTGGGTTTTTTTGGTTCTTTTGTGGTATTTATTTACGCTCTTTGCATAAAAATAGGTATTTCTCTGCTCAGTAAATCACCCCACTTTGTTCAACCATTCCCAAGGGAGGGGAGGGAAAAGCGATAATGTGGCAGCTCCCAGATGCGCTTCTTAAGCCTTCCCTTTCCCAGCAAAGAAGAACGAGTGGCTCTTTTCCTACCAAAATGGAGAGACACGGCCAGCGTGGCAGGGAGGGGGTGCTCGGAGGAGGTTGTGGCTGCTCTTACCCAGCTTGGTGGAGATGCATCCTGCGATGAAGACCACCTGTGTTGGCCAGGCGTGTCACTGGGGTGGCCGTGAGGCTCAGTGGTCTCTAGCACGCTGCACTGTCACTGGTGCCCACCCCATCTCCTTCCAAGCCCACACCGAGGGGGAAGAAGCTAAGAAGGGAGCAGCCCACATCGGGAGGAAGCCAAACCGGTGACAAACTGCACGTGCACTGAACGGCCTGTTACAACCCACGGGACCTCGGCCATCTCACGGGCAAAATTCTCCTCTCGAAATGCAGGGTATCATCACAAACAGCCACTTAAAAGAGGAGCAATGAAACACAGATCGATGCAGAGCCTCACTGAGCTGCTCCGTCACTGCTGAGGCTTCACCGTTTGCACTGTGGTGGCTCACAGCAGCCATCTGGTGACCATGGTCATCATCTTCTAAAGAAACTAGACGAGTGATGGTGCCAGAGCATTGCCAGGCTGCGGCCAGAGCATCCTCCCACCCTCCTGAGCTGACCTGGTGTTGCCTGGGCAGGATGTAGCACAGCCCTGGATAGGCTCTCGTGCAATAATGATTAATGTCATCCTCTAGAGGTTTCGATGTATCCAAAGTGTTGGCATCCTCATCAATGCAGTAACGTAACTACTAATAAAGCCAGAGAAACACAGTGCCATCTGAGCCACCTCCACCATGCTTAGTTTTGTGTCTCATTCCATGTTTCTTGCATGCTCAAAATATTTAGAGTTTGATTTGTGTTCAAAAAGAAAAAGGACTTGGCTTCAGCGTGATCTGCGAGGATGCAGGTTTTGCACTGGAGCACTGCAGGGCCTTTCCTTCCCCAATCTAAGTCAAGGCATTCACCCTCTCCAGCCTGCAAACAAATGCACTCATTGCATCTGTTCCCTGCAACTGATTTGAAAAGAAGAAGAAGAAAAGAGGGGGAAATAAAAAGAAATAGGGGACTGGAGCAGCTCTCCTGCGAGGAAAGGCTGAGAGAGCTGGGCTTGTTTAGCCTGGAGAAGGCTGAGAGGGTACCTTATAAATATCTTAAGCGTGGGTGTCAAGAAGACGGGGCCAGACTCTTCTCAGCGGTGCGCAGCGACAGGACAAGGGGCAACAGGCACAAACTGAAGCAGAGGAAGTCCCAGCTGAACACAGGGAAGAACTTCTTCACTCTGAGGGTGACAGAGCACTGGAACAGGCTGCCCAGGGAGGTTGTGGAGTCTCCTTCTCTGCAGCTATTAAAAACCCACCTGGACAAGGTCCTGTGCAGCCTGCTCTGGGTGACCCTGCTTCGGCAGGGGGGTTGGGCTAGATGATCCCCAGAGGTCCCTTCCAATTCCTGCCATTCTGTGATTCTGTGAAAAAGGTGCTTTTAGATCCTCTTACATATCTTTGTGACCAGAAACATAAAGGCTCTTGCTTTGAAACAAAAAGGGCTAAGAGACACTCGCCAGTTTTAATCAATAATGCAGGGAATATTTTGGCTCCGGGCTCACCCCTGCAGGAAGGTGTTGTGTCGAGGTTTTGAGCCTCCCTGGGACCAGACAGACAGGAGGAGATGCGCTGAGTACATCACCCCATGCAAGAAAAACCTTAGCGCGAGATGCTCGCGAGGCATTTAAGCAACCAAGCTGTAGGCATAGAAACTGTCGGAAGGATCCTGCCTTCTCCCGGGACAGCCCCTTCATCAGCAGCATTCACAGTGTGAGGACCCATTTCACCTCTCTGAGAGCGGGTAATTATTTCTTGTCAGTTAGACTCAATCACTGAACTCTGAACAGCTGGTGGTAGAGAACCATTTAGCCTCATTTACCACCGTGATAGCCTTTTAGCTCTTCCACATTTCACACGGTCTCTGCCATTTCGCCCATAAATTCTCCTTTAAAAAAAAAAAATCATAAAAATTTATGAGGGAAAAAAAAGGGCATAAAATGAAGGCGGCTAAGAGAAAAGGTACTAAAATTCTCAAATGAAGATGAGGTTACGTACCCCCAGCTGTTTGAAGTGCAGTGATTGAGGGTCTCGCTGATGAGGGATGATTACATTCCTCCTGCTCCTCACCCCCATTAAAGCGACATGCATCCTCCCTCTGGATACGGCTGATTAACAGTATTGCAGGGGAGACCTGGGAACAACCACATCTTCCCTGTTTTGATGCAATCCACGAATTTTCCTGACCTTACTGAATGAAAACAAGCCCCTTGCAATAAGCTAGCACCTTTAAACACCCTGCAAGGTTTGTAGCAATAGGAGCTGGGGATGCATCGCTTTACAGAGAGGCCAGTTTGAGGCAGCGTTTAGGCTAGAGAACATACACAGAAATTACCTCCTCATTCAGTTAAATGGGGTTTGGCTTCCGGGACTGGTTTTGTCACACAAAAATCCAGGCTAAAAATAGAAATGGACATATTTACAGCACAGGGGTTCTCAAACAGTACCCTGGGCTCCACTGACCAAATCCCAGTTACTTTCCTGGGACCCAGACTTTGCATCCATCTATTGTTTGCACAAGCCCCAAATTCCATAACAAGGCTAATAATGATAAACATAATAATAAAAAAAGCAAATGGTAGGAAGTGAGAAAGAATAGACAGGTATCAGGGCGACTGAATATCTGCAGAGAAATCTTAAATCCACCCTGGAGCAAATTCGCAGCAGCCCCTCTTTTATTAAAGACCTTTTATTTATCATAAAGACCTATCAAAGCACAAAGTAGTACGGATTTGGATGACGAGTGTTCAGAGTGTTTTTGTAATTTGATTTGCTACTGACTTCTCTTAATGTGTTAGGTTTCAGAAAAATACTGTAATTTTTTAACAGTTAGACCATACTAGTGAACCAGATTTTGCCTGCATGCAGAATACTCGATGCCAGCCACCACTACTAAAATAAACATTACCCAGAGAGCATCCTACGCTCATGAGTCCCTGACCCAGGGCCATTTTGCTCCATGCAACGCTAAACAGACACTTCATACTTCCGAAGGTGCCCAAACTCCCTGGGATGTATCCTGGAAAAAACAGCTTGAAGACCCCAGCCTCCTCTGCGACGAGGGCTCCGAGAACAGCCAGGCACCCCAACCCCCTGAACACCTTCTGACCATTATCAAAACAAATGGAACTGCCACCTTTTACCTTTTCCTTTGAAGGTTTTAGCTATTTCCCCAGCCCTCAAGCCCTGAAGAGTGGGATCCATGTTAACTGAGGCTGTGGAAGGCACGGAGCACGGTGTCATGCACCTCACTGCATAGATGCACAAAGCAAGTAGCCTCCAAAACCCCCCTCTCTCTGCTCTTCTCAGCTTTTCTGCAAGCAAAGATTGTGTGACGCTGTACAGGAATAGCCCAGTTTCAGAAGACGCAGCCTGATTTGTTAGTGACACAACAGGATCGGAAAAGGCTGCTGGGGCGATTTAGCCTATTCTCTCACTGCTGCCTTAAAATCCTTCTTACGGAAGTAGAATCCTCTGCTCATCAGTAATTTAATGAAAAGTGGTTGTTAACTAGTGAACAGCGAGTGAGATATGGGACTAGAATCGGAAGAGATGGAAACGCTCTGCTCCCAGGTTGTCTCCGAAGCATCCCCAGTGCCGACTGCATCCCCACAGAATGGTTTTCTCAGGTCAGCATCTTTAATTTTTAGCCAGTCGAAGGCGTTCCTTCCCCTGGGATCTTTTCAAAGCAGCACGGACGGGTGAAAATATTTAATGTATATTCAGCAGTAACCAGAACTGACATTTGAAACCCAGGAGCAGTGGCACTGTGTGAGCAGTCAGTTCTCACTGAACCCATCGAAGGATGCTTTCTGTAGCTTCCGCCTTGGTCTCTGAAAGGCTGAAAGCATTGAGCAAAAGCAGAGAAAAATCTCTGAAAACTGAACCATTCAAAAAAACTCCTTAAAATAAGTATTTGCAGGGTGGGGTTTCTGCTTAGGGCAGTAGGGAGGTGGTTGATTGGGTCACTGTTTTGAAATCCAGTATTAAATCTGCATACTACACGTGCACTAACAGTTCAATTCTGGAAGTTCCTGACCCATCCATCCAAAAAAGGCAGTCATCTTCAGCTATCGGCAATTAATTCACTGCTCTTTCTCTTTTCTCACTGACTTTTACAGCAAAAATCCTTATTTATTAATACCAGAGTGCATGCTCTTGCACTTTGCAAGATTAAATTTAATCTCACCTCTATTCTAATTCTCTGGCTCATCCAATTCCTGGAAGACGCTCCGATCCTCCTCCTCATCCGAGCCCTCCCTCACGCAACTCCCAACACGCTTGGTGAGCACACTCAAACTCTTCCTGCCCAAATCATTACAGAATAATTAAGGTCAACCAAGACCAATTTTTGAAGCATTCCACTAGGCATCTCAAAATTTGATTTTAAAGGTTTATTTGTACCTCCCTTGGTCACTCCCTTTCCACCCCTTCCATAACTAATTTTCAGCCTCACTGATTTCCTCCACCACTTTGCAGTTGTCAGCCTTCTAATTACTAAAAATCTAATTCTCTTAAATATTTTACCAGTTCATCAGCTGGACATCTTAACTTTTAAAGACCACATAGACCCTCATGCCTGATCCTAACCTGGGTGTCAAAAAGGGAGACTGTTTTTCCTCTGTGCTGTGCAATGGCTCACCTGTTCAGCTTATTGCAAGGGTTGGTGTGCTCAGTGGTGCATCAGTCCCACTAAACCACAGTTCGTGCCCCAAGACTGCAGGCAGGGAAAGCCAGGGAAACGTTCAAAGAAGCAAGGAGATAGAACTTGCCAGGTTTGGATTTTGAAGGTTTTGGGTGAGGTTTACTTTTGCTTGGAGCTTTCTGTAGAGGACAATATGTGGAAGAGGTGATGCCGCAGTCGGATATTTACAGGGTGCTCCTATTGTTAATTCAAAACAAAATCAGAAGGTGAAAACGAAGCTGGAACTCTGTAAGCAAAGATGGTTATTCTTACGTTGCTCACTATAAAAACCACTGCATCAGAGGCGTGTTTGGTTTTTTTTACCTCGATGAGCTTTCTAAGGTCACTGTTGCTGGTCACTAACACATCCTCAATCGAGGTACAAGCAGAAATGAACGGCTTGGAGTATCATCAGCGTGCCCCCTAGGCAACGATGATCTCTCGAGCTCCAGCCCCAGTAATGGCGTGACATGCTGGTACTGCTGCACTGACAATGTACCTGCTGGATCACAGGCAGCCACTTCCAGCAACACCAGAGCGACAGCAGGTCTTTTTTACATTTAACTTTGTGAACAATTTTAACAAACTATTACAAAACCCTACAAAGTGCAAGGTGGCCAATTCTGACCTCTTGATACACAACACACCAGCAGAATTAGCCTTCGTTTATGTTGATGTAGTTGTGTTCAGAACATAACTGACAGTGACCATACTGAGCTTGCTGAGAGCTCCTCTTCATGTTGTAAATTAAGATGGGCAATATTTAAAAGTAGAGATCATTTATTAGACACATCAGTATGGCTGAAAAGCAGCAGGAAAGCTTTTACACTCACGAGCTTTTCTCCTACACCTATGTTACGAGACCCTTGTCAGCCTCCAGACCCTCTGAACCAGCCACACCAGCACAAGCCCCTTTTACCACCACCTATCCTCAGCCCCGGGTTTTTCCACCTGGGGCACCTCTGCACAGCTCTGAAAGAAGCCCACACTATCACGCTGACGTCAAAGTAGGGGCCCAGAGACACTACCATAACAAAGAATAAAAAATAAAGAATCAAAAATAAAGAATCAAAGATAAAGAATCAAAAATAAAGAATCAAAAATAAAGAATCAAAAATAAAGAATCAAAAATAAAGAATCAAAAATAAAGAATCAAAAATAAAGAATAAAATAATATGGTATGTGAAGCTTTTTCTGACGAGTTTGAAGCTCAAGTTGTACACCAAGTGACAAGAGAGGAAATCTGATAAAGACGAAGTTTTATTGACATATTTTAGGTACAATAAATATATTTACATGTTGGCATTTTAAACATGGAATTACATGTAAAAAAAGCTTGTACATGAGATAATCTTTGTGTTTCCATTTTTACATTCACTTAAATAGGTACGACAAAGATCTCTTACGCAAGCGGAGGATTTGGTATAGCTCAGTATTACATTCAAGAAATCAGCAGTAAACACTTTGTGCAGATGATGCTGTAGGAAACCTGAGGCAGACGAACCCCCAGTGGAGTCAGCATGATACAGCCGGCTGCTGAATTTATATCCTGAACTGCTAGCAAACAAACTCTGTAATCCAGATGAGAGCAATACACTCAAAGTGACTCTTAAAACACCCAAATATGTACAGTGTTTAAGACTTTACAGGTTAGGAAGGATCACATTCAGTAATAGTAATAGGAGGTAGAATTGTGTCGACAGTGTTCATATTTCTAAAAAAAAAGTGCTATTACTATCACTGAATTCAAGAACAGAACTCCTGAAAAAGTGAAAAGGATAAAAGAGTTGTTAATCCTGTTTCGCCTGGCTCGCCACACATGCTAGAGCATGTACATGTTTTAGTTCTCCAACACGGGCAAAACTGCAAAGAAAAACCGTTAAGCGATGCTTCTCCAGGGCTTTGGGATGGGCAGCATCTCCCAAGGTGCGATACCTGTAAAAGCAACCTCAGCTTCTGGCACCAAAGTCTGCAAACAGAAGTACAGCACCATGTGCCTTCAGAGTGGGAGGTTTAGGCTCCAGGTGTCCTCCAAGGAGCCTATAAGAACAGAAAATAGAGCAAAAGACTGAATGCAATGCACTCAGACAGGGACAGGTCCGGAGAGAAGAGAGTGAAAAGAGCAGGAACATAACAAGGACACAAATATCCTTGTGGGAATGGAAAAATGGGGGCAAATGAGGTGGAAATGAGGTAAAGCAGAGCACAGAGGAAAAGGGTACCACAGGAAAAAAGGAAGTTGACTTCTTCTAGTGGCACTTTGTATCAAGAAAAATTGTATGCTATTGTACGGAAGCTCAGCTGTGAATAAATGACTGTTAGCATCTTGTCTTTGCTGCATCTGTAAGTGAAAATGTGTATTAAGTAGAAGTGAAACTGCTGAACGATGCTTCACCACCTGAAAAAAAAAATCGGTTTTGTTACTACATAAATAGAAAGAAAACTGTCAGGTTCCACTAGAAAAAAATACAATGCATATTAAAAACCATTAGATGCACACAAAGAAAATCCTGAACGACTGAGCAAACGTAACATTAATACAGCAGTGGTTTAAATTGTGATCTTCCAAGTGACTTCACACCACATTGCAATACAGCCAACATTTAACTGTACACAGGTTCTTTTACAAAAATATTCTTAATCTGTTATACCGTTTAAAATTATTTAAATGGCAAAGATTGCTAAACCTGAGTGCTGTTACATTAAATAAAAGCAATGTAATGTGTTCAAAAACTGTGTGTATATAAAGCCCCTTTCCAGTTAGTTAGAAGAATCAGTGCATCCAACCAAGGAGTGAGAAAGCAACACAGGCACCTAAAAGACCCAGTGAGATTAACTTGCCCCTTGAGGTTTTCTTTAGTGCAGTAAGGACCATACTTTCCACCACAATAAGCAGAGAAGTAGAAAACAGAGGTGTTTTTTTAAATAAAAAAACCCAACCCTGCAAAAAGCAGCATTACAAAGAACAAAATGATCCTTCCCAACCATATTATACCAGAAGATGGTATACGTAAGGATCCAATATGAATCCGTGTTTTTGTACACAAGACCCTGTACTCATGTGGATAAGAAGTCCATCTCCATGATTAAAAATCAGGTTACAAAAAAACCTTACATAAAATCCTTAGGATTTGATACTAATTGAAGATAAAATACTTTCAAGTATTATGTTTATAAATGAATTAGTGGTTAAGGCATGATTTAAGGCAACACTGAAATAAAAGCCCTGTGTTACCCTAAACGACCTTTGTAATACAGCTAAATTTCTGCAATCTGTTCAGTATTGCTTTCCTTCACATTTAATTTCTCACCCAACATGCTGCTAAAAATAATAAAAAAGCACAAAAAAATAATTTAAAAAAAAGTTTGTGTGTCTCTGAACAAAAAAGGCTTTTTGACAGTGAACAGGCGAAGCCAGGTTTGTACCTTTGAGTATCACCACTCACATAAGACACACGGTACTACGCGAAGGACAAGAACAGCACAGTGCTACGCCAGAGAACAAATCCAGGGCATCTCTTGAGTTAAGGCAAAAAACAGGACCCCCCCCCACCCCCCTGCACGAAGTGATACCCTGCCCGCTCCCACCCGCCCTGTCGCCCCAGCTGCAAGGGCAACGCACCCACACACACATACAGACACGCAGTCACTGCCTGCAACTATAGGAAGCGCCTACAGCCGCTCCTGGGAAAACTCCACAATCCCAAGCTCAGCAGCTAAAAGCTACTACATCTAAAAAATGTATATAAAAAAATAACCAGCACCAAGTAAAGGGTTTTCTCGTATTCCAAGCAGCTGAAGCTAAGAAAAAAACGATGGAAGCCCCTCACGATTATTCCGAAATAGCCTACAGTTTTGTGAAAAATGCCTCCTCTAAATCCTTACAGTGGAAACCTAACAGCAAAGAACTACACTGTCAGCCTGCTTGGCGTTTTAATGGCTAGGACTTTCTTTACAGAAATTCGGAAAACTGAAGCGAATCTTCAGAATTAGACTGGGGAATAAACTAGGTATCTGAAGGTACTTTACAGAGGGGGTGCCAATATTTACTCTTCTTTCCCGAAGTCATATTGGAGATGTATGTGGACCAAGAGCAATCTCCCTGTCCATATTTATTGTTTACCACTACTTGGAGATCAACCCGTGCGTGGCAGCTCCTCCTGCAGCTGTGAAGATGCTACAGGCCCATCCTCCTCCTGCCTAGCACCACCGACACCGAGCCTTCCACACACTGCACATCGTTCCATCACACAGCATACGTGCCACATCAGTTGCGAACATGGTGATGAACCGACGGGTTACATGACCAACTTGAATCATGTGTAAAACTAAAATATCCCAAACTTTTGAGAACAATCTTACACGACAGACCTGATTTGTACTTCTGCAGCACAACAGAACAAACCTAGAAGCCCCGTGCTTTGGTCTGACAGTGCACTGTATTTCCCCTCAAAAGTTACAGCACAGAGCTTATTTTTTTTTAATTAAAAAAAAAGGTAAAACATTCTACTAAAATACCACAGATCATACGGCCAACCCAATCTTTTAGTCAAGGCAAAATATGATTAGTTATAAAGTGCCACAAGATGAAAACAAGGTAATAAAAAAAAAGTCGGCTCCATATAATCACCTATCGGAGCTGCCTATTTAAATCATTATAAAATTATGCTAATAAAAACTGTGAACAAATAATACACAGATCAGGATATATGTATTGACTTACTAGCATCTTTATAAAAATTTGAAGATATACACAAAAACACATCAACATTTATGGAACTGTATCCATTAAACTTAGATAAGACAACACAAAAAACTAACAAATAGCTAAGATGTGGTTGACTGTAAGCACTTTGAGTAACATTTTAATTTTAAAAGGTCAATATTTACATACTACATTAAATGTCTTTTTTTTCCATTTTGCATTGTATTTTGAATGCATGATAAAGAAAGAACAAGATAATGGTTGCAACAGATCTTCCAAGAAAGTTAACTTCACATGGTCAGATTTAACTACGTGCTGAAAGAGAACACGGCAAGAACATGTCCGTCTAGCTTTACCTCTGCTTCCTTTGTGGTTTTTGGGAGAAGGCAACAAACGGATCTGAAAGAGCTGCATCGTTCAAACTGATCGTGGCCAAGAGATCCAGTTTTAAGCCAGGATTTGAGAACTAACAAAACACAAACACTTTAACAAACGACTCACCTAATTGCTACTTTTGCTACTGAGTTTTTTAAGATTAGAGAGATATGGTGACAATACAGGGTGGGACTATGTATGTATGTGTATAATAAAAATGCATATAGACATACATACATACAGTACGTTTACATATAGTACGATACCCAGGTACTGCAATAAGCAGCTAAAATCACCACCAGCAATCTGCCCACACTCTCTCTATGCACAAGCAATAACCTACTGCAACCGCCTTTAAAGAGGATGCATCTAGTCATTAAACAGGCATTGCCTATGTTGCCTCCTACGTTTAAACAGATCTGAGGCGATTTCATGTCTTTATTGCAGAGTCACACATTTACCTCAAAAAAAAAAATTTTTAAAAAGCCCAACTGAATAAAAATTATTAAAACTTAAGTTGGCTGAACCTCAGCCTCTTTGGGATGGATTCAAAATCCAAAGCAGGAGCACTTCTACAAACTTCTTTGACTTTTGAATCAAACCCATATTCTTCGGCTCCAAGAAACCCTCTAACCCCAATAACGTTAGCTTCTGACAGGACAGCTGATCAACTGCAGATGTTCCTACTGCTGAACTCAGCTGCTGGCCTGTCTGGCGTCTGCATAAAACCCAGATTTCCAGACACGCACTATCATCGCCCCGCCCCGAGACGTCTTCCCCACCTTCTCATTACAGAGAAGCAGCTCCCTAACAGTAGCATGAATAACTGTTTAATGACTCGCTTTAAAGATAAGCATTTATTCCTTAAAAATACGAATTATGTAACCTGAGGAGGCAGCGTAGCGGTCCTAGTGCTCCCAGTGCGAGGAGTTAGACAGCACGGGGCAGACCACCTCGCAGGAGTCTTCGGGTCGGCTCCCAGGGGGCACTTCCTACCTGTGGCTCGGGTCTGCCCTGAAGCACTAACAGCACTTTGTGAACAGGAACTGTGCTAAATGTTACCAGGTATCATGCATAAATGGGGAACTATACAGACAGGTGTAACTCACTTATCATGATGTTACTGCATCTCATCACTACGCTGTAAACGGGCTTAATCACTCAATTTTTTTTCCCAGTGCAGTTATTTCCGAAGTACCACATTATTCTGTATTTTTTCAATGAACATAGAGCAGTTTTACCTAGAAGATTCATGACAGTATTTATTTTCAATTATTGTTTTTAGTAACTTCTACCTAATTGAAAATCTGGACCAAAATTGTAAGAAAGCCAATTAGGTCTTTGTGACTTGGTTACCACTAAATCTTCAAAAAAAAACCCAAAACCAAACCTCAACCAAAACTATGTTACTATATACTTGCTTAGTTCATCCTTCCATGCTTGGCTTGTTTATTTTGGACCCCATCTGCAGCTGTTTCATTACATACCAACAGTGTTCTGCGGTCACTCAGGTAACAAACCTATAAGCTTTCTGTAAGTCCCCCCACTTGAATTGTAGGTGGAGTGCTTAAGGGGACTCCTGAAACAAAGGATGAAGCAAAAGCTCACAGTTTAAAAACTAAGGAAATGTTCATAAAAACTGGAATCCAATATAAAGATGACATTTTAATAAGTTTATTCAGAAGTAACTGAAAAAAATTGTTCCTTTGGCAACACCATCTAGATGGTTCTAACCAAAAGGAAGTATTATGGATTTTACTTTGAATAAAATAGAAACTCCTGAATGCTTGCACATAATTTTTGGGAACTGCCATGTTCACCAGCAGATTCACAATGTCCTTACAGTCCTGTATTGATCGGGAACAACGCATCAAACCAAGTCCTTTCAGTTATGGGTTTCTTATGGTTCAGCATTAGTCACAAAATAAATCTCAAAGAAAAAAAAACTAATCAAAATAAAGCATAAGGCAATAATGAAAAGCTAACCCAAAAGAACTATTAGGAATGCGCCACTCTTCCAGTGTAACATTTTTGAAGTGAGCCACTAAATATTTATTTTTCCTTATACCTGGCAACGTCATTTAAAACAACCTAGTTACAACTTGGAGTTCGCTACCCACGATGCTACTGAAGGGCAAAGATCCTGTGTTTAAAAACCAAGGGTAAATACAGCAATGTTATTCCTGCACAGGGTTTTATGGAATAAGTGGAGTTGGAAGGAGAAGATGGAAGTCTGTGTTGAAACAGAAAATGCAAAGACAGACTCAACATATTTACAAAGTTCGAAACTACATTTTTTCCAGCGTCACCTCCAAAGCTTCTCAGTGTACTGCTACTCAGTGAAGTAGACCACGTTTAAATCTATGCAAGAATACCTTCTGTGCTCTCAGACATACACCATAACTAATGTGTTTTGTTTAGAAAAGTGAGTTTTCATTCAAATACCTCACACTGAAGATAAGAGCAACCATTATCAAATATTCTTTGCTATGAAGAAAGTTTTTCAATCTTTCGATGTAAACGTTCTCTCTCAAGTCACTGTGGTCACACAGTAGTATCTTGAAGAACACTGTCTACATGCATTGAAAGCATCTTGAAAAAAAAAATCCGTAGTTCCATGTGGTTACAACATAACGCGAACAAACCGAACAGAAATTCCACCTGTGCGGATCCTCTCAAGTTCAGCTCTTCTGAAGGAGGACATCTTGCTGCTTTCTGTAGTTCAACACAGCAATTAAAGACTAAGCTGAAAGGTTTCACAACCCGATGGTTTTGCCACTGTGCCTCACGCAGCTCCACAGTGTGCTTCTGTTAGTGTCAGGGATTCTCTCAGCAGACATCACTCAACTATCAGCGCCACGTTTATGTGGGACAGATCTATCATGTGCCTGTTAAAAGAAATTTAAACGACTCTAGAAGTGGAGAACAGACAAGGAGGTTCTACGAAGGTCACTAATAAACAGATGCTTGATTGGATTAAGAGAAACACTGAGCAGAGGAGACGGATTTAATCTTTTGAAGGGAGGGAAGGAACCGAGGTGGCAGCAGTGCTTAATTATTTACCTGTGGAATTTCTGCTGAAATGCTAAAGCATGTGCTGGCTCCTTAAATTTTGCTATGGCTTTCCGTTGTTGAGGAAGCATCTGTAAACTCTGCAGAGAAAAAAGCCAAAACATATTTTCAATATTCACTTCAAGTTCCACTTAAGAACACTATTTTGCACCAAATTGATTGAAATTTTGCCATATTTCTTTTATCAGAAACGTATTTCTTTTCTCTTATTGGTGTCCAGGGAATGGAAAGAGACTTCTGAGCCTGTGGCGAGGGACCCAGCTGAAGGTGTTTGAGCTCCTGCATTAAGCAACTGTACCAGCTGGAAAACCCAGATCATCACTCGTTAAGCAAAGGTGACAGCTCTTGCACTCAATCCATACAGATGAACTAAACCCTGCAGCTAAACTCCCACCAACCAAATAAGAAACGCTCAGCTGGCAGAGCTCAGCTTCACACACAAGCACCTGGAGTCATTCACCTGATGTACATTAAAGGATCGATGCTTTCCACAGGTTAAACAGGACAGACACAGGAAGAAGTGGTAGGTTTTGATCTCTAGACTGCATATTCTGGCACTGTTTCAATAAAAATAAATGGCTAGCTTTTGACAGACACTAACTACCACATAACCCTGGTGACATGGCTTAGGTCATCACTTGCTAGTCCTCCTAGCAATGGGAAACCGCGAAACACACATCTACTCAGACAAATCCACGGGATATGTGCTTCCCATACCACGAGAGCAGCGTTTCACAATGCTCTAACCATCCAAAAACCCCTCCGTAGCATTGAGGTCTATATAACTATAGCACGCCTCAGCCAGGGCTTCGGAGAACTCATGTCCTTGCTCCCTGTCACAGCAGGAAAAGTCCAGGCAATGCCAAGATGATCCCGGAGAGCAGTCATGCGGCCTTGGTAATGAGAAGTGATCAGACTTACTGAGGTTGAAGCTGATGCTTTGGGTTGGCGCTTTAGTTAGAATGGTGTACTTTTCACAAAGTCACTTGATATTTTTGAGAAAATTAATTTTTACACATTAAGTATGTACACACTCAAGAATCAATGAGAACATGCAACAGGTACTCAGCATCACAGAACGCTCAGGATGGAAAAAGTATGATCCTGCTATCCCACCGCCTGTGAAAACAGACCACAGATTCTACAGTATCTAGGTTATAACAGATCTTCTGAAAGCTTCAATATAATTTTTCAGCTCTGTGTCACAGTGATTCCATTATCTCACAGCAGGTTTTGGATGTGCAATGGCCTACACTGCAGCACATTCAAGACAGAATTGTTCTGATTCAGCATCTGGTTTCCAATTGTTCTTATGGCTTTGGATGCAAAATTAAAGAATTCCTAACATCTCCCTTTTCTGTGCGTAAGTTTCTACATAAGGCAACTCCAATTTTGCACTGAGCGTTCTATATACATCCATATGCATATGTATGTACACACGCACACATCTATAGGAACCTTAAAGCTTTTCTAGATTTTATTATAACCTCCTGGTGGTTATGCATAAACGTAATTCCCTGCTCCTGCATCTTGCCTGGAACTCAGCAGCATCCCCCCACACTTGGATGATTCCAGCACACTGACAGGCAGTCTCCTGGATTTTAAATTTTACCTGCAAAAACTCTATGATACAGAGTCCAGCCTATTAAAGAAGGCAACATCTACCTTTACACAAACAACTGTTCCTTGGGAAACTACGTACAACCCCACTCGCTGATGCATTTCAAGGCTGACACAGTTTGCAATCTCTCAGTGAAAGAATCTTCAATCCAGCTAATGCATTTCCTGTTCATTCAATCAAATACAGCATTTTAAGCAAGGTGTCAAATGCCCAGATGAAATTTGCTATTAAAATTGCCTACCTTTATCTTTTTTGAACAGGTAAGACTCTCATTGATATGTCGCTTATTTAACAAGAGCCAGAGCACCCTATAGTTACATTTCTTCGTTTCCAAGCCTGACAATTCAGGTCTAGGCTCTTCCATAACTTATCTACCTGTGATTTTGAAGTCATTAATTTTGGCAGTAGCTACCTTGCACTTTCTTGTAATTGAACAGGAAACTTCCCTCTTGCCAGGCAAATCACAGAAGTTTGATACTTCTGTCACTTCTGTGATTTCAAAGTGAAAGCTGAGGAAAAGTTAAGGGATTCAGCAAACCTGATAAGTTTCAGGGGGTTACTTGCACTGCATAGTTTTTGGAAAGCTGCTGTGAGGGAAAGGTTTAGCTAAATCACTGCAGTTTCTTAGTTTCTGAGCTGGTAGGAATGGGATTTATCTTTAAAAAAACCCAAAATACTTGGCTGACGATTATTTTTTTTTTAAATCAGTGTCATGGTTTAAGCCTGCAGGCAGCTAAACCAACCGCCCAGCCATTCGCTCACACGTCACCACCCCGCCCCAGTGGGATGGGGGAGAGAATCCGGGAAAAAAAGTAAAACTCGTGGGTTGAGATAAAGACAGTTTAATAAGACAGAAAAGGAAGAGAAGACTAATAATGATAATGTTAAAAGAAATCCTAAACAAGTGACACATGGCACAATTCCTAACCTGCTGACTGATATCCAGTTAGTTCCCGAGCCGTGGCACCCTCTGGCCAACTCCCCCAGTGTATAAACTGAGCATGATGCCATATAGTATGGGGTATCCCTTTGGCCAGTTTGGGTCAGTGGTCCCGGCCATGTCCCCTCCCAGTTTCTCCCATGCACCCCCTGCCTCCTCACTGGCAGGCCAGCATGAGAAGATGAAAAGTCTTCGACTGCTTTGCCACAGCTAGAAACACCAGTGTGTTACCACCATTGTTTTCAGCCCAAATCCAAACCACAGCACTACACCAGCTACCAGGAAGAAAATTAACTCTATCTTAGCTGAAAGAAGGACAATCAGAAAGCTCTTGACAAGGTTAAGCACATTTTACCAACAAGAACACGGTCGTGCTGCACAAAGCACCAACGGAAGACCTTGGACAAAGCTCAGTTCTCCTGAAGGTTATCTGCTGGAGTGAGTGAAGGTGGTGCTGAAGTTTGCATTTTCCTCCTTGACTGATGTCTCCTTATTATGATTTATACAACTGTATCTAATACACATTCTCTCGACACCCCTCTTCTGGCTAGAAAAGGACAAAAGACTAAGTCAGTCCTAGCACGAAGGACTAAGCCAGACCTAGTACTAAGGACTAAGTTTTGAAGACCACGAATTAATCGCAGCCATTAAGCAACAAGATTCAGAAACAAGAAACTTGTAAGAGTTAAAAAAAAATCTCTGAATGGCAATTAAAAAAAGACATCAAGAGAAGTAAATCTGGCTCCTTTGTTCCTTTCAAAGAACTTGAAACTTTTAATATGAGAAAAACTTGTTTGAATCACTGAAAGGACGCATGTTTCAGAGAACAGTGGGACAAGAGGGGCTGGAAAAGAACCCAGGGACGCATCCCTTCGGCTGTACCCTGCACACTCTGCTGTCACCTGCTTCTGTCCCCTCTCCTGAACCATCTCCAGCCCTCCTGCAGACAACTGAGCCTAACAACGTCAGGGCTTGCTCAACTACCACAGGAGATTTTTCCCAACACTTTATGCTCCAGACCCCTGTTGTGATCAATCGAAGAAGAGAAGCTGCATTTAGTGACTTTTTTCCACAATAACTGAGCTATTATTGCATTAATATTCTTGAGATGCTCAAAAGCAAAATGTGATTTTGCAGTTTATACACCAAAAATGATAAATTATTAAGAAGCTGCTTGGTAATTATCACATAAAAATTGACTAAAGGAAGACACTCTGGTATAGTGCAAATGTATTAGCAAAATTAGGCAAAGTATCTAATTCTTATTATAGACAACTTCTTCATGATTTCACATGAATTAATAAAGTTTATTGACTGACTAGTTTGGGTACTATGTCACAGCCTGTTCTTATGTTGTATCGCTGCCTTATATTCCAAAAGAAAAAAATGCAATCAAAACACTAAATACATTTTAATTTTAATACTCAACTGCTTTGGCAACAAGCCATCAGTTCTTGAGTAAGGCTATTGAAAAGCATCTGTATCAGATCAAAAAGCCAACCCTTCCGATCCTTCGCTGAACTGCTTCACCACCACCCATCGCACAGCCCTGCGGTAAGGCAGTAACTTCTACCAGCACGGTCTTCCCAACTGCCACAGTTACACGTGCCTGTGGCTTTAACAAGAGAGAGAGTTAAGGACTGCGAAACGAAAAGATAAGCTAACACTACACAGACAACACTACTCCAGTCAGAAACCGTCTGTAAAATTTTAATTCAAATGGTTTTCGTACAAATTCTCAGCTTCCACTGCACTCATACTGTGGTACTGAAAACAACGCAGAATCGCTTGGTGTTTGTTTAGATGTATTAGGTATATACACCTTATTTAGGTATAAAAAAAGTTCCGGTTTTGTTTTAATCGGAAAAAAATACGGCACTCACTAAGCTAAGTTACTTTGATGATATGAACACCATAGCCTGAAATACCACCATAAACATTTTTGCTGACAAAGATTTTTAATTTCTCAACACGAATCATTATCTACATTGTGTTTTCAAACGAATCCTCATCTATCGTAACTTGGAAATATGATCACTGTTCACCCTGCTAACAAAGATCTCTTGGAAAATTTATGTTCTGATTTCAGGACACCACCTCCTTACTTGCATGACTATTTAAACCCTGAGTTTTATGCTTAACAACATCCATTGCCAGGACAGAACAAGTAGGTACAATTTTGCTGGAGCGTGTCAGTCCTGGCCTGCTGCTATCCCACCCTGAGCAGATGGGTTATCAGATGGGAATACAAACTAGTGTTCCACTTCAGTGGAAACCTGAAGTAAATAACTGCGTACTCATCCTACTGGATTCTTTTCGTCTCCTTGAATTTGGGAGGATATGCAGTTTAGAGCTGATCCCGCATTTCAATGATGTTAACAGTGATAGTCTGGAGAAAACTGTAACCTGTGGAGTTGTTAGCTCAAAATCTTGTTCAAGGCATTATCTTACAGGTTTACTTCACCAGCTTCTGATTTTGTTGATTCCAAATACATCTGCTAGGAAAATACAAAATTCATTTTGCATATCTTAATCACGCCACCTTGCTAGTTTAACACACTTGATTTTTTTCACCTCTTTAGACTAATTTGGCAGACATTTTGTTCAGTGATATCATTTGATATTACTAGCATCCAGAAGATTCTCAGACAGTTTGAGTGCTCGCACATTCACTACAAGGTGATCTTGAAACAACCTCCTAAAGTTGTTATTTTTAATAACACTCTCTCATCAATCAGACTACCCACTGTATTAGCCAGCTTACTCATACAGAATGCTCTAGTAAGTTTCAAAAATTATTGGTACCACTGATTTATGTATTTCATTAATGTGAAAACCCATACATGTGCAAGCATTCATTTTTAAAGCAAAACCTGAAGTATTGCACTAGCTATTGCACAGCTTGCACATAACCAGATGCTCACCTATAACGCTTTCAGTATTATTTTTGTTACCCCACACTGTAGCTAGCTTCTATTTCCAACACAATTCTGTACTTCAGGATAGATTTAAACTTCTATGATTTTTGACAATTTCTTTACATACTGCCCAACTACTTCTAGAGGGGAAATTATAACAAGTTAAACAAAAGTTTCACTAAACAAAAGCTCATCTTGGATGGTTCTCTATACAAGTAAACCAACTGATCTAGTATTCAGACACTTTTAACTATTGATCCTGTTTACTTCTGAAGTTAATGACATGTATTTGAAATTACCACCTGTTCAGAGACAAGGGATTTTTTAGTTAATATCTAACATCATGAGCAGAAACTACATGATTTTAAAGGAAGCAGTTAAGTCTTCTTTTCGGACTACCGACCTCAATGGCTGCTAAAACCTCCATGTGCAGCATGAAATTATGGACATCTCTCCTCAAAACTCACCACATGAGAAGCCTTGAAGTGAGAGCTAACTATAACAGCAAGAGGCTAGGAAGATCACTGCCAAAGTAAGGTGAGAAAAAAATACAGATTTCAGAGGGAAAAAAAAAATCCTCAGTATGTGATAAGCAGTAGGAAGCACAACATTCTCCTTCCTGAAGAAAGTATTTCTCCTTGACAACAGTTAATATGGGCAAGATTTACAAAGTTCTAGTTTGCTCAGAAAAGGTTTTGCCCATCTTTTGCACCAACAAAGCCAAATGGGCCTAGAGCAAGTATCTGAAAAAATATCCGTCCTTCGTGGGAAGTGCTAGCCCTCCTGCAACACATTTCCAAACACACCCCAAGGGGTATGTGCTACAGGCGACCGTGCCAGTGTCCTGCTCAGGTTCACATCCTTAACAGCCAGTGCTACGGCTGATACTCGGGTGCCACAACGCACATGTCTTGGTGGTAAGTTGTTGGTTTTTTTCCTTACAAAATCTAGATGACTTCTGATTTGCACTTTAAAGTATGCTTGAGTAATGTCCTACAAAATGCATAACTCTGTGTTCCTACTTAGAGATAGATGTGTTTAAATCTCTATTAAATAATTCCTTCAATGATGTTCAGATACAGTGAGCACCAGAGAACTACAGCATTTTGTGATGGGTTGACCCTGGTTGGAAGCCAGGTGCCCACCAAAGCCAGTCCATCACTGTCCTCCTCAACTGCACAGGGGAGAGAAAATACAATGAAAGGCTCATGGGTTGAGCTCAGGACAGGGAGGAGATCACTCACCAATTACTGTCACGGGCTAACCAGACTCGATTTGGGGAAATTAATTCAATTTATTGCCAATCAAATCAGAGTAGAATAATGAAGAATAAACCCAAATCTTAAGAACACCTTCCCCCCACCCCTCCCTTCTTCCCAGGCTCAACTTCACTCTCGATTTTCTGTCTCCTCCCCCCAAGCGGTGCAGGGGGATAGGGAATGGGGTTATGGTCAGTTCATCACATGTGTCTGGTGCTCCTTCCTCCTCACACTCATCCCCTGCTGCAGCGTGGGGTCCCTCCCATGGAGACAGTTCTCCACAAACTTCTCCAATGTGAGTCCTTCCCATAGGCTGCAGTTCTCCACGAACTGCTCCAGTGTGGGTCCGTTCCACGGGGTGCAGTCCTTCAGGAACAGGCTGCTCCAGCGTGGGTCCCGCACGAGGTCACAAGCCCTGCCAGCAAACCTGCTCCAGCGTGGGCTCCTCGCTCCATGGGGCCACAGGTCCTGGAGCCTGCTCCAGCGCGGGCTCCCCATGGAGTCACAGACTCCTTCAGGCATCCACCTGCTCTGGTGTGGGGTCTCCATGGGCTGTAGGTGGAGATCTGCTCCACTGTGGACCTCCATGGGCTGCAGAGCACAGCCTGCCTCACCAGGGTCTGCTCCACGGACTGCAGGGGAATCTCTGCTCCAGTGCCTGGAGCACCTCCTCACCTCCTTCTGCACTGACCTTGGTGCCCGCAGGGCTGTTTCTCTCACATTGGCTCAATCCTCTCTTCAGCTGATGTTCCTCCCTTCTTAATTATGTTATCCCAGAGGCACTACCACCACCGCTGATTGGCTTGGCCTTGGCCAGCCATGGGTCTGTCTTGGAGCGGGCTGGCACTGGCTGTGTTGGACACAGTGGAAGCTTCTGACAGCTTCTCACAGCAGCCACCCCTGTAGCCCCTCCGCTACCAAAACCGTGCCAATACACATTTCTGAAAAAATAATTCACCGTGTTGGTTTTAGACCTCAGGTAGCATCATAAAGCAGCTGAGGGCATCAGACAGGTCTTCATACAGTACTGATGACAGCTGTTCTCTCATTTTCAAAGAGCACATAATACTAATCTTTAGTCTTATGATCTCCGTTACAATGATAAAAATATGAGTCTATCTTTCCCAAAGTATCATGCCTCATTAAGAATTTGGTCTGGATTTAGTATTATTCTGTAACCGACTGATTTGGAAAGGCCATCTAGGGGAGGCAGGGAGCGCCCAGCCACGCAGCTCTGCCTCTGGAGACGGGCCAGTTCTACCGAGCATCGCTTGATTTCCCATTTAATGGGAGGACACTCACGTCTCCTCCACAGGAGATTTCTCTGTTGCCACACTGCGCTCCACTAGCATCTCCTTCTATCATGAATTCCTAAACTGAACTATCACAATCCTCCCAAATGTCACCGCTCTAAGAAAACAACTTCATTCACATCCTCTCTTTAAGTTGACCTAGTCAGACGTTCACCAGAGGATGAAAACCCCTTCCCAGACCCACTCAGGTGTAAAGGATTGACAATACACACAATAACTTCCAAGGGATTTCAAATGACGGGTTACTTTACGGATTCGGGCGCACAGATCTACTGTACAGCACTTCCCAAGACCAACTTGAGATCAGAGGTATTCTGGGCATGTTCCGATCCGACTCAGGAGTACAGAGATTACATTCTGACATATTCCCAGAATTAAAAATCGGTTTAAGCTGAGGAAGAGTATTTTACATTGGAAGGATTTAGATAGCATAGAGCTCATACCGATCTTGATTACCTCCTTTTTCTGCTTCCTCAGGTAGTGCCATGGGAAGATGCAGATCTTGTGTTGAATGGAAAAGGCAACAAAACTAGTATTTCATGATCACTCATGCTTTTGATTGAGAGCCTGCCTACAAACTGTTTTAAAACATACTATTTAATTCAACAACTTAAAAATAATCATCAGCTTTGGTTTCTTCTGCAATGGAACTATTACCAGTGACTAAAGCATGAATATCACAAAAGGACCACTCCTTGTGAAGACACTTCTTTAGGCCTGCAGACCCACGCTGCCCTCAAATTTCTCCTTTACACACACTCTGTAATTAAAGCTACATTTTACAGTATCCATGAAAATAATATTGAAATAGCCTGTATGATAACAGCAGCACAATCATCCCTAGTTAAGCTCCACTGCAAAACAAAGAGCCTTGAGACAAGCAGCAGGACACCCAGGAGCAGAAAGCAAGAGACCACTTGCAGAAAGCAAACAGCTTTGACACTGAAACTCTCAGAGGTTACATAGAGAAGAAGTTAAATGGGAGACAACAGAACACTGGGAGATGGAAACCAAGCAGGTAGGAGTGGAGCAAGCACTCATTGCAATTACAGGAGACACACGGAAAATAAAAGTTTCCTCCTTTACTTAATTTCTTTCACTGAAGTAAAGGGACTACCTAATGGACCACACATTCAGTTCACTGGTGAGTTTGGGATGAGGAGTGGCAGTCCAGACAAAGCTGCTATAAAAGTGTCTATGCAAAAAGCAAGTGCAAACTTTCCTAACCAACACGATCTCCAGCGTGTGATCCAACTTGCTCTGCAACAAGTCGAATGGCAGCAGGGCAGGCACTTTCTAGAAAGAAAGATCGGATTCTATTTATTCTTCCCTCCCATCAATAAATGCAGACACCTTTTTATTCTCCTCGCTGTCTCCTGACACCTGAAGCATCTTTCCAGGGAGTGACACTTCCCAGCCACTACCAACAGGCATACAGGCTGGGACAGAATGTATTTATTTTATCCTCAGCTGTTGCAACTGATCTCTTCCACCTTCTGTCCCTTCTCCCTGCTTTTCTGCCACCTCTGACTTCCTACTACCTGCCTTTGAAAGTGCTCAACTTTCCATCTCTGTATGCAAGATGAGATGAGAAGAAAGGTTCTTCTCCTGTCATTGAGATGGGCATCAGTAGCTCAGGCACTGCTCTGCAGCAGGGCTGAACTGGACAGGCTCATGACGGAGCTGCTCTTCTCTTTCCCCGGCCCCAAGGACAGAGCGGGACTTCCCAGGGCCTCTCCCACAGCTTCTGTGACCGCTGAAAATGTTTTCACAGGTAGGAAGACCACACAGGTCACCAGGCCAGCCCCACGTGCCTTGCCGCATGGAGAACCACCCTGCTGATCTGAGAGCACTCGGGTTCCGGGCACGCTCATCCCCGCGGGCTTGTCATTTCCACCAACACCTCTCTAAACTACAAGGAAATCCAGCAATTTTTAATAGTGAGTGCAGAGAGCTGCCTTTACCCTAACTGAGCACTAGGTAGCACTGTCACTCTAAGAAAGCGGGAGAAGCACGTCAACACGGCAATTGTTTTTCACTTCCGAGACCAGAGCAGAAATTACTACTTTATCAGAATAAAACTCGTATTTGTAAAACTACTCATACTACAGCTATAGTTGCAACATTCTCATCCCTCTGATATACAAAGTGGGTTTTTTCTTTTTTGTTTCTAAGATCAGAATTTACGATCTTAAATCTTCCTAAAGCAATACTGCGATTTTGCACTGATGTTTTATGCTTGCAACCACTTGATGTAATAATGTACAATTAAAGATGGTGATGGAACACCTCCACAGAACGATCACTTAGTACTCAAATTATCTGGAGATCTAGCAAATGATCCCCTCTACCTGTCACCATCTTAAAAAAATAATAATCTGAAGGTGGCAATAACTAGCTGAACACAAGCCTCTTTACACAGTATAAGCACTGAACCCGGATTCAAGAGCACCAAAAAAAACGTGCTGGGTTTTTCATGACCTTTGCAACTTATTAGTAGTCTACTTCAGCAAGTGGTTCTGGACAGCTATGTACTGAATGTCACTGCTCCAGCGCGGTTCCCAGGAGGCTTCAGTTTGGTGGCATGCTCAGAAACCTTCTGCACTTTCCAACACCTTGAAATGCATAATTTTATTTATAGTCATTATTTTAGATTCAGCACTCAGCTTTTACTGCAGGTACACCATTTGTATCTGAAAGCTTATAGTCTCCAGAAAGGGCCTGACAGCAAATCGTATGTTGAAAGAGTGTTTCAAAGCTCATATATGGGAAAAGATATCTTTCTCCATTTCTAGGGTATGGAAGAGAAAAAACGCTGAATTTCCAACTTGAGCTGTAAAAGTCTCCTTCATCTTATCTGATGCACGTCCAGCTACTCCCAAACCCCAACTCACAGAACCACCACCTCAATGCAAGCTGATGGCAAAGCAAGGAGCATCAAACATCACAAATTGAGGGAAGTTTTCAACTTCCCTTCCCAGGGTTTGTGCTGGGTATTTGTACCTCGATGATGATACTGACATGGAAAAGCTAAAAATGAAAATCCAACCCTTTTGTACCCAGAAAAACAAAGTAATCTCTTCCTCCCCATTCACCCTATTGATAAATTCTAGACTTTCTCCATAAATACATTAAAACTTTCTGTTACGCCAGTGAAGATCCTCTTCTCGAGGAAACACATGCAGAATAAGCACACTGCAACAAAACCAGGAGCCAAACTATGTATTTGAAAACAGGAGCTGGTGTGGGATCAATTGCTCTACAGGTGCACCAGTGTGGAAGGGGCAGATTAAGCAGAGGTCCTGTACAACATGGGACAAATGGTCGCAATCTCTTCTTGTTGTCAAAGAGCAGAGAGATCATTGGGAAGCATTTCTTTCCCTTCTCTGGGAGCTATGCCTCAGTGCAGCCATTCCCAGGTTCATGTCTTGACTGCAGCAGAAATTGATACACAAGACACAATATTCAGATTTATGAGCTGCATGTGCATGTTGCTTTGAAGCAAGATGCTTGCTCACCATTAGAGGCTTACGTCCTACAGTTTGGGAATTTTTCCCTTACAGTTTGCAGAGGAATTTGTACAGCACTGAGCACAAACACTAGTAAAAAGATGCATTTACAGCCAAAAGAAAATCTACTTGTGCACCCTGGGATTTTGACCTTTTTCAAAATCTAGGACCATCTGTATTGAAGTGATTACTGTGAACAGACACAACACACATTTTCAAACATTTTGTTTTCAGTCCTTGCCTTACAAGCCACTTAAAATTGCTACTGCTTCTTCCTCAACTGGTGTGCTAACACTTCTGTGGTACATCATGGTACCATAAAAAAAAAAGAAAAAAAAAAAAGCTAATATTGCATAGGGTGGTATCAGTCTCATATTCTTCTTGCAAAAGGATCAGTTCTCCCCTGCATATCTCACTATCCACACTTGTGAAACATCACTCAGTCTCAAACAAGCCAGGAAATTTCTAGCCTTCTGAAAGTCAGACTTGAAATTCAAGTGCAGAATTAGCACAAAAGCCTTCTGCATCATTAGCTAAACTCAAGCACCTCTTTCAAGCACTATTTCTAGATCTTGGATAAGGTGAAAACAGATGATGATTTAGAAACCATAATTTCCAAAGGTACAGCTGATGCCACTGCAAGAACACATGTTCTGTAGGGCACAGGCATGTATCAAATCCCGCTGGAAAATTAGTTATAATGTTCTTCCTGTAAGTACATCCTTCTAAACTGGTCTGTGACACTGAATTGAGAGACCAGAGTTTAGAGTCTGTTATGAAACAGCAAGTACCAAACTAATTTTTTAGCACATTCTCAATAACTTCTCTCATTTGTGAGTATTTCCTAGCAGGTTTTCTGTTAATCTCCTTCTAATATTCTCATGCAAGATTTAGCAAGTAAACACTGAATAAATGTGCTTTGTAACTGTCTGAATAATTTCCTAGAGTACTACAGAACATGAAGGGACAAAGTATTTTGTAAGAGTATTTTTGCTTTCATAAACAAATTAAATCTCTATGAATTGACGCTGTAAATAATTAAGCATTATTCCATTAACTAAATTGGGAATAAGTGAGACAGAGTGTACATCTTCAGGAGAGCAGCATGTTTTGAAACAGATGATCGCACTAACAAAGAAGTCTCACAGAATAGCTCCAATTCATGTACCATATTTGTCTGCAAATGCTGATCCCATGATAAGGAGCACTGAAAACTGAAAAAAAAAAATCAAGGAAAAAAAATTCTCCTCATCAATATGTTTCACTATTCATTGACTAATATTTTCAAATGTACTAACAGTAAGTCGGACAGGGTCTCCTAAGCCCTTCCAAAGCCCAGTGCTTTGAAAACCTCCTGTTTTCCTGAAGTCAGTTCAACTGATACATCAGTTCCAGGAGGCAGTTTACGAACGGAAGCTTCGCAGTAGATATGTCAGTGTGTGTGTCATAACCTTGCTCACACCCCTCTCCTAAAGAGAACATTCTGAAAAAATAAAGGATAAATAAAATCCTTCAAAGGAGAGTGCATTTTCATCTGAAAAAGTAGATGGTGCTACATGGCACAAAATCTGCAGTCCTCTTACCCCAGGACTGCGACGACAGGAAAACGTCAATGTCAAAGAAGAGGGCAGGCGCAAGTCAACGATAAAAACAAGGACAGCAATCAAAAATACATTTGCTTTGAGATGATTATTTGGCTTTAACAACCTCACAACCTCTTGTCGAAGAAAATAAAGGAGACAGCACAGGAACTCCAAAATGAAGGAGACTTTTTCAGCAGGAATGTGACAGTTAGCAAATTCCTGCCGTACCTCCTGTGCCGCAGTATCATCACGTGCTTGTCTTTGCTACCAGGTGTAGCGCGTGTGGGTGCGGGTGCCTTCAAACATAAATTACCAATAAACACACATTGTGTTCAGTGTCAGGGAATTAATTGAGCTTTCCGGAATGAAAGCCTTTTGGCACAAAAATGATAAACCGAGGCTGACCTACCTGAATGGGTCCCACTGACATCAGCAGGTTTTTCAGTTGGACATCAGTAGTTGATGAAGAAAGCCCTTCAACTGACACGATACAGGGCTGAGGTTTGCACTCCACCACTCGCAGGTTCTGTTTATTTGGCATCAAGCGTCCTCGGCCCATCTGGCCTGCTACTCCTCTGCCTCTGCCGTGCATAATGACCTGCCAACAACAAGAGTAACAGTATTTTGATTTACTTACCTAGTGCTTCTGCTCACTGCAACTGACAGACGATATAGAAGTTGGTGATTTACTTAAAGACTTGACTAAAGAACGAGTTGATTTATAACAGCTTGTTGCTGTTTGCTGATTTGAAAGGCCACTTATTAACATATTCATCCACTGCTTATACAAACCTCTCTCAAAAGGATAGTGAGTTACATATTGAATTATATACATTGCATTGAGGCTAAAGGCCTCAGCTTTAGCACAGCTCGACCAAGCAGTGGAGGGTCTCAGACCAAAATATATAACCTAGTTTTCAACAGTGATCACGTTAGCAGCATGTGTTCAGTCCCCGTATTTTGAGTCTGGCCAGAAAAAACAACCAGTGATCCCTCTCCTTTTTCTTTTCTCAACCCCCAGGTAAATTTAACGTACCCAACAAGACCAGCAAACTGCTTCAAGCACCTCCAGTCTCTACTGCTACCAACTCTTGGTCTGTTACCGGGATGGAGTACTCACACATGCTACATAACTTTAAAACAACTCTTTTCAAAGTTCCTTTCCCCCACATCCTGTAGGATCTGGCACCACAGTACCTTCTGGAGCAGGAAATGTGTGGATTTAATTCTTGAAATTAAAGGTTGAACAGTTGGAGAGAGGAAAAAATAACAATGAAACAGAGTAACAAACATTAAACAGAGCTAACACTTAACACTGAGTTAAGACTCCACATGGTTTCCCCATTTCTACTTGGAAAGCCTATGGAGGGTAATGACTTTTCACACCCCTCCGCATCAGCAAGGAGACTTTATCCTTACATGAAGCAGGAAGATTATGGCCAACAGTTCAAAACCAAGAAATAACTTGAAAGCCAAAATACCAGCAATTTCCAGGGAGCATGCCAGTTTGCAAATGCAGAGAAGGCACACGCCACTGCCACCTGATCCCACCACTCCCTGCCCCCTCCCAGTGCACCACCAGTGCAAAAATCAAGTTACGAGATCACCGTTTTGAGCGATACCAACGCTGAGAATCGACCGAAGAGCACCCTGAAACAGTTGCTGTGCGCTCCTACATATGCAGGAATCAGCTGGAATAAAAGCTTAAGCACAACTTCAGAAAAACTCTTGGTTTTAGAGCCAGAAAGCACGTTGGATACCACCTCCTACAGTAGCTATCTTGGGACGCACGCAGTTCCCCCAGGGAATATCATGCTGGACAGAAAGTCAGCAGATGAAACAACCTTCAGGCATCTCCAGTCTGTGCTGGGTACAAACAGGCCTCTCCAGATTAAAAGCTTTCAATGCAATTATGCATCTCCTGCGTCATGCAGCCCTATGCTAGCAATTGACAAACAGAATGCTAGCTATTAATAGAGCAACACAGCTAGACAGGAAAACTTCTAGCAGCAATATGCATCTAAAAGAAAAATCACCTTTTTAGGCTGATGGATTCCCTGGATGTTTTTGACTCCTTGAGGAGCTGGTGAATGGATCTGTGCCTGCTGCTGCTGTTGGTGCTGCTGCTGTTGCATTCCCTTTGTCAATGTGACCTTCCGCACTGGCTGCTGTTTCGGCTCCGGGGGTTGGTGAGGCCGCTGGGGCTGGCCCTCTGGGTGAAAAAAGCCAGCATCCTCTCCCCCCTGCTGAAATCAACAACACAACAGGCGGCTCAGTGCCCGGGCACCGCAAACCCTCGCCCTGCGCAGCCGCCTGCTCCTCAGCGCAGGGAGGATGCCCAGTGCTTCGCCTGCTACAGCAAAGCGCCGGCCGCCGCAGGCGAGTGCACCGGTTCAGCCGGGAAACCGTCCTTCAGCCTAAAATAAATCCACAGTATCTGAAGTACAGTTTCCTTCATTCACACTATTATAATTGCAGCATTCAATAACATCTTTTCATATACAAAGCAGCAAGGTGATTTTGCTTCCCTTCCCACATCATTCTTCCTTCCAGGGTTACATGTGAACTATGGTGTGCTATTTTTTTTATTACTCCTATTCTGAATTTTTTTTTTTTTCTTCCTTAAAGAGAGACATACACATTGTGGAAGGAGCAAAGAACTGCAAAGCCTGGAAGAACCAGGCAAATACTCTCCTCATCTTCAAAACTCCAATCTCTCTTTAGTTAAAAACTGGTATTTCTTTTGAAGCGCACACTTCTTCTGCCAACTTCTATACCAGCAGCCTTTTAAGCAGTCTCCTTCCTCAAACACTGTCCGTACTTGGAACAGTTCTTCCACAAGGTTGGGTTTTTTTGTTTGTTTGTTTATTTTATAAAGGTCTTGTTATAAACTTTTATAATCACAAGCACAACGAAACACCACCTCAGTGCCTCTCTTGCCCAACATAGCTCTTTACACTACATCTCTCAGTGCAATCAAGCACAGTAAAAGCATAAGCTGAAAGCACTAAGAGAGAAATTATTTCCTTCCACTGCCTCTACCCAAACAGCTCGTTTTTTCTACACACACGTGACTTTTGAATGTGACTCCTGAATCTGTGTCCTGCTGTCCAGATCAGATCAATCACTGGAAAACATTCCATGGAGCAAGAGACAGCAGAGCCCAACAAAAGACTGAGTACTTTTGCAACTATGAAGCACACCTTATTATTGCATGGTTTCACCAGCAGTATCTGTACCTTGACTGGACTCAAACTTTAGAACTCAAATACTAGTGAAATTTGCATGTGCAGGGGGAAGGCTTTGTCTAAGTCCCTAACCAACCTCAGGTGACACTGCAAAAGCTCTCAAGTAGATGGCACATCTGAAAGGGGGAAAAAAAAAATTTGAAAGCATCTTTATTTACATAGGCATTTTTTTCCCTTTCCTTTCATAGTAACTGGCACGTTTCTTCCAGATAAGAGACAAAATATGGGGCTGCAGAGGAAACAGGTTTATGCTTTAAGAGTGAGATTATCTTGATTGAGAATATAAATCATTACCTCTCTACTGGGATTAAAAAAAAAAAGAAAAGGCAACACCTACTAACGACTGGTTACTAAATCTCTTTGCTATCACTTGAAGAGAAATAGCCTGGTACAGGTGGCATGTAGGATAGTCTCATCTTCGCAAGTTCTCCAGTTCAGAATTCGCACCCCTAAATCAAGTCCTCTGTATTATCAAGTATATGCAGGCAACAGCTTCAAGAACTCAACTACTCAAATCCCAGACAAACCAGCTCCATCACCCCCCTGCACCGTCTACACTTCAAAAGCAGAATCTGTCAGAGGGAAAAAATCTCGAAGCTCTTCCCACTTAATGGCTTTAGTCCACAGCATCCAAAGCGAGAAAGCAACAGAAAACTGCATCTAGTTATCCCACTCCTAATCACATACATTTTTTTCTCTGCTAAACTGAATGGCTTTGTGGCTTCACAGAAAATCTTGTATACAAACCTCTGAGAGCAGTAACTAGTAAGAAATTATAAAGCTTTCCCTTTAGAGCCTCTCACTTCAATTACTGCTCAAAAACACAAGAGCAAGAGCTCCCCCCCCTTCCTGAAAAACCCAAATATATGCACACAAACAAAACCTTACCAGGAAACCAGCATTAAATTCTCCCCAGTTTAGTATTAGTTCCAGTATCAGCATCACCATAAGCCCTATGCCCTGATCAGATAATTTCTTTTATTCAGCCCTACAGCAGCTGGAAGATGATGAAACTAAAAGGAACAAAAAAATTCTAGAAGAAATTTAAACACAGTAATTCAGAGCTAAAATCTAATATCTGCTAGCTGCCTGCTGTGAAAAACAACCACAAATGTTCGCAACCATTTCTTTCTGAACCAATAAACGATCCCAGCACACAGAAAGAGCATGAGAGTGAAGCCCTCAAGGTACAAAACACGTCGAACATGCTCATTACCGAAACTTCTAAAACAAACAATTGTTTCCCATAAAAGGCTAGGATGGCCAACAACCACCCAATATTGAACCACTAAGCCAAATCATCACCAAATAAAACTACATAAACTAAACACATAACTGTAACAGAGTCAAAGGCATAAGCACACAACGCTTGTTCACACTGACAAAAAATTTGTCAGGGTTTGTTCCCTGCTGGGGTCTCAAATGCCACCTTTGGGCTTCACTGCCAGTGTGATGCTCCTGCAGAAGCCTGCAAAGGTAGAAACATCTCCAGACTTTCTAATGAATTAATACATTTCAGATATAAGAAAACCCATAGAAAACAATAGAGAAAGTTCACAGGGTAAGAAAAGGGGATGGAGCAAGGTCTGCTTCTTCCCACAGTAAGAAGGAAGAAAGGGCATCTGGATCAAACCCTTTCTTTACACTACTGCCCTGAACATCATCTGCTTTTGGAGATGACTTGAAGAGGGCAAGCAGAGCTGAACCTGCAGCATCACTTCTCAAGAGAGGTCCATGAGCAAGCGACTTAGTGCTCAAGGACTAAGAGTGCTCCCTGCCAGACAGCAACACGTTGTTTCCCATTACAGGTAGCCCTGGTTTCAACTGAAGACCAAATCTGGTGGTTTTCTTAAGAAAATGAAAACCAAATGTGACTCCTAGGTCACTACGTGCCTAACAAGCAAAGCAGCACAGCCTCAGGTAACAAATTTTAGCACCAGTTCCTTTTCCACTCGTTAAAGACATGGCAGTGCAAGGACCAGCACTGTCCGAGCCAAACTGAAGAAGCTATGTCACAGTAGTTAGTGGCAAATTAGACTCACCACCAACATCATCCTTTCAACTCCCTCTACGCAAGGCAACTGGGGGCTTCTTCAGGCATGTCAATGAACAACAACTAAGTCCAGCAAAACACCCACAAAGCGTTTTTAACATCTGGACTTAAAGGTGTAAAACCTCAGAACATTACTTACAGGTCACACGCTCATAAGAGAACATGAACATTTTGGAGGAAAAGACGTACGATTGTATAGATGACTCTACATAGGTTGACTCCCGATTTTCACTCCGGAGGTATACAGTGAGCTGGCACCCAGAAGGGGAATCAAAAGACACAGCAAAGCTACAGGCAAGCAAGCAAGTGAACTGAAGCCGTATTGCAGAAGCTACCCCAAATGTACCCCCTACATCATAGGAACTAAATTGCTAGCATCCCTTCTACTTCAAATGTCTCCGTTCCAGCTCATCTGAAATCAACTTCTGCTTCTCCTAAAGACAATTTCTGTATTGCTAATTTTTTCATGAGCTTACATCACTGCCCTTCCAAAACTTAAACCTGTAGCAACAGAGGTGGTATTAAAATTTTAAGTCTTCCCTCATCAAAATACATTTTTATTTGATTATTTTTTACAGCATTTTGGGACTTACAGGGCAACACTAAATTTTTCAGAGATGCATCTATTCATCATCATGGCCTCCATACAATTTGATGCACAAAGTGCTGACACCAGGTAGAATACTTCTCAGTCCACCACTGAGACCTGAGACTGATTGATACAAGCTCTGGTTTTTAACTGCAAATTTCCTCCACAAGGTCCTATGCAGGGAAGTGAACTTCCACTCGTTGTCTGCAACACAACAAAGGAAGAAAGTTCTCCTGTTATTGTCTACTGACTAATTTCTACACTACAAATCATTCTGACCTTCAAGCTCGGAAGTTCCAGGTTTTATAGAAGGCCTACCTTCCCAACACACAGCCAGGAAAGAGTTCTCTCGAATGAAACTTTACCACTATTCGGTTAACTCTGGAGTAATGAAAATGCCTTTTTTTAAGCCCCAGGAGTTCTGTCCAGAGGAAAGTATAAAAACTACCTTTCAAACTTCAAGCACTGCAAGATTTCTAGTGGTGTCAAAACAAGTTAATTCCAAATAATGTAATTAAACAAAACTCAAAAGATCGAGGCAAAAGGATTTGATCTACATGGTGAATGGTTTTCAGACTTCTCCTGTGGAAGAGTCTGCACAGTTTGACCCAAAACTGGACTAACAAAAAAGAGTAATTACGTCATTCAATGGCCATGAATTGTAGAACTGATTCACCAATACTTATCAAGGCTGTTTTTCAACAGTGAGACTCTCTCACTATATATATATATACACACACANANATATATATATATATGGGTCAGTGTTGTGTTTTGACAAACATAAAGATCATTCTGTCAAATACGAGATCACAAATTCTAAAAGCAGAATTTTACGAGGGCCTGCTTGAATTTAGCAAGCTGAAGCTCTCTACTCTATTATAACCATTATGACAGTTTTACAATGAAGATGAAATTTATTTGCCACCAACATTAGCAGGACAAATTTATATATAACAAATGCTTTAAAATGTACTGATAAAAATGCCTATTGATACTGTCAGAGCTGCTTGCAATTTGACAGATCAAATCTTATTTTCATTCTTAAACCCCATGAAGGAATGGTATCACCAACTTGCATTCTGTAGTGAGCAAATTGATTAATCCCCCTCTATAGAAATCTCAACTCTTGATTATACCTATCAGACGTTAAGCAGCATTATTCTAGAGTGACAACACTTGACAAATTCCCAAACCATTTTTCTCAGCCTTTGTGGCCATGCTAGCTTGTATTAACCCTGATGAAAAATTAATTTTCCTTATCTTCTGCTAAACCCCAAAATCCAAATCCGCCAAACTGGCAACTCTTTCTGTAAAGGTATTATGAAAACCTCTAAAAGATTAATTGCATGTCTTCAGGTGACATTAAATTAATTTCTGTACTCGTGACAGACATTTGATACTCCGTACTGAGCGGACAGATAACATTGTCAGGATACACAGAAGGACAGTGGTGCAGTGTCCCAGGGCAGCCTCTTATGAATTCTCCTTTCGATAAGGCCATACTTCACTGTCATCGGCGCTGTTAGGGATCTTGCAGCCCGTAGACCTCACTGCACAGGTTTCTATTAACTACGACAATGCTGTGTCTATCCATGTAATCTTTATAAAGCTAATTCAAGATCAGCCAGCGGTAAAGGGATGTGTATGCTGGATAAAGCACTTAAAGGAAACAAACTCTGGTTGATTTGTATAAAAATAACAGAGAGAAGCAAAATGTTTTCATCTTTTCTTAGATGTACCGCAACTCAAATTCTCTGCAGCATGATGAAGGTTTAAATCTTGCTGGGAAATCTCAATCCAGAGATGTCTTGTAATTGATTTCCTTTAAGAAAGGAGAAACCCCTCATTTGTTACCAGTTTAGGCCAATTTTTCTAGAAATGAGTACCCCTACAGTATCACAGTAGTTAAGAGGGGGGGAAAAAAACCCACCCTTTAGGTTATTAAATTCATCTTTATTTCCAGGTCAAGAGAAATTACTATTCATCGGTTATATAGATTTTCATATGCAAACTTGTATTTTACTGATACTGTGACTGACTACAGTAAACGAGGCAGACATCTACACAGGCAACTGTGACCCCCATGTAACAAAGAGAAAACAACAGTAAAGCAAAAACCACACAGAGCAGGAAAGATCACCATCTAATATACGCGAGTATGTTCCCACTACAACTATCAGAAACATCTATTCAAGGCAAACCTCTAGTAAGCAGATATTTCTCTTCAACTGGTGCTCCAAACGCTTTACCACTTTGATACGGCCAGTTGGCAGACTGGGCACCTGGGAACAGGAAGCCTAATCACTTGCCAAACACCCCACCACCAAGCGACCTGACCAAGCACTGTCTCAGAACAGCTGAAGGTCTGTTTTCGATCTGTCAAAAAAGCCAATGAGAAACACCTGGAGACCTGTTTCGAAAGGCCTTCCAAGACCTTTCAAAGTCTTTTTTTAAATTCAAGAATAGCAGTACGTAAAAAATCCTCCGGCTTTCCAGCCAGGCTCTATCAGCACTACTCTACCAGCAGATCACTCATCATTAACAACTGGTTTAAGACATACTAATGGCCTAGTTTTGACTCAGAGTACACACAGAAATAAGCTACACCAGACTACAGAAGTAGCAGAACAACCAAAGCATTCCCCATTCACACCAGAAAAAAGACAATTCTGGTGCTGGCCAGTGAATTATGGGTTATTTTTCCTAGCCTAAAAAACTTTTGCATGGGGCAAACTTACCTCAAACAAGAGCACCCAGACTAAGCAATAAATAAATAAAATGCAGATAAATAAAAGGAGATGGTGGAGAACCCTAGGTATACACGTGCTACACTGAAGTTTCACAACGAGTGACAAACACAGCAGATCAGATGTCAAATCATGACTGCGCGTTTTTCTAGTACAACCACCCACCAGTTCATTATGAAAAAAAATACAAATTCTATGTCAAAGCTACAGCAAAATCCAGGTTCTAGACTGGATATGTATAATACTCTCAGAAGTACCTTCATTTTTACTTTGCTATCTGCAAAATACATAGCAGAGAGGTCAATAAACACCTTTTTGAGCAAAGCTTCCTGGTTCCCTTTTCAGCTGCCAGTCTCCAGGACAATTTTTTGTACAGAGAATTTTAGTGAAGCCTGGACACGCACAGAAATCACCAAGAGAACAGGCTCCCATGGGAAAGTATCAGCGATTCAAAACTTCTGACGGCCCAAAGCTCCTGACAGAGCGCTTCTCAGCCGGACACCAGCACGGCACAGAAAGCCAGTACTGGATATTGGAAACCAGTACAACTGGAGCTTCCCTTCCTCGGTCATGTCTAGATTCTGTAGTGCACGTTCCTCGAAGCTTCAAACTAATGGCAAGTTGAATCCCTCTGGCGTGTTGCTCTAAGCTCCTTGTACAGTCTTGACCAGGACAAGCCCCCTGACCTCCCTCCCCACCCAGGTACAGTGCCAGGACTCTCCCAGCCCAGAGCCACACTGCCACAGCAAAGGTCTATTCCAAGCGGTCAGGCCTGAAACACCATTTGACAAATGCATTTGTGACTTCTGAAAACATTATGTTTAAATTGGACAAATTTACATGTTTCCCCCTCAAATTAAGAGATTGCATTCAATTAGGTTTTTTTTTTGTTGTGGGGCTTTTTTTTGGTTTTTTATGTTTTTTTTAAAGAGCGTTACAGTTGCCTTTAGTCACTCCTATCGGGAAACCGGGCTACTAGACACTCCATAACACCAACATCATATCAATATGAATTTTGCACTATAACACACACGATGGCAGAAAAACTCTCCTCTGAGACTTAGCGAGAGTGACAACACCAAACGCCTTCCTTTCAGGGTGCTCAGGAGGAAGCAGCACTCTTCAATGTACAATTTAAAAGTCTCCTGAGGAAAAGAAGAAACCTGTTCTGCAGGCTGCGATAGGGAATACTTTATTGCACTTTCGTTCCAAGATATCCACAGCAAAGTTAAATTCAGTTTAGGTAGATCTCTCTTCCTCCATTCGAGGATTTTATTACAATAAAAAAGTGCTATCAGAGTCTGGTTTGGTTGTCAGTCCCTCTAGTTGCTAAGTGTGTCCACACATGTCCTTGTATTTTATTTTGTCAATAACCAAACATGCCCCAAACCGTACAGCACAGTTTGCCTCACTGCCCCCAAGCCATGGAATACTCTGTCTTTACAGGGACCATCCTCACTGGAGGTCTGGGAGGACAGGGTTTATTGCTCATTTTCAAATATTTCATGAAAATACTATGCCTTTTTCACAACCAGAATACCACAGGGCTCCCACACTTCCCCTTTTTTATGGTTGTGGGGTTTGGGTGTCTTTTGTTTTTTTTTGAAGTGGATTTAAGAAATCAATGTCCATTTGTGAAATATTTCCAGAGTGAAATCTTGCAGTTGTGACAGCAAGAGTCTTTTTTCAACAGCATTTACACTCACACTGTTCCAAAGGTCTGGCCCATTTTGACAACCATGGTATCCAGGTATTCATTCAGATACCACCACGGTTTCCACAGCTCCTTCAGCCCACTGCTGACAGAATACGGACGTTATCCATACCTCCTTCAAAGAGAGGGATACGAATAAACCACAAAGCTGTTCTCCTGCTTCTTAAAAAGCAGGACTATGGTGTGCAGCGAGAGTTCCTCTGTTGTTTCTCGCAGCTGGCAGCACTGCAGAGCTGGGTGAAGGGCTCCCTCAAGAACTTGTCATGCAAATACCAGAAATCTTAGTGTTTATAATTCCTGACATATTTAGATAAAAGGCGCTATAGAGCTTTCAAGTCAAATATTTTTAATTAAGCTTGAAAATACACATGCAAGTAGAAACAAGTACAAACATTAAGCCAAGTTGGTTGATAAGGTTACATTATCAAGCAATAATCATCTCAGAGTATTTTTCCATATTTAGAACTCCATATTCATCTCTTACACTTCTCAGATACTCTAAATATGAATAAAGTTGTCTATCTTCCATTCCAATTCTCTTTTTCTTTTTACAATCCGAGGACATTTTTGTGGCAGGCTTTTCGAACAAAAGAACTTGCCAAATCTTTCTTCAAGCTTTTCAGATGAAGCATCATCTCAGGTTTTCAGGAATTATGATCACTAATAAGATACTGCTTCTAGTCCAACAGGGAACGCTGTGATTTTAATGTATTTTTATTTATATGTATTTATGAAAAAAGCTCATTGTGCAGCTTTCCATAGAGACAAAGACTGGTGTGTTCTTGGTGCAGCATAAGAACCAGTATTTTCAGGCCTTTGGGACAGACACAGATCTCTTTGAGCATGGCAGGACATTTTCTGGCTAGAGAGAAACCACCCAACAACAATGTAAGATGACTGAATGATACAGAGACTTTAAGCTACTACCATTTCCCACAGAACCTCCAACTAAATGAAACACATGTTCAGCACATATTTGATACGACCCTAAGATATTTAAGGTTGGAGCTGGAACAAACCTGTTCTTCCAGGACTAAGGTCACTTCTAATACAGTGGCTTAAGGCATTCAGTTGCACTTGGTACTGGAACTATTTACCAACAGACTGATCACAGAGCCCAAGGAAGACCACCACAAACAGCCAAGGTGTTAGAAAACATGCTCCGTCAAGAGGGAGTGAAGGAGATTAGTGTTCAGAAACAGTTACGAGATCTTTAAAAAGAGAGACAGCCACAAAGTCGCATATAAATTCTTTACCATCTCTCGAAGTATAATACAGAGAGTCAGAGGTTCAAAACTGCAGCAAGAAAATGTGGTTTGGTCACCAAGAAAATTCTCCTAAATGCATACGTTAGACACTGAAATAGATGGCCAAAGAAATCTCCAATAATGAGATCTCAGAAAAAGGTTGGACGAATCTGTCAGGAATGCTACAAAGTTCATCCCTCCTTCAACACAGAATAAATTATTTCTAGGGTCCTTTCACCTCGATTTTTAATAATTTTATCATCACATTTTAAAGTGATTTATTAGGGTACTTCTTCCCAACAAACACTCTACAATCTCACTGAGTTTATTCTTATGAGTATCTTTAGGATTGACTTCAGGCTCCTCACTAAGCCAGGCAAATCTCAGATGTTTCCTTAGTAAAATATACTAGCCTGAATACTCAGCAAATACACTGACCTCCTATATCTGGAAAGGTCAGCTCTGAAGACATGCCACAAACCGTAAAGCATGCTGGATCCATCAAAAGATATTTGGGCCTCCATTAAAAAAAAACCAAAAATCAAAGTTCATCTGCTAAACAATATGCACTGCCTCATTTTCCAGGAACCTAACTTTTAAAGGAGCAATTATAATGGAAAACTCTTCACTATACTGCCATTCCTGCATAAATTACAGGAATATTATAAAGGGATAGGCACATCACTACTGAGGGGGGAGGTAGGGGGCAGGATTTGTTTAAAAAAAGAGCACCAACAGACAAAATCATTAAAGACAGTACCTAACGTGTGACCTTGATATGTAGACTTAGTCTGACATACAGGAAATGCTGAATCATTTACTACTTTCCTTTTCTTTAAGTATAAGAAATCTTAAATTAAGGCATCTTATACATCAAGTAAACTGGGCAAATTAAAATATTTCTTGGAATTTAACTAGTATCTTATAGTTCCATAAAAATACTGAAGAAGCAAAATACTCTGAAGAGAGAACATCTGGAAACAGATGAAAGGCCGTTTTACCTTCTTAAGTAAGAAGGGACACTTCAACCTAGAGGTCAGGGATCTTCAGTAGCACAAAAGTGCGCAGCAACACAAATAAACATAGTCAGAAGCTTAGACTGGGAAAGACACTGTCCTCAAGAGAAGAAACCATTCTCTTCTGACAGTATCTGTACACTAAATCACACCAATACACCAAGTACATCTTAACTGTTCAACAAAAAACATCACCAGCAACACACCACCATTTAACACTGGTTCTACAGATGGTCCTACTAAATTTATAAGTCCTTGCTACCAGCTCCTGTTTTAGGCCAACTGGGTCTAGATAAAGTCAGTACAGGTCTGGCCTCAATCAGCTTCTTCAACTGACAGCTCTGCTATCGTGCTGTACCATGGCTGGCAGGCTGAAAGAGACTTTCCAAGTCTTTGCCAACATGAATCAAGAGAGCTTCAAAAAGGAACCTGCATTGTGTCTAATCGCAAGCCATCTCACTCACACACGGGTATTCAAACCATCTCTGCACAAAAGAGCACTAGAAAGGGAAAGGGGTACAAGTGATTAGATGGAGAGACTGCAGGGCTGCGTAACTGCAGGATCAGGTCAGTGCATACAGACAAGAGATACCAGGCACCTTTGGCCAAAGACAGGGAATTAGCGGAAGCACTATTACATGCTAAGGAGAATAGCTAGGAAAAATGAGATTTGGCTTTTGCTTTACCCTTAGGGTAGAGGCAAAAGGTGTGAAAAAAAAGCAAGCATATGGCAGGACTAAACACTAGAAGTAGAAAACAAGTGTGATCTGTGATCTTTACAGTATTCAGAGTTCAAGCAGCTTTTAATTCTTCTTTAAAATCCTGTCAAAATAGACAAGATTGCCCCCCCCCACCGCTGCTCATTTTTTTCTTTTTCCTTGTGTGGTCAAAGAAACAAAGTCATAGATTCAATCTTGTTACTAACTGATTAAAAATTAATTAACTATCCTGGACTGTGTTAAAGAGCTAATTGCAATGCTTGCTTTTATTCTACCACAGTTGGAAGAAAAACTTAAAATGTCCATGGCAATATGAAAAAAGTAACGAAGGCTACATGTACAGAACCTACTTTACCTCGCTAAAACCTTGGCATCTGAAAGTTAAGGACAGAGCAAATCTGCTTCTGTATACAACAAAAGAGGGGTCACACATGCATTTGATGAAGCTAATTGCTCTTTCTTACCATGAGACTTATCTGAAACAAATAATTTACAGTTTTCTGAAACAGAGCATTATGATGAAAACTATTTCATTGTGAATGCTACTGCGGGCACTAAGAACCATTTGTTACAAAGAGCTGTACACAGTGGTGACTGGCATTGTTTTGTTTCACCACATAATAAAAGAAGTTGTGCATGACTGCTTTATTCAGTTATTCATGAATAACAAACCCGTCGTACCTTTTGCAGGCCACTGGGATTCCTGCAAACATATTTATATATAAATATTTTTAGCCCAAAAGAATCAATTTCTTTCAACTTCTTGTGCTTTATTCTCCTGTACTTAAGTTATCCTGTCTGAGGAATTAGACATCGTCAGGCTGTTGTCAGCTCTATGCAGTCAATAAGGCCCTTTATGTTAATATTGTGAAAGACCACATGGTCATTATGCAGTTCACATTTTTAAGTGTAAAGTTTCTTGAGCTGTAGAAAAAATATTTATAAAAAGTAGTTGAGACTTTGACGTTTGGACTTCCTCCCCATTTCTACAGCATAAAGCCTAGCCTCCAAGGTCTTGTTCAGTCCCTGTTAACACACCATTCACTTCATTAGACTTACAGCATTTCTGCAAGTTTCCCTAATTAATGCTCTGAATAATTTAAGAAGCATTCTTCCAAAAAAAATCTCCAATGTACCACAGCATTAAACCACATCACACCCGTCCTTCTTCCTCAGCATAAACCCAAGGACAGATTTCATCCTGACCACATGATCTCGCTGTGTCCCATCATCTGGTTCTTCAGAGCCCTAACAAATTAACTTGTCTTTTCATTAAGACAGAAGAAATTTGGTCAAGATACTTTCAGACCAAAGCCCCAGATCTTAAATATGCACACTGCCATCAAGACCAGCATTGTGAGTCCTCCACAACACTGGTGCTCAAGGGACACTCTGCAGATAATAGACCCCTCATCAAAAGATAAGGAAATCTCATTTAGATGCAGAAGTGAAATAGTCACATCTGAAACCCAGCCTCTAACAGAAAACCTCCCTCTCCAATATACTGCTTAAATTAGTTTCACGACACACTTCCCAAGAAAATAAAAACAATCTTCCCTTGAGTACAGAAACCACACTAACACCAGCATCTGCACACAACTGAATTAGGTGGTTTCAACTACCAAATAAGCAGAGCCCAGCTTTTTTTAACCGAACCTTAAAAATAGTCATCCAAATCCTTTTCTCTGATCAATTATCAGACCAATTAAACTTAAGCAAAAGGAGCTCAGTTGAGGAGTCTTTCAGGCTCAAGTTGCAACTTAAAAGAAAGGAGTATTATTTCAGTGTGATTTAAGTGATAACTGGCTGGCAGTAAAGCATTACAGGAAATGTTAATTTCTGAATAACTGCTAATAACTTACAGTTCTGAAAATATAAAATATGGACTATTAGGTCTGCTAAACCTGCTACTTCCCCTGTCAGCTTAGGTCCATTTTTTATTTTGGGATTACACAGAATGAGACACACATAACCAAAGCACGACAACACAGACACACGAGATGAGCCTTGGAAACTTACCCCTCCTGACAACTTAATCACCCTGACTTTGCTGCCGACATGGGGCCCATCTCCACTACCACTGTTTGTCCGCTGCATGACAGTCCTTTTCACGCCAGGCTTCAGCTCCTGGGGCCTTGCTTGTACCGACGCCACTCGAGCAGTCTGTGTCGCGGGCAGCGATGCCGCAGCAGGTTTTGTCTGTAATACTTTCTGCGGTGCCTGAGGGTGACTCGGAGGTACCGCTCTAGTCTGCCTTAGCTGCTTCACCGGCTTCATCTGCTGTCCTTGATACTGCATATTCGCCCCGACCTGTGGGAAATCTGTGGGTTTGGGTTGGAGATTTGGAACGACCGTATCTTGCTTTTTAACAAGGAGTCTGTTTTTCACATTTTGCCTGGTCTGCAAGCCCGAGTGGGGTATGTAAGGGCTGCCGTTGGTGGGGTACTCGGAGGAGTTGTCCTCCTGCTGCATGTAGGACTGGTGCGTAGAAGGTGGTGGTTGCTGCTGCTGCTGCTGCTGTGCAAGTCTTTCAAGCAATTCTCTCTTCCTAGCACCAGCCTGCTGCTGCCGTCTCAGCTCCTTTTGTTTCAGAATTTCTTCTCTTAGACGCTTCTGCTCTTCTATCTTCAAACGATACAATCTAGTTTCTTCATCTTCGTCTGGATACTACAAAGGAAAACACAAACGAATTTACAAAATTCTCAACAAATGCCCAGCTTGGTCAAAACAACATTAAATTGTTGTTTCAGATATCGTAGAGCTATAACCCTCTGCAGAGCTTTTTAAATTACCCCTGACACCAAACTAAGGCTATTAGTGGAGTGTATCTGCTGGTAAGGTTTATTTGCTATTCATTACAGACAAACAGCTCAAATCTGGTTTAGAACTTAGATATACTACTTCCTAGACAGGAAAAAAAAAAGAGCTATAATACCAGTTGAGAAATCCTATCAGAATACTAAAAAAAAAAAAAAAAAAAA
>Ga0065711_1001529_pt1 | contig 66221 bp, 29 predicted proteins | sample Hoacrofraction12_FD_59098 | JGI IMG/M metagenome (GOLD analysis project Ga0065711, IMG submission 59098) | Hoatzin crop microbial communities from Cojedes, Venezuela - Epithelial fraction 12 v2 (version 2) | ecosystem: Host-associated > Birds > Digestive system > Esophagus > Crop | place... | reverse complement strand
CTTCCTTCCTTCCAACTTCCTCCCTCCCTCCCTCCCTCCCTCCCTCCCTGCTCCCCCTTTCTCCTCCTCTCCTCTTCCTTCTCCTCTCCTCCCCCTTCCCTTCCTCATGTAGCTGGGAGAAAAGTGATGGATGACCCAACTCACTGGCAAGAAACCCCCTTACTGCTATAATGGGGACTGGAGGACTCGGGGAGTTAGTGGGATTGAGGCTGCAGACCCAGTGAAGCACACTGGTTTGATGAACCTTTGAACCTTCCCCAGGCTATGTCCTGAGAGGGTCAGGCTGAGGGACCATCCCATTGTTGCAGTGCGTTTGCTCTATGGAGTGTCTCTCCAAGTAAAGCTGAATGCTCCCTGCTTCAAACCACAGCCCGTGTGGGATTTTACCCTCTGCCCCAAGCACTGGAGTGAGGCATAGGTTGACTGACACAGAAGAGGTTAAGTTAAACATATTATTGCTGCAACACCTTTCTTTAAAACACAGCTCTTGCTGAAGAAGCCTTTTTAAAAATTCCATCTGTCTTACAATTTGTGCTCCCATTTTCCCTGAAGACAGGTTGTCTATTAAAGACCCTTTCTAAACTTTAGAGAGCTAAGTCTCTTGGTTAGCTTTGTATCATTCCCCAGAACATTTCAATTCCCTTTGCCAAAGGGAAAGAGGCTGCTGTTTCTCTGATTGTGAAAAAAAGCCAGGCCTGGCTTGGTCTCTGAAAGGCAATTAGCACTCAGAAAGGCCAGCCGATTGCAAAGCTCCCCGTTACACTCATGAGGTTTTGGAGAGGAGAGGGAGAGCTGGTTCTGGTGTGGCACCTGCTGTACTTGCAGAGCTAAATACAGAAGAACTGAAAAACTTCTGTCACGTAATGAGAAATGTCTGTGCTGCAAAGGGTCAGTGTATTTTCCACACCTCTCCAGGGAAGCTGGCTGGTGTGGACTGTCTTCATGGGAAGATGTATGCTGTCCAAGCTCAACAGCACGCTTACACTTGCCACTTATCTTCTGGGTGATCTGTTGCAAAGCAATGACAATTTGCAGTTTATTCTAAGTGTTGAATGTCACCTTCCTTGCACTTATCTTCTGATTCACTACCTGTTTCTCTGAATTGCCTCATGCTAACCTTAAATTTATTCTTCTTGTTTTCAAGAACCTTGGCAGCAATAAGACTGCTTGTCTGCTCCTGTCATTTTTTTTTCTGCACCTTTCTCTATGTTAGTGATACCAGCCTTCAACCATCCACTTCTTCACACCTCCTACAAACAAACATCTCTCCTGCTTCTATGCTGCCCCTAATCTATGCACTGACTTTCTGAACTCAGCCTCCTGCCATGATACATACAGGAAAAAAGCCAAGTAAAAATGTCTAGGTTGAGAAGTGACCAGTTACAGCTGACGTGTTTGTTTATTAAAAGAAAATCCAAAATAAACCTATCGGGAAAAAAAAGGGCAGTACAACTTTCTTTAATGGTGGAATTATTCATCCGGTCATTATTGTCCCATATAAAGATGCAAATACATGTTTGCACAAATAATAAGAGACATCTTCCTTGCACAATGGAGTCCTTTATCCTGAAAATAGTACCTCTTGCCTCAACAGTGAAAACCAGATGTAGTTAATTGCTGTTATCCAACAGTTAGAGCACGTTCTTTACATAACTGGTTCTTACTGGTATTTACTAGCTGTTTTTCTAATAAAGAATTGTTATCAGCTGGTCAGTACAGGATCTTCAACAGTGTACAGTTATATCTGCTTTTAGCTGGAAATTTGAGTCGGAATAGAACAGACTACTATGGAGACAACAGGTTTCCTAAACTAACATGAAGGCAAAGCTTTGAAAGTCTAATTTCTTTGGCAGGAACTGGATCGTTTTATGACAATTATTTTATTTTTCAATCAGTTGCTTAGCTTAGCGGGTGTGTATTGGCATAGTTTGATTAATTTAGGCAGAGCTACTCTGATTTATTCCAGCTTAGGATCTGGCACAGAATTTCCAAAGCACTTAGTAATTCATCTACACTGTACAATATGCCTGGGAAAAAAAGTAATTTATAGGTGAGCAGCAAAGTGCATTGTATGCAGCAGGGGTCAGGACCCTCTAGGTGTGGCGTCTTAATAATTCTAGTCAAGGAGAATTTCAAGTAGCTAAATTTATGTTGCGTCTTATGATGTGGAGTTACATTGCATGGTCACAACTACATATCATGTCCAGAGACTAATACCTATCCTGAAATGGGAAAAGTTTGTCTATTTTTGAAGGATAATGAAGGGGAGGCGTTAAATTACTACCTAACTCCTGAATATGAACAGTACAAATATTTATTTGCCTTTTATTAATGGGGATAGAGGGATCAGGAGAAAGAAGATGGGCACATCTACGGGAAAATGTAATAGTTGCAGAAAAAAAGTGGGACAAGGAAAGAAGATCCAAATGTTTAAAAAAGCAGGGTAGATTCAGGAAGATGTGATTTGGTGTTGAGAATGAGAGGGAGAATAGGTAAATGGGATAAAATATAACATGCTTGATTAAATATGCACTCAGGCACATACATACTGTAAGATATTTTTAACAGGAAAACCTACACGAGCAATCATTCAAACTTTGATTTTCTGACATACAATGTCAACAGAAATATGTCAAGAATGTGATTACATAAGGACCAACAGACAACTAAGTGATATGACATTTGCTTTCCTGTCATCATCTTCTGCAGTTTATTAATGAAGATTTTAAAAAAAAAAAAGACTGCTCCACTTACATCCATAATGGAAATTTAAGCTTATAAAAGAATAGATATAAGTAGAGTTTGGATGAGAAGTTTGAGAGCTGCTGGAAAACATGTTCAGAGAGGCCTCTAATGACTTGTAAGCTGTGCTAACAACATGACGTGGACTGAACTTGATAACATTTAGCAGATTAATTTGTGGAAGCAAATTCTTTGTTACTCACAGAACAGATTATTAGATGTCTGATTTCTATTATGTTTGCATATGGTATTGAATCTGTTGTTTACTGCAATAGCAAGAAAGCTCTATTTTGAATACTAAATCCCATTAAAAGGAAACAAAAAATCTTGCCCCTAGTTTAGATGAAGATGAAATATTGAAGTAATGAACAGGAAGATTATTTCATTCCCCCCTCCACTCTTTATTTAATAATAAATGATTTAGCAAAATGTAAATATTTGAATTTGCTGTTTAACCGAATACATCAATTAAACTTTTTCATGTATTTTCTGTAAATAATGCAACACATTAAATATTCTATGCATAAAATCAAAACTAGAAAACAAAGACAAAAGATCTGAAATACTTCTTTCAAAAAGTTATTCTAACTTTCAGAATGGGTATCAACCACCTGTTTCTGACAAAGAATACTAAAACACCACTGGTGTTCTGTAAATTTTGATCGGTAGTTTCGCCAATCTCTTGATACACGATTCCCATCATATCTAAAGTACTCAGGTACTGCAGGGATGAACACTGTGACAGATGCTCATAAAATGCTATCTAGAAAATCGTCAGCTGCTATAAATAGGTGTCCACCAAGGACCTGATTATTTTCTAGTGATACTTCTTTTTGCGTTAGAATAAGTATTCATAGTAGTAATGTTATTTTTGCCAAAGAGCTACTCATGATGCCATCTAGACAACAGTTATGCCTAAGGGCTTCTACCTCAAAAGTGAAGGCATGTTCAAATTGCCTTTTGGACTTCTTCTTTCTTAGGTGGTTGGTTTAACTTTGGATTTCACCTATGGTTTTCTTTACTGGCTTGTGCAAGATAGTCTATGCCTAAACCTATATAGAGTTTCTCTTTGCAAAGAAGGGTAAGTGGATATGTAGCAGAGGTAAGAAAGTCTGTATTTTCTAGTTTTTGTGATACTCTTCAAAAGCAAATGTTGTCCAATGCTGGGCACACTAGTTACTAATTTAACAATAAACAAGAGGTAATGGTCACACCTAGCTGACAGAAAACTACATGTTGAGATAGCTGTTAACAGGATTTTACAGTGAGAGAAACACAGTATGGATACTCAGCTGAACTGAGGTCATGTTCCTCAATTTTCAGACTTGGCTTTAGGAAATAATTGCTGTTTATTGTCTATTTTATCTTGGCATTTACAACAGCTGACACTTTTCAAGTGCCTAGAGCTGTAACTTGTTCATCTTGCATAGAGCTTAGGACTTGAACTGATATCACTTTCTCACCTGAGCAATCAGCACTCAGCAGGCTTCCTTTTGATCATCCTGAACATGAAATGGCTTCATTATTCCTCAAAGGCAAAGTTTAAAAAAGCCCCAAACAAACTTGTGTTTATGGGTCAGCTCGAATATACTAAGACCTTGAGAAAAAAGGTTATTTGCTTTGTAAGTACTGAGTGCATGAGGAGTGGCAGATCATGAAACTGAATTTTTGCTCCTTTTCATAAGGAGACTGACTTCCCCCCTGGCCCCAGCATCAGATTAAACCTCTTAAACTTAATTGAACAGTATCTATATTTACATGGGCTCCTAATGTTGCAGGCTGACTTTGTGTGGAATCAGCTGAATTTTCTGACTGATTTTAGACTTGTTATGAGTAATGGTAAACAGTTAAAGAATAAAAATATGTTGATTCATTTTAGCTAGAACGTGCAACTCCGTTGTGAACCAACTGGCAGCCGTAAATCGTTGTCCCTGGCATGCCAGAATAGAAAGGTTAGAAATAATCCATTCTAAAGGACCTGATGGCGTGTCAGAGCTTTTCCAAATTTGTTTTTGATAGCATGTGTGTAAGCTGAAAGACATTTCTGAGATGGCAAAATGATGCCTCTTACAACATATTTAATCTCTTACCCAGAAGATAAATTGGGACCAAAAAAGGCCTGTGAGTTTTGACATAGAAGTAACAAGACACATTAAATCACCAGTGATGCCAGTGGAGGAAAATTTTCATAGACTTTAATAAATAATGGAAGGTTAATGAGGAAACTAGCAGGGTCAGATTCACCTGGGGACCTGCTATAATGAAGTAGGATGAATCTCATGCTGTGAAATAGACTCCACTGTGTCAGTGGAATTGCTGAGAGAAGGTGGGCTGATTTTTCAAAATAATTTTCTACATCCATACATCAGAACATTAATTCATTTTGTAATTGTTTTCTAATGAAATCAAGGGAATGAAGGCTTTGTTTTGCAGGTGCTCCTGCCATGTACCATTCTGTAAAGTGTTCTGCCGTAAAGAACTTAAAGAAAACTTTTGGAATCGTTTTTCTGCCTCCTACATGAATGTTAAGAATATGAATGATGAGAAACTTATCGATGTGTCAAATATTGAAGAAAACTTGTTCTCTCTACATGTGTGTTTTCAGTTTGCTAATTTCATATTTGTTTTCACAGTTGTGGTAATGTTGTCGTCACAGAATTTGCAGCATGGAGTACTTCAGAAATATCTCAGGGTGTACTGGAGTACTACAGTGGTCGTCTGTTCTGGATTAATAGTCTTCAATTCATTACAACTCAGGAAGTCAATCAGAGCCTTAGCATTCCCTTCTCAAAACCAGCAGAGTTTGCAGCCTTTACCCTTGTTCACACATCACGTAAACCTTTGCCAGGTACTATTTTCTTTATCAAAATGCCTCAATAAAGGTATTCACTCTCAGCCTTTAATTTTTACTTCCTGAAATTCTTTAATCATTTGACAAAAGATAAGAACAACAGCAACTTATTAATAAATATATCAGGCTATACGTGGATAAAGTGCAATTATAAAAGCTGATGGGTATGGTTAAAAAGAAGACATGGAGGTGTTATTTGTTTTTTCTCTCTAAAGACAGCTTACAGGATTTTCAATAGTATTTTAGTGTTGTAAGTCAGGTTTGAGAAGTCCGCCTATTGCTCATATGCTTTAATTGATATTTCTTCTTCTCTTTATGGACAGGAAATTTTTCTTTTACACCAAAAGTGATTCCAGATTCAGTGCCAGAGTCTTCCTTCATGATTAAAGGAAATTCTTCAAGTTTTCACATCACTTGGAGTCCCTCCACAAGTGTGGAGTGGGGAACTGTCTTTTACTGCGTGGGATCAAAAGTTCTACAAGTGAGGATATTCATGCAATCCCTCCTTATTATCTACATGTATTACTCCATCTACTTGCTGATATATCTATTTTTAAACAGAAATACAGTTTGTTTCTTCTCCAGCATTTGCAAATCGGTCAAGCAGACGAACTAAACTGTAAATACAAAGCTAGCTGTCCTATTTCTCTGTCACTGAGGCCAACATGGGAGGAACATGGGCTTAGCAGTAGCTCTGGGCTAGCTGCTGGAGTGTGAAGTGCCAAGCGAGGAGCTCTCTGTGCTCAAAGATGTGTGAGAAAGCCTTTCACAGTAACTCAGAGACAGAAGTGCCCTCTGAGCTGCTAGTGGGACAGCCTTTGCCTGAATGTGAAATCTAGCCTTCACCCACCATTAATTTTAGCACATTTGGCAAGCTGTACTTTGAATTCAAAGGGCAGATTGCTAGCAGATTGCTACGCATCACTACAGTGCCACAGGATGATGAAACAATGATCACTCACAGAAAGAGAAGTGCCGTCTTGATTTAGTTGACCAGTTTAGTGAGGTGAATTTTGGGAACCCGAAGGCCTTTCCGAGAGGGGAAAAAAATGTTTTGTTTTATCTTGTTCTATTTCATTCACAGTCTTTGAAGAGTGAATGGTGCCTCCATTCCCATAACCTGACAGTGCCATCCTACCGAGTTGATTGGCTGGAACCATTTGCACTCTTTGATTTTACTGTCACTCCATACACATACTGGGGCAAGGCACCAACAACATCTGTATCCCTTCAAGCCCCTGAAGGAGGTACTAGGATTTTAAACCCCACTCCTCGCCTGTAACGGGTACTGGGACCAGGTCTATGTCAGCAAGTGAAATCCTGGACAGGAATGAGCAGCTTTCAGGGCTAGACAGCTGTATGCAGAGTTGCAAAGACATGTTCCTGAGTATCTTTGGTAATGATCTATTGTACACATAAATGCACACAACTGCATTGATAGAATTTGGAACAGAAAGCATAAAACAATATGTCCACCACGTGCCTATGACTATGAGCAAGAAAGAGAAATTGAGATCCATTACAATGACCATCAAAGGCTGCATGTAACATCTTAACCACTTATAAAATTTTTATTAAATGTTATGCAGTTTTTACTTTTTACTTCAGTGTTTATTTTTGCTCTTATGCAGGTCAAAGTGAAGTCAGCTAAAATACAGTGTTGAGTGACTGGAGGGCTGAGAAAACTTATGAGCTTCAGTAGGTTTTGAAGTGGATAAGAGAGGAGATACAGTACGCTATGCTCTATGTTGTGAAAATTCTTGAGCTCCATGCTTACTTACAGGACTTGGCTAAATAAATATGTCCAAATCTGAGTGCAGGAGTGCATTTTTCTCTGTTTATACAGCTCTTTTTTTGCTAAGCAAGTTAAAATCAGATACTTACACACAAATGAAAACCAGAAAGTAATTACCATAAAGTTTCAGACATTCTCCTGTAATTTACACCTCACCGATTGCTATCTGTCTCCATCAGCAATGAGGTTCTAAAGCTCAGGCTCAAAACTAAAAGAGTTAATTATGAGGTAGAATTTGTGTTTTAATAGGAGTACTTCACTCTGATTTTTATCTTTTTTTTTAAACAGTTCCTTCAGCCCCTACAAACCCTAGAATATATGTGTTACAAAACAACCTACATGATGGTGATGAGAAAGTCCTTGTGCAGTTCAGGTGGGACAGACCTGAAAGGGACAATGGAGTGTTAACGCATTTCAGGGTTTACTATCAACTATTGAGTCAGAGTGGCACTACTGACAATTTCACAGAGTGGAACGTGAGCAATGTTGAACCCACCCTGATGCTCTTTTCTCTCAGCGATGTGCTTCCCAGCCTCACAATAAAGTTTCAGGTATGAAAAATTACTGAGCTTATCTCATGCTAGATGATAGATGTTATCAGTGCAGCCTGATGTGTTTGCCTAGGAGTCAGTACTGGGCTTGGGGCAAGAACATGTGGTTTCTGCTTGTGGAACTGCTGATTCACTGACTCGCCCTTGGATACCTGGCTTAAGCTTTCTACGTATTGTATTGCTCACTAAATAAGGTGGAAAACAATGCCTCAACATTATACAGGTTTGGTGAAGCCCAGAACAAACTTTCTTAGAGGTCTCCTAAAGCCACTACTGAAAGCTGCAAGTCAAACACAGTTTCGACTGAGCTGATGGAGGGTGACAGACCATTACAACACAGATAAGAGAAGTTCCACTACTGGAGAAATGCAAAGACTCACATGGCTTCCATAAAAAGAGTCTTCCACATTAAAACTTGTCAAGAGGTCATGTTTTCATTGCAACAAAAGGTTTGGAAAACACAGAACGTGTGCTTGAAAGGCAACATGGGCATGTAATAGGTCAGGTACTGATGGAGAAGAACATCTTGTTGGTTGCAACATCAACCTACAGTAGGAATAGCTCCAGCCTGGGGAAGGAGACAAGACTGTCTGGTGTCCTTTGAGCTCTAATTGGTAGATGCAGCATGAATTGTGACTCTCTGGGCTCCGGCTTCAAATTCTCTGCATAGCCATGGTCCAGCCCTGGCTGTAGCCCTTGAACTGACCAGCACAGCCCGAGGTCAAACAGAGCACATGCATATGTTCCTAGCTGAGCATCCAGGGGATCTGGTTCTGTTTTTGTCATTGACTATGATTCTACAGGCTCTTGAATGCAGTCGTTTATGCTGCTACTTAACATATGTAACAATCTCCTGTCCCACAGGTGCAAGCCTTCACCTCTGTGGGTCCAGGACCTTTGTCTGATATAGCAGAGAGGAATTCATCAGGTATGGATGACTTAGATGCCCTCTCATGGTTTGTGTGTAATAGGTGGTGAAATCGACTGTACAGTAATTTGGTAATTTGATAAATAACTTTTGACACTTTGTGTGACATTTGTTCTGCCCTACAGCAGACACCACAGAGGAAATAGTTACAGCTTCTGACATGAAACGATTAACACATTTCTTATCATTAGATTAAATTTCAGGAATTTCAAGCTTTTCCTTGGAACCATTCTAAATTAACTTTTCTAGGCAGCCCTAAGGTACTATGGAACAGCAGGTTTTGTTCTGTAATCTGCATACTGGTGGAGATCAGAATATTTCTAATTGGGTCCTGAAAGGTTATCAGGAGAGTTAGAGATCTGCTAGGGATCATAGGCTATTTCTAGTTGGGCTGTTAAAGGTAATTATGTCAACAAATCTGTTTTTACTGGGCTTAAATTTGTTAGGCAAGCATCCACAATGCCAGGAAAAAATTTTAGGAGTTTGGATGTGATGACAATAAGGCATCTCACTATTTTATTAATTTGCTGTGACATACGACCAAATATAATTTGTGCAGCACCATCATTTATTCTTGTCTTGTACACGCTTTCCTTATGAATGGCTGCTATTGTCTAGAATAGAATATTTTTCGTTAATTCTGCTGTCCCTTTTCCTTCCAGATCTTTTCCCTGTCCCAACTCTTATAACTACTTTTGCCAACAAGTTGTTTCTTACTGACATAGACAATAATGATACCATATGGGAACTTTCAGCAAAGACAAATGTAAAGGACATCTGTTATACTGCTAATGATGACAAAGTGTACTACATCGTAGAAGATTCTCTTTTTCTTCTCAATGTACAGACTGCTTCAGAGTTTCAGGTATTCTTTTGTTCATTTCCTTGTTCAAGAGAGTCTAGGAAAATATGTGTCCACTATTGTCATTATTTTGGGGCTATTCATGTCTTTGAAGAAATTAAAACTGCATATTTTGCAACAGAAACAAAACAGCATGACAAACAAAGCAAATTTAATGGCAAAATACAGTGGAGAAAACAGAACTGGGAAGACTCAGTTTTCTTAATGATGGTTGGTTTGTATGCGATATAATATGAAAGAGCTTAGCTGGATAATTTTCCTTTCTAGCAGTACAACAAAAATGTGTAATATAGTAAAGTCTGAACTTCAATTTTTCTGTCATCAATAGATATTAGAATGGGCCAGAGAATGCCATTGGTAAAGTTTTCCCATTAAACATACATGATTTTACTGACATCTGCTTCGTTGATAAAATATTTCAACAGACATTTAATTTAAAATTCACACTATCACATACAAGAAATTTAATTTTTGTATCACATGTAATTTAAGTTAATTAGATTTCACTCTAAATTCAAGAATATGGAAACGACATGGAAGCAACAATTAATATTTGTGAAACAAGTGATACCATTTGTATAGAAATACTGGAATCTTCTTTCCATGGCATCTCTTTATATTTTGACTTCTACTTGCCAAGTAGGAATTACTTTGGAAACAATCTAATTTCATAATGTCCTAGCATCAGGTGGGAAAATTCTGCTCTCCAGCAGTTTTAGTAATGTTTTTCTTTCTTTCTTAAGTTATTCAAAGATGCAGATCTTAGCAATGCTACAGCCATTACAGTTGACTGGATTGCAAGACATCTCTTTGTTGGCCTGAAAACACTGTGGAATCAAACTCAAATATTTGTTATTGATCTAGAGCTCAAGAAAAAATCTCTAAAAGCCTTGAACATACAGTTGGGTAAAAGCAATTCAACTGTGTCTTCTCTGTTGTCATATCCTTTTTTAAGGTAAAGCATATATAACTAATAACTTTTTAAAGCGTATTTTATACATGATTTTCTTGGAATCAATTGTTAGGGATCAAAAAGGACTTTTTATAGTATATGAGTCTTTTGCATTGTGTAAATCACAGAAATTTCTGGATGTAGTTCTACTTTTATACTGCTAGTTGAGCAGTATAATGCCTGGGAGGTTAGTAACTGTAGTCACTTACAAAACTGCATTTAGGGCAGATTGCTCAGACTGAAGTTTTTCTGCTGTAAGCAATGCATTTTGTTTGATAGCCGCTTGTACTGGATGGAAGAGCTTGATTATGGCAGCCGCATGTTTTATTATGATATTCTGAATAACACCGTGCACCACATTTTGGGATACATATCAGTAGAAGAACGGATGAGGAACTACTGCACCTGTAACGTGGCGGAAGAAGAGCTAGGAAGACCTATGAGTATAGATGTGTCTGACTTCAGGAATCCCCAGCTGCTCTTTATCAGAGGAAGAGATGAAATATGGGCCTCAGATGTGGATGGTTGCCACTGCTGGAGAATTACTGAAATACCAAGTTTTCCAGGTCTGAGTGCTATGTTATGTTTCTAGGCATTTTGTTATTTCTGCTGTCTCTTACATCAAACAATGTTCATTTCAGCAAAATAGCATTCATGAAGCACTTTCTTTATAAAAATTTATTAATCTGTAGGCAAATGTTCTGTGTTTCCAGTTGTGTACCCCGTTAATACAAACTAGGAGAAAGAGCAGTGTGAGGATATTTACTGATGCAAGTATGTATTGTAGTAAGATGTAAATCAAATGGACATGCTACAGCCTCCAAAGCTACTTGTCAATAGATTGCACTTACAGTATTAACATGTCATTTTGCTGAGGTTTCACATTAGGTACACCTATTACAGTTTATCTCAATGAAAAGATACAATGCCATCTTAAGTTATGCCTGAAAGAGGCATTGCAGACTTCAGTATGTCGGGAGGGTACTTCATGCATGTCTTGTATGACAACTTCTCTATGTTGCACTTCTTGTGATGATAGCACTTAATCTTAGTTGCTTAGTTTTCAGCTCAATTCTGGAGAAGAGCTGGTAAAGCTGTTGTGTTACCAGAGGACCTGTCTGAATTTTTCCTGGGAGATGGCAGAGCACTGTGATTTTGCATCTTTGAAAAATGATGAATGTTTCTATAGACAACTCTTGCACTTGTGTTTTGTTTCTGGTGTTTGTTAATTGAATTGCAGTTCTCATAATTATGGCTAATAAAAAGTCTTGAAATCTACACTTGTAAACTGAAATAACAAAGTGTCTCAGCTTCATGAGACCTATGGGAAAATATCAGAAATCTCTTCTCCAGGGGAGGTCTTTGAAGATACGGTATGACTAACATACTCACTCATGTTGACTCACTGTGAATACAAGCACCTATCTGCTCTTGTAAAATTGTCTGCTCAGGGTTTATTCTGAAGCTTAACTATAGAATGTTTTCCTGCAGGTGATAAAATTGGCAGCTTGACTGTAGATAAGAAATTTATATATTGGAGCATTGAAACGAAGGAATACACTGAAATTTGGCTAACAAATAAAGAAAGCACAAGACACTTTCTTCAGAAGAGAGCAAATCATGAGCTGAAACTATTAGCCTACAGCTCAGCGGTGCAATTGTATCCAGGTAGAGGGAATTTTGGTCGTTTCGTAAATGTAAATAATTTATTTCAGAGCATGTATTAGAGTTGCAGATCATGCTATGCGTATTTATGTAAAGTATGCTTTATGGATTCAGGTACCTTCTAGAGCAAAACAATTCACTATGCACATTTTTAAAAGGATGATAATAAGGACTGGCCTTGTGTTGGATCACCTGGAAAGTCATAATGATAGATAATGCCTGTGTTTCAAAGGCTTGGGATGTTAATGCCAAACCATACCTATTTCAAACATTGTGTCAAAACTGGAGATTTAGAAAAGGCCGTGTACATTAAAGCACAGAAAAAGGACAAATGTGTCCACAAAGTGTTGTAACAAGAGTTTGGTAATGATCCCTGTTATGATACAGATTTCTGGCTTTTTGTACAAGTATGCAAAGCTGGAAAAAAAACCTGCCCTTCCAAAGACAAAGAGAGAAGAACTCTGCTTATTAAAATGATTTATAAAGAAGTACCTGAGACGCAATCAAATTTTATATTATAGTAGACCCAGACTTCTGTTAGAACCCCTAATATTTTAAACAAGCCATTGTAGAATGATAATGGAAGAAATAAAAATTAGTTTTAATAGAAAGTCAGGATTCATGGTACCTATAGGGATTATCTTTGTAAATGCAGAAGTTTAACACAGCTAGTAGCAGGATGGATATATTCAAAATAATTCTTTAACTTCAGATTTGCATAAAAATCTTACAAATATACAAGACAATATTTTAACAGGATGGACTTCTTTGGGATAAAAGAATTTCATACTGTTCTGGGCAGCCAGTAGACTTACACCTGCCTGCAGCTGCTCTGTCCAGTGCCCAGGCTATTCTTACCAGCACTTTGGGCAAGATTGCTCCCATGAGGTCTGTGTGGGCTTGGCATTGGTGCAGGAGCCGGGTTTGGCCCTGGTGCAGAATGTACCAAGCCATGTCCCCAGGGATAGGGTTTCCTGCAATAGCCCCAGGCTTAGCTGGTGCAGAAAGGGAAGCACCAAATTTCAGTCCAAAGGGATTATTCCTACTCAGAGATCCTCACAGAGCTCTTCTTATTTACACTGACTGCTGCAAATATATTTGGATGAATACACATCCTTGGCATTTGGGGGGGATGGGGGAGGTGACAATACACAGAATTATTCACACAAGTTTAAGACAGAAGTAAATAAGCACACTAAAATAAGAAAAAAAAAATTGCTTCTCCTCAGTACTGAAAACAAATGGTAAACATGTGAAAAAGTGACGTTTGCAAAGACCAGCTGCATTGACTGGCATGCATTTTTTTGCTTTAGTGGTGTGAGCAAGGAGTGCTGCGAGAGTTTCCTTTCATTCTAACCTATTTAATTGCCATCCAGAGATGTGATGTCAGTTGATCATTTAACGCATCAGAATTACTCAGTGAAGATTATTGTCCTGTCACAGATTCTGTGAGAGAATGATTTCTCTTCAGGGTTAGGAGGAAGGGGACTGGATATGTAGCAAAGGATTTTCTTGTCAGGTTATACGCATTTCTATGGAACTGCCTGACAGAAACTTTAACTCTGAAAATGACTCCATTCTTTATTCCATCTGAGAATTTTCCCATGGGAGTTTTACTGCTCTAAGTAACTATAAAATTGACAAAGGTTCAACCTTACATTTATTTCTGTTGAACAGACCCTTTCATTCTCCTTCTCTTACATGCATGAACGTGCCTTTGGTAGGAATGGTGGGTTGCTCATTTAGGGAGAAAAGATCTCTGCAGTGAGGTTAGTTGTTCTGGCCTAAGGGCAAACATTTGTCTTAGTACCATCTTCCCCATACATGCACCTTAATCTTTTCCTTCTTGGTGGCAAGTCCAATTAATATATTTTTAATATGTTTTTAAACCTCAACTTGTACCTCAAGTGATGAGGGGTTTTCTTTTGTTACTTTTTGTTTACTATCAGGGAGTAGTTTTCTAATGTTTTCTTCCTATTGACTCCTTTTCTTCTTCCAAAATTCATCTCCCCTTTCCCTGTTGTTACTATGAACTTTACACCTGAAAAGGTGTTCAGAAGAAAAGAGAGATAACATTTAGTTGCTAGAGAAAAGTACTGTGTTCTGCACATCTGTCTTCCCTGTGACAAACAAGTTTGGACTCATCAGTGTGTACTGCCCTTGATAATACGGCAGCTACAATCTAGATTTCCAAGGTATTTAGGTATTTGAAGAAGAACCTAAACGCTTTAGTAAATCTGTACCTTTAGTAAATCTGTATCTCATCAAACATAAATGAGACTTTACTTTAATGATTGCTATTTTTGTGTTCATGAAAGTAATCAAATAAATTACATTCAGGTGTTTCTGAGAGCAGAGAGAATAATTTGTGGTTACGTTTTCTCACAGAAATGGTGGTACCATCCCATGCAAATTTGGATTGGTCCAGCAGTAATTAATTTTAAAAATTTTTTAATGTCTTTCCTAGATAGAAGATGCCTGATTCTATTGCCAGAAATTGAGAAACCCACTATCCTTGATACGACGAATATCAGTTTTACGTTAAGTTTGCCATCTGTCACAACACAGCAGCTATGCCCTGGCATATCGCAGCCTACGCCGACATATCTGGTATTTCTCGAACAAATGACTAACAGTCGCAGCAACTCAAGCCACAGTTTGTCTACTCTACAGCAAAAAACATTGGTATGGCTATTTTGGCACAAAAGTACATGTGATATATATTAACAGGGAATGTGATATCACTTCTAGCCATTTTATAAGACATTCTGTAATTTTCGATCAGGGAGTTTTTTCACTTCTACATCCCCCAGAATAATTCCCCTTTCTGACTAGTATTTCTTATGTGGTAGATTCATTAGCTTTCCTTTGTGCAAGTGCTCCTGTACTTTTTAACATGCCTTTGCTGAAATCCTGTTGAAACAGGTCTTCAGTTTCTACTTGCAAAAAGAGCAGTTGTGGTTGATATTAATCTGTTCAAATAACTGTGGTGACTGTCCAGCAACCATATGGCTTGCCTTTATGTGTTTTGTGGTAGTTGTACTTGCCTTAGTCATATTTTCTTCTGTTACTTGTTTTTTTGACTTTGCCATTTCCCATTGAAGTATCAGCCACTGAACAACGTGCTGTTGTAGCCATGCTAATTACACTTCAGCTTGTTTTCTGGCAAGTGTTTTCTGTAGTGACCTATTACCCAAACTATCATTTTAACATTCCTTTTTAAACACTGAAGTGTATTAGAATACAAAAGCACTACTGTATTATTTTTTTAACACTCATTTCATTGACAGATGATTGGTGTGACATATGACTCTCTTCTAAGAACACGTTTATTATCTGATTTCTAATTACAGGAATTTCAGGGTCCTATAGCCGTCATAGACAGCCTACAGCCCTTTTCAAGCTATGTCATACAAGTTGCAGTGAAAAACTACTACTCAGGTCAGGAGGTGCTGCCTATGGGAAAAGAGACAATTGGCACAACTCTATATGGAGGTTTGTTTCACGTTTTATTCTGATATTGAACAGAATTCTCATTTCAGTTAAAGGAAGATTGTGTAATTTTGGGTTGCAAATCAGAAAGCAGAGAAATTTTCTGCTTAAAATGTAACCTGTGTAGATCTTCACAAGGTTCCAGCAACCAGAATTGATGAATCTGTAAGATTCGTAAGATACATATGTGTTCTTTAATGCTTTTGCTCATCGGCTTCCTGAGGAAAGATAAACTATGGTTCAAAGTGGCTAAACAGTTGCACTTTCTGCCTTGGACCACATATTTAATAAGTTGTATTTGAATGTATATGTTATTACTTATGCTTAAAAATGTATGTTATGTATTCATTCATAATTAAGATTTTTCCCCTTGGCTTGACATGATTCTCGTAATTACTGTTTCTTAGGGTAACGCAGATTTGATTTATTGCAGACCAGGCTGAAAAGACAACACTTCATTTTTACTTCTCTTGGCCTGAATGCCAATAGCACATTTTCAGTTTGTTTCAAGCATTTTGATGTGCCCTGCTCAGTCCCTTTCACACTAGAAGTAGAAAGCTAGGAGTAGTGTTTTGAACTTCAATGTTCACTGTGTCATTTAGGGCAGAGAGTGGGCTGGTTAGGAATTACCTAAAAATAAATAAATAAATACATGGGTAAACTTATCTAATTATGGCAGAAGGAAGCTAAGACACTTTGGTGGCAGTGAATAGGTGAGAGAAGTATGAATGAAGGCAAGAGGCCAAGACATGATGGCAAGGCAGCTGAATGTAGCTGTGTTTAGGTGGAGCTACTTCCGTACTCTGTGATGAGGTGTGACCTGCTGATGCAGTGGGAGAGGACAGGGACAAGAGCTTGTAGCAGGACTAAGGGAGGAGGTAGCTGCAGCCTAGAAAAGCATAACAGGAACACAGCTCACTTTCTAGAAAAGCAGGAAGTATTCACAAAGTGACAAGCCAAGGCTCATTTGGGGAAAACCTGCACATAGTGCTATCTAGAAGAGACAAGATGCAGTACAAGTGGAAAGAATGTGTGGTTTATTTTAAAGGTTTTCTCTTCAGTACAAAGTTGCTTTTGAAAAAAAGAATGAGAAACAAAAGAAAAGAACAAAGAAAGTGTGATCAAGAGCATCTAAATTCTATAGCTTGTTATTCAAGCCGGTTCTTTATTATCTGAGAGCTAGGCCTGTACTTCTGCAGTATATCTAGTTTACAAAGCCAGTTTTCACGTCACATAATACATATCTGTGCTATATTACCTGATGTGTAGTTCAAGAAACGTGTCTAGATTGATATCTCCTCTACTTCCTGCTTTGAGTGTGTGATTTTGCAAGTTTCCCTTTCTGTTGTTATAATCCAAAGGACTGTCTGTTTCTTCAGTGCTCTCTTAGAGAACTCAGCCATGCTAAACAAACTTCTTTTATTTAGGGCACATTTTCCAGAACAAGAAGTGGGGCACTTCTGTAACAGTTCTGCTGTTGATGTGTGGCTTATGTTACATTTTGAGAGATCTACGGCCCCACTCAGCACACAGGGATTATCCAGCTGACCATAGCAAGCTATGGTTTTGCCTGATCACTGGCATACTTCTTAGTGTATCTTCTCCTCTTGTGTTCATCTTCCACCCCTTACCTTCATTGTTATCCTCTCCACCCTGTTCTGGAGTTTCCGTTGCAGAACATAGATCTGGTGTTGCCTTAGCTCCCTAACTAGACAGAAAACAGCAATGCTGGTTTTGTTTGTGCGTTCAGACCTCTGTTGGAGTCCAGAACTACTGACTGCTCATCTTATCATACCTGATGAAACTTGGGCCATGTCATAGCAAGGAAACTCAACTCTGCTGCACTTTAATGCAGACTCAGGTGCTGTCCCTGTGGGTGTCAGCATGTCTCCCATCTGTACTTGAAGCCAACATGGCCCAGAAGCTTTCCTCAAATGCCACACAGGCAACTGACATTCATAGGCAGCCCAAGTTAAAGATGTCCTTATTCTTTAAGAATACTACTAGTCTGAGCTAGATGATTCCTGTGGTTGGAAATACCCTAATTAGGGCAGGAAGGTGCTTCTGCTTACTCCCTTCTTTACTCCGCCTGTTTGCAACTGCAAGGCAGCTACCATTCCAGTTTCCTTGAAGCTCTTGTCATCTCCCAGAAAGAAAAGGATCATCCAAAGATGCATGCTATGCTTTTGCATGTGTTGTCTTGCCGTGCAACCCAACCCAGTAGAAGTACCTTGCTCAGCACTTTTCTTGTTATATGTGTGTATAACACACATGCACACTTGCATCTGTCTCCATGAGGAGCTGCCTTTGTACTGCTCTTCCTATAATTTTTTTATCATTGCAGTGATGCTGCCAGTCTCACTTGATGAAAACACAGAAAACTATGAGTGCTAGCTATTCCCTGTAGTAAGAGCACTTGCTTGCTCTTCTGTTGCATCAGATTTGCACTGCAGCTGTGTTCTATTTCTTGTTCCTGGTGTCATCAGCCAGGGTCAGCTTGATCCACATAAACCCATCGCTTGCAGGGCCATCAGGCACCTCTAATAACACCAAAGTCAGAAAGACATGAAAGACATGGCAGCTTGTTTGTGTTTTGCGGGAAAGACTGGGGAGATGGTACTTAGGGATGCTTGCTATTGAGCTCACAGTGAGGTGAGAATGCAGTAGCTCCCATCTTCACTAGTTTTCCTGCCTTGCCCTGGCTCTTGCCTGGCAGAGCTGGAGCAGTTCTTCTCTGAGAGAGGGTGAGGCAGTGAAATTGTGACGCACAGTAGCACCTGGTCCTTGGGCATCAGCTCACTTAGCTACAGCAAGGCTGGCTGTAGCTGACTTACAGCTGTGCAGAATGTGCAGCTATGGGGATATTACTGTGACATGCATCAAGGGCTGTCCACACCACAACAGGACTCCTAAGGTTTTCCCTTCTCACTCTTTACCTCTGCTCGGTTTCTGGCTGCTTCAGGAGGTGCTGAGGGCACTGGAATAGAAATAAGCACAGCCACCACATGTTTTTCTTACTTGTCACAAAATCTCTTTCCCTTACTGGTCAACTGTGCCCAAGGAAACATTTTACCCATAACAGCTAGCGACATGTACAAATCAGGGGTCCTGATTCCCTTTCTTCTCTTGGGGATGCACTCTGTGGTTTCTGTAAAGGCTTCTCCATAGAACAATTTACCTCTCTTTTTGCCACCTTTGTCCACAGCAGAGCATCACTTTGAGCTGTGAGTGGCTCCTCTTAAGCACAGATTATTCTTTGTTTCTTGTCCCAGGAGCAGTCACATTTCTCCCCTTAAGAAAACCTCTGTTTAAAACGAACCTCTTCGCACCTTTCAAATGAAAGTGGAACAAGAGGTGCAGGCACACTGTCACTCTTCTTTTGGGATCCAGACATGTTATACATTGGAAGTTCTCTTCCAATTATGCTAATTTTTTTCCTCTTAACAGTCAGATCTCTTAGCATCTGCAGCATCAAGTAAATAGGATTTCATCTTCTGTGGTTCTCCAACTATTATGAGCATATTCCTAAAGAATCTGTTATTTCAAAAAAATAAGCAAATCTGGCCTATAATCAGTAGATTTAAATTCTTTGCATGCAAATCCACGTATATACTGCAAAATTTGTATGACACACTGATTGAATAAGATTGAATACTATTGGAAAATGACACTTCTTTGTGTGGTAAACTGAGCCATCCTGTGGCAATATACACCCCTTCAGTGGCAAAACATAAAAGTAGCATGTGAAATAGGAGACGGGATTGCTCCACTGAAATGGAATTTTTCAGTCTCAAGTTAAAATGAAACATGAAACTCAGAACAGGCTTCTCGTTGGGATCAAAATGAAACCCTAGATAAAAAAAGCCCAAACAACCAAAAAACCACAAAAACACACTAGCCCTCAAACCTTGAGCATTTTTAGTATGTGTTTTTATCAATATTCATAGCTTTTCACAATTTGTTGAAAAATTTCTAACCAACCGTAACTGGAATATGTATATGTCCTGGCACTTATGTTCTCAATTTCATGAATGCAATTGCTAGTTTAAATTGTAATTAGACGCTGCTAGAGCCTCTTCAAGTGTGTACACTATTTCGCACCTCTGAAGCTATGTGAGGTCCCTCTGTCTTTCCCTCAATTCTGTAACGAAATGAAAGAAGCTTGGATTAATCTGTACTTTCAAACAAATAGCAAGATAGTGGGAATGAAAAAAAAGGAAAACTTGGAAAACTTAATGCATTGCTCTTGCCACAGAGTGTCACTCTTACTCCACAAATGTTTTAGCTAGTGGCAGGAGAAATTTGTCTTCTTTACTAGTCTAGCTTCTGCACATTTCATTTAAATAATCTGCAGTTTTGCTACTAGGGCAGAAATTATAGCATATGTACTCATCATTCTGATACGTTGGGTACATAGACAGTGTAATGACTTTTTACCGATCTGGACAGTTTCATAGGAAAGAAGAATTTTTAATGCAGAGTTGGGGCATGCCTTACACCATTTTAAAGTCTGTGATCTCAAAGCTTCAAAGAAAGGGTTGATTTTTCCAAAACAATTAGTGAGTAACCAGTTGGCATGGACATCAGACCAGCAACCCAATTTCTTGCTTACACAGTTCAGCCAAACCACGTATTTCTGAGCAAATTTGTAAATGATGGCAAACAATATTTAGTTTTGGGTTTTCTTCCTTCAGGCTTTTCTGTTCAAGAAAAGACTTTCCAATTCGAATACTGCATGGGTACTTTTTTTAGTGCATATCCAAGTAAGCATCATATTAGACTCACCTCTGAGACCCTGATTAGGAAACTAAGACAGCAGGAATTCAGTGATATAACTATAAATGTGGAGGTACAGGACAGCAGCTGGGGTTTTTTGTCTGCTTGGATAGTAGGATAGCCAAGGAGATACTAAAAAATTCCCTCAAAATATTTTGAACTTGTCTGCAGCTGAATGACTATACGAGAATATAAGTTTTACATATGTGGAGGGTCAGTCCTGTAAATGGATCATATTCATATGCTTATAACATTTTTTTCTTTCCTCAGTGACATTTCTTGACTTCTCTAAAAATAAAACAAGCAAACAAAAACCATCTAGTGAGATCTGTACCTAAAAGGAGATTAATTTTTGTTTCTATTTCAGTACCAGAGGCAGCTGATTCCATTAAGACAGTGATTTTGTCTGACACCACCATCAACATATATTGGAGTGAACCTCGGAAGCCAAATGGACCTCTAGAATCCATCCGCTATCAAATCTCTGTCAATTTATTATCTCTTGTCCCAGTGACACCCCTGCGAAAAAGTGAATTTCCAAATGGGACGCTTGCCTGGTCTGTCAGTGGGCTCCAGTCCGGAACAAACAATTTATTCAAGGTAGAACTACAAGCAGTTTTACCTGTTTGTCCACTAACCTGCAAATCTTTAGCCTGCTCTTCTGTAAAGCCATAGGTGTGTTTTGAAAATATGCATTCAAAACTGGGTACATTTCTCTCAGTACTTTAGTCTTAAGTAACATTAAGCATCAGAGCTTATTCCTACATGGGTTGTTCAGATCAAATCCTTAAACGGAGATCTTTGCTATGTGGGAACACATCACAGATTTCAAGAGTAAGCAGGAGTTTCTGCTGCATTCCTGCTGTTATTGCCCTGATACTTGATGCAACATGCTAAGGGAAGGTCAGAGGACGGGTATCCTCTGTTCTCAAAGGAGGATGCCTGGAACTGTGACCTGCTTGTGAAGGACTAGGTGAAGTGCAACAAACAGGGCTATGAGAGTGCAAATGGGTCGTGGCCAGAAGATAAAGGCTTTACTCAGAAAAGCCACATATCTGAAACTTTCATAAAGAAGAAAACTCTATGTATTATATCAAGAGCAGACTTAGCCATTTTGCCAATTGCTGCTTTTCCTTTATTAAATAACTTTTCATTTAGCAAAAGCCCCTTTTTTTCTTAGTCCAATAAATAAGGTATCTGATATATCTGTAGAGATATAGGTGATGACTGAATTGATAGTTAACTGATTCTGTCTTGCAGCAATCACATTTTAAATAAAAGTATATTACAAAATATGCATGCAAAGTTCACAACACAAACAGTTTGGCAATATTAACCCTTTAACACACGCAGAGGGCTAACAGTGACTTAAAAATGCAAGCAGAGGCTTGGCTATTTGGTGGCCTTTGAAGACAATTTCTGTAGACAAGAATATTGCAGGGTAGTTGCAAACCCTCTGATTTTTGATTTGAAATATAATGCTGTCAGTGCAATAGAAGTAGTGGTTTCTTCCACTGTCCAGGCAAGTCATAGACAGAGAAAGACGGGAAATATAAGAATAGGCCAGTTCCAAGCCAGCTAGTAGAAGCAGCAGAATGAGATACCCATCCCTCAGCTGCTGCAGGTCGCATGGACTTCCACGTCAGCATCGCATGCAAACGTTGGTGGCTTGCGTAGTTATATTGGGCTATGAACGGCGAGAACTGAGGGGCAGACACATCAGCCCCCCTGCCACCCCTGCTGTCAGACTCAGGCAGCAGGGCTCTTTACATAGGCAGGGCAGGGGGAGCAACCTCCTGAAGTAACGGCAGTACTACATGCCTGAGCACATGTATCATTGCTGTAAGAATGACCAGAAAAGAATAACTTACGTGGAGATAAAATCAATAAGGTGGAGGAACCAAAGGAGTTCAAAGTAGCAAGGACTAAAAAGGCAGTTGGGAAGGCTCTGTTAGTATGCTGAAGAGGAAGACAAAAGGAAGAATAGGTTGCAGTATCTAGTGCCTTTTTTTTTGTTTAGTTTTCAGGACCAGGAGACTTGTGACTAGATAATTCACACAACTGCGTGAAGCCAAAGGTAGCAGAATAGATGCGGGGAAGAAAAGATCAGATTAAAGAATATTTATGTAGGTTATATGTGTTTAAGTCAGCAGCATCTGACGGCCTTAAACTACATAGGGAGATGGTTAAAAAGAGTCTGTGAATGCTCATGATTATCTTCTGTAGCTTTTGGAAGAGAGGAAGTCACACAGAACTAGCAAAAAAACGGCCACACAGTTTCAGAAAGGAAATTATAGACCACTTTGTGTAACTTCAGTACCTGAAGTTATTTTACGGTCATAGATAAATTTACTAGGACTATATTAGGATGTATACAGGTATTACTAGGACTATATTAAGACAAAATATTAAACAGTTGGTATACAAGCATCTAGAGGATAATGGAATAAAAATTCCCAGTGTAGATTTGTAAGAACAAAACATACTGCTTCTCCCTTTACAGTTGAAAGGTTAAAAGGAAAGCAATAAATGATGTATATAGACAGCAGGGCTATCACCAGAGTGACATTTTCAAAAGCAACCAAGTAAACGTAATCTGCAGAATGCACACTGGGTGCATCACAAACACTGTCAGAGAGTGGGTTTCACAGTTCATGCATGGGCTGGGAGAACATTCAGCTGACGGCTGGAGGGGATCTGTTGTGGCCTTAAGTAGAATTCATGCTTTTGTTAATGATTTGAATGATATAATGGGGAATACACATATACAGATATACTTATATACCTATACGTATGGATGTAAGTATGCATATCCAAACATAAGCCATATCTGATTGTGGCTTAGTGGAAGGCAGTGTGCTAAGGCACCTCTTCACCTTCTGTTTTTGTGATTCTAAAACACTGTCTAGCATGTGATGTGACATCTACATGCCTGTGTAAGAGCTTATGACATTTCAGAAAGGTCTAGAGAGAGAAGAGTCTTAGTAGAAAGATGAAATGAGAAACCAAGAAGAGTCTCTGAGGAAGGGGGCTCTAGGCCATGAACTTCCAGCCTGAAGATGCATAACGCTGCAGCTGTGAAGCTCAAAATGTTTCTATACCTATATCTACATTGCCTGAATATTGTCTTGTTTGAAAACAGCTAGTCTTCCAAACACTCAGAGCTGCTAAAGCCACCGTCCCAACAGGTATGGTACTGTACAGTTCATCTGTTTCCTTACTAGGTTCTTGCTTTTCATCCTGACGAGAACTGGTTTTCTGAAAGTGTCCCTGTTATTGCAAAAACTTTTGAGACTCCACCTGCACCTGTCAATATAGTTCCCAGAAATACCAGTTTCCAGCTAGAATGGAGAGCTCCTCTGCATGTCAATGAAACCGGCTTCTGGTTTGAACTGCGTAAGGTAAAAAAGTCCCTTAGCTTTTTTCCATATCAGAGCAAATTTAACTCACTCTGTCCTGGTGCGAAGGACAGGGTGGCAGGGTGTATATGAAGAGTCTCAGTGGCTAATTTGGGCGTGGTGATGTCAGTCTTAGTGGCTCAGAAGGGGCAGGATGGAGGCAGTGTTTGCCAGGAACAAGGGGGAGTGCAGCCGCAGCATTTAATACTCCATAGTGCCAAAGGACATCCCGGATGACCCCACCAGAATTCCTCACAGGTCTCCTGTTTCAGTAGAGTCCCCTCCCTCTTTCCTCACTGCCCTCGCCCAGCCTGGCTGGTAGCTACAAATCCTGTGTCTGCTCCGCACAAGATAAAAGATAAAGGGGTTTCCAGCATTAAATATCAGCTACAACCTGGTATTCGAATTCTATTTTCCTGTGATAGAGGTTTGGAGAAAATGCTGGAGGGAAAAATGGGTCCAGCAGCACAGATTGTAGAAGCAAGTGCTGCACTGACAGCAACATGGATGGAAGCTTCAGGTTTGAAAGTCTGGACCACTGGACACAGAAAATGTCATGTGCTAAACAGGATCACATAGATTCCTTAGCACAGATAGCTGGATTTATTAGGCCTACACCAAACATTTCCTATCATCTGAAGCAAATGCCATAGCACAGTTCCACTGAACTACTTCCTTTCAATTTCATCATGGCAATCCGAACTCATGGGCACATCACGGTGATCCAGAAATACAAGCTGCACAGAGATAAGCAAGGGGAAGGCTCCTTTTGGCTGTGCAAAGGGGTCACTTAATCTGTTGTCCTTTGTAGCTGCCAAGACTTGTAGGTCTCCTGAAAACAAGGAAAAAAACTAGGTTTTGTGTCCTTGGTCTCTAACAGGACAAAGTCCCGTGATTGAAACAGCATGTGCATAAGCTCACCCCTGCGATATTAAAAGGTGGCAAAGTAGTTAATCTACCCAGGAATAGAACTGTGACACATTTGCAGCAGAGCAAGAAAGTTGACCATGCTGATATTTTGTTTTTCTAGTGGCAAACAAAGAGCGACTGGTTTTCTCCTGCAAGAACTACGTGCACACTAGATCTTGTTTACACATGCAATCTCACGGGAACTCTTCCTTCAGCCAACTACTTTGTAAGAGTAACAGTAGTTTATGTTACAGGAGTGAAAAGCACTTCCTCTTCAACACACTTTAAAACTACAGGTAAGCACTTGCTGTAGGATAACAAGACTTTAAGACTGTTTTAAGGATGTGGATAATGAAACAAAATATTCCTTAAAGTTTGGCAGGCAATTTTCTTATACTATGAATCAGCAGTTGTGTGTGCTTGAAAGATAAATAACACATCACCATATCTATCCATACCATAGGAGGAAAGAAATGCGATTCACTTCCAAGTGGAACAGAGGAAAAGAGTGAGGGAAACTGAAATGAAATGCCTCATGTGAACTCATAGCTACTAGTGAAAGGCTGCATGTGAAAGAAAATTTTGAAATTTGTCCATCACAAAGAGAAAGCAAAAGATTAATTATCCATGGGGATTATTGAGATAGATCCTCAGTCCTTTTGTATATCTAAACACCTATGTAAACATGTAAATTTTTCTTTTTGCCAATTAGGCCTCTGTGTCTCTATAAACACGTTTTAAGGATTCTGTTTCTTCCCTCTGTTTGGCCGCAGCTGGTGTTCCCAGCAAGCCAGGAGTTCCAGAAAGAGCAGAAGGCTCTAAAAACTCTCTACAGTGGGAAAAGGCTGATGACAATGGAAGCAACCTGACCTACTACATCTTAGAAAGCAGGTAAGCTATGCATACAGGCACTCTTCCGGCAGGGAGCAGCCCAGAGCAAACCTCTGTGTGTGTGCGGGACCTTTCAGTTTGGCTTCGGTGGGAAGAGTGAAATACCAACGATGCAAATGGCCCTTCTCATGGGACCTCTTTCTCAGGTAAACTAAGTAGCCATGATTTCCAGAAATTTATGGAAAACTTAGAAGAAAATACACACTAGCAACCCTTCTAGACCTACCCTGAAATACAGGGATATACATGAATATATGTTGGTGAATTAGAAGAAGATTCGGAGATATTTTCAAATTACAAATTTCAAGCATTTAGTATGTATTTTTTGCTAAAACATATGTAGAAATATCTTAGTGTTCAGAGGACTCATGGACAGGCATTATAAAGTTGCGAGAAAGAGTCCTAAGGTATTCCCACCAACATGGGATAACTAGATAATTTCTGAAGTGCTCTGTCATCAGATACAGATTGCCTGCACTATACATATCACATTCATTCGGCATCTATAGAGTCCCAATTCACAGTTATTCCTGCTCTGTCACTGGAAGGTCTGAATGGACAGGTATATTGCTGTGGGCAGTGACTTTGAAACTTATAATTTTTTGACTGTAACTCTGGAGCAGTCTGTTTAAGGCACAGAGTGCAAAGCTTAATTAATGCACTATTTAAAACTGAGGAGTGTCCATCTTCTGAGATATTCCTACAACACTGTTTGAAATTCGGAGCGATGGAGGGAAGAAATTTCTTAAATGCAAGTATTATTTCTTTTTCCTCAGTTAACTCAGTGCTTATGTAAGTTAAAGACTGACAGTGCTGTGGAGCCAGGCATACTTTACCTATATAAGTTTTCACCCAGACATATTTTCCTGGTGTTGTAAGCTTTCTCCGTGCGGTTCTGTGAGCGTACAGCAGCACTGACCTGTGTGCTATGAGACCACAATAATTTCAATATGCCAACAGCCAGTTTGTACCTGGCTTGCTGTGGATGGGTAGAGAAAGGACAGTCCCTTGGTCTGTGTCAGGGTTGCGCTTTAGCTGTTGTGTTCTCCAGACTCCAGCTTCTTATTTATCTCTGGAATAATAATGCATCACTGAGGGGATTAGGTTTTTTTCAGCTTAATGAAGTAAGGTTCTCTCCTGCAATTTGAATGTGAACACGCTGATGTTTTCGACTGAATTTCGCTTTGAGCCTCATGGTCCTTTTACACCAGGTAGAAAAATGTTAGGTCACTTGCATAGTATTCCAGAAAATATTTACATAGTATTCCAGAAAATATTTACATAGTATTCCAGAAAATATTTGCATAGTCCTTTGACATAACTCCTGTATTTCATACAGCTCTGGTAGGGATGTATACACACCAAGGACCTGAACATATAGTCTTCTCCCATCTTTCTTGGTTTAAAAATGATCTTTTTTCTGCATTAAGTTGTGTTGGGAGAATGATTGACATTTGCATGAAAGTTATTTCACATGACATATTACAGTCCTGTGTGACATGAAATGATATTTCAGATATAGCCTTTCAAGTTTAAATACATGGTCTTCTTTTGGTTGGTGAATAATCAGCTCTGAATTTACTGTGAGCAATCAATCTCAGTCCAACGGGGAAAGGGAGAAATACACCCAACAGTCAGCAGATACTATGGGAAACTGGCTAGCTAAAGAATTGTGTCTTCACTGCCAATGACTTGCTTCCTGTTTTGCTTGTGAAACCTGATGCACAAGAGCTACTGGGTTACTCTGGGCCCAGGAAAGCAAAAACCTCTACCATGACACAAAAAGAAATGTTTATTTTTTTCTGAAAGCAAAATAAGAAGGTTTTGAAATCTTGGCTGTGAGGTGTACACTGAAACAGGTGAAAGCGTGCTAGAGCTTTGTATGTCTAAAACATTCTAGCATTTCATTTCCAATGCCAAGCTAAAGATGTGTGATTCCTAGCATTGCTGAAATGGCATGGTACAATTTCTTGCTCTGTAGCCAAAACCCCACACCAGACTGAGCTTCCATGCAGACAGAGATGTTGTGAAGGCCATGGAACTGAAGCAAAGAACGGGGAGGGAAGCAGTAAACAGCCCTCCCTGTGTTAATGACATACCTGTGTTCTTTTGCTGTGCCCATTGCAGGAAGCAGTCCGAAAACACCAGCAAAGTGAAGTCCTTGTGGCAGGTGGTTTACAATGGCTCCTGTACCAGTATTTGCACATGGAAGGCTAAGAACTTAGAAGGAACTTTCCAGTTCAGAGTAGCAGCTGCAAATGTGCTTGGACTTGGTGAATACAGTGACACAAGCAAGGATATAATTTTGGGTGAAGGTCTGTCCTGTACTTTCTCACTCTGTTAAACGGGTTTTTTATTCAGAATAATTATACCAATTTATGAAGAAAGACCTGCTCTTTTAGTAATGATGTTGCTGCACGGGTAAAGTAATGTGTCTGAGGTAATAAATGGTGATATGTGGTGACTCCAGTTGCTAGTGCTCATCCAGGCTCTTTTGAATGTTACAATGGGCCTGAAATTTGCTTCTGCTCATTTTTATTGATTTGTCTTTGTGGCCCTGCACTCTGCATTATGGTATGATTCTTGACATAGAGGCACGCTCCCACAATGTGTAAGGATGTGAGGATTACTTCTTGACTCCAGCTGTAACGTTAGACCTACACTCTGTGGGTGTTTCTGAAAATCCCACCTTAAGCGGTCAAACAGTTCAGCATTTTCTCTTTCCGTGTACACAGTAGGTCATCACCACAGGAATGGCCCAGAGCTGGGGGCGGAGGATTAGTCTGACCAAATGTAGACCTCTGCATACAGCCTACAAGAGAGCTTTGTGCACAGGAAGACATTTACACAGCAGGCAGCTCGAGGGTTCTCTCAGGTTTGCTCAGCTCCATAGGATTGATATGGTTTGTATACGCAGTCATTAACCATTTTTCCCCTTCTATTTAATAGATATTATGGTCTCCCCAGACATCATCATTGCCATTGCTGCTGTGATCGGAGTTGTGCTGGGCTTGACTGTGGTCATGCTATTTGGTTTTGGTATGTGGCCGAGAGTATTACATATCCTTATTTTGCCAGGCCTCAGTCTCCAGGTTTGGGGAAACGTGGAACATTCCCCAGGGTGGGAGCTGGCAGCAATTAGTATATTCTCATCCTTTAAGCCCCTAGAGATGGCTGGTTATGTTTTTAGTATTAAGGACAGGACACTAACTCACTCCATCCTCAGGCATTTCTTGCTGTTGATTCCCTGCAGGCTGAGCACAGGAATGCTGAAGAAACACTGATGTTCCTCTGTATCTTTATAAAAGCTTGTACCTTAAAATTCTCAAGTTGCGTACTGCATTTATTCACCAAAGGGTATAATTTTTTTCCCTCTTGCGTTTGTCCCTGAAGAAAGGATGTAGAGATTACCCTGAGATGTAGTTGTCCACTTGTGATGGTCCTACCCTCTCACTCCTCATCCTTTCCCTGGGATACAGTATACACCTCTCCCTTTCGGCTTGGGTCTTGCCACATACAGTAGTGGATGCTTGAGTGATTTCTCAGATCAAGAAGCAGTCGTCTGTGTTTTGTGGGAAAAAGATGGTGGCCAGATGGAAATATCTTGCTTACATGAGCTGCTGGGGGCCATGATGAATAGAATAACAAAAAGCCTGTAGCCTTTCAGCCTGCTTGCGTGCTGGGATGCTCTCAGAGTGAAATATCTGATGGTCTGGTTTTCTGTTCCAGCATGGCACCAAAGATGGAAATCCAGAAAACAGGCCTTGCTTGGACAGATAGTGTTTATCGAGGAAGATAAAGAATTAGCTCAACTCAGGGGGATGACTGAGACAGTGGGACTAGCCAATGCCTGTTATGCTGTAAGGTATGTCCTGGGAGCAAATGTATTTTCAGGACAAAAAAACATTAGAGGGATTCCCTGGACTTGTCATCAGCGCACTTATCCCTGACACCTCAGGGTGGAGTTAAGGGTTGCATCTGCGCTGCAGGGTAGGTCTGCTCTGAAGCTCATCCTGCTATGTTGGCTCCCTGGAGCACACCTCGGGCCTGGATTGCCCCTAGCCCACCCCGTACGCTCATGTTGGCGATAAGCACAAGTGCACCGGGAGGGAAGAAGACCTGGTGTTTTCCAATAGCTTCCAAAACATCCAGGCTTCACGTGAGCTACCCTTAAATGCATCTGATGAGACAAATAGTACCAGATTCATTTGAGGAAGAATTTTAATAATATTTCAAACATTCTTAAGTATTAACAAGTGACTGGTATTGCTGTTTTGTAGCATTCTTCCTTCTCAAGCAGAGATTGAATCATTGCCAGCTTTCCCTCGGGACAAACTGAACTTACACAAATTGTTAGGAAGTGGAGCATTTGGAGAGGTGTATGAAGGAACTGCAGTAGATATCCTGGCAGATGGAAGAGGAGAATTCAAAGTAGCAGTCAAGGTAATCGCAGCTGTGTATTTCTCTGGCAACTGAACAGGATGGGCAGAGAGATTCAGCTCAGAGGTTATGCCACAGAAACAGGTGTTGACAGATTTGGACATTTCCTTGCAGTATTTCTTCCAAGTCACTTAAAGTTGAGCCTATCTCCTTGTTCATGATTGCTCAAAAATAATGTCTATTCCATGTCTATGTCTGATTGCTTTACTTAAGCACTATGTGGTAATGGTGATGGTGACCTAAGTGTTGTTATACTTTTGCGTTCTGTTGAGCAGACTTTGAAGAAGGGTGCGACAGACCATGAGAAGAGCGAATTCTTGAAGGAGGCACATTTAATGAGGTAGGAACAGCTTTGCCACTGGGCACCCTTCAAAGTCAGGATCATGTGAGGGTGGTGGCCTTCAAGAGGAACAAAAGCAACATTTTCCTCTAAAGAAATTACTGTGGCTTTTTTGGCATGTTCTCATGTTTCTGCCAAAAAATTAAATCACTGCTGATTAATCTTATGAAAATAAAGCTAAAAGACCAATTAGCAACATTTAAGATACAGGCTGCAAGTTCAGTATGCTTATATCATGGATTTATTGGGGTTTGGACTGGTGTTAAAACTAAATTATTTGTTAAAGGCAATTGAGCAACATTTGGCTAATCCTGTTTTACCAAAATAAATATATCAAAACAAGCCAATGCCTTGAAGTTTCAATTTACTGTGGAAATTGTTTTTTTTAAAAATGCGCATACTTACCGCTAGAGGCTGCCACATACCTCTTCTGTTGAGGTGGACTTAAAAAACATCGTGCATCTGTCACCAGTGTGAGAATTTCACATAGAAAGGTCCATGTGTCAGCTAGAAATCTAGTTTTCCAGAGTCTCCACAGAAGTAAGTAGAAGTTCAGCTGAAGTTTTCAGCTGGTAACATAGCACTGAGAGTATGGTTTAGTTTTCAGATGCACTTCCGTGCTTCTCTGACTTTTATTTCAGAAGTGCAGAATTAGAAACATCTTCTAAAAAATGAAGAATTTTATATCCTGTACAGAAAAAAAAGTGTTATTAAACTTGAAATTGGTTTTTACAGCATTCTTTTTTGCATTTACATATTTTTAAAAAAATATCTTGCATTTTTGACTAACTTTTTCCACACATGAAAGTCATTAAAGTTCAAATTAATGACAAAGAGTAAGTGCTGTGTGAAAACTCTCTACAAACTATCTCCAGTCTACCTAGCAGCCATAAAACTAGTTAAGGTCTCTTTTCTGTGTAGTATGGAATTTATATGTGCCCGTAGTTAAAATCTCTGATGCTTCCCCAATTCTCCTTTCATTTCACAACTAATGATCCAAAACCAGAAATCCTCGGAAAATATGTAATTGGAGATTATTACATCTAAATGTAAACACTGATGTGGGCCCAAATGTACACCGGTACAATGAAACATAGAAGTGAAGAGAATAGAAAAGTTTAAATATTATATATCTCCAGTAGTCATTAAACAATAATAAAAAAATTTGGTATGTTTTATATGCTTTAAATCTTTCATGTTTTTGATGTGAAAAAAGAATGATTTAGTTCCCCTGTGGAGGGCTTCACGATTTTTATTGATGTTCATCTGTAAAGTCTCATGAATGAAACCAAGGACAGAAAGGAAACATAAGTGGACTTAATTGTTTACAAACCTTGAAATTAGACATTTAAATTAAACTTTTATTTTGTTTTCCTTCTGGATATTTATTAAAATTCGGATTGCAGTGTGATGCATACTGTCCCAGTTAAGCAAAGACTATTTTTTCTTTTATTATTGCTATGCAGCAGTGAGAAAACTGAGTTGCCCATATTTCAAAAAATCATTTGATACTGGTTATTGATGACTTATTTGTGTACAAATGTATGTAGCAAATTCTGAGGTGTATCCCATCACTTGGGAAGTAATGAATGACAGCTCAGTGGAGAAAGGGCTGGGTGAGTTGTAAGGAAAGTTGCAGGTGCTCCTTTCCTTCTTTTTGTTCTTGAGAGTGCCAAGGCTTGTTGGATTGAGAGGTATGTGCTGGGGGCCGGGTGGAACTGTCAAATTCAGTCACACTTCTTACTGAAGAGTCTTTGCCCACACCTAAGATTATGTGAATTGAAAGAGGTTAGAAGGAAAATGTGCCTCTCTTTCATTTATTTTTTTACACCAGTGCATTTGACAGCCCTTAGGACACCACCAGTTTTCTCCAATAGGGTCAAGTTTCTCTGACTGCTGGTGCAAGTTCTTTCGCACAGCAGTGTGAAGGGAAAACCATTTTCTGACAGAAGAAATGTGATTGTAAAAACACAGGCACTGACAGAGGCAATAAATATTCTTCGTTCTTTGAGAAGCACTAGATCTAAAGAGTGCTGATTGCTCTGTGGTAATCCCTGTCTTTTTGGACACACACAGGCAATAACTAGCATATCTGCAAGTATTCATCATGCATATTCTGTTTCACTTGTAAATGTACTGTGAGAAACAGTTCTCCTCTGGATTGTGAAAATACTGTGTTGCACCTTGTGCTTTTACCTTTCTCTGTGCATTTCTCTGAATCAGCAGTTCTACCGTGAACACAGTAATAAAAGTACTCTATTAAAATAATACAGATACCTTTAACGTACAGGTGGCAATTCATGCTATTGCTAGATGAGATTGCCATTTGGCTACCTTTCTTCGCTTCCTGGAAATATGATGAAATGTGCTTGTAATGCGCATGCATGCATTAGAGTGTCCATGAAAGTACGGTGTAAGCCTGTGTTTTGAAAGGATGTCCCTGAACTCTCCCCATGACTGAGCAAATCCAGGCACTGTGAGTTACTAAATCATGTTGTTGGAAGAGGCAGGATTGTAAAGGCTGAACTGCTCATTCATTGCTTGCAGCTATATGCACTTTATTAGCTATCAACCAACTGGATTCCTCATCTGTAACTGTACAGTCGTTTCCTTCTCTTTAGTAAATTTGATCACCCCCACATTCTGAAGTTACTTGGCGTGTGCCTGTTAAATGAACCTCAGTACCTTATACTCGAGCTGATGGAAGGAGGGGATCTACTTAGTTATTTACGAGGAGCCAGAAAGCAAAAGGTAAGGGAATGACCATAACACTCTTATTTTTAAACTGTAACTGCCCACAGTTTCTCAGTTTTTCCCTTCGTCAAAGGCCATGCTGATGTCTGGCTGTTTCTGTACCTGCGAGGTCTGACATGGCGTTTCCCTAACACCTTGGGACCTCAGTGTTGAGTGCTGACCTTGCATTCAGAGTTGCTGTGAAGATTGAATGTCATTAGACCACTGACCAAAATCGTGTTTTCAGTTGTGAGATATCTGCTGACATGGTATCAATACCACGAACAGTCCTTTGAAAATCGATCATAAATAATGGTGGCTATGTATTCAGTATATTGAGCCTCATAGTGGGTTTTTTTTGTCTTTGAACAGCAGCAGTATCCTTAGTGTGTTAGGCATAGTCCAGGCATAAAAGCAGGTACTGTCCCTGTGCCTGTATCCTCAAATCCTTTAGAAGGAAAGAGGAGAAAAAAATAAAGAATAAACCTCTTTAACTAAGTAATTTTTTTTCATAGTTAGCATGCAGATTAAGAATATGGATGGTAGGACTCAACATTGAAGTTTTATAGCGTTATAGCTATTGTCTACTTCATTTACATGATCAGATCAAATCCGCAGCCAGTATTGGATTCTTCTGAAATATATATGCATATATTCTACCAGAATAATATATTATACCGATTACTACAACAACAAGCAAGCCTGACCTGATGGTGGAAATTTTCAGGGTCCCGTTTCTGCCACTATAGTGAAGAAGCACTTTTGAAAGTCCTAAGATATTCTTAGCCCCAAATTGGCTCACCTACCTTGCAGTGCAGTGATTTGGCAGCTTACCCTGCCAGTAATTATCATTTGCGCTACTGACATACAGAAATTCTGCACCTGTGCTTGGCATGTTTTGGAAAAATCCTACACGTTTCAAAAGAGGAAACAATACCACCTTTGCATGGGGAGGTTGTCATTCTGAGTCTGTAAAGGTGGAAGACATGGCTAACTTCTGTCTTTGTTTCTTGTAGCTGCAGAGTCCCTTGCTGGCATTGACTGACCTCTTGGATATATGTCTGGATATTTGCAAAGGCTGTGTCTATTTAGAGAAAATGCATTTTATACACAGGTACGGAACTAATTTCTTTAGTCTCCCAAGGTTTACCCACAACATCGGGACTAATTATCTTACCTGGGAAGAATTGCCTGGAAAGATGTCACATTGTAACAAGAAAGGTGAGAGCACTGGAGTAAAATTTAATGTTATGTTTTTCTGATAAAAACTACCTACAGTTCTCTTGCCATATGGTGGGCTACTGTAAGATCTGAATCCAGGATTCATTGCACTCGAAGCAAGAATTGTATCCCATGCAAAAGAGAAGGGCAAGCGGGGAGATCCATTTACTGTCTTCATCTGATTAATGGGTAGTTATAGAGGACACGGAGCCAGAATTTTCTCAGAAATGCACAGGGAAAAGATGAGAAGTAATAGGCACAAGCTACAGCAAAAGAAAGTAGAAAGCATTGTCCACAACGTCCAGGATCAATCACTGGAATGGGTTGTCCAGAGGGGCTGTGTCATCTCCAGTCAAGAAGGTATGCAAAACTTAACTGGATGAGGCCTAAGCCACTTGATCCGACCTCAAGGTTGGCACTGCTCTGAAGAGGGGGCTGAATCAGACGACCTCCAGAGGTCCCTGCTGACCTGAGTTATTCTGCAATGCTAACTCCATCCTCTTGTTTCTGCTTACAAACCAGGGACCTGGCTGCTCGCAACTGCCTTGTGTCTGTGAAGGAATATGAGAACTCCTCCCGTGTAGTAAAGATTGGTGATTTTGGACTTGCCAGAGATATCTATAAAAATGATTATTACAGGAAAAGAGGAGAAGGCCTACTCCCTGTCAGATGGATGGCTCCTGAAAGCCTCATTGATGGTGTCTTTACAAATCGCTCTGATGTTTGGTGAGTTATAACAGCCACACAGCTGTAGGAATAATCATGCTAAATCCCACAGCAAGAAAAAAACGGTTTGTTGGAGCAGTGATAAGGTTGTATTTTGCCATCTCTAATAATTTTTAGGCTAAGATAGATTTCTTCCTAAGTGATATTTTCATGAGCTAATGAAAAGTTTGGCACTACAACAGTACCTGCCTGGACATATTTCTTAATGCTTTGGGCTCTGTCTTTGGATTCTGACCGGAAAGAACTAGTGTCACTCCATCAAGCAATTTTGTACTAGGCCCACAATGTGGTTTTTGCTTGACTGGGCAGTGAATTGACTACCTGCATCCCATTCCATTTTGCTTTCCATTAGATTAATTGGCATTTTGTTTCTACAGCCAAATTCTTTCCCCATACCGTTTCACCCTCTTCTGGTGAATTCTTGATTTTGAAGACCACATTTCTCAGCATTATCAAGGGAAGGTCGTAGTACTTTGCTGTGGAGGTTTACCTGAAGTGTATATTAGGGTGGGTTTGAGTTTATGATGAAGAAGCAGAGACCCACTGTCAGGAGGCATGCAAAAAAACAACCCAAGCCAGATTCATTCAACCTGAGATTGACACGTTTTGATCTCGGTAGCCCTGGGTACTCATAGTGGGCTATAGCCCACCAACCTTGTCCAAGTCTTCAGCCCCTGCAGCCCATCCATTTAACTGCCACTCTTACATTTATCTAAGCAAGTTGATTAGTGCTCTGTGCTGAACCAAATGAGGTGTTGATCGCTTTGTGAGTGGTGCTTAGGAAAACTTGTCTCTCCATTCCCAACTACACCTTTACAGATTCCTAAACACTTGCTTAAGTGAGGACATGCTCAGCTGGAGAGTCAAGGGAAGCTGTCGGCATTCATTCTCTTCTGAGCTGCATCTCAGTGAGTCTGGGAAAGTGTGTCAGTTCTACACATTTATTTTAGCTATTCCAGAGGCTGGCTTAAGGATGTATGAATTATTTCACAAAAAATTACAACTTCTTGCTCCTAATTTTTCTCACAGAGTCTTCTGCTTAAGTTAGAGGCATTTTAACTGTTGGTATGGACATTATTCATGATGACTTGGGTAGTTAAATTTTTTTGTTGGCGTTTCTTAGGGCTTTCGGAGTCTTAGTGTGGGAAACACTAACTTTGGGTCAACAGCCATATCCAGGTTTCTCCAATACAGAAGTTTTACACCATGTGCGATCAGGAGGAAGGCTGGAATCTCCAAACAATTGTCCTGATGACCTGTAAGTTAATTTTGTTTAAATGTTGTTGATAATATTTGTAAGAAGCAGGAGGCTTATTGCCAGGTGGTGATCATTTTGAACGTTACTTATGCCCATGCAGAGTTCAACATCCTCCATTTTTTTTCAGATAAAGCAGCTAGCACTTGTAGCTACCAACTGACTACTAATTCACCCTGTAGCGCAATCTGTGAACAAGAACTTAAATGTTGAAGTTGAATGGTGGATATTGGTCTTTTAAACAGGATTTCAGAGACAATATAAAGTCAGCATACTATTTGGGCATGAATCTGTAGTAATGTGATAACAGGCTGAGAGTGCCTGATGGTATCGGTTAAAAGTTAAGATGGATTTAAGAAAGAATTTACTGGTCTCTGTACACCGTGTGCCTGCAATAGCAGATATATCTGGCTTTCTCATTGGTATTTGCAGGAATTAGGCTAATATCAGAACATATGTGGAAAATAAACCATGCTCTCTTTGCAGGTATAACTCTTACAAAAGCCTGTAAGAAAAGCTGAAGCAACACAGCAAAAGGGAAGTCTGCACTTCTGGTTAGTCTTTAGCTGAGCTGGGTAAACAAAGCTTTCAATTTCCAGTGGTCTCCTGAGCACAAAATTCAGATTTAATTGCAAAATTCTTGCAATTAAATGAATAAAATTAATACATATAGTGGATCAAACTCATACTGGCCAGAGGTATATAAGGGAGGAAGTTGAAACTGAGCCAAACGATCACTCAATATGTTCTAATTTCATTTTTCAATTCCTATATCACCCTCTCTGCATGTCACAGAAATTCACTTGACAACTGGTCCTACAAATGGAAAGAGAGACTACTTGAAGTGCACGATTCTTTATCCTGGGGCTGAGGAAATGGCTTGAGAATAACTCTGTGACTGGCAAGCTCGGATCTCTGTGATAGATCTCACATCAATCACCATGCTCTGACTTCCGGAGAGGGTGATTATTTATTATTATGTAGGTATAGCTGAAATACCATATTAGCAATAAAATAAGTAAGCTTTAGTACTTGGAGGAACTGAAGAACTAAAGAGATAAGGACCTTGTTTTAAGAATAGAGCGAAAACTGGGGGTCGCAGAACAAATAAGAGGCCAAAGCAATTTCAGTTTCAATATTTTCTGCTGAAAAGAGTTTCCTCAAAAAATTCCTGACAGCTGTCTTGTAAATAAAAAAGCATAGGAGGTAATGTACATCAATGTACTAGTTTGATATTCAAGCTCACACAGTGGCTCATAAGGTGCATTTAAAAAGACTGACCAGATCTTCAGAAGAATCAAGAAAATTTTGCTTGAAGTAATTTTTAAGGTCTCAGATTTTAAATTTAGCATAGCAGGTAGGCCCTAAATGCTGGTCTGCCTGTTGTAACTTGTAGGATCAGGACCTAATAACAGCAATGTAGTTTTTGAAAGCCAAGGGGCTGAATGGGCTCTTAGACTCTTCTACCATCTTTTATCTCATTTGGTGAACACTCAGCACCTGCATGAAGCTTCTGTCAGTAGCGTAAATAACTTTTTGTACTTTGCTAGGTCATTAATGGCATGCTGGGATTCTTGACATTCCTGCTTCCTTCCTTGTGGTTTTGAACCTGCATCAGGACCGCAGCAGCCAGTTAATTGTCTCCTTGGCACTTTGGCTTGCTCATTGTCATTTGACAAAACAAACCATCACTGATAGGAAGAGAGTTCAAAGGCCAAACTGCTTCAGCTGAGAAGTGTTTAGGAATCTGTGGTAGGCTTATACCGCAAGGGCAAGTAGCGCTGACACAGAAACCTTGGGGTGTAAAAGCACTAAGGAAGTGGAATTGGGTCTTTTTTGACAGGGGGAGAAATTCTGCCCCTTGCCTCTACAAGACGTTTCTTCAGGGAGTGATTATCTGTTTTCCCCCAAAGAAGAGTGGATAGGTAAAGACTGGTAATGAACTGGATAAGTGGCTTGGGGGTCTATAAATGAACCACATTTATTGAAACATGAATTAGATATATCAATGGCACTACTTTTGCAGTCAGAGATCCACATCTGGCACAGCCACCTGGGTGGGAGGCTTGCATGCAAGAGCATGCCAAGGTTTGGAATGAACTGAGCTAATTTAGCATAGATCCTGAAAGGCTGTGGATTACCGTCAGGAGAATTTGTATGAGTGCTGTGCCACTTGTTGACTTGAAGCTGCAGTTTCACCAAATGCTCACTCCCATGCAAAGTTACATGACTGAGTTTGATGAAGAAACTTTAGTTTGGTAACGAAGAGCTTTTGCTATTTGATTCTGTGAACACCCCCACTTCCCCGGGAGGGATTTGGAGGGTGAGAGAAAAGAAGGTCTTGCTAAGAATGCATCAGGTGAAAGCAGGGCCTCTTCTTCATCCCAAGAATTTTTCTCCTTTTCTAAGAAAATTTTCACATCAACTGTATTTTTCATCTCGTGTGGCAGAAAATTACTGATGTCCTGTAACTTCTGTGCACTAAAGACCATTTCCGGAATTGTTTGCTTTCAGCCTCCAACATTAGGTACTGAATATTAGTTCTTCGGTTTTCCAAGCTCTCAAATTCTTATTTGCCCCATAAATGCAGCTCTGTTGGACAATGGTTACCAGTTGTCCCACACAGACAAAACACGGTTGTGAAGTGTAGTTGTGTAGATGTACAGCTACGTGTACAGGCTAGTTCTTAAATCTCACATAAGCCTTTGGCCGATGTTAGGTTTGGATCTGTTATTTTTCATTTCTTCCTGAAAGGCTTTCCCCATGAAGTAGGGGAATCCTCTGAGTCTCTTCCTCATACTGAAGGGATGCACTATTTTCTAGTCCATGTTTGGCTCCCAAGAAAATATCGGAAAGTTCTCAAGCTGTCATTGGTGTACATCTTGGCATATTGACCTGGCTTTCACTGTCTTGACTGGTCTCACGTTGATGCATTTCTGGGCTAGTGAAAGTTTATGCCCTGTGACTTAAAACTTTGGATGTTACAACATGCCTTGAAAGCTAAATATTGTACCACAAATAGCTATCCATACAAAATTTGCAGATACATTCTGAGACAGCATAGAAGTTTTTGTCATTAAAATTAATGTATCTGAATTATATACTTCGTGAACAATATCAGTTCTATCTGGTATTAATATTTAAGCCAATCAGCAAGTAATTTGATTTAGGAAATAAGAACATGGAATATAATTAAAATGACAAATTTCCAGTTCTGAGTGTTTTGGCAGCAATGATTATCCCCACTCAATAACAAAACTGAATGGCTTTATAAAGCAGACTGTCCAATAAAAAAAATAGTTATTTAAAAAGACAGCGATTGGTCTTAGGAATGCAAAAGTATTCAGAATCCACACTTGTTGTGTTCTGGTTTCATAAATGAAAAGAGGGTATATTTAGATTGTATATAAGGAAGAAATTTTTTACAATGATGGTGGTGAGATACTGGAACAGGTTACCCAGAGAAGCTGTGGATGCCCTGTCCTTGGAAGTGTTCAAAGTTAGATTGGATGGGGGTCCGACCAGCCTGTGAAAGATGTCCCTGGCCATAGCAGGGGGGTTGGTCTACATGATCTTGCCAGATCCTTTCCAACTCAAACCCTTCTATGACTTATGACTTGCATATCATTTCCTGCTTCTTTCTGCTTCTGTTGGCCTATGGCTGTCTCTTTCTTCCTTTCCATTAGAGGAGCAGTGTTCTCAGTCAGCTCTTTTACTTCATTGCTACACTTTGCATAAGGCTCTGCTCATGAGGGTCTAAGTGCTAACCTGGTGGAGCACAGCACCTGAACTCATGTTTTTGTCTTGGATAGTCTACCAACAAGGATGACCAGAAATCACCTTGTTTGGCTTCCAGCATCCAAGGCTGGCTTTTGAATTCCATGTGACAGACACTTTGCTGGCAGCAGAAGGAAAACCAGAGTTATTTCACCTCATCTTTGAATTCTAGTCAGTACTTTTCCACCTGTATGGAAATAATCAATAACCAGTACTTATGAATGTAAGTGAAGGTATGAAGTGATTCAGAGCTTTAGAAAGTCACTACCACTTTTTAGATTCTTAGAATGGATTTTCAAGACTTCATTGGATCCTTTTGAAAAAACAGAATCACCGTCCAGCTCTTCAATCATGCAATACAGGTTGATGAAAAGTGGTTCTGAAACAATTTTTCTACTCATGTTTCTCACTCAACCCCAATGTTTTAATGAAAAATATCATTGAAAAATCAGAAGTCAAGATTTCTCCCACCTGTCACCAAAGGTTTAGTAAAATACCCAATTGTGGTGAGTAAAATACCCAACCGTGGTGAAGGACAGCAGTCTCCTTTTTAAGATGGATAAGTGAGGATCTGAGCAAGCCAATTCACTTCACGTAGCTCAGTAATGCCTGGTGTCACATAGCAGCAGGTCTGGGAGGCTGTTTGTCAGGGGAGGATTTGAACTGAGGGCTTAGAGATGAATACTCTGCATTCCAGTAGCAGCTTCCTGAACCAGTCTTTCACTGGCTGCTCAAACTCTGCTCTCTCATTTTGAGACCCTGAGACCCCCCCTCCACTCCCAATACCTAGCAAGTCCAGGTGCTGGCTATGTTTTGGTTTTCAGCCTGGCTCCCCCTGGCTTTTGTAGGATTTGGTTTTGTGTAGCCTGGACTCACCTTGAGTAAGCAATATAAATCAGCCCCATCCTTTAGACAAACTGAAGGGGCACTTTTCCACTGAATGGTACAGACAGTGCTGTGCAAAGTGGGCTAGGATCCCTGCACCCAGAGGAAACTCACACCATTTTTGCCTTTGATGTGAAAACTTACTCCTATTTGTTTTGGTCTGGAGGCAGAAGTCTAAATTAACCCTCTCTGTGCTGACAGGTTTGCCTTGAACTTCCCCTAAATTCGAGGTAATGTGAGTTGAATGAGGATTAAATAAACTGATAGCTTCAGGTTCATTTCTGGATTTAGATATCATTTTTTTTTTATTTTTCTTCTGTGAGAGAATTACACCCTTCTCTGATTTCTTATAAAATATTCGTGACCTCCTTGGTGAAAGCAGATATTAATGGCAAATGTGTTTTTTTTAATGTTATAACTGCTCCCAATCTCAAAAATATCCATCTTTGAAAAATTAAAAATGTTCGTAGTGATTATTCATGACAATTGATCTTTAATCTGCTTTTCCTTCCCTCAGCTGCTGATGACGTGACAGTCTTTGTATCACATCTAAAGTTTTTGGAAGTTCAAAATCTAGACCAGACTTGCTTCTCAGGTGTTTTAATGATAAACCTTGAGATGAATGATTCTATTGTCTTTAATGTTTGTCTTTTAACTTTTTTTTTCAGATGTGATTTAATGACAAGATGCTGGGCCCAAGAACCTCACAACAGACCTACTTTCTCTTACATTCAGGACAAACTGCAAGAGACAAGACATTCTCCACTATGTTTCATCCACTACCTTGAAGACAAAAAGGCAGCAACTGGAGTCATCAACCAAGCTTTTGAAGGTGAGTCTGGGCCAGCACCTGCTGTCCCCACGACCTCTGCCCCATGAACTGTAACAAAGTGGGATTCAGCCTTTCTTTTCATTGTTTTTGTCACAGCCTCAAATTCTCTGCCTGTGAAATGGGAACAGCAAAGACTTGCCTCTCTCATAATGAACTTGTAAAGGTTCATTAGGTGCCATTAGGTAGGATGTATTAGGTAAAGCACAGAGAAGATTAGCAAGCGAAAAGGCCCCTATGAGATTGTGACTGACCCTGCCTCACAGAGACATCCAGCTTGCATCTAAATTTTTGATACTTCATGACCACATTCTGCTAAAGTAAATTCTTAAATACCTTGTGTAGTCAGGAGAGCTTTTGAAGGCTTCTGTGTGGAAATCTGTTCCAATTTCAAATGCATCTATTCCCTTTCCATCCTCTGAATATGGCAGTTAAGCATTTAATTTCAGAGTACCGGTTCAGTAGTTAACAGAAAGTAAGGCATAAATTAGATGATACCTAAGTAGAACAGACTTTATTCTAGCCCAGACTGTGACAGCTCCAGGCAGGAGTCACAGCATGCCTGTGCTCTGCACACTGTGAATGAATAAAAATAGGTGATGTTAGCGGAGACATACCTAGGACATGGGACACAACAACATCCAACTCTATACGAACAGTATTAAGGCTGTGAAGACAAGAATTCAAAAAAACAGGCAATACTAAATTTGAAGTTGTCTGTGCAGGTGTGATTCATATCATCTAAACTTGGAAATGAACAGCGTGACAGGGCCAGAACAATAAGCTTTTCACATCCTACAGTAATTCCTGACTGGTTAAATTTTGAGAAAAAGTGAAGTCTTAGTAAACAATGTGATTTGAAAATCTAAAAAAGAAAGTTTTTATCAGTTGAAATATTTCACTTTTATTACACAGTTTGGTTTTTTTTTTGTGGGTTTTTTTTTTTAATTTAACCTTTTTGCAATCTATGGTTTTCTAACGGAAAACTTTTCCTGATAAAAGAATTACTTTCCATTCTAAAGAAGCAAAACCTAGTTGTTTCTAAAGTAGCTAAAGGTGTTGTTTTGGTTTGAGTTTTTTTTTTCTTCACAAAATGTTGTTGAACTCGGAACTCACCCTCCTTCATTAACAGTTTTGATACATTGATATTTTGCGATTTCCTAAAAATTTCCTGGTCCATTCCAGCAATGACACAGTATTCAATTACATAATTACATAGTCATTTTTCTATAGGATTCTACCTATACTCAATTCACTGGCACTTTCCAATGGTCAGTTAATGACAGTCTACTTGATATTTTGCTAATTTTTACCATTCGGTGTAGCTTTAAAAATCTCGATTTATTCCCATCATCGTTTCTTTCTGTGTCAGATCCAGTCTGTGCATGACATGTTTATATGTCATTACAAGACTAAAGACTTTATCAAGTCATGATGGGACCAAAGTAAGCCAGCACTGATAACCTATCGCTTCCTGCTCTTTTAACAGCTGACTTTGCACCCTTATGCTACAACGAAAAGCTTTGGGTGTTTGCATGTAGTGTAATTTACTGGTTTCCTTAAGGGCACCTTCACTCTGAATAGTGAAGTTCAGGAAAGAGGTACTTAATCTGGCGCAAATCTAAGCCTGGCGTTAGCTCAGGAAAGGAGTATAGCCAATTAATTAGACTCTATGCCCAAGCTAAGAGGCCTTACATTTTGGATGGACTTTATCTTGCCTAAATGCATCTGTCTAGAAGCTACAAATCTCATCTAAGCCACTCATCTAGATATCTCTGTACTAAGGAGAAGAAACAGACATCTCCAGGGAGTGACAACTCCTATGTTTTAGGCCTATACACCATAGCATGAAGAGGGTCATTTTTTGCCTTTCTCTGTACACTGATGATGTCTGGAGTCTAGGTGACTTTCCATATTTGACTTGGATACAGCATCCCAGACGAGATGTTTTGTTTTCAAACCGCTACAGAAGCACAACATACACTGGACACTAGGCTGTGCTGATCTGGCTGCTTGCTTCTGCTCCTGAGCAGATGGTTTCCTAGCTTAGACATCTTTGCTCTGTGTTCTGTAACACCGTGGGCACCAGAGGCATGAAAACTAAGGGAATCAAGACATTCCTGTGGCATTACATCAATATCTGTTAAAATCTTTAGCAGGCCTGAAACTTTTAAATACAAACATTTCCCTCTGCTGCTTGGAGTTGGGGAAACAGGCTGGAATATAGGTTGTTGTCCTTTTGGTGGAGCAGGCCTGGCACATGTAACATGCAAGGATTTTAGTTTCAGTGCAAGTCTCTGCTTTGCATGTGCCAGCTAAGCGTGGTCTTTCCCCTGCTGTTAACTTGCTCCAGCTAGGCACATCAATACTTTCACTGCGATGACAAATACACATTCTTAACATAAAAAACATTCTTTCACCAAAATTTTAGGTTCTGCCACATAGCAGAGGTCATAGAGAAAAAGCCATTGCTTTATTTGTTTGCCAGGGACCAAAGCAGTGTTCTTAGAAATGCCCAAGTTATTGACAAGGAAAATATGGATTCAGACTGCCATGAAAAGTTTCATTTTGAATGTTTAAAATTTGCAAGAACAATTCACTGCAGAAAACATAGTTCTGTAATGGACTTTTAAGGTAGTCTTAACAATATGTATGTTACATTCAGGGGATCTGTAGGCAGTGGTCAGTTTTTAAAATCAGACTCCTTTAAACCTGTTTATAATAACGTAGTTGGTAAAATCTGGAGCACTGTGGAAAGCAGGGCAATTCAGCGCAGGCAGAGCTTTGGCCATAGGTCTCAGAACCAGCCTGTTTTGCTCAGCACACTCTCTCCCCAAGCCTTACCCATTTCCCCACCAGCTGCCCTATTCCCTCTTGTGGCTTCCCCCCATTCTTCCCTTTCCATAGGCTTAGCACAGCTATTGTCGCCACAGACCCACTGCTGGATCTGCATTGGGATGGGAAACCAGAGCAACTGTTTTCATGCTTCCATTCAATGTTTTCATGCTTCAGTTTTCGAAACTCCTCCTTAACTTCTTCTCAGACTTCTTTATTGATTTTCACACAGGGAATGCCCATCAGGAAACAGTATAGCTTGAATTTTGTTCATCTAAGTATCATCCTTTCTTTCAAATGCATTTTAAAAGACTAAACACTTGATAAGGTCTTTACATGTCTCTATAATGCACATGCTTATTTCCCCATATATTCATAGACTGTCTGTAGGTTATCTGCCTCTTTCCCCATCTACGGTCTTTACAAGCCCATTAAAACCCTGTGCTGCATACCTGACTGAAGGCCTAGAGTCCTAGTGATGCTTTAATTTGCTGGATTATCTGATTAGGACACATGCATGTCAGTTTTCTGTAGCTTTCCAACCTCAAATCAATTCAACTGTTTTTCTGCTGGCGATGCAAATCTCATGGAGTGGAGTTCAGTGAAATGTGGGTTCCCAAAGTGCAGTTGATTGAAGCATGAACTGGCAATTCAGGTGCTAGTCAGACCTCCAGACTGAAATGAGTGCTCCCTCACAACCCTGTCGTGAACAGTTTGGGGCATGGAATATGTCTCAGTCTGTGATCTGCACAATCACTGCAGAATAAGTAAGCAATTTTTAAAATAACCATAAATTTACGTTCAGTTTTAGCTGGGACTAAATGAAGTACTTCTTATGTTTGTAGCAGTAGTAGAAAGTTGACAGCCAAAACAAATAATCCAAAAGACTTTTGCACGATGGATTGTCACGGACAACATTTTCCAAAAATGTTACACGGTCATTGGCCTTTATGTGTAATGAAACTCCTGTCATGAGTCTCACGCCAAGAAATGCTTGCTCTCACCAGGAGACTTGGTTCCAAAAGAAAGAGCCAAATGTCAAGCAAAGTGGAATGACAGGCCTCAAAATAACTATGATACTTCGCCCTACATGGAATCACACATCTTCCAATATCTGTTGAGCCTTACCTACCTGTAGTTAGCCACACCTTTAGCAGGTCCGTACATGCTGTCGGTGCTATTTCATAGGTGGCAGAGCTGGAAAACTTCAGATTTTCTCATCAACATTAACGCTGGTGCGGTATGACACGCAGATTGCAAGTGCGGGTGAACTAATACAGACAGTATGTCAGTGGTCTGGACAGAGCGCCAGCGGGATAGCATGGGGATGGCAAAAGGGACATCAGCTTTGTTATTGCAAGAGTGTTATTGCCTCTTCTCTAAAGGAGGCATCAAGTGGCAATAAATACGCCTGAGCAATACCAGCAGCTCCTGGCATCGCTGCTTTGGAAGGGAGGGAAGCAAACTCACGAGGAGGAACGGGGCTACCAGTTTAGAATTTTTCCTTCTTGCTCTTACAGGCTTTTTCCAGGACATTGATCATGGGCATTAAGTAGCATTAACAATATTTTTTTGAGCAAGGGAAGCACTATGCCACTGGACGACTGAGACACCAGTGGGTTTTGAATCCAATGGGAATTGAGTGAGCAGAGGCTCTGTCACCAGTGTCCCCATTCATTGCCGAAAGGCAGGCTGTTCTTCCCCCAGTTTCCAGAAGTGCAAATGAAATGTCATGAATCAGCGTGCTAACAGGATGGCCACGCATTGCTGTATAAATAACCAGTCCATCTATTTTCAGACATAACTTTTTACATTTGTACGTACAAGACAGCACTATATTTTTTTCAGGTCCCAAGCGTGGTCCTTTATGGGTGCAAACACCTGTTTGTTTTGGCAAACGTCTTTGCCCACACCAGACAACTGGGCATTAAGCAGCTGGAGTGGCCCCTTGCCTTTATGACCCAGGAGGACTATTCTTATCAGTGCTGCTCCCCACAATCCCTTTTGGACCTAAAGGAAAAAACGTCTAATTGCTGTGCCGGAGCACCACACTCTTACTGCTAGGAGTGGCTCCTCTGGCGACAAGAGATGCAGGGCAGTTGCAGGGAGCCCGAGGAAATACAGGCAAAGACTAAAGACTGAAAGAAAACACATTTGGCCTCAAAACCATCATTTTTAAATCCCTAAGATGGAGATGTTTCTTGAAAAACGTGGGAAGGTAAAGCAGTCAGACTTTTGTAATGTTTCCTTTTTTCACTTTTCTTTCCAAAGCCGATCACTTTGTGCATTTACTTTTTTTAGCAATTAAAGTACTTGCTAAAAATGTCACTTGTTTTTTCTAAATTTCCGTGCAAAACTTTTCATTGAGGGAATTTTATATTAAATCTAGAATCAGTGATTTCACCATTAATTATGTGTCTGTCCTCTCTGCTGGCTGAGTGGTACTGGTTTGCTGTTCCCTGTGTAAAAGCCATCAGTTTATTTTCCCAAACCCAGCTACCTTTTAAAAACTATTCTGCACATCTCTCTGGACTTAAAGTAATCACTTGGACAAACGGAAGCTTCTCTAAAGCAGATGTGTTGATAAGAGACATTTTTAAAACCTTGTATCTAGTCTCCTTTGTATTTTTCTGAAATTCAGTAATCCTCTTCCCCACTTAGTTTAGTGAGTGGCTGACCCAAAGCCGGCAGAGGTCAGAGAAAAAGCTTCTCCCAAAACAGTGAGTGGTTACAACAGTGCAGGAAAGGGAGACTTGGTGGTGTGATCGTTTCTTATTTGTCCCCCAGACAAATGCTGTTCGATTCCAGAGAGTGCACGTGAGCCATATGACACCACAAGGAAAGTCATGCGAATACTTTGCCTTGGACTGAGGAAAAGAAATCAGATGTTACAGTGCTATAAGAGCTGCCATTTTTGTAGTGTGGGTGTACAGATATAAGCAACTAAAACTTAGGCACTGTGTTTATGCTGGCTGTCCAGGCTGTTTGACAGTCACCAGAGAGTTGTAGACACCTTCTGGGGATGTTATTGTGTCAAGGTAAGGATGTGAAATAGGCGTCTCCATAAAGCGACTCATTCCTCCTTTCTCTCTCCATTGACTGTAAAGGCAGCCTAGGCAAGGAGCTTAAACTGGACACATAAGATCTGGGTGATTAAAACTTGGTGAAATGTATGTTGCTTTGCGACCTGGAGAAAGGGGCTGCTTTCCTGATTATATAGCCTTATAGTATTGCAGCAAATGTGGAACTGGCCTTTTTTGGTGCTCTTATATTATATATTATAATAAAGAAGATAATAAACAGGTTTATATCTGTATTTCCCAAGACAGCTTCTGGCACAGAGAGTTTTAAGTCCACAGATCTCTGAAAAATCTATTAAAATTAAAAGAAAGACAGGCAGTCAATGCTTCAAGCAGTTTAGTGCAATGGAAATGCAGTATGAGCAAAATTCTCACTTCTAGCACCTTTAGTGTCTGACAGAATAGCAAAGCTCAGTGAGTCACCCTCAAAACATGCAAGATCATATGCTTCATTAGACAGGAAACACAGATATATCTCCACTGATATATAATACAGAGTGGAGTATTAAAACGGATATATGTTTGTTCTATTTATATTCTTACTGTCAAAGTGCAGAAACTGAAACACAGCACCTCCAGCTCCAGGTGGCCACCAGGTTCCCTACACAGGAACTATCTCCTTGAGCTAACCAACATAGCTGAGGTGGGGAAGTCAGGCTTCAATAACCTCCTTTTTCACCCTTAACAAAGATACATCATCAAGCACTTCTGACTGTGTGCACTGTGGGGTACATCTTTCAGCCATGCCAGCAAGCTAGGCAGTCTGTTGTTTACTGCCAGGGGCAAAAGGCAGAGTATGTATGAGAAAAACAGGAGGATAGTTGTGGGGAGGGAGTAAATGTGACTGCACTTCTAAACACCTTACCATAGTGAAGGTGCTAAGCATCGTATGGGATTATGTTACCCAGAATTAGTAACATCTCAGGCTGGCCACTTGGTGTAAATCAGTGGCATCCCACTGGTTTCTGTGGAGCTTTGTTAATTTGCACTAGCTGAGGATCTGGCCCTGAGACAGCTGTAATAGGAGGTCAGCATCTCTAGATCAGTTTGTTCAGTCTCTACCAATCAGCTTTTCTACTGACATTTTTTTTTCTTCTTATATGTCATCACCTTCTGAACTTCAACGTGAAAAAACCCATCTGCTTGTCAAGACATCACAAAAATTTGCACCCTTCCAGGCAGCGCTTCAAAACACATTGTGAGCCCACACAGCCTATCAAGCAGGCAAGGAGAGATGCTCTGCGATTGCGAGGGGGGATACATGACCCAGCTCAGCACCGCAGCTGCCCTGCGGCAGGAAGCAGCCACCTGAGATGCTGAGACCAGGAAGGGGGAAGCACAGATTTTATCGGGTTAGGACCAGTCTCCTCAGAGGAGGCTAAGCAAGCAAACTCCATCCCTCATTAGTATGAGTCAGGCGATTGCAGTTTCTTGTGTCAGTTAATGTGGGGCTCTCTAGGGGAAGCTTCTGCCTGACCCTGGAGAGATGCATTGTAATTAATTTACCTGCAGTCTGGCTCAGACCTTGTGCTTCGAGCACACCACTATGAGGAAAAGTGGTGACGCAAGGTCAAAGCTACACGCATTTAGGACCCGAGACAGATATCTCTGCAAGTACAGTGCTGAGCTTTGAACATGCCATTTCAGTCATTGGAAGCAGTCTACCTGAGAGAGCACAGAGCTCAGTGGGAACCCACTTCTCAGCAGAGAACTTCTCAGCCTGCACAAAGCTCTGGACTGCCAGAGCTAGCCTGCCTCATGCCCTGAGGTAGGCTGTTTAAAGCAAACGGGGGTAACTCTACACTATGCAGCAGCCCACGGCATAGACAACCTCTCAGGATTTAAGTGTTTGGAGCTGACTCCCCAGCACGACTTCAGATTCCATGAAGGTGTTCCTTGGACGTCTCCTCTCGGGGTGTTTTGTTGGCTCAGCCAGGCTTTGCTTGTGAAATCTGAGGGGATCACATCACATGGTTTATCCTGCATTTACTCACGTATAACCCAGCATGACTATACATCAATCAACTAATTTTAGCAATGTTAAAACTGAAAGGAAAAGAATGATATCTCATGAATATACTGATCTGCCTCCCCACTCCAGCTTCTCTCTATCTTCCTTCAAATTCTTAATGTTTTTTGGAAGGCGCTTCCAAAGATTGTTCAGAATTCTCTGTAGTGGCTTGTGGCTTCCCAGGGTGTTGGTGGTGATTCTAGCTCTCATATTTTGGGGGGAATTTTACAACACATAATTTTTTTTCCTCAGTTTCTCATTTTAAGTATCTTCCATCTCCATCCATCATATAACAGTGAGCAAAAATTGTTTGCTTGCTTTGCTGGCTTACATGCGAGGCAAGCATTGTACTACATAACTTGACATCTTTCCATAGATTTTTTGGCTTCTGTGGCAGAATGGTGCTAAGCTTTCCTAGGTGCCGAACACTGCGCTAAGAGATGATACAACAGCGAAGGAAAGGGCACCTGCAGTCAAAAATCTCACTGTGAAAGTGACAATGTAGCTTATATGTGTCATGTCATAGGAGAAAGGACATCAATGTTATATTCTTCCTCTGTCTTTGGATAGGGTAAGAATACTCTGCAAAAATAGTCTTTCTTGCATGTTTTGTCCCCAAAGCTCAAGAATTAAAATGAAGGCAAGGTGTTTGATTTTTTTAAGCTCTTTTTCTCTATAATGAGAAATGCAGTGGGGCATAGGCTGAAAAAGGATTATAATATGTTATATATTCTGTAGTTCTTCAGACCTGTTGGGGAAAGAATTAGTAATGTATCTATATATCTGGTAAAAATATCTCAGTGACCTCATACTCACATTTGTGTAAACATCACCTCATCAGTTCCAGATACTTATACAGGAAACAAATCTGAATGCTCCTCTAGTGTTCTATACTTAGGCAGGTCAGCCGGCATATGTCTGGTCTGTAAATACACAGTTTTACTCCGGTCCTTATTTTAAGGTTTCTCTCTTGAGAGTTTGCTGCAAACACGCCCCCAGCATTTCCCAGTGCGCCTTTTCCAAAGCAACTTGCCCCTGAGGGTTTCCATTAAAAGCTTTATTAAACAAAAAACAAATACAAAGAAGAGCCTGTACTGGTTGGTAAAGGCTTGGTCAGGATTGAATTACTAAATATTGCCATAATAGTCTCCAACTGACAAAGTGAGTATCAAATGATTTTTCGTAGCTGCCAGTCACTGTGGTATGTGACCACAGCTTGCTCTATGTCCCACCCCTATCTTGCTAACAGGTTTCTAAAAATCAAAATTCTCCTTCAGACTTCTTGTGATAATCTTTCCTAATGGACTCCAGCATCTGGAACAAACTTCTGACTTTGTAGCTTGGGGCTGTGTGTGACTGAAGCGGCACAATAAATTGTATGTTGCCCGGTGCAAGAGCACAATGCTTGTGATTCTTTTGAACAGAAAACTGTGAATGCCATGTGCTTCATTTTCTAGTAATGAAGTAAAATAAGGAGGGAGTGCAATGAAAGAAGGTACTTGTTACAAAAATAAATGCACATAATAGCAACAATTGTAATTTGAGCCTTTAGTTAATACTTTTTACATTTACTAAAAGATATATCACCTGCAATAGATTTCAGGCATCTCTGTTTATGTGAACAGCATCAAATTAGGCAAAAATACAAAATTTTCAGAGATGGGAAAAGCACACTGGATTGCCAGGTTTAAGCTTCTAGAAAGACAGAACATTACATGTTCTCTAGAGAGACAGTATATAACGATTTAGTAGGTAGAAAACTATTGGTGTTACAGGACTCTTTAGCAGTATTGTTAGCAGGGTTACACAAAGGTACAGATTAAAATTACCATGACTTTATGTAGGCTATCTTTACTACCCAGAGAAGAAAGTCATGTATTCATAAGGGTATTGCTGCCTGTGGGGGTATGAATGGTGACGGCCAGCCTTCCCTAAGTGATTTGCTTAAAGCTATAATCCACACAGGCAATAGCAGAAAATAAATTTGAATCATCAGTCACTCTTGATGAGGTCACTAGACCAACTTTCTCCAACAGGTGTCTGATTTTGTTTGCTTTCTAATGCTACTTGTATATCACTGGGCTGTTGTCTTGTCTTTTCTTTTAAATGCAGATAGTGATGTTCCATGTGCCGATTCAGACAGTATTCTTTCAGCCACGCTAATGGAAACAAGGAATCAAGAGGGTTTAAATTATTTGGTATTAGTCAAAGAAGGCAACCAAGATCAAGGAAACATCAATTCTGCTGAACATAGTTAAGTCTCTAAGAAGAGAAAAAGCTCTACCAAAGAAGACATAAACCAAGGAAAATATTCTGCATGTTGTCATTCTTACAGAGATGTCTCAAAAATAACAAGTCTGTGAGACACTAAAACTACTAGAAAATATCATATGGTACCGAATGATGTGTGGCAGAATAAGACAACAACTACATATCTTTTGTTTTTCTACGTATCATGGTTTGGGTGCTTCCCTGGAGATAGTTTAAGGGAATAAAACATGTAATCAGACAGCAAGTGATTTTACTGTGATGTTGATTAACTTTATGCAATCACGTATGCCTCAGACAGTCCTTCCAAAAAGAAAGTACTGGTATACAGTCTCAAAGAAGGGACCAGCTTGCTCATGAAAAGAAAAAGCAGCTTCATTGTGCACAAACAAGATTTTACAAATTTAAATCTAACATCAATTCTGGTTGTATTTTTATGAACTCCAACTCAGAATGCAACTGAAGAAGGGTGACTGGGTTGTCCACTGCTGGGGATGGTCTATTTTACTATCTAATTGAAACAAATGCTTGCAATCATCCTGAATGTTAAGTTGCACATTGATTGATCTGTGAATCTAGGCAAGCCTGTTTTCTTACATTTCTTTTCCTTTCTCTTTTTAATGTTGATCATCTTCGCTTATTTCTTATCAGACTGGGGAAAGGGAATTTTTCCTTGATGTGTTTGGCGATCAAGTCAAAATATGTAATAAAACAACATGTAAGTTATTACTGAATAAAAGACAGCAATAAGCTTTTTGGAACATTTAGTCAAGAATAATAGTTTGCAAATTATGCAGCGCTGTTCACTGACATCTGTCAGGCAGCTGACATGTTCTGATTTTATGCAAATATTTGATAATGGGGGACACTGAAGAGTAGTAAAGGCATTATCTGATGTCAGAATGCAAACATTTTTAAGATGCAGCTCCACTGCAATCAAGCTTCAAAAGTTTCTTAAATGTAGATCTAACATAGATGAACAAGAATTTTGGGTTTTGACCATTTTACTCAAACAAAGTAGAAATTGAGAGCTTTTGAATTGGGATTCTTCAAAGGCCCTGACAAAGCCTATTCAAGAAGTCTAAAATTCTATAGATATTTTTTCTTCATCTACAAATTAGTGTACAAGCCAGATTCGCTAATAACTAATAACAGCACTTCAGTTTTTTTCTCCTAAGCTATGCTCACCAGACCATGAGTGACAGGTAAATGAATAAATACTGTATAATGTTTCCTTCCTCTTCAAGTGCTGCTTGATTGATTGTACAACATTCCTTCCATTTCAATAACTTAAACATGGGTAATGTTTACTAACCAGTAGCACGTACTGAAGATCCCAGTTCTGTAGTCACCGCACCTGGATGACTTCACATGCGTTTGTAATTCCACTTAACTCAAGAGGACTGCTCAGTCAGCAAGCCACAAACAAAGGATTTGAAAACCAACAAGACTTCATATGATATATTGTTTTTTTTAGCAGGAGAAGCCTTCGATCCTGCCAAAATTCTGTGCAGGCAACATATTTCACAGGCCTCGTGGCTGTGCCAGTGATGTGATAAGCCAGGTTGATTTAGTTCCATGTAGTTCTGAGTTGGAAAAGAACCATGCAAGAGCCTATCCAGCATGGGTAAACTGGGTCAGTGGGCAAGGTGAGCATCAGCGACAGACAGCAACCAGAAGTAACCCCCTTGAGGTCTTGAAGTAGTCGCAGATACCCAAAGTGGCACAGAAAGAACAGAGGGGAAGATAAGTTTTGCTTTGTCCATGTTTTGTAAGTGTGCAAGACAAGACTAGTTTTAATGGAGGATTTATCACAGCATGATGAGGAAGAAAGTGTCAAGCTTAATGCATTGCCAATACATAAAGGCTCAGGATGTTTGTTGACCAGTGATCTATGCTTTTTGCACCTGATAGTATGAAAAATGGATTGGACTGGATAAAACAGAAATCTCTCAATCCAAATCTAAGGATTCTGATCTACCACTTGCTGAATTCAGTGGAAGACACAATACTTCTCCTTCCCTGCACGTGCAGTGGTCTGAGGTATACTTGGTGATACAACTTGTCAGCTCTGAGCACGGCCTTACCCATCACTCCGTCCTCCCAGCCTCATTTCCCTGCCTCAGAGGAGTGAGTATGCAAACACAACTATCCCACCGAGTGATGGTAAAGCTGAATTTGATGCGTGCAAACTTGTGTCACTTGCATCCATCCGTAATGCTACTTGCAAAGAGTTTCTTAAACCCTCACGTTTCTGTATCACCCTTTTCTTCACACATATTCATCATTTCACCTTTCTTATCTCATTGAAGTGATGCTTCCTCTTTTCATTCAAGCTCTTCATGATGATTCATGCTTTACTCATCAACTCATATTCACTATCAGGAGGACACCTCTTGCCTTCAAGCAGCCAGCCCCTGATGGCAATTTCCATAGTTACTTTTGGAGACAGTATGGGGGACAGACAAATAAGAGGTGACGAGAATGAAAGACCTTTTTAGCACAGTCTCTCTTGGGCAGGGAAATGGGCACTACCTAGTCTGTGTTTGTCTCTGACAGTTGGCACCTCCTCCTGTGCCAGATCAAGGGAAGGAGTCAAGCAAACCTTGAGATCAAGCATCCTGACCTTCAAGGCTACAGGTTTACAAATAAGTGTAAATAGGTATTTAGGGGAGAAAAGAATCCTGACAAACAAGAAAGGTTAAATGTGAGATAAGGTGAAGCAGTTGTTGTGACCACGCTTGTGGATATACTGCTGAGAGACTCCTCCTCAAGGCAATATTGTGCATCTTTACCTTCTTTGTTTAAGGTGTACAGTGAGACTGAGTCTAGGGTATAATATCTATGTAGTAAACAGAATTCTTTCTGGATTCCCTTGTAAGCCTAGATAAGAGGAGAAAGCCGATTCCCTCTGCAAGAGCTGGAGGAACCAGAAAGTCATGTTTGAAGCCTGAATCAGAAATGCATAGCGGTTCCTGTCAGCAATTCCAAAAGCTTCTTAACAAAAGCATCATTCTCAGGCTAGTATAAAGCAGATGGACCCAATCTTCACCTGCTGTAAATCAGGTTAAATACGTTAAGCTATGCTGTTGTACAGCAGTGGAGAAGCTGTCTCCAAGTCTTCAGCTTCTGAAGACTTGTCCTGAGACAGGTAGACCTACGCTCAGCCAGTTCCTGAGCAAAAGATGACTAATCTTCCCAAGCCCCTTCCTCTCCATTTTATTGCTGAGCACAACATTATGTGGTGTGGAATGTCTCTTTGGTTAGTTCGAGTCATCTGCCTGGTTGTGTCCCCTCCCAGTCTCTTGCACACCCTCAGTCTTCTCACTGGGGGGTCAGAGTGAGAAGCAGAGAAGGCTTTGATGCTATACAAGCACTTTCAGCAATAACTAAAACATTAGTGTCTTAACCAGTGTTTTTTGCGGTTGCAAACCTAAAATGTAGCACAAGATGAGCTGCTATGAAGAAAATGAACTCCATTCCAGGCAGACACAGCACAGCCTCCAGCCTGCCCGGGAAGGGGAGACGCGTGCCCGCAGGCGCAGATCGGGGGACGCCCTAGGTGAGTCTCTGGGTCGCAGCCGGTTACTGACTCCGGCTCTTCCCTGTTCCTTGATGCCAGCGCAGACACTTGGCGAGATCACTGAGCAATGATGGTGAGCATGCTTCAGGATGTGATACCGCACGCAACCCACTGCTGCTGGGCTCTCAGATGGCAATGACTGAACTCTGAGCCGTGCTTGGACAGACATGGACATACTATGTGGCTTTAGTTGGCTTATTTAATCTCTCAGCTGCAGACTTGACATCCATATGAATGGATGAAAAATATTTACTGCTACCTATGAATAGTATTTACTACAACATAACACAAGTGCTCTGGTGATTAATTAAAGTTTTCAAATTATTTTGTAAATGTGAAGGGCCAGAGCAGAATCAGCAGATGTTACTCATTTACTAAGGCAGCGGCATCAGTTCTAGGTCGGCTATCCTCAGCCCCCTTGGTCTACAGCAGGCGGTAACACCCGACCATCACACCCGACCATCAGTGCATTTGTTTTTCAGGGTTGCTTGCAAGCGCTTTTGAGCTTGCACATACTGACAACCAAATCTATACAAAAACTGTTTACCTCATACTTCTCATCCAGGACCGCAATCAAGGTCCTACGAAGCAAACCCCAGTGCTTTATGGCAAAAATATTGAGTGCTTAGTGGGTCAAAGAGAAAGTTATGGAAAGTTTGCATGTAGCTGCTGCTGAGAGAGATGCCAGGTTTTGGTGGGATCTCTCGCTTAGCCCCATGTGCCACAGAGGAGTGCTCAGCAATTTGACATGAGCAAAGGGAACACGGCTATCAAGAGCTCTGAAGAGAAAACTTATACAGCTTGAAGAGAAGAATTTTTGAGAGATGATATGAAATGCAAAAGAGAAGTTTGCTTGTCATTGCTTCTTTGCAACTGTAGGACTGAAAAATATGGTGTGTTGAGATGCTTTCTTTCTTTTATTTAACATTCAGGTCTTGTTTTCTCTGGAAGACTTTATTGTCAGCTGTTCAATGGCATCATCCCAAAATTCAGGGAATTTAAAAATGACCCCCAGAAAGGCAAAAGATCATGCAGCTACACTGCTAATGCAATTGTTTCTGTTAATCTTTGTTACCTGTAAAAACAACGCAGTGGCAGGGACAAGAAAGGCAAGAGCTGAGTTCGCCACAGCCTTGCTTCTCTGAGAAGGTCCAGCCAGGGCCCTGGGCTGGAACTAAAGTCTGTTTTTTTTTTCTCAGCTTTCCTGATAGCATAGATAAAAGAGACTAATATCCTCCAGATCACAAGGTCCCTCAAAATTTGGTTGCCTCTTGTACGGAAGGGCACAAAGATCCTTACAGCAGGGTCACTGCACCCTTGCTTCCCACGGCTGTTTGCAGCAGAGAAAGTTTTACCATCTACTTGAATTGACTAATATCTCCATTATTTTTTCTTTATTTTTTTTTTCTTTTTCCTTGACATCTGTGGCATGCTGTTTACAGAGGTTTGAGTCCTCAGGTGTGGCTTTATTGCATACAACTGGGTGAAACTGATTCTCCGTGATTCAGGTTTAGGACTATGGATTTTAATAATAACTGTAAAGGCAAGCTTTCTTCTAGATTCAGATTTACCTCTTTCTACACAAAGCTTATCTTAATTCAGCTATAACAGACATGAAAGTAGTGATTACAGAAAAGAATGTCTGTAAAATAGCCCTGACAGGTCTGTTAATGATTAAAAAGTTCTAATTAATCTTCATTTCTTTTAACTGACTCTTGGAAGTTTTCCTTACACACACACACTGGAGTGAGCTGCAGGAGCTTGCATACCAGGTGGATTTTTCAAACGATCATGGCTCTATTTATAATGACACTTGGCACTTCTAACTGACATTATGTTTTAACTCTAGTAAATAACCAGAAACCCAGTGAATCAAAGCCAAGTGATGATGCCAAAATATTGTCATTATTGCCAGTGACATGACTGATACTGCTGTACTAAAAGAACTTTTTTATAATGTGTTAACTTCTTCTTCAGATGACGTCTTCCATTTGAAGGACGTTCATAACTGCCTTTCATCTTTTACGGTAAGAACAGAGCTGTAAAACAGCCACTCTCTGGATACCAATCCCTTTTGCGATGCTTCTTTTTCTGGCTTTTTTTCCTTTCCTGTCTTCCCTCACAGTACAAGTCACTTAGTGCTCATTAGAGATGAAGCCATGGAAATGTCTTTGTTGTCCTCCGAGCTGAAGTAAGCAACTACAGTTACCTCTTCATCTGTCCTATAGGAAACTCAGTGGAGTTTCAACATTGTTCTGTAGCACCAAAATCTCATGACTCTGATTAACCTTCTGGTGTATTTCTCTTCACGTATCCGATTTTCACACCTTTGCAGGACAGCTGACCATATGTAAGTTCTCAGTAATTTCCAGTCAAAAATGTGTTTAGCTTTCTGTTGCAGAAAAGCAGCAGAGGCAGAAGTCTGGGAGCCACAGAACTGACCTTGTATGAGAATGTCTTCTCTCGTGTCCTCGTATTTCTTCAGTCTGACATCACCACATCCCCAGGGATGAAAACCCACTTACACAGTGCAGCCTTGTATTCTTCAAGTAGGACCTTACCAGCTTTGTGCTTTCCTTGGTTTGTCTGATGACATAGTCTTTGTTATCTTAACAGAGGTGTCATGTTCTCTTGCCTACCCCACTCAGAGATGTCTCTTGGCTTTAGTGGCAGCATCACCAGGTTAGACACTGTCATTTCTCTTCACAGAAGCAAGCTGAGAAGTGACTATTGGTCCTACTTCTTGCCAGCATTCAAGGTTGGCATTAAATCATTAATATAGGCATCAAAAATGAGGGATAAATGACACATTTTGAAGTATCTTTAAAAGTCTTCATACACTTAATCATGTGGTCTTGCAGCAGTAAGTTTGGGCGGTCACTAAGGGCCGGGTGAGGTGTCACCAGGAAAAGAGTTTGCCCTTACTGTAGTCAGTTGCCAGGCTTGCATGCAGTAGTCACACTGCCACCAACACCAAGATTTCCTGCTCCTCTCTTTTGGGTTGCTCCTAGTTTTTTTCAGATGTCTTCCCTAGCAAATGTGTTCTGAAATGCCCACCTGTCTCCATATAGAAATGAATTTCTGGGGGGAAACGGTTACTAAAAATCTCTTCAGCATTCTTTGATTCAATTTTACATTATATGATGAATAAATACTTGATCTTGATGGAAGGGATATAAGAAAATGTGACAAAGTGACTAGAGCTGCAAGTGTCCTCTTGCTACCATGTTTGCAGTTGTGCTTTGGCACAGATCACAGAGTCCTGCAGCCACAAAGTAGTATATATGTTTCTGGGGCATAAGAACCAAAAAAAAGAAATGTGAGTGGTGAGATGGCTTTTAGAAGACAGGCCTATAAGCACAGGGGTTGGACTACGACTGAATACTTATGGCTGTTCCTCTAAGGGCTACGCAAATATAAGAACTGCAAATTCTTACCTGATTTGCATGTGTTTTTTCAGATTTCGAGAGTGGCAAGTGGCAAAGCCAAACAACGAAATGCCCCAAGAAATACACTCCCAAAGAGGATAAAGAAAACCAAATACAAGTGCCCCCTTAAACACGGGATTTGCATTTTCCTAGCAGAATAAACTCTCTGCCGTGACTCTCTGTGCTCTCACTGAAGTGGAGGTCATGGCTAGTGACAACTGGGAGCTGTTCCTGGAGGCTCTCTTGCCTTTTTAGGTTATGAGGGTCTCTGTGTGTTTAGGATAATATGATTGACAGCTCCACTCCGGCCCCAATTAGCACCCTATAATTTATTAGCTTCTGCTTTCAGATTATGCGCTAACTTCACAAATATTTCAACCACGGAAACAGCAGCTATCAAGTGTCTCTTTCCTGATCCAGCTCACTGGGACTGCAGTTAAATACAAGGAGGAAGCTGTGCAGGTCTGTCAAGAGAGAATAATCATTTGTGTCTGCGTGCAACCAGGGCTACTGCAGCTCTTTAGGACTCGGCTTGCGGAAAACAGGGCTTGTTCCACCGGATCGGGGGTTAGGGCTTGGTGCCTACCACAGGGGTATGATGCAGGACTGAGGCCCAACGCGCCAGCTCTTCCGGAGTGGGTCTGTGTTTGTCCAATTCCGTTTATCATGGAAATCCTGATGCTTCAACTCCATGCAAACAGCATTGATAGGAAAGTTTGTGTCCCTCCTAATGCCGTTCCTTTAGCCCTGGCTGCAGCGTTGGGCCAGAGAAGTAAGCACAGGAGAGAAGAGACTAGGTGAGGCAGGAGAACAGAGAGGAGATGAGGTGCAGAGCCAGGGCCGGGGCCAGCAGTCAAGGAGAGGAGAAGTGACGAACTTGGGGCTTGTGTGATGAACGAGGAGGGTGCCTTGTGCCTGGGTCAGGTGGTGCAGGAGGGAACTTGCCATGCTGTGGGGAGATGGGACACCCTCAGTAATGTCCCGTGTGGTGTTACGTCTCCTAGTGGGACAGCTCTCCTGTTTGTATTTATCCTGCCTTTATCAAGAATGTAAATAAGCAACCGACACATCCCTGAAGAAGCGCTCCAGTACTCAGTCAGCCTGGGGTTTTGTGGCTGCAGCCGAGCGCGGCAAAGGGAGGTGCCCACGCATGCGAGTGGGGCTCAGGGGCACACATCCCTGCACCCCTGCACCCCTGCACCGGCTCCTCCAGCGCCTTCCCCTTCTCCCACAGGACCTGGAGCAGAGAGGGCAGGGGCAGGAGGAGGAAGGACACGGCACCCCGGCGCCTCTCCGTTACAGTTTACACTCACAGACTTGGTGCGCTTTATTCATGGATTATCCCTGGCTCTGGAGGCAGTGGAAGGTGCACTGCAAAGGTAACTCCTCCTGTACGATTAGAGACGGCCGTGAACAGGGGGACTCTGCTGGTCCAAGCTGCTTGTCAGTACAGTCAGTTTAGATCAGTCATACCATGCTGGGAACCAGATTAACAATCTGATTTCCCTAGCCTGTAGCCCCAAAGCTTGGGGGTTGACTGAAGTAAAGCTTTTGCTTTTTCTTTCTTTTTTCTCTTTTCCTTTTTTTCTTTTTCTTTCTTCCTTTTTCTTTTTTTCTTTTTTTCTTTTTCTTCTTCTTCTTCTTTTTCTTTTTCTTTTTTCTTTTTTTTTTCATTTTCTTTTTTTTTCCTTTTTTCTTTTAATGATTCCCCATACAAAATTGCCTAGCCTACAAAATCAGTACCTCACTCCTCCAAACACTCACACCGCAAGTTCTCCTTCCCCTGCTGCAACTGCTCCTCTGGGTGGCAGGCCAGGGAAGCCAGCCAGGACACTGCAGTCCCCCAGAGGAGCTGGCTCGCCCTTCTGTAATCAAAAGGCCACGTTAATTACGATCTTTGCCCAGAAAAAGATGCACGAGAACTGCCAGTCAGAGAACTCTGGTGCATCTGAAGCTACCAGCAGCATTCACCTCTCTTCTTGGAAGGGAACAACCTTTAATCCCTTGCTAAAGCTTATCATGAACCTAAATAGGACTTCAAAGGGAAGGCGAGCAGGGGCGGCAGTCCCTCCTGACCCAAGGAGGAGACGGGGCAGATCCATTTCCCCAGAGACAGGCAGCACAGCCCACGGGAGGCACCGGGGGTTACTCCGACTCTCACCCTCCCTCCCCTCCTCCTCCGCTGCCCAGGGGTCCTGTGGAAAACCCACTGCAAAGGGAGGTGGGAAGTAAGGAAGGTTACCCTGAAGCTTGCCAACACCAGGCTGTAAGTGCAGGGGCACATATATACACATCTAAGAGCTGCATTCCTGCAACTGCAGCTGTACTGAACCAAAACTCTCATTAAAATACAGTGGAGACTGCAACCACAAATGCTATGTCCCCACCCCGCTTCCATCCTTTCCTTGACAGATCACTGTCAACCTGTTAATACTGTTAACACTGTTAATACCGTTAACACTGTTAATACCATTCATTAAAACAGTATTCCTTCATGCTCTGCTAATTTTCAGTTATTTTCAGAATGGGAAATCAGTGCTTGCAGTGAATGTGCCCGGAGCTCACTTTGCGAACTCGCTCTGCGGCAGCGGGTACTCTGGCTGTGCCCGGTACCGCCGTGCCCCGCAGCACATCCCATCCCTCTGCTCCTTCCCTGGGGTCTGCATGAACAGGGCAGGAGCTGCGCTTGTCCGTCTGTCCCAGTCGGGCCAGTCTGTTGGCCCAGCGGGCAGCCAGAGAGCACCAGCCGGTGGGAACCTCTGCACAGCACTGGGGATGGGGCACCAGGAGGGTCTGCTCTTCGGGCTGCAGGGCTGGGGACTTGCAGCCCGGCTCTTGCAGTGTGTGACAAGCATGCGACAGGTAAGACACACGTAACATATAAGCAGGGTTTTGTTCCTGTTTCCAGATTTCCCGCAAGCATTCACGGTTAAGCAGTTAATCTATGATGCAAAGAGGAATAAAACAGTCTTGTGAAACGTCGCCGAGGTTATCTGCACTGTCACTGCATCAGGAGCTGTGGCTTCAGTCCTGCAAGGACTCGCGTCCAGGCCTTAAAGGTAGGTGCTGTGAGCAGTCCCCCTGGAGCCAGAACAACCCAGAGTGAGCAAAACTCTGCAAGAATTTGCCAAAACAAGATGTGTGTGCTTTCAGACTGCAGCCCACCTGGAGCAGGAGCGTTGTTTAAAACTTGTTTGCACAGCACCTAACACCTCGGGCCACAGTTTCGACTCTGGTGTTTGGATGCTTTCACAATACAACAACAAGTGAGGGTACCTGGAGAGCAAATGTCAAAACCAACATTCATGTATTCATTGCATAAATTCTCATGCTTGAAAGTGTTCACGTCAAAATGAATTGTAAATGCCAGTGAAGTAAATGACTGGTTTGTGCTTATATGATTATTTCCAAACGTATTTGGGCTGTATTGCCCAGCCCTCCTCGTATGAATTGCAGAGGAGAGGGGGAAAAAAGAAAGAACTGTGGTGAAGCACAACCAATGCTAAAGCCAAATTAATCTTTTTTTAAAAAAACTTTAAAAACAGCCTAAAAATCCCCACAGGCAAATGCTCACAGAATGATCCTGTTATCTTCAAGCCTCTGCAGCAATAAAGTTAAATGCCATTTTCAGTTACTTTTCTCCTCCAGAGGGCTGCTGCCTTCTTTCTTGATAAACACCTCAGAACATTTTTGGTTTAACCAGCAATATAAATGCCGGAGTCCCTCCCTTGCCCTTTACAGCTTGTCCGGACGCTGGCTAGCTGGAGGCCGAGGGCGCAGCATCTGGCTGCAGGAGTCACGGCGAGCCACCTCCTGCCATTTGCAGAGCACCGGCCGGGGATGCTCTGCACACATTGCTCCTTGCCAGCTTCTCACAGTGTTTACTCGCGCTGCGTTATCGTACACTTGCTATCAGGATTCCTGCTCTTTCGCAGAAAAGGAGTTATTGCTGAGCTGAAACCCAGGAGAAGCAAGTCTGGGTTATCCATAACTCGATTTCTGACAGACGGTGAACGTTATGCCAGATTATGTGAGAGCGTCGGAAGGTAAAAGCTCTCATCACAGCACAAAAGTCCATTTTCTGCTGCTTCTCCTTGTGTCAGAGGGGTAATGTTAGGACTCTCCTCTTACACGCATCGAACTCTGTCAGCCTTCAATGACATTACACTAAGAAAAAAAGCAGAACAAAACAAAACATGGCAGTGTTGGGATCAGATGCTTTCCCGGTTAGAAAGTTGGCTTTTACATACAAAGGCAAATTGCCATTTTGGCACTCTTCATTAATTATTCATCACCTCATAGTAGCATTTTAATTTACCAGTGCAACAGCAATGCTACAGTCCCCTCCTCTATCAGCTTTATAAAGAAACATCTGTTATTACGGAGCAGCCCCCTGATTTCGTACTGATACACCATACACTAAAATGTAACACTGCGACAACCCTGCGTTTGCTTATCTCTTGTATTTATCACAGTACGTTTTACTCAGTAAGAAAATATTTTCAACTGCTAGGATTTCCATTTATCTTTAATGCAAAGTAATAAAATAACTCACTTCATCCACATGACAGGTGTTTTTCCTATTTCATCCTGAAGTTTCCAGTTTGCCTCTTTCTCTTAGTCAGCTTTCATTCTTCATAAAAGCACACAGGGTGAAAGAAGGAGATACCTTTAATACAGCTTTCCTACTGTTAAATAGCTATTCCCCGTTTCAAAAAACCGAAAACAAAACAAAACGACTATTAAAGTGACAAAACGACAGCAACAAGTAGACAAAGAGAAATGTTCGAGGCAACTCAGACCTATTGTCCATCATGTGCCTTTCCCTCTGGTGTTCCCCTTCAAGGCTGTCGGGCTGAGGGCGAGCCGCTCTTCATGGATTTCCTTCCTGCCCCTGCTTTGAGAAGGTTTTTGCTCTCACCAGAAAATGTTTCTCGTAAAAAAAAAAAAAAGCCACAACCAAACAACCGTTCTATATCCAAGGCAAATGTTGTGCCAGACTCTGAGAAGTGCCACCTTGGTTTGTGTCTTTCGGGGGTTTGAGCAGTTGTGCGTGGAACAGCTGCATCTCTGTAAGCCCAGGGCAGGTGGCCCCGGCCAGACATTTGCCACTCACAGCCACAAAGCTGAAAAATCTGACCGGTTCCTTGACAGTCCAAAAATGTTCGGGAGTTCCAGTTTCTTCTCCTTTTACTTTTCAATAAAGTAAAAATCCAGTTCAAAACTGCTAAATAGCTTTCCCATGGTTGCATTCGAGAAATAATTTTCACTGCCATAAAAAAATATTCACACCACCAAAAAAAACAAAACACAAAACCCCGCGATCTCCTCTGCCCCCTGTACGAAGGCCAGTGGTTTTGCATCACCATCCACGCCGCCACTTGGCTCTTTCAGAGCCGTCCGACCGCAGTTCTGGGCGTGGAGTCTGCTCAAACAGAAGTTCAACGTCTTTGGCTCTCCTCTTGCAACGGAAGGGTTTTCCTCTCCAAAACAAGTCTAAAGCACCGTCCTCGCAATGCCAGGTCCTTTTAAGTCCTGTTGTCTTTCCCCAAGCTGCAGGGCTACGGTGGGCTTGGAAAAGGGCAGGGGGGATCTGGGAGCCTTTGAGTCAGCACATCAGCTCAGAAGGGATCCGCCACAGAAGGAGTAACGGCGAGCTGCAAACCAAGATCAGAAGCTGTTACAAACTGACCCGATTTCAGCTCTGAATGCCACCATGTCTAACAGGCAGAGATCTACAGGGGAGAGCCAGGGGAAGAAGAGTGAAGGACAGCTCTAAAACCAGTATAGATCCTTGCTTTTGTCCTGAGGCTGCAAACCTGAGAACGGAGAGAAGAAAAAAAGGGAAGAAGAAAAATAGGTACAGGCGGTTAAGGACAGAGAAAGACAAACTGCATTTCTGGCAGCCGAGATCAGAGAATCACCCCACAGCACGGGCTCCCCAGCGCTGGCAGGAGGCTTGGAGCAAGGAGCGGAGCGCGAGCTAGACCGGAGACAGGCACACGTCGCTCCTGCCCGACGCGAGGCCGCCGTGAGGAGCCATCCGTGGCTGCGATAGCCCGGCTTCAGCACGGAGAACTGCCGCCAGAGCGGGCTTTCCCTGCCTCCACCACCGCTGGCCTGGGAACTGCCACTGTTGGCTGTGCCCCCGTCACCTTTTTGCCACCGCTATGGCCACACAGCCTTGCTGCCAGGCACGCCACCAGGCACAGGCTACCGGTACCAGGGGAAAAGCACTGCCCTTTTTGCTCAGCAAATGCAGATGTGCTTTCCTCTCAGAAACTAGGAGGGAAAATCAAGTCAGGAGGTAGTTAATGAACCTGTGCAGGGGCTAGAAGTGACCTGCTCTGCGGTGGCTGCCTGTGCCCCTGCCATCGGGGCAGCCCGTGGTGGGAGCCAAGCGGTGACCTTCAGGGCAGCTCCGTCCTGCTCCCAGCTCTCGTTGCTGAAGGCGAGACAAGCGTGCCTCAAAGCAACCTGCACCCTCAGGGCACGTTTTCGGGTGCCAGAAGTTCCAAGGGTGTTGGGGGGGGGGCGTGTGACGTGTTGCCCCATCCCATCCTCCCCCTCCTCCTCCTCTTGAGAGCCCCAAGAAGGGCACCCAGGGCAGAGCTCTGGTGTCTCCCACGGGGCTTCCACCCCCAATTTATCCCCCCACAGCAGCACCCCAGCCTCCCTGCCTCGGGGGGCCCTTCCCTGCTACCAGGGGTGGTGCGAGGGAGGCAGGGGCCAGGGGGGGACGCGGAGGTCCGGAGGGCAGCTCTTTACCTGCGTCCACGTTGAGGCCGAGGCTCTGCGCCATGTCCCCCGCCGCGCTGGGGAAGGGTCCTGGCGTCGTCCACGCTGCAGCGGCGCCCGCCTCGCTCTTGCCCAGTTCGCAGGGGGGGCTGACCGGCGTGGGCACGGAGGCGGGGGTGAGGCGGTGGGGGCGGACGGAGGCGGTGGGCACCAGGAGCGAGCCGTAGCGGGGGTCGAAGTGGGGGCCGTAGACCTCGTGC